>WNFW01001980.1_pt1 | contig 15123 bp, 11 predicted proteins | sample 5400131 | NCBI WGS metagenome assembly WNFW01 (sample SAMN13153362, study PRJNA577476) | soil metagenome | isolation source: 20 cm soil or saprolite under grassland replicate 1 | place: USA:California | collected 2016-06-15 | reverse complement strand
CTGTCGCGGTGCATGATGCTGCCGTCGAACAGATAGGTGACGGTGGCGAGCCCGATATGCGGATGCGGGCGCACGTCCATGCCCTTGCCGGACATGAACTGCACCGGCCCGAAATGATCGAAGAAGATGAAAGGCCCGACCATCTGGCGCTTGCCATGCGGCAGCGCGCGGCGCACCTCAAATCCATCGCCGAGGTCGCGGGTGCGCGGCACGATGACAAGCTCCAGCGCGTCGCAGGATTTGGGATCGCCGAGCACAGGATCGTTAGAGGGAAGCCAGCTCATGAGGTCTCCGTGATTTTTCCGGCAATATAGCGGAATTGCCGGATCGCGTCCAAGTGCGGCAATGTTCGCCATCACGCCCGATGCCGCAAAAAAGCTTCGCCGGAGAGACAGATGCGGCAAACGAGCTTGCAGACTCGATCGCGAAGTTTTCCAAACCACGGGCGCGCGCATCGCACAGTCCAGCCCACCTGTCATGCCCATTCCGCGTGGCGGAAGGTTGATGGGGCTTTATGCTGACGGAGCTCTCCAGCTGTGTTGCAAATTTGCACCGGAACTCACAAGGGATATAGTACAACCCCAAGAAGCGATTCGAAGGTCGGTTGCCATCGTCCCACCAGGGTGCGCGGCGTCATCGTCGAATGTGATAAACCTGAACTTGGCTTAACCGCAGTGATTCAATCTTCGCGCCGGAGGAGGTTCGCGTGCAGATGGCTTCGGCCACCGGACACGTGATGGACGGTTCGGAATGAATCTGTTTGTGGCAGGAGATCGCCGGCCTTACGGCGGCGGGCCGGGCTATGCGCCAGTGACCGAAGCCGCTGTAAGAGTCCAGAAGCTGCTGCTGCAGCAGGCGGCCATCGCGCGGTTTGCCGGCTTCGCGCTTCGCGAGCCGGATGTGGCGAATATTCTGACCGAGGGGGCTCGGCTCTGTGCCGAGGGTGTTGGCGTGCGCTTCGGCCAGGTGTGCCGATACCGCGCCGAGCAGAACGACCTTCTGACCGTCGCCGGCTACGGCTGGCGGGACGGCGTGGTTGGTCAGGTGGTGTCGCGCGCCGATATCGCTTCTCCGCAGGGGCGGGCCTTTATCACGGGAGAACCCGCGATCTGTGACTTGCAAAGGTGTGCCGGTCACGGCCTGCCTGGGTTTTATGCCGCGCACGGCGTGGTCTCGATTGTCGACGACGACCGGCGGCGCGCCTACGACCAGGACGATATCAATTTTCTGTCCGATTTCGCCAACCTGCTGGCTGAGGCTGTCGCAGCCGCGTCCCGTGGAGCGGCACTGCAGGCCGGCGTCGATCGGATGGCGGCACTTGTCGAGGAAAAAGACCGTCTGCTGTACCAGCAGAACGCCGCGGACCTGCGGCTTCGCCAGACCCAGAAAATGGAAGCGGTCGGCCAATTGACCGGTGGCATCGCTCACGATCTCAATAATATTCTGACCGTCATTACCGGTACGATTGAAATCCTCACCGAAGGCGTTGCTGACCGGCCTGAGTTCGTCACGATCACCAAAATGATCGACGAAGCAGCGTGCCGCGGTGCCGATCTGACCCAACGGTTGCTCGCATTCGCCCGCAAGCAGCCGCTTCAACCGCGTGAGGTGGATGTCAATGCGCTGGTGAGGGAAGCAGCGAACCTGCTGCGGCCGACGCTGGGCGAGCACGTTGAAGTCCACCTGAAGCTATCAGGCGATGCGTCGCGCGCGCTGATCGACCCGAGCCAGTTCACGAACGCGTTCCTCAATCTCGCGCTCAACGCCCGCGACGCGATGGCAAGCGGCGGCAAGCTCATCATCGAGACCGGCAACGCCGTTCTCGACGACGCCTATGCCAGCATGAACAGCGACGTTACTGCCGGAAATTACGTGATGGTCGCAATGACCGATTCCGGGCACGGCATTCCGGCCGGCATTCTGGACAATGTTTTCGAACCCTTCTTCACCACAAAGGACGTCGGCAAGGGATCGGGCCTCGGCCTCAGCATGGTCTATGGATTCATCAAACAGTCCAACGGGCACATCAAGATTTACAGCGAAGAAGGCCATGGCACCACGGTAAGAATTTATCTGCCGCCGGCGCTCGGCGCCGCCGAACCCGCCAAGCCCGCTGAGTTGGCGATCACGTCAGGGATGGAAGGCGGCCACGAGACCATTCTGGTGGTCGAGGACGACCAACTGGTGCGAACCTTCGTGGTGGATCAGATTCAAAGTCTGGGGTATCGCACGCTGGTGGCGGCCGATGCCGCCGAAGCCCTGGCCGTTCTCGGCGGCCCCGACGAAATCGACCTGCTGTTTACCGATATGATCATGCCGGGTTCGGTCAACGGCCGCCAACTCGCCGCCGAAGCGCTGCGACAACGGGCGTTGCTCAAGGTATTGTTCACGTCGGGCTATTCGAACGAAGCCATCATCCACCACGGCCATCTCGATGCCGGCGTGCTGCTGCTCGCCAAGCCGTATCGCAAGTCGGACCTGGCGCGGATGATACGGGCCGCCCTTGCTGCCTGACGCAAGGCGGGAATATTCATCGAAGAACGGACGATGCAATGATTGCTCCGCTCAAGCCGGGCGTTAGTTGGCTCAGCCCGGCGGCCCCGTCATCGAGACCGATCGGCTGAAGCTGCGGCCATGGCGCGCCGCCGACGTCGCGCCGAACACGGCGATGCTGTCCGACCCCGGCACCGCGCGGTTCATCACCGGCGACGGGAAACCCGTCACCGACGAGTTGGTCGGGTGGCGGAACGCGGCCACCATGGCCGGGCACTGGGTGCTGCATGGCGTCGGCATGTTTGTGGTCGAGGAAAGGACAAGCGAAAAATTCGCAGGCCGGGTCGGGCCGTGGTTTCCGCCGGGGTGGCCGGGCTTCGAAGTCGGCTGGGATATCGCCAATGATTTTCGCGGCAAGGGTTACGCGGTCGAAGCCGCGCGGGCGGCGATCGATTGGTCGTTCGCGACCTTCGAGCTCGATCGCATCATCCATTGCATCGACCTCGAAAACACGGCATCGCAGGCGGTGGCACGGCGGCTCGGGGCCGAAAAGCAAGGCCAGACCGACCTGTTCGGCCATGTCGCGGACGTGTGGGTGACATCGCGAAACAAGTGGCAAGGCCGGCCCGCGGCAGCAAATTGAAACGGACCGTGGAATTGCCCTAGACAGGGCCAAAGATAGCGCAACATTACGGGTCTGGGAAATCGTCATCTCATGCTATCGCAGATCAACCTATCGCAGATTGGCTTGACGCAGATTGATCTGGCGCTCGGCGCAGTCACCACGACGCTGCTGGTGTTGCTCGCGACGCTGCTGCTGCGTGATTTCCGGGCCGTCGCCGCCGGCCGTCTGGCGGCGGCGTTTGCACTCGGCTCGGCTGTCCATGCGTTGACCGCGAGCTCCGGATTTACGGCGCCGGTGACGCCCGGACACGCGGCCTTGATTGCGCTTTCCACCGGAAACGTCGTCGTGTTCTGGCTGTTCGCGCGGGCGCTGTTCGACGATGCGTTTCAAGTGCGTCTCTGGCATGCCGCCCCCTGGGCTATGGCCGTGGCCTTGAGTCTCGTCAATTGTCTGGTGCTGGTGCCGGCGCGGATATTGGATCCCCGGATTCTCGCGGCCGCGATGAGCGTCATTGCGCTCGGTTTTGTCGCGCTCGCGGTCGGCCAAACCATTGCGTCCTGGTCTGCGGATCTGGTCGAGGACCGCCGGCGGCTGCGGATATTCGTCGTGGTGGCGACGGCCATCTATGCTGGGGTCAATGCGGTCCTGCAGCTCTTCATGCCCGGGAATGGCGCGTCTGGTATCGTGCCCACGGTGAACGCCGTCATTCTCGCAGCCGTCGTGATCGCGATTGCGTATGCGCTGATGCGGGTCGGCGGCGAGACCATATTTGCCGCCGCCCAAGCGCGCCGCCCCGCGGTCGCCGTCGCAAGCGACGAGAACTCGGCCGATCAAAGGCTGATTGATGCCTTGATGCGGCTGATGGCCGAGGAGCGCATCTACCGCCATGAGGGCATGTCGATCGGATCGCTGGCAACCAGGCTTGCGGTGCCAGAATACAAATTGCGGCGCTTGATCAACCAGCGGCTCGGTTACCGCAATTTCAATGCCTTCCTCAACGACCACCGGATCGAGGAGGCGAAAGCGGCCTTGGCGGATCCCTCGCAGGCCGAGGTGCCGGTGATTACGATCGCGCTGGATGCAGGCTTTCAATCACTCGGGCCGTTCAATCGCGCCTTCAAGGCCACCACCGGCGTCACCCCGAGCGAATACCGCCGTCTCGGCGAGGCGCGTGTCTAGCCGCCTAATATGCTGAAATAGATAGACAATTTCGAAATCGGCCAAGCCCTTTGAGTTTTCGATCAGGGCGAATTCCGAATCCGGCGAGCCGTGGCGCAGCTGTCGAGGTCATATCCGGCATGCCACGATGGCGCCAATCGCCGGAGGAAGCCGTGATCCCCAGAAATCGAATCATCCTGCTCGCGACAACAACAATATGCGGCGTGCTGGCGCTGACGGCAGTTCGCGCCCATGACGCGCCGCGTGTCGCCACCGGCTTCGTCAGCCATATCCTGTGCTCGGCGGCCTTTGTGTCGGGCGTAAATCCCGACGAGGTCTATGCCGAAACCCTGGAAGCGATGCCCGGTGTTGGGCTGATCGCCTGGGGGTTTGACTACAAAGTCGACCGCGAGGCCAAGCAAGTGACGACGACGCTGTTTGGCGGCGGGCAAAGCCGCGCCGTCTATCGCGAGGGGCTGGGCTGCTATATGTCGCACGGCGACGAGGCCGTCGATGCCACGCTGCCGTCAGCCCGAGGCGAAACGCAACGCGCATCTCTGTCCGAGATCGCCGGTCCTTCGCCGGTCGAGCCCGCGAACCCAAAACTCGCGCTCGCACTCGACGGCGCTTTCACGGAGCCCGATCAGCCGCCGTTCCGCCACACCAAGGCGGTCATCATCATCAAGGATGGTCGCCTGATCGCGGAGCGCTACGCACCGGGCTATGGCGTCGACACGCCGATCCTCGGCTACTCCGCAACCAAATCGGTGACCTCGGCCTTGATCGGCATTCTCGTTCGCCAGGGCAAACTCGCGGTCGATCAACCGGCGCCGGTCGCGGCGTGGCAGAGTCCGGACGATCCCCGCCATGCGATCACGGTCGATCATCTGTTGCGACACACCAGTGGATTGGCGATGGGGAGTTCGCTCAATGCATCGCTGGCCAGCGCCTTCGCGCCGGTCAACCGGATGAAATATATCGAGCGCGACATGGCCGGTTATGCCGAAAGCGTTGGTCTCGAAAGCGCACCGGGCAGCGCCTGGAATTACCACGACGGCAATACCGTCATTCTGTCGCGCCTGATCCGCGACGCTGTCGGCGGCCACGCCGCGGATGTCATGCGGTTTGCGCGGCAGGAGTTGTTCGAGCCGCTCGGCATGCACCACGTCACGCTGGAATTCGACGCAACGGGCACGCCGGAAGGATCGAGCCAGATGCTGGCGCCGGCGCGCGACTGGGCGCGTTTCGGGATGCTCTATCTCAATGATGGCGTCGTCGGCGGCAAGCGCATCCTGCCCGAGGGTTGGGTAGGTTACGCGGCATCCCCCACGCCGAACGGCTGGGTCGGCATCGGCGCCGGTTTTTGGAGCAATCTTGGCGACAGCAAAGGCTCTCGGTATCGCACTTCGTTGGGCATGCCCCACGATGCCTATTATGCGAGCGGGACTTTCGGACAATACGTCATCATCATCCCATCCGAACGGCTGGTCATCGCGCGGCTCGGCATATCCGGCAATCAATACGACATCGCCGGCGTCTCGCGGCTGGTCGCCGACGTGATAGCGGCAACCGGCAACGGGCATCTCTCCGCCAGCGATTGAGCGATGTGCTCCTGCCGTTGGAGCGCGGTCGCGGTTGCCAATCTGTCCCGGCTTCATAGATTGACGGTGCCGATTCGTAGCTGGCAAGATCGCGGGAAATGGCGCGTCCAGATCCAAAGAATACGACAAAATACTGGTGGGACAGGCACATTTCAGGTCTCAGCCTGATGCACGCCGACTTCACATCGCACGATTTTGCCCCGCATACCCATGATGCATTCGTCATCGCCGTCACGGAACTCGGCGGTGCCCGCATCAAAAGTCGGGGCGTTACGGAGATCGCGCTCTCATCGGGATTATTTGTCTCCAACCCGGAGGAGCCGCAATCTTCCTGGATGGGAGACAGTCCCCGCTGGCGTTACCGGTCGATGTATCTCACGCAAGCGGCGATCGACGTCGTCGCAGAGGGACTTGGGATCGGAAAGGTACCGTATTTCACAACCAACATATTCCCCGATGACGATCTGGTGGGCAGCTTTGCATCGCTCCACCACGCGCTCGAAGCGGGAGCTGATCGCTTCCGCGAGCACGAGTTGCTGATATCCGCATTCGGCCATCTGTTCGCTCGTCGCGGCAGCGGTGGTGATCGCATCGAGCCCGCTCCCCGCGACGGGATGCTAGTCCGCAAGATCGTCGATTTGCTGCGTGCGCGATTTGCCGAAAATCTTGTTCTCGGCGATCTCGCCGCTGCGGCCGGGTTATCCATCTTCCAGCTGATCGGGCTATTCAAGCGCACGATGGGAACCACGCCGCACGTCTATCTCACCCATGTTCGGCTGAATTCGGCCTGCAGCCGCCTCAGGCTCGGAGACACTATCGCCGACGCAGCAGCGACGGCCGGATTCTGCGATCAGAGCGCGCTGACAAAGCATTTCAAGCGTTGTTACGGCATTACGCCGCTGCAATTTGCCAAAGCCGCCGCTTCCACGCGACGCCCGCAGCGAATTCTGCCCGCGCCGGCCGAGAGCCCAGGTTAGCGCCGCAATTTTAGCCAATACGTCGAAGACTGGATCGCCTAGAAAGTCTTGTCGGTTGGCAGCTTGAAGCGAGGTCATGGCATCACTCTCATCCCGGATGGAGCGCTCTACTGTCGCCGTCATTGGTCTTGGAAGCATTGGGGGTGTCGTGGCCGGGTGCCTTCGCGCGGCCGATCGACACGACGTCATCGCCTGCGCCCGGCGCCCCATCGAGCGTCTTGTGCTTGAGCAGTCGGATACGAGCGCTGAGTTTCCCCTGCGCGCCCTTACAGAGCCTGCGGTTGCTGCGCGCGTCGATTGGGTTCTTTTGTGCACCAAAACCCAGCAGACGCCATTCACCGCGCCGTGGCTGGCACGACTTTGCGATTCGTCGACGCGGGTCGCGGTTCTGCAGAATGGAATCGGCCATGTCGCCCGCGTCACGCCTCTCGTTGGAAATGCGCGCATTGTCCCGACCATTGTTTATTATAATGGTGAGCGGCTGGCCGCCGACCGTGTCCGTCTGCGCCACGTTGCCGACCATGATCTCGCCGTAGCTGATGACGCGGATGGTCGCGCATTTGCGCAACTGCTCGACGGCACGCCGCTGCGCGTTTTCCTGAGCAGCGACTTCCCGACGCTGGCGTGGCGGAAGTTGCTGATAAATGCCGTTGCCAATCCGATTACGGCTCTTACCTTGCAGCGACAGGCGGTGTTTCGTCGCGACGACATCAAGGCGCTGTGCGTCGCAATCCTCGATGAAGCCGTGGCGGTGGCGCGCGCCGACGGCGCGCAATTGGCCGACGATGAATCGCTGCGAACCATGTCGACGCTTCTCACCTATCCGCCGGAGGCCGGCACCTCGATGTATTTCGATCGTCTGGCAGGGCGGGGGCTCGAAGTCGAAGCCCTGACGGGGGCCGTTGTCGCAGCCGGCCAGCGGCTTGATATCGCGACCCCGCTCAATTCCGCGTTGCTGGCAATGCTGCGCGCGGTCAGCGATGCCGCGAGCGCCGGATAGGCAGCGGCTCGGCTGCATTCGGCAACGAGCTGGAAACCTCCTGCGCCCTACTGCCGCCCCAGCTGCGTCGCCTTGTCGATGCGGTCAAATCGCTCCAGCGACAGGATCGCGTCGGCAAGCTGGTCGGCGCGGCCGTTCAGCACCGGGCGGGCGAGGGTGAGGAATTTCTCCGCCATCGCCTGCGCATCTGGAAACGATCCGGGCTCGCCGGAGGGGTCGGCATGGAGCCGCTCATGCACGCCGTCGTCGGTGGTGATCGAAACCCGCGCCCCGAACGGATGGCTGCGGCCGACCTCCAGGCGATCGTCCTGCACCACGTCGAATTTGTCGGCCAGCGCGTCGACCGCGGCGTCGCCGAGCCGGTCGTAATCGTCCCAGCCGAAGCGGCCCTGGTCCAGCGCCACCGCGCCGGTGAAGAACATCGAGAACTGTCCGCCGACAATGGAAGTCGGATGGCGTTTTGTGGCGGCGTCGCCGGTCAGTGTGATGCCGTTGCGGTGCAGGCCGATCTCGACACGCCTGATCTGGTCCGGCGTCAGATTGTGCTCCCGGCGCATCGCGATCAGCGCATCGAGCGCGGCGTGGGTGTAGCGGCAGCTCGGATAGGGCTTTACGCCAATCTTCATGGTCTCGTAAGTCTTGCCGAGCCCGGCAACCGCTCTGTCGGGATGCGCGTTGTCGCTGTAGCCGACCAAAAGGCCGTGCTTGCCCTCGACCGACTCAGTCGCGCCGACGAAGTCGTTGCGCGCCAGCGCCGCTGCGATCACGCCGTTCATCGCGGCGGCGCCGACCTGGTAGCGCTTGTTCCAGGCGCCGTTGACGAGGAACTGCAGCGAGCCCGCGGCCTGGCTGCCGGAGACGCCGAACGCCGCGATGATCTGCTGTTGCGACAGTCCAAACAATTTTGCCGCGGCGGCCGCCGCGCCATAGGTTCCCGCGGTGGCGGTGGGATGAAAGCCGCGCGCATAATGCGAGGTCGGATCGAGCGCGTTGCCGAGCCGGCAGCACACCTCATAGCCGGCAACGATCGCGGTCAGCACATCGCGGCCCGAGGCGCCGACCAGTTCGCCGACCGCGAACGCGGCCGGCACCACCGGCGCGCTCGCATGCAGCGAGGAATCGGCATGCGTATCGTCGAAATCAAGCGAATGACCAAGCGCGCCGTTGAGCAACGCGGCGACCGCCGGGGTCCAGGTCTTGACATCGCCGAACACGGTCGCTTCGCCCGTGCCGTCAAGCGCCAGCGCCTCCAGCATTTTGAGCAGCGAAGGCGTGGATTCGGCGTCGCGCCGCGCCCGGATGGCGCTGCCGAGAAAGTCCAGCGTCAGGACCTTGGCGCGCTCCAGCACTTCGGGCGGAATGTCCGCGAATTTCAGATTTGCGACATAGGCGGCGAGCGTCGCGGTTTCATCTGCCATGGCGTTGCCTCGTTTGTTCTTGCGTTCCGGCGCTGGGATTTTGGTACGGCTGCCGCGGCGCGCCGTCAACATCAGCTGCGGCGGGTCAGCCCCTTGCTTTGCATCCGCCAGATCGGCAGATCGATGCGGTCCTGGGCGAACAACGGCTCGTTCTCGAACACGAAAGTCGGCACGCCCCAATGGCTGGAAGCCGCGTGGTCTTGTTCATTGCCCGCTATGATCGTCTCATAGCGGTCGGGATCGGTGCTGACGGCCACGTCCATCGCGGCCAGATCGAAGCCGGCCGCCGACGCGGCGCGGGTCAGATGATCGCCCTCGTTCCAGCCACTGACACTGCCGTCCCACAGCGCCCGGCTGATTGCATCGACAAATCCGAGCGAACGCCCTTCAAGCTGAACTGCCGCGCCAAGCCGCGTCAGCCGATGGATGTAGGGCTGGTGCTCGGCGACGTCGAGCGTCGTCATGTCCTGCACGATCGGGTCGGGGCGGGGAAACCGGAACGGGACGTTCTCGTACTTGGCGACGCGGCTGGAATCGAGCACGACATAGCGTGCGAATTGCGGATTGGCGTGTTTGAAAAATCCGGGCACGCGAACGGCGAGTGGATAGACCGGACGCAGGTTCGCCGCCACGTCGGAATCGGCGACCAGCTTCAGCGGCTGGGGCAGCGCCAGACAGGCAGGAGTCAGACCGCAACCTGCCGCAACATGGCCGGGACGATCAGCCGGTGGAACGGAAGGATGGTCGCCAGATAGACTCGGCCAAGCCAATTGTGCGTGCGCACGATCGTGGTGGCGGTGACGCGCTGACCTTGGTCCGCAATTGCCACGTCGACCACGACGCGGAAGTCCAGATGCTTGTCGTTGAAGCCGGCGACGAGCAAATCCGGTGTTTCGGCGACCACGGGAAATATTCCGATCAGATCTCGGGTCGTCTCGCTCGCGCCCGATGTCTTCAGGCCGAACGGCGCCACCAGAAAATTGCGCAAAGCGACCAGCGCATCGATCCATTGCGGCCCGCGCGCCATCATCTTCTCGGCCGCGCGCCGCGCATTGAGCGCGCCGTCGTCAACCGCGACGCTGTAGGCATCGATGAATTGAGCGCCTGCCAGAAATGCGCTGGGGTCAATTTTGGGCTCGATCTCACGGACCTTCATGACAAGCCTATGCGTTGCGGAGCTGTCAGCTTCAATTGGCGCGCCAGCAGCCGAAAACGCAAGACCAGAAGAAAGGCATAGACCGCCGTGCCGCAGGACAGCCCGATCCAGACCCCGACCGCGCCGAGGCCGGTGCGGAAGGCAAGCCCGTAGGCGGTGGAGAATCCGATCAGCCAGTAACTGATGGCAGCAAACAGCAGCGGCACCCTGGTGTCCTTCATGCCGCGAAGGGCGCCGGCGGCGATGGTCTGAATGCCGTCGGCGACAAAGAATGTCGCGCCGACCATCAGCAGCGTCGCGGTGAGTTCGATCACCGCGCCCGCGCTTCCAGCGGCCTCGCCGAAGAAGAACCGCGCAATCGCAAATCGCGCGAGGATCACGGCGAGCGTCAAGGCCAATATGATCGTAATTCCAAGCCACATCGCAACCAAACCCGCACGCTTGACCGCCGCCGGATCGTTGCGGCCGACGGCATGTCCGACCCGCACCGTGGCCGCAATCCCGATCCCTAACGGCACCATGAACAGGATGGCGGTGACCTGCAAGGCGATCTGGTGCGCCGCCAGCGCGGTGGTACTGATCAGGCCCATCAACAGCGCAGCGGCGGCGAACAAACCGTACTCCATCAGGAAGGCGAACGAGATTGGCGCGCCGACGAGCATCAGCTGCCGCATCAAGGTCCAGTCGATGCGCCAGATGCGCCCCATGATTTGATATTTCCGGAACGGCCGGCGGCTCGCGCAAAACCACAGGCCCGCGAGAAACATCCCGAAATTGACGATCGTGGTGGCGAGGCCGGCGCCGAATAGCTCCAGCCGCGGCAATCCCCACGCACCGTGGATCAGGAGATAGACCAGCACGGCATTGGCGGGGATAGCGCCGAGCGTGATCCACAATCCCGGCTCCGGCCGATTGACCGCGCCCATGAAGCCGCGGATCGCCAGGAACCACAGCGCCGGCGTCATGCCCCAGGCCAGACCGAACAGATAGCGCTGCGCCAGATGCGCCGTCGCGGGAGCCTGGCCCAACGCCAGCAGGATTTGTTCGCCGTATAGGGGAAACACCATCACCGGCAGCGAAATCAGCAGCGCGGTCCATAACCCGACCCGGAACGCACGCCGCACCAGGCGCGGGTTGCGGGCGCCGAACGCCTGCGCGGCCAGCGGCGCCACCGCGGACACCAGCCCCATTCCGAAGGTGAAGCTGATGAAATACACCGTGCTCGCCAGCGACGACCCAGCGACAGCCGCGTCACCGAGACGGCCGATCAGGGCAAGATCCGTCGTCATCATCGCGATCTGCCCAAGCTGCGTCAGCGCGATGGGGACGGCGAGCTTCAGCGTTTCGACCAGTTCAAGTGCGAGGTGACGACCGGATGCCGTCGCCGCGCCAGACGCCACGATCGGTACCGGCTCGATCTTGTCTGACGATGTCATGTGGCCATCCTATTGAGGTCGCTTGGTCGGACGCTCTCGATCAGTCGTCTGCCTGGCTTCGAAGGCAATTTCGAGTGCAGCCTTGCGTGCAGCCCGGGCGATTGCATCCGAAAGCGATCTGTCCTCGACGGCGCGCGCCAGCGTGACGCTTCCCGACAGGATGGCGAGGAAGATCGTTACATAACGATCGTGGTCCAATATGCAATCATGCGTTTGGACGCGTTTTCCTCGGTTGCTTCGGAGAAATATCCCCATGCCGCTTCAACTCATCCTTACCGAAGGTATCCTGCCCAAGGGTCAGGAGAAGGTCGCTTTCTCGCGCCTGTCGGAAGCCATGCTCAGATGGCACGGACGTTCAATGTGCCGGAAGACGACCGCTTCCAGATCATCACCTCGCACGATGCCGTCAGCGGCATTGCAGGTCCGGAAGCGTTTCTCGGCGTGGACCACACGTCCGATCCGGTCTTCGTCCAGATCACCTGCGCGGACGGTCGAACAGAAAAAGGCGCTTTATTCGACGATAGCGGATCGCGTGTCGCAGGATACCGGCATCCGGCGGGAAGACGTGATCATCAATCTCGTCGAGACCAGGCGCGAGAACTGGTCATTCGGCAATGGCGTTGCGCCATTCGCGAATTAGGTTACGCGCGGGCTCCGGCGGCGCGAGCCCGATAGGTTATCGGCCGTCGCGCGGCTCATTCCGGCACGCGGGTGATCCGGGCGCCGAGCGCGTTGAGGCGTTCGTCGATGCGCTCATAGCCGCGTTCGATCTGGTCGGCGTTGTTGATGGTGCTGACGCCCTTGGCGCACACCGCGGCCAGCAGCATTGCCATGCCGGCACGGATGTCGGGTGAGGTCATCAGTGCGCCGCGCAGCCGGCTCGGCCCCGCCACGATCGCCCGGTGCGGATCGCACAGCACGATGCGGGCGCCCATCGAGATCAGCTTGTCGACGAAGAACATCCGTGACTCGAACATTTTCTCGAACATCAGGATCACGCCGTCGCACTGGGTCGCCGTGACGATGGCGATCGACATCAGGTCGGCCGGGAAGGCCGGCCAAGGCTGGTCTTCGAGCTTCGGCACATGGCCGCCGAAATCGTCCTGTATCTTCAGTGTCTGACCGGAAGGCACGACCAGGTCATCGCCTTCGACCCCGCAGACGATGCCGAGCCGTTCAAAGCCCATCCGGATCGAGCGCAGATGCTCGACGCCGGCGCGCGCGATGCGCAACGGCGAACGCGTCACCGCGGCAAGCCCGATCAGCGAGCCCACCTCGATATGATCTGGTTGGATGGAATAGCTGGCGGCGCCGAGCGCTGCTGCTCCGTTCACGACAATGGTGTTGGTGCCGATGCCTTCGATGCGCGCGCCGAGCGCGACCAGGAAATGCGCCAGGTCCTGCACATGGGGTTCGGAGGCGACGTTGCGCAAATGGCTGGTGCCGTGAGCCGCAACCGCTGCCATCAGTGCGTTTTCCGTCGCGGTCACGCTCGGCTCATCGAGGAAAACGTCGGCGCCCCTGAGGCGGGAGCAGCGGAATTCCAGCCGGTCGGTGGCAACGACCGTTGCGCCGAGCTGCTCAAACGCCAGAAAATGCGTGTCGAGACGACGCCGGCCGATGACGTCGCCGCCCGGAGGCGGCAGCATCACTTCGCCGCAGCGCGCCAGCAACGGTCCCGCCAGCAGGATCGAGGCGCGTATCCGCGCGCACAGCACCGGATCGAGGTCGGCGGCGCGAATATTCTTGGCGTGGATGACAAGCGTGTTGCGTTGTTGCCATTCGGCCGTGGCGCCGACCGACCGGATCAGTTCCACCAGTGTTTCGGTATCGCGAATGCGCGGGACATTTTCCAGCGTGACCGGATGCTCGGTCAACAACGCCGCCGCAATGATCGGCAAGGCTGCGTTCTTGTTGCCGGAGGGCTCGATAGTGCCCGTCAGCCGGTGGCCGCCCTCAACGATGTATCGCAGCGACACCCGGCCTCACACGTCTACGTTGGCGCTGAGCGAATTATCCTGGATGAATTCGCGGCGCGGTTCGACCACATCGCCCATCAGCTTGGTGAAGATGTCGTCGGCCTCGTCGACCTCCTTGATCTTCACCTGCAGCAGCGAGCGTTCGTTGGTGTCGAGCGTGGTCTCCCAGAGCTGGCCGGGATTCATCTCGCCGAGGCCTTTGTAGCGCTGCAGCGCCACGCCCTTGCGCCCGGCGTCGGTCACGGCCTCGAACAGGCTGACCGGCCCGTGGATGGCGGTCTCGGTGTCCTTGCGGCGCAACAGCCCCGGCTTCGGATAGGCTTCCTGCAGCTTGGCGGCATAATCGTCGAGCTTGCGGGCGTCGGCCGAACCAAGCAGCGCGTCGTCGATGATGGAGGCATCCTTGACGCCGCGCACGGTGCGCTCGAACAAGAAGCCTTCGCCCTCGGTGAAGCGCCCGGTCCAGCCACGCTCGACCTCCTCGGCCAGCGCGTCGAGCCGTCGCGCGATATAGCCCGCGGCGGCGTCGGCGGTCGTGACATCTCCGGTGATCCTCGGGCTGAGCACGCCGGCGATCGCGGCCTGCTCGATCACCTTGCGGTTATAGCGGCTGTGCAGATTATGCAGCGTGCCGCGGATGATCCGGGCGTCCTCCACCAGCGCCAGCAGATCGCGGCCGCTGCGGTCCTCGCCGGAGGCGAGCTTGAACACGCAGTCGTCGAGGCCGGTCTCGATCAGATAATCTTCCAGCGCGCGCTCGTCTTTCAGGTATTGCTCGGACTTGCCGCGCGTCACCTTGTAGAGCGGCGGCTGCGCGATATAGAGGTAACCGCCCTCGATCAGCGCCGGCATCTGCCGGAAGAAGAACGTCAGCAGCAACGTGCGGATATGGGCGCCGTCGACATCGGCGTCGGTCATCAGGATGATCTTGTGGTAGCGCAGCTTGGCGAGCTCGAAATCGTCGCGGCCGATGCCGGTGCCCAATGCCGTGATCAGCGTGCCGATCTGCTCGGAGCTCAGCATCTTGTCGAAGCGCGCCCGCTCGACGTTGAGGATCTTGCCGCGCAGCGGCAGCACCGCCTGGAATTCGCGGTTGCGGCCCTGCTTGGCGCTGCCGCCGGCCGAGTCGCCTTCGACGATGAACAGTTCGGACTTGGCGGGATCGCGCTCCTGGCAATCGGCGAGCTTGCCGGGCAGTGAGGCGACATCGAGCGCGCCCTTGCGCCGCGTCAGCTCGCGCGCCTTGCGCGCAGCCTCACGGGCGGCAGCGGCCTCCACCA
>WNFW01010222.1_pt1 | contig 15131 bp, 8 predicted proteins | sample 5400131 | NCBI WGS metagenome assembly WNFW01 (sample SAMN13153362, study PRJNA577476) | soil metagenome | isolation source: 20 cm soil or saprolite under grassland replicate 1 | place: USA:California | collected 2016-06-15 | reverse complement strand
TAGGCTGCAGTGATCGAGTGAGTAGCAACAGACAATGCAGCAGTACTGAACGTGCAACTGAACGGTGCAGCAGCCGGCAATGTGCAGCTGCCAATAACGGTTGCTCCATCGAGGAAGTTGACAGTACCAGCAGGACTGCCAGCACCCGGAGCAACAACTGCTACAGTCGCAGTGAATGTAACACTCTGGCCGAAGACTGAGGGGTTAGCTGATGAAGCGAGAGTTGTGGTTGTGTTGGCCTTGTTCACTACTTGACTGACCGCGGCGCTAGTGCTCGTGTTGAAGTTACCATCTCCAAACTGAACGGAGCAGCTGCAGGTAATGAGCAGCTACCAATGTTCGTTGCTCCATCAAGGAAGTTGATTGTACCAGTTGGGGATCCTGCGCCTGGAGCAGTGACTGTGACGGTTGCTGTGAATGTTACCGACTGTCCGAATACTGACGGATTCGCGGAAGATGTCAGACTTGTGCTTGTGTTCGCCTTGTTAACGACTTGTGAGACTGCTGTGCTCGTGCTAGTGTTGAAATTGGCATTACCCACATAGGCTGCAGTAATCGAGTGAGTAGCAACAGACAATGCCGCAGTACTGAAGGTACAACTGAACGGTGCAGCCGCCGGTAACGTGCAGCTACCAATAACGGTTGCTCCATCGAGGAAGTTGACAGTACCAGCAGGACTGCCAGCTCCTGGAGCAGTTACGGTGACCGTAGCAGTGAAGGTGACACTCTGCCCGAAATGTGCAACTACCAATTGTAGTGGCTCCATCAAGGAAGTTGACAGTACCCGTGGGCGTACCCGCACCTGGAGCAGTTACAGTGACTGTAGCAGTGAACGTGACACTTTGTCCGAAGACTGATGGATTGAGAGATGAGGCAAGGCTCGTACTCGTAGATGCCTTGTTGACAACCTGAGATACCGCTGCGCTTGTGCTAGTGTTGAAGTTAGCATTGCCCACATAGGTCGCAGTGATCGAGTGAGTAGCCGCTGACAACGCACCGGTACTGAATGTGCAAGTGAACGGAGCAGCTGCCGGTAACGAGCAACTACCAATGACTGTTACTCCATCAAGGAAGTTCACTGTGCCTGCGGGCGAACCAGCACCAGGGGCCACGACGGCTACAGTCGCCGTGAATGTCACGCTTTGTCCGAAAACTGATGGGTTCGTACCTGAAGTAAGACTTGTTGTTGTGTTGGCCTTGTTCACTACTTGACTGACCGCGGCGCTAGTGCTCGTGTTGAAGTTACCATCGCCGACGTACGTCGCAGTGATCGAGTGAGTAGCCGCCGACAATGCAGCGGTGCTGAAGGTGCAACTGAACGGAGCAGCCGCCGGTAACGTGCAGCTGCCAATGTTGGTTGCTCCGTCAAGGAAGTTGACTGCACCAGTAGGTGTGCCCGCACCAGGGGCAGTAACAGAGACGGTGGCGGTGAATGTTACAGATTGACCGAAGACAGAGGGATTAACGGACGAGGTTAGACTTGTACTCGTAGATGCCTTGTTGACAACCTGGCTTACCGCAGCACTTGTACTCGTTGCAAAGTTCGTATCACCGACATAGGTCGCAGTAATCGAATGAGTAGCCACTGACAATGCAGCAGTACTGAAGGTGCAACTGAACGGAGCAGCCGCCGGTAACGTGCAGCTACCAATGTTCGTTGCTCCATCAAGGAAGTTGACTGCACCAGTAGGTGTGCCCGCACCAGGGGCGACAACCGCCACGGTGGCGGTGAAAGTCACACTTTGCCCGAAAACTGATGGGTTGACGGACGAAGCGAGACTCGTCGTCGTATTCGCTTTGTTGACAACCTGAGATACCGCTGCGCTTGTGCTAGTGTTGAAGTTAGCATTGCCCACATAGGTCGCAGTGATCGAGTGAGTAGCAACAGACAATGCCGCAGTACTGAAGGTGCAACTGAACGGTGCAGCCGCCGGTAACGTGCAGCTACCAATAACGGTTGCTCCATCGAGGAAGTTGACAGTACCAGCAGGACTGCCAGCTCCTGGAGCAGTTACGGTGACCGTAGCAGTGAAGGTGACACTCTGTCCGAAGACTGATGGGTTAGCTGAGGACGCCAGGCTCGTGCTCGTGTTAGCCTTGTTAACAACCTGAGATACGGCCGCGCTTGTGCTAGTGTTGAAGTTACCATCACCTACGTATGTGGCAGTAATCGAGTGAGTAGCCACCGACAATGCGCCAGTACTGAAGGTGCAAGTGAACGGAGCAGCCGCCGGCAACGAGCAACTACCAATGACTGTTACTCCATCAAGGAAGTTCACAGTACCGGTTGGACTGCCAGCACCTGGAGCAGTGACTGTGACAGTTGCGGTGAAGGTTACCGACTGTCCGAATACTGACGGATTCGCAGATGAACTAAGACTGGTACTTGTGTTGGCCTTGTTAACAACCTGAGATACGGCCGCGCTTGTGCTAGTGTTGAAGTTGGCATTGCCAACATAGGTCGCAGTGATCGAGTGAGTAGCCGCTGACAACGCACCGGTACTGAATGTGCAAGTGAACGGAGCAGCTGCCGGTAACGAGCAACTACCAATGACTGTTACTCCATCAAGGAAGTTCACTGTGCCAGCAGGACTGCCGGCACCTGGAGCGGTTACGGTGACTGTAGCTGTGAATGTTACTGACTGACCGAAGACAGATGGATTCAGTGATGAGGTTAGACTTGTACTCGTGTTCGCTTTGTTCACTACTTGGCTGACGGCTGCACTAGTACTAGTGTTGAAGTTGCCATCGCCAACATATGAGGCAGTAATCGAATGAGTAGCAGCCCCCAATGTAGCGGTACTGAACGTGCAAGTAAACGGAGCAGCAGCCGGCAATGTGCAGCTGCCAATGTTCGTTGCTCCATCAAGGAAGTTGACAGTACCCGTGGGCGTACCCGCACCTGGAGCAGTTACAATGTGCAACTACCAATTGTAGTGGCTCCATCAAGGAAGTTGACAGTACCCGTGGGCGTACCCGCACCTGGAGCAGTTACAGTGACTGTAGCAGTGAACGTGACACTTTGTCCGAAGACTGATGGATTGAGAGATGAGGCCAGACTCGTACTCGTAGATGCCTTGTTGACAACTTGGCTTACCGGAGCACTCGTACTGGTGTTGAAGTTTGCATTGCCCACATAGGTCGCCGTGATTGAGTGAGTAGCAACAGACAATGCAGCGGTGCTGAACGTGCATGTGAAGGGAGCGGCCGCAGGTAATGAGCAACTACCGATCACGGTTGCTCCATCGAGGAAGTTCACAGTGCCAGTCGGCGATCCAGCGCCTGGAGCAGTAACAGTAACCGTTGCTGTAAAAGTCACGGATTGACCGAACACTGATGGATTCACTGAAGACGTGAGACTGGTACTTGTGTTCGCCTTGTTAACGACTTGTGAGACTACCGTGCTCGTGCTAGTGTTGAAGTTAGCGTTGCCAACATACGTTGCAGTAATCGAGTGAGTAGCAACAGACAATGCCGCAGTGCTGAAGGTACAAGTGAACGGTGCAGCCGCCGGTAATGTGCAGCTACCAATCACGGTTACTCCATCGAGGAAGTTGACATTGCCAGCAGGACTACCGGCACCTGGAGCGGTTACGGACACTGTAGCAGTGAAGGTGACACTCTGGCCGAAGACTGATGGATTAGCTGATGAAGTAAGACTCGTGCTCGTGTTGGCTTTGTTAACAGTCAGAGGCTCACAAGGTGATAATGCAGGATTATTTCCTGTATCACCTGAGTAGGAAGCCTGGAAGCTGTAGCTACCAGTCGCGTTGAACAGAACGGCACGGGAGTTGGGAACCACAGCGTTCGTCACAGTTACAATGGATACTGTGCTGCTTGGAGCAGTACAAGCACCGTTCAAGAATAGCAGATAGGACACGGTGCCACCCGCGGTTGCGGTGGCTCCTGTCAGGGTCGAAGAATCGGTCACAGTCTGGCCGACAACAATCGTAGTGGCCGACAGAGTCGTAGCGATAGTGGGACTCGCCATACCTCCACTGATCGTTACAGAGACGACTGTCGAGTTGGTCATATCATTGTTCGTACCACCCTTACCGGTGAACGTGACACTGTACGGACCAGCAATAGTCCCCGAGATAGTGACGGTGACTGAACCTGTGCTTCCAGGAGTCAGAGTAATCGACGAAGCAGGCGTGAAGGTGAAAGTGAGTACTCCACCGGCAGGACCGGTGAACGGAGCCGTAAGAGCCACACTGCCAGCAAAACCGTTAGTCGCCGGAGGATTACCCAAACTCGTACTAGTCAGCTGAACATGACCCGAACCACCCGAAGCAAACGTAACACTAGTAGAGTTGGAAGTTAGAGTAAACCCGCTCACCTTCACAGTCTGAACCGCAGAGCTGTGAGTTCCAGTAGTTCCAGCAAAACCACCAGCAACAATACGCGCCACGTAGCTCGCAGTACCAGTCGTCGTCGCAGTACCATTGATAATCTTGGTAACAGTCTGACCAGCACCCAGAGTGAAAACCGGAGGATAAGCAAAGACCAGACCAGTAGTCCCAGTCAGAGCCGCCGTCGAATAGGTTATCGTGTTAGAATAACCACCCACGCTAGTGACAGTGAAGAAGAGCGGCATAGGATGAGTTGGACCAGTACCCATGTACAAGGTCTGAGCGGTCGTGGGGGCCGGATACTCATTCGCGCCGTTTATCGACCATGTAACGTCCTGAATATTCACAACTAGGCTGACTGTGCCGTCCAGCGTTCCATCAGGCGAGAGAGTCGTATCATTACTGTAAACATAGTTCCCGAAGAAACTTACAAAATACGTGCCCGCAGCTCCACCAAAACTCACACTAACACTACACGTAAGACCCCCAGTAGCACACGTGGTAACCGCACCAGTAAACGACACCGTAAGGCCTGCGGACTGGATAGTCGTGAATGAGACGCTGTCTGTGCCGACGAGTCCAGGATACCCGTTCTCTGCAGTAGCACTAACACTTACAACGGGAGAAGCGGCACCAACTAAGAAACTGTAGGTAGTAGACGAAGGCGTCGAAATAGCGACCCAGTTAGGATCAACACTGTTATTGAAGCCGATCGTTCCAACACTCTCAGAAACAGGACCACTACCACCGTTCGTAATCGTTACACAAATCGGCGGATCACTAGTCGGGCTTGTGGGACTCCCACAACCAGTCTGGAACTGAATATTTTGGCCCGAAGAAGGAGTCTTCCCAGTAATATTGTAGATGGCCGTAAAAAGGAGACCCGTATTCGCGGTACTTAGAACACCGGCGGCGCCCGACAAGGACAAGTGAATCGTACCGGGAACATCAGTCGCTAGGCAAGTAGGACCTGTCACCAGGGCACCGTCAAGACATTCGACAACTATGCTCGTCGGAGAAGCCAAAATCGTATTGGAGAAATCAACCGCAGCTGGTCGCAGAACAGCGCGATTCGTCAGAACGGTAATGTCAAAACCGTTAATCAGATCAGGACCCGCAAGATAAATCCCAACATGAATCTGGTTCGTACCACGCACATTCCCTACGGGAATGGCTTGGGTTAGGGTCGCGGTAGGCGCAGGCCCGTTAAGTGCAGTACCTGCAGGTGCACAAGGGGCAGATGTACTAAACGAGGCCGGATCGTTGAAGCAGACTGTTCCAGCCGCATGGGCTGGTGGAACGACGGACGGGATTCCCAGGAAGATCCCAAGCAGGAGTAGCGGAACGAGCGACAATAACAGCTTCTTATTCAATACTTTCGTGCACCTTTAGACGCTAAATCGCGGTAACTCGAGGAACTACATATAAGAGTTTTCGAATTCCCGCCTGCTCTCTACAGCTATGTAGCACTTTGGATAGCCGCAGTATGCCCAAAATACCACCCGCAAGAAACCCGCTCACAATCCACCAGCCAGAAACTGGGAAAACGGTCCGATAGCGCTACAGATCAGGGTTTTCGACTAGAAATCGGCCAAAGTCCAAGCCGGAACTGAACGTGGACGCTTCTTAGCCACCAAAACCCTCCTCCCTCCAGCCCTGGAGAGGTTCCCGTCAAGCTTCAAGTTGCTCGATCCCAGCTGTCTAGAACCTCGCCTCTCAGAAGAACAATCATACCAGTCACTCGCGCTAAACATCGTCAGCCACGGAAGATGAGTTCAAGAGTCCTAGAAGAGTCAGCAAATCTCATCGAGCACCATGCTTCCAAGCAAGGACAATGGCCTATTGGCTAGCAAAAAATGTCGGATGATCCTCTCGGCGACAAATCGGCGTTGAGATATTTCGCAACCCAGCGGGAACATCGCACTTAGGAACCTTGGAAATCTAAAGAGTCCAAGAACAAAGAAGTTGAATTTGAGTGAATCGCGCCCCGTTCCGACCCTCGATTCTGCAACGTTCCATTAAACTCCTCAGCGATCTCAACGCGCGTTGCGCGACCCTCGCACGTCCTTTCGCGAACCAAGCGAGTGCGAGGCCCCGGCTCCAGCACTGCTGCTCACTTAACTTGCTCTCAAATGACCGACAGCTAAGACCATACCAACCCAACGTCTACGACCAGAACAAGGTCCGAAGACATCTGTATCTATCCTCATACATCTGAATGGATATGCGAGACAGGGCCCACTACAGATGTGTAAAACATATCGAGATTCGAGAACATCGGGACTAGAAATTCTCGAACAGCAAAATAACTGTTGATACTTTACCTGCGCGGCACGCCGACACGCTACGCGAAGAATCTTAGGTGCGCACAACAAGACACTACTAGCATTACTTCCGCTACTGTCCACGCCATCTGGATGGGACCGACCGGATCACATCGAACGACAGCATCAACCTCAACTGCCCAGCTTCACATTAAGCTCTGACAACACAAAAGGCGGCAACGGGACCCCGTCGATCGTGACAACGTTCAATGTTCAAGGTGGCTATAGCACAACCAGGCAAACCAATCCCTCAACTTATGTTTTCAATCTCTTGAGAACTAGTCACAACATACATTGCCACGTTGAACGTTGAGGTTATCCGAAGGCGGCTTGCGCGACTACGAAACTGAATCCCTCTCTCCAAGAATCCTCTCGTTTTCTAACATAGATCTGACACTTCTAGGATTTTCGATAGAAATCCCTCCGAGCTTCAGCTAGATCCAAAAAGCAGATCGCTGAAAGCAGGGTTACTCTTGGCCCAAGCCTGGAGATTCCAAAATTATCTAACCTTGCGCCAGGGTCAGTTGGGCTTCGATTTGTAAGCCGATTATTTGTCCCATACACCTAGCCGCTGCATGGGTCCAGCTTAGGAACGGGTGTGCTGAGAGACAGACGGCCACGATTGGAGTATGAATTTGACTGCGAACCGTTCAGAGATTCGTTGACGGAGATTTACTCTCCAGCTACGCCTAGTGGCTAGTGGCGTTTATCGTCATGCGAGCCGAGACCAAGTCCGAAGTACTCGCACCCTTGATGGTGACAACGGCAGAGAACCTTCCTGAATCGTCATAGTCATGAGTTACGGAGCAGCTGCCCCCGACCGCATGCACCAATGCGAACTCGCCGTCCCCGAACCTGAATAGGCAAGTGAACGGGGCTGTACCACCAGTAAACGTGGCGGTGAATGTTACGTTCTGCTCGACTCGGGGGTTGAGGGAAGTAACAGTGAACGAGGTTATCACGAGGGGCGGTATAGAGAATGTGTAGGTTACAGAGCGACCGTGGAAGACAGCAGCAGTACGTGTTACCTTGAGGAGGACTTGGTCTCCCTGAACAATCATGACGTTCTTGACCAATGCAAGGTGGCTGTTCAATGGGTCCTTGAAGGTGACATTGTTCTGGCCTTGAACCACGAAGCCGCTGATGTCAAAGGGTCCGAACTTTATCCATGTGAGGTTGTAGGGCTCATAGTCACCGCTACCAGTGAGATGATTCAAACCGGCAGGAATGTCCACGACCAAGTGACCGTTGACAAACACCTGCAACTGGCCGACACCGTTGTCGAAATCATCCGCGTCGAAAGCGCTGAAGGTGAGCAACACCCTCGACGTAGATACAACGCTGTACGCGACATTCGTAGAATGGGACAGAGAGCCGTTAGTGCCAGTGACGGTGACAGTCACAACGCCCGTGGCGGTAAAGGTGCACGACAGTGTGGAGGAACCTGAGCCTCCAGTAACCATGACAGGAGTTAACGTGCAAGCCGAACTGTCAGCGGTCAGCGCAACATCACCCACAAATCCGTTAACAGGCGAAACAGTGATCGAGGAAGTCCCGGGCGAACCCACTGTCGTCGTTACGGTTGCTGGAGTCGCAGTGATCATGAAATCAGCAAGACCAGTAACGGTGTAATCAACGGCAGCAGAATGAGTAAGTGAACCGCTCACGCCTGTCACCGTGACGGTAACGGAGCCGGCGACCGTGAAGGTGCAGGACAATGTGGCCGTTCCAGAGCCGCCAGTCACAGTCGCTGGAGACAGGGTGCACACCGAATTGTCATTGTCGAAGTCCCGGCCGAGTTTACAGTGACAGTCACAGCGGTTGGACTAGCAGCAAGAGTGAAGTCTGCAAGATTGGTCACCGTGTAAGTGACTGTTGCAGAATGATTCAGCGAGCCACTGGTGCCAGTAACTGTAACCGTAACGGTTCCAGCGGAGGTAAAGGTACAGGAAAGTGTTGACGTTCCTGAGCCACCGGTTACCGTGCTAGGAGTCAGAGCACACGCAGAATTGTCAGATACAAGAGCTACATCACTGGTGAACCCGTTCACCGGGGAAATCGCGACGGTTGAAGTCCCGCCAGAACCCACAACTACTGTCACGGTTGCGGGGCTGACAGTGACCGTGAAATCAGGTTGTCCGGTTACCGTGAACGTGACGGTCGCGGAATGACTCAATGAGCCGCTGGTACCTGTCACAACAACACTCACAGTTCCCGCAACAGTGAAAGTACACGACAATGTGGACGTGCCGGAACCACCAGTGACAGTGGCCGGAGTCAACGTGCACGCGGAATTATCAGACGCGAGAGCCACATCACCTATGAAACTGTTCACTGGAGAAATTGTTATTGTCGAAGTTCCAGGCGAGCCTACAGCAACTGTTACTGCCGTCGGACTAGCGGCTATAGTGAAGTCTGGAAGACCAGTCACCGTGTAATCGACGGTAGCAGTGTGTGAAAGTGAGCCGCTCGCACCCGTTACGGTAACGGTAACGGCACCTGCCACTGTGAATGTACAGGACAATGTCGACGTACCTGAACCACCTGTCGCCGTGGTCGGGGATAGAGTGCAAGCTGAATTATCAGATGTGAGAGCTACGGTGCCAGTAAACCCGTTCAACGGCGAGATGGTGATAGTCGAAGCGCCAGCAGAACCAACAGATACAGCCACAGAAGTTGGAGAAGCTGAAATGGTGAAATCTGGAAGACCTGTCACGGTATAAGTAACGGCTGCAGAGTGCGATAGAGAGCCGCTCGTGCCCGTCACGGTAACGATTACAGTGCCTGCGGCGGTAAAGGTACATGATAGCGCAGAAGTGCCCGAACCACCGGTAACAGTCGCAGGAGTAAGAGTGCAGGCCAAATTATCTGAGACAAGTGCTACGTTACTCGCGAACCCGTTCACTGGTGAGACAGTTATCGTTGACGTTCCTGCAGAGTTTACTACAACGGAAACGGCAGTCGGATTGGCGGAGACGGAAAAGTCTGGAAGACCTGTTACGGTGTAAACGACGCTAGCCATGTGAGTTAGTGAGCCGCTTGTGCCAGTCACCGTGACAGTAACAGAACCTGCAACAGCAAAAGTGCAGGATAATGTGGACGTACCGGAACCACCAGTCACGGTCGTTGGGGTCAGAGTACAGGCGGCATTGTCAGATGCTAGCGCCACATTACTAGTAAAACCATTGACTGGACTAATAGTGATTGTGGAGGTCCCTGCAGAGTTGACCGCTACGGAGACGGTGGTCGGACTTGCGGCAAGGGTGAAGTCGACGAAGTTGAATGTGGCAGTGGTCGAATGGGTAATGGCTGGCGATGTGCTGGTTCCAGTTATCACCAGCACGTAGCTGCCGGCTACGGTTGCGCTGCAGGACACCGAGGCTGTTCCCGAACCCGTAACGCTGCTAGGAGTTATGACTCCGCAGGTCAGACCAGCTGGCACTGTATCGGTCAGTGAGACTGCTCCCGAGAATCCACCGACGGCCGTGATGGTGATTGTCGACGTCGTGGTCTGGCCGACATTCGCGGATGCTGGAGATGTTGCCGTGATCGTAAAGTCTTGTGCGACGGTGAATGTGAACGTCGCAGTCGCAGTGTGGACCAGAGAGCCACTCGTGCCGGTTATCGTAAGTACGTATGTTCCCGCAACTGTTGCGGAGCATGAAACAGTCGCAGTCCCAGAACCGGTCAAAGTACCAGGCGTAATTGTGCCGCACGTCAATCCTGCAGGAAGAGTATCCGTGAGAGTGACAACGCCAGCAAAACCATTGACTGCGGTTGCGGTGATAGTAGAAATCGCAGACTGACCCGCATCAACCGCGGCAGGCGAAGACGCCGTGATCTGGAAGTCTTGGAATATGAAAGTGACGAGAGTCGAGTTTGTAGTTGTTCCACTGGTAGCCGTAACGGTCGCAGTATCTGTCTCCGCCGTCGGAGAGCTACAGGACAGCGTAGAAGTATCAAAAGCCGCCAAGGCAATGCTGGCTGGGTTCACGGAACATGTTGCGCTACCAGTTGTGGATACAGTGAGATCGACGTTGCCCGTGAAGGTTCCGCGAGTAGCAACACTAATCGTAGAGGTTCCACCAGGCGAACCGACATTAGCCGTAACGCTGGTCGGACTAGCATCGAGATTGATACCCGGGCTCACAGGGGCGGTAACGGTGACAGATATGGCGGCTGTAGAATTGGTCATGTCATTGTTAGTACCACCAGTACCAGTAAACGTCACAGTGTAACTACCAGCAACAGTCCCCGAGATGGCAACGTTCACTGAACCTGTACCGCCCGCGGTAAGAGTGATCGAGGCGGCGGGTGTGAAGGTGAAAGTGAGTACTCCACCGGCAGGACCGGTGAAAGGAGCAGTAAGAGCCACACTGCCAGCAAAACCGTTAGTACCTGGAGGATTACCCAGACTGGTACTAGTCAACTGGACATTCTTGGAACCACCCGGAGCAAACGTAACGCCAGTAGAGTTGGAAGTTAGAGTGAACCCGCTCATCTTCACAGTCTGGAGTCCAGAGCTGTGAGTTCCAGTAGTTCCAGCAAAACCACCAACAACAATACGCGCCACGTAATTCGCAGAACCTGTAGTCGTCGCAGTCCCGTTAATAATCTTGGTAACAGACAGCCCAGCACCCAGAGTGAACGCGACAGGATAGGTAAAGACGAGACCAGGGGTCCCAGTCAGAGCCGCCGTCGAATAGGTTATCGTCCCAGTATAACCGCCCACGCTCGTGACAGTGAAGAAGAGCGGCATAGGATGAGTCGGACCAGTACCCATGTACAAAGTCTGAGCCGTCGTTGGGAGCGGATACTCATTCGCACCGTTTATCGACCACTGAACATCCTGAATATTCACAACCAGGCTGACTGTCCCATCTAGCGTTCCATCAGGTCCTAGAATTGTGTCGTTGCTGTAAACATAGTTTCCGAAGAAGGTGACAAAATAGGTACCCGCAGCTCCACCAAAACTCGCACTGACACTACACGTAAGACCCCCAGTAGCGCAAGAAGTCACTGCTCCAGTAAACGATATTGTCAGACCAGCGGACTGGATACTCGTAAATGAGACGCTGTCCGTGCCGACGAGTCCAGGATACCCATTCTCTGCCGTCGCACTAATACTAGCCACAGGAGAAGCAGCTCCAACATTGAAACTATAGCTTGTTGGAGAAGGCGTCGAAATAGCGACCCAGTTAGGATCAACACTGTTGTTGAAACCAATAGTCCCAACACTCTCACTGACAGGACCACTACCACCGTTAGTGATAGTCACACAGAACGGCGGATCACTCGTAGGACTACTGACACTACCACAGCCCGTCTGGAAAGTGATAGGAACAGTTGCAGTGCTTCTCGCTGTAATGTTGTAGATGGCTGTGAATACGAGACCGGTACTCGCGGTGCTGAGAACACCAGCAGCGCCAGACAAGGACAAGTGAATCGTACCAGGAACATCGCTCGACAGACAAGTCGGACCCGTCACTAGGGCACCGTCAAGACATTCGACAACTATGCTCGTCGGAGAAGCCAAAATCGTATTGGAGAAATCAACCGCAGCTGGTCGCAGAACAGTACGATCCGCAAGAACAGTGATATCAAAACCGTTAATCAGATCAGGACCCGAAAGATACACACCCACACGAATCTGGTTCGTCCCCATCACACTACCCGCAGGAATAGCGTTAGTCAACGCCGCGCTAGGGGCAGGCCCGTTCAAGGCAGTCCCTGCAGGTGCACAAGGGGCAGATGTACTAAATGAGGCTGGATCGTTGAAGCAGACTGTTCCAGCCGCATGGGCTGGTGGAACGACGGACGGGATTCCCAGGAAGATCCCAAGCAGGAGTAGCGGAACGAGAGGCAATAACAGCTTCTTATTCAATAGACAATCGGCTCCAGATCGAAGCAAAGGTTGCCGAGTTTTTCCTATATAATCAGTTGCCCACGGCCATCTTACGAGCGCAAGCCAGAGATAGCCGCGATAAACCACAGATCGCATTAGACTTCTAACTATCTATAAGAATCAACCCCCAGAATCTCGAGGCCGCGCATCCTACCCGTACGGAGAATTCTGGAACTTAACCAGCAAATCGTATCTAGTATCTGAGCCTCACGACGGAATGGCCGGGCTGGCTTACTTGTTCTTTCGTCGGCGCGATCGAGCATAGAAAGCGCCGCCGGCGACGAGAGCCAGCAAGACTCCCACGAGAGTGTAGAAGATCGGTGGGTCCAAGCCCAAGATCGTTGCGGGTGGCGTCGACTGCGTAACACTCACAGTCAACATCTGAGATGTGTGAGAGAGAGAGCCACTGGTACCAGTGACTGTCACCGTGTAGGATCCACCTGTAGAGGCTGTAACGTCCAGGTTCACAGTGCCAGTTCCAGTAAGCGTCGCTGGTGATAGAACCGCACCGAGACCTGAAGACGCCGTCATAGTGAGCGTTATGGTTCCCGACCATCCCGACGTGCCCACGGCCTCAATCGTAATTTTCACGTGGGCAGGAGAATTCGCATTCGCGACGATACTGGTCGCGGCGAGACTGATGGTGAAGTCTTGATTGTCGAACTGAACCGTAGTCTTGCGAGGTATATCAGATGAATTAGCAATCCAATGACCAGAGCCAGTCACTGTCACATTGTAGAATCCCGCAGTACTCCCAGAGCATGAAAGCGTCGAAGTGGTGGTGCTACCCGCAGGAATACTCGTCGTACTTAGAGTGCAGATAAACCCGCTAGCGGGGGAAGCAGTAAGCGTAACGGTTCCGTTGAAACCGTTATAGAAGCTAATGCTAATGGTTGTAGTCCCGGTTGTGCCGGCGACGGTAAGCACCGAATTCGGAGTTCCGAAAACAGAAAAGTCAGGAACAGGAACTGTCAGAATTATCTGTAGACCCTTTTCGATTTTTCCGCTAGTAGCGTTCACATCAACCACGTAGCTTCCTGGCAGCATATCATTTCCGACAGTGACGGTTAGAGTCGTAGTGCCTGCAAGACCAGGGCTCACGTGCATCGAGCTAATGGTCAGAGAAAGGCCGGGTCCCGCTGGATGAGAACCGTAGACAAACGTCACAGTACCATCAAAACCATTATCGCTTGTAACAGTGATGACGGAGGAGTCCGAGGAATGAATCACGATCCCGAGCGCGCCAGGGCTTGCGATTGGAGTGAACCCGGCAACTCTCACAGTCACACTCGTCGGGCGAGTCAGAGGACCACTCATTCCGGTGACCGTGACGATATAATTGCCCTCAGAGACCGTTAGGGAGATTGTAAGGTTGAGGACGGAATTGCCTGAGCTCAGGACACTTGTAGGCGTGAGAAAAGCGGTCAACCCTGACGGAGAAGAAACGGAGAGAGTCACATTGCCGCTGAAACCATTCAATGGAGAGACGCTAATGGTTACGCTACCGGAGTTGCCTTGGTTAATGATCAGGACTGATTGGCTGGATGAGATTTGGAAGTCTGGTGTCGGAACTGTAAGCGTGACGAGAAGCGTCTTTGTCCTTGTCCCGATCGTCCCATTCACGCTAATGAGATATGTGCCGGGCGTAGCGTTTGCAGGAACGGTGATAGTGAGGGTGGTGCTGTTCGAGCCAGCAGACTGGACGAACACTGATGTGAAGGGACTAAAGGAAAGGATTGGTCCGGGTGAAGACGAAGAGGCTGTCAGCGTCACGTTTGCGGCGAAGCCGTTCTGGCTCTGAATCGTGATCAGGTCATCTGTAGAATGGCCGAGAAGAACCGTGGGACTTGTCGACGCGGCCGATAAGCCGAAATCCGCAATCCTCACATTCAATTGCACTGAGTGCGTCAACGATCCAGTAGTGGCAGTTACCACCAGGGTGAAATTGCCACCCTGGCTACCACTCACAGTCAGAATAACGCTGCCAGAATTGATGACAGTGTTCGCCGAGAGCGAAGCTGTAAGCGAGGTGACTGGTGGGACGGTCAGTGTAATCGAGCCTTGAAAACCATTGACCGCGATAATTGTGATCGTTGAATTCTCTCTTACACCAATATTCAATGGGCCGAGGGAAATCGGGCTAGCGGTCATGTCGAAATCGACCACGTTCACGGAGACGGTTACAGAGTGGGCGAGACTGCCAAAAGTTCCTGTCACTTCTACCGTGTAGTTTCCTGCTCCGGGAGCGCTGACAGTGAGGGTGGAGGTTCCCGATCCACCCGGGAGACTAGTCTTGTCCAGAGATGCGGTAAGACCAGTGGATGGGTTGATCGAAAGCGCGACGGTCCCTGAGAACCCTTGGATAGGCGCCACTGTGATGGTGGATGTGGCTTGGGCTCCTGGATTCAATCCAACGATGCTGATGGTACTGGCGGAGAGGGTAAAGTCTTGGACATGAACGGTGACTATGTTAGAATTCCTCACAGTGCTTGAGTTCGTAGCGCGAATTGTGACAGCGTAAATTCCACCCTTGGAGGAGTTGAAAGTCAC
>WNFW01001626.1_pt1 | contig 15132 bp, 14 predicted proteins | sample 5400131 | NCBI WGS metagenome assembly WNFW01 (sample SAMN13153362, study PRJNA577476) | soil metagenome | isolation source: 20 cm soil or saprolite under grassland replicate 1 | place: USA:California | collected 2016-06-15 | reverse complement strand
AAACCTTTCCATGGCACACCATGGGCGCTCAACTAACGCTGGAACTTGCCCTTTGAAATGTAGCCGTTTTCATGGCCTCCGTGAAAATGATCAGCCACGCGCGCACGTTGGTAACGCATGCACGCGTAGGTTTGTCGACCGATAGTTTTTTGATGACTCTTAGGGGCATTGGCTCATTGCGTGGTTAGGGCAGCTTGGCCACGACGAACGTCCAAATTCACTCTATAGCGCAAGGAACTATGCTAGTTCCGACTCTATTTGGTTGTAAGCCCGGGACAGAATCGGGCATTGTTGTCGTAGGCATTCCCTACGACCACGGAGCAACCGTACAATATGGTGCCTCTAAGTCCCCGGCTGCATTAAGATTTCTTACAAGTCCCCTCAAGCTTGAGCAAGGAAAGGCAATTTATGTTGATGGTTGCACGACACCGATTGTTAAGCAACTCTCAATCAGCGACTTTGGAGACATAAAGTATTCGGCAGATCAGCAAAGAAACGCGTATCTATCTAACTGTGAAAATACAATTCACAAGTTGTTGACTCAAGGAAAAGTCGTTCTGGTCTTAGGCGGTGATCATACTGCGGCACTACCGACCATCAGGGCGCATGCAAGAATTGCGGAACGATTCCAAATTGTTCATATCGATGCACATACGGACTTCGCGCCCATCTCGGACGGCAACGCGGTCCCCACTCATGCCAATTTCATGTCATATGTTTCGAGGCTGGCCAATATTGAGCGAATCATACAAATCGGGGTCCGGGCGATAACTTCGCAGCCGCCACAGCTGCCAACACTATTTAAAGCGGCGACGATGGCAACACTAAGGGTCGCCTTAATCCCTAAATTACCCGCTTATCTTACCATTGACACAGATGGTTTTGACCCATATCTTGCACCTGCGGTCGGATTTCCGGAGCCCGGCGGATTGAACTGGACCGCACTGGAGGAAGTTCTCACAATTCTTTCTGAGATGCAATGCAATTTGATCGGTGCCGATTGGTGTGAATATAACCCCGTATTTGATTCTCACAATAATATTACGGGCATTCATATCGCGAGATCCCTCCTCAAACTCATCGAGGCCTTGCATAATTTGACCTGCCCACGAGTCTAGGACCGTTTTGTAAATTGAGACCATGGCTCCCGCCGCCAGAAGGGAGCCCCATGAAGAAGAAAAGAAGTTGCATAATCCCGTAGCACGAGACTCTGAGATCGCCAAGAAGCACAAAGTAAGCGAGCAAGCCATTTACACCTGGCGCAAAGACATCTCGGAGAGCAAGGAGGAGTTGTCAGGTGCAATTTCAGAGACCCAAGTGTAGGACGACACTGTCGTGGCATATCTAAGAGCCACCAGTTCCTCGCCTGAGATCTAAGCCACTGCATCTCAATTCGTGATCAGCGAGCAAGAACGCGTGCGAAACCAATTACCAGCAACAAGCGACTTACTCAGCGTATTTGATCAAACGCTTGTCAAATCCGCTATGTGTGTCGGGGTTATAGGATCGCGGGCGGAACAGCTGGACTCGTCCACATCTGACATTGATTTGGTCGCGTTTATCCCGGAAGAGAAAATTAACGACATCAAATCGAATACCTATATTACGGCATCTCACGGTGGTAAGCGGGTAGACTTATTGGTCCTCACTATTCCGGGATTTAATTCGATAATTTCGACGCCGTCGCAAACTAGCCCCGAAGATACACCATTGCAGCGGCTCGAACTTATCCACAAGGTGGTTCATGCCGTGCCATTGTTCGGCGAAGACTTTTATAGTGAGCTTATTTCGACATTCCACTATGGGCACTTTGCGCGCACCCTAATTCGGTGGTATTCACTTGCAAGTCTAGATGGATACGACGACTTAGTTGGAATTGTGGAAGATGGACATATGGTTGCTGGCGCTGCATCTGTTAGGCACATCATTAGGCTTGGGATGGATGCCCTTCTGGCGGCCCGCGGCGATACGTACCCTAAACCAAAGTGGCGTGTCCGCCGGGCAGAACGAGCCCTGGGAGTAAACTCTCCAATATACTTGAAATATCTCGATATTGAATTCCACGCGCCAGACAAAGAAATGGACAAATTGGAATCGTGGATTCTAGATGTACTCGCATTTAACAGAAGGCTGCAGTTGGAGTGTTTTTTCCCAAATGAAATAGCCCAAGCAACTGAAGATTGCGAACACGAGGCATCCGACCCGCTCGTGTATATACATCCTTGGGCAAATGTATTCGAAAATCTCGATCAGTTTTATGTTAAATGTAAGTCACAGACTTTTTCGATCGACGTTACATCGGCGCTGATACTTTTGACGTTGTTTTCGCCACGGCCGATGTCGTGTCTGCGGCTGCTTACCGATTCTCATATTCGTACGAAATACAACAAGAAGCTATCATCCGTAGAGATTGACCAGCGATTTGAACTCTTGCAGACCCGTGGATTGATCGCGTTTTCTTGAGCGACTTGGAACATAGTGACCCGCTCCGATTTATTCAAGCTGCTCTAGATTGAAAGTACGGGATCGCAGACTCACGGGGGCTGCGGAAGTAATCCCAGGAATTTGGACAGCCGGATAAGTGTAATCTTTGCCCGTAGTGGCGACGGAATCGCCCGAGAAAACGGAGCAGAAGCGGGGCGGAGTTCAAGGCGCGGGTAGCGCTGGCGGCGCTGCGGGGCGAAAAGACACTCTCCTATGTGGCCGAGAAGTATGATCTACACAGCTGGGGAAATTTGGGTTGTCCTTGACACGCAGGTAGACCCAGCGCTCACGGCCGAGTTTCGAGCGGCGGCCTAGAGCCGTTTCCTCCAACATGCCCGAGCCTATTTTTGAAACCGGTTCTTAGCATGCCACTGCGGTTGTTCCGCGAGGAAGCTGAGCGATTCCAACGCCCGCGCCTCTTTGGTGAAGTCTCTCTTGTGCAGCCTCTTTCCGGGATTATTGTAGCGGCAGTCTTTGGTACGCTAGCATTTCTAATTGTTATAGCCTTTTTTACAATAAGCTTTCCTCGGAGTGTCGCGTTAAACGGCAAACTCGAAATGAGCGAGGGTGTAGTCAACGTAACGTCACCTCGCAATGGCCTCGTAGAGAGATCGCTTGTTAGCGACCAAAGCACTGTAAAGCAAGGTAGCCCTATTTTTTATGTTTCAGGTGAGGAATTTAGTGAATCAGGTGGAGCAACAGCTACTGTTGCTATAAGCCGACTAAGGCAAAGGGCGCGTAGTCTTGCTGATCAGCGCCAAAGCGTGGAAATGGTATCACGAATTCGCTTAGAAGGGCTTAACCAAAGACTTTTGGTTGGCGGAAGAGAGCTTTTGGAGATTCAGTCCCAAATTGATTTGCAACTCCGTAGGGTAGAGTTCCGTCAGAGATCCGTAGATCGATTCCGCTCACTACAACCATTCTTTTCTGATGCACAAATTGAACAGCAGCAGGAACTATTGTTGGATCAACAAAACACGCTAGGCTCACTTGAGAGAGCAATGGTTGTAGCAAAGCGTGAACTCGAGGCCACAAAAGCGGCAATAGCGTCTTTGCCGCCCGAAACTGATATTGAAATTGGAAGGATCACTAGAGAAAGAGCAGAAATCGAACAGGCGATCTCAGAGATGGAAGCTCGTCGCACAATAATTGTTCGTGCGGAAAGAGATGGGATTATTTCCGGTGTTCTAGCGCACGTAGGAGATCGAATAACTGTTGGCCAACCGCTTGCGAGCCTTGTTCCGGATGATGCGAGGCTGGAGGCTGTACTTCTTGTTCCCAGTAGCTATATTGGTTTTCTCCATCCAGGGATGCCAGTAACGATAAAATACAACTCGTTTCCATTTCAGAAATATGGCACTGCGCGCGGGCGAATAGAGAGCGTCTCCCTCGCGCCCGCGGCCTCTACGTCTTACTATCGTGTCAAGGTATCTCTTGAAAGGGACACCATATTGATAGACGGAGTCTCACGGCGACTGCTTGCCGGTATGGAGCTTACCGCGTCTGTGGCTATAGACCGCCGGAAGCTATGGGAGTGGGCTTATGGCGTGATTCGCGAGATTGGAGCGCAGTAGTGAGTGGAATTGGCGTGCGGTTTCTTAATAGGCATAGAGTTCCAATAATTCTTCAGGCCGAGCTTGCAGAATGCGGCCTCGCGTGCTTGGCGATGGTGGCAAGTTATTTTGGTGGCAATATTGATATTTCGACGTTGAGGCGCCGATTTTCCGTTTCACTAAAAGGGAGCACTCTCAAAAGTCTTATCGATTGCGCAAATGCCATGGGTCTTGTTGCAAGGCCAATCCGTGCTGAAATGTCGGCGTTGCGACGCGTTAAGTTACCCTGCATTTTACACTGGGACATGAATCATTTCGTGGTCTTGGTGCACGCAACAAGAACGCGATTAGTTATTCACGATCCCGCTTTCGGTCGCCGAAATCTGCCTTCAGCGGAAGTTTCAAGCCATTTCACTGGAGTGGCTATTGAGTTCACCGCGACTGCGGCGATTGAGCAAGTCGATAAGCGGGAAGCAATTTCGATTCGAAGTCTACTCGGCAAGGTCTCCGGGGTAAAGAGGGCGCTCTCTCAACTGATAGTCTTAGGCCTGTCCTTAGAGCTTTGCGTGATTTTGACCCCGCTGTACTTGCAGTGGGCCGTTGACTACGGCGTGTCTGCCGGCAATTTGGAGCTACTGACTGTGCTTGGGTTAGGTTTCAGCACCCTGCTCTTGTTTCAAGTCGGAATCTCTTCGCTTAGAGGCTGGGTTATCGCAACCTTGGGCGTCTCCCTCAATATCCAATGGATGTTGAGGTCATTTGCTCATCTGGTCAAATTACCAATCGAGTTCTTTGAAAAACGCTCGCTGGGCGGCGTTGTATCGAGCTTTTCGTCGATTACGACAATACAAAAAGGGCTGACCGGCGCGTTTGTTGAGGCGTTGATTGATGGTCTCCTTGCAATCGTTACTTTCGTGATGATGATTGTTGTTGGTGGTGCATTAGCATTAGTACCGTTTATCGGGGCGCTTCTCTATCTCTGTTCACGGGTAGTAGCTCATGGGCCTCTGCGCAATGCAAGTCAAGAGAATATTGTCCAGTATGTGCGCCAGCACACTTCGTTCTTGGAAACAGTCAGAGGTATTCGAACTTTACGGTTGTTTGGCAAGGAAAACGAAAGAGCGTCTATCTGGAACAATCTTGTCATTGACCAGTTCAATGCTGACCTTGTTCGCCAGAGGCTCGAAGCAATTGCGCGGTCCGCCAGCTCATTCTTCTTTGGAGCAGCCCGGATCGCCACCGTATGGATCGCCGCACTCTGGTTAATGGAGAGTCGGTTTTCCTTTGGCGCGTTGTTTGCATTCATCGCATATAGCGAGCAGTTCAGTTTGCGGATCGGGGGTCTGTTTGACCGGATAATCGAGTTCAAGCTTCTCCGCCCACATGCAGAAAGGCTGGCCGATATTCTACTAAGTGCCCCTGAGCCGATTGACGAATCGAATCGGGAGATAGACACTCTCCGAATGCGATTAGAGGTGCGTGGACTGTGGTTTCGCTACGCGACCGCAGAACCATATGTCCTTAGGGATGTCAATTTTAATGTCGAGGAAGGAGAGTTTTTGGCAATCACCGGCCCTTCTGGCTGCGGCAAATCCACGCTTGCAAAGATAATGGCTGGACTCTTTAAACCTTCCACGGGGGAGGTCCTTATGGACAACACACCGGTAAGAAACATCGGACAAAAGAGCTTTTCTTCCATATTGGGGGCTGTGATGCAGGACGACGCCCTATTTATGGGAACGATTGCAGAAAACATCTCTTTCTTCGACGTAAATCCGGATACAGCATGGATCACGAGTTGTTCCATCGCTGCCTCCATTCATGATGAAATATTAGAGATGCCGATGGGATACAACACGCTTATTGGGGACATGGGTTCATCGCTTTCCGGAGGCCAAAGGCAGCGGGTTCTCTTGGCAAGGGCATTGTATAGAAGACCCCGATGGCTGTTGCTCGACGAGTCGTCGAACAGCCTCGATGATGTGAATGAGAGCAAGGTCAATCTGGCGATCGCGCGGCTGAAAGTCACGAGGATTGTCATCGCCCATCGACGCGAGACGTTGGAAATGGCGGATAGAATAATCTACTTCAATAAGCAAGGGGAAGTAGCACGTATTCAGAAGCCGGAACCGGCTCAAAGCGGCGAAGTTAGCATCTAGTTAGTCATTGTCCGGTGACGCCTCATATTTTTATATGAATGCACAGTGGCCCGCGCCCTTGATTTGGCAGATCAGGAAAGGCATTACTAAATGATTGGACAGGCATATTTCCGATCACAGACCTTCAAGGCACAACCGAACAGGTCTCCACTGGTACACACACCTGCCCTAATCTACGATCTCGAAGTTTTCAAGAAGCGGTTCCTAGTTCTCAAGCAATTAGAAGGAGATCTCAATTGCAAATTCCATTCGGCTATCAAAGCGTTTCCCCATGCTAAAGTCCAGGAGATTGCGTTGCAATACGGCTTGGGGTTTGATGTCTCGAACTACAATGAATACGCATTCTTGATGGCAATAGCGCGAAATCTGGATTGGGGACACCCAATTGACGTTTCAATAACTGGTCCGTTTCTTTCGGAGATTGCGCAGACCTTGTCAAATGTTCAGGAACGTCGTCATCAACACCACAGTCATTCTTCGTCAGCAACTCGAATCAATGTCGATTCGTTGACCCAATATCTCAGTCTGAAAGACGAGCTTCCAGAGTGGGTTGAGATCGGTACACGAATACTTTGGGAGATTGACCCAGGGAAAAGGCAGAGCACCCGATTTGGTATTTGCACAAGCGACACCGAAGTCTTCCGTGAAATTGCACGAGACCGGCGCTTTTCCGGATTTCACGCACATATTTCACACAAGGAGAAGCATGATCAATCGTATGTCCAATGCGCCGAATCAATAGTAAATCTTGCTTCGCAAATCGGCTGTGCTTATAAATATATCAATTTCGGCGGAAGCTTTCATCGAGAATCACCAGCAGAAATTACGAATCTCGTCCTTCAACTCCGACGAGTTATTCCGTCCGACGTGACCATTGCATTCGAACCAGGGAAGTATTGGGCGAAGGGGGCTGGTAGCGCGATAACCAAAGTGTTAGATATTAAGCGGATGTCCAGGCGCGAAGGATATTGGATCGTATTGGACATTTCAAAGGATTGTCATCTTCGCTGGTGCAAGCCGATATTTAATTTGCCGATCGATTTAAGTCAGAGTCGGCGTAGCGTACCCGCCGTCTTCACGGGACCGACGTGCCACGAAGGGGATATCTTGGGAGCGGTGGAACTGCCTTTGCTTGAATCCGGGGAGCTCCCCATTTCACTGGGAGCGGTCTTGAGGTTGAGGAATATAGACGGCTATGCAGTAGCGTGGAACAGCGAGTTCAATGGGATCGAAAAAATTTGTGTAACTTTTTGTGAACCAAGTACGGAGTTGACTTATGCGGTTACGGCATGTTAGCAATTTATTGACCCGCAATTCCCGGCGAGTTGCTTGCATCACTGGCCAAAGTTTCGCGTCAATGGTTCACGACTTAAGTTTTCCACGTGCCTGACGCGCCGCAGCCGCCTACGGAATCGATTGACGAGTACCTCACTCGAAAATCAAGAGAAGTTCAACTGTTGAGTTCACGACTTAATCACGGCCCTGTATTTCCCAATCTGACCTCCACCGGCGACGTGCTGCGAGCAAAGCTCGAGATTAGAGGCAGACTCCTTGCCCAAGCTTCCATTGAAACTGGCGCTGTGACGGAAACGAATCTCTCGTCTTCGCCCGATGTTTCAGTTTGCGATTACGCCGTTTCATATTCCTACCAGCGGATGGATCTGCATGTCAATTGTGCGGTCGAATATGATCCTGCCGCAACACGTGGTGCAGATGTCGAATCGGCAGTTTCCTGGTACGCATCGTCCGGAATGTCCGCGATCGCGGCTACTTTAATCGGCCTAGAAGCCGCTGTTTCAGAGTCAGCGCAGATTTGGACGCATGCGGACTGCTACTTTGAAACCCTGGAGTTTTTGAAGCGCTACTGCCGTAAGACCACGGTTACTTTGTGCGAATTAGAGACGCAGCTGGAAAGAGGTCCATCCGATCCATTGAACTGCATTGCAGGATTAGTGATCCTCTACCTTGACTCGGCTGCCTCTTCACCTAACGTAGAGCGCATAGCCGGTTCGCTCGACCCGTCTGGGTCTGGGTATTCTCTCGTAATGTTCGATACCAGTTGTTTTGAGCTTTCGTCAAGCACAATCACCACAGCGGTTTGCCGCTTCATGAAGCTTGGTTTGCCTACCCTACTTCTAAGAAGTCATCTGAAACTGGATTTTCTTGGAATAGAATATGCACGCCTCGGGTCCGTTACATTTCTCATTCCTCTCAACTGTGATGTCGCAAGGCGGCAACTTGTGATTGCCATAGCAAAGGAATGCCGTGCTGCTGCCAGGTATTTCGGATTGACACCTCCAATTGCTTGTCTTTATCCAAGACTTGATCAGGAGGAATTTCACGCGTTAAATCGTCGCCGTGTAGATCTCATTCGCTATAACAATTTATACGTCGCAAAAAGCGTGCGGCAAATATTGGCATCAATCTGCTCTCGTGTGACTGTAAGGACATTTGGACACGGGCTGTATTTTACCCTTGATTTTCCGTCCGTTTTCTCCGCCGACCGACTGCAATCGCTACAGCGCCAGCTTGTAGAACTGATGCGAAGACACGGAATTGATGCGAAGATCGCTGCAAGCTTCGGTTGGGACTGTACGACGCTTGTTGTCTATCAGATCGGTGGGACAACGCAGCGCGCGCTTCGCGTAGCAGTCGCAGATCATCCAGATGCCGTAATACGCAATCTAGCTCTGATCCTCGGTGACTGGGCAAGGGAAATTCAGGAATAAAACCCAGACAGCATATGCGCATTCCGAAAATCCAAAGCATGACATATTGAATCGCTGTGAAACTCTAGTCATGTGGATCTCTGCAAAATGAAGATCTACATCAGCGGGGTAAGTTCTTACCCGGATCCCCAACCCGGGATCGGTATTGCTAGATCGATTCGAGCCGGCTTCCCTTACGCGCATATCGTGGCTGTGGACTATGTGAGCCCTAACTCTGGGTTCTCTTGGCATGATTTCGACGATCGCGTCGTCTTTAAAGACTGGGGCCGAAGTGACTTGCGAAGTTTCATCGAAAAAGAAATTGTGGGAGATTCGGTTTGGCTTTCCGGTTTGGACATCGAAGTATTTACGATCGCAGATCTATTCCCCAACGGTAGGGCCGGAATACTTGTTCCCAGTATTCAGGCGCTGAAGAAGAGCCTCAAGCCACCTGAGACTGTGGCCAATATCTTGGGCATTGGAGTTCCGCCCTGGCAGAAAATTGTCGAGGCGTCAGAGACCTGCATTTCGTCAGCGCAAGTGCGTACGCCGTTTTGGGTAAAAGGACGATTGCATGGGAGTGTTCTTGTGTCCGATTCCAGCGAATTGCGACAAGCGGTATCCGCCGTGGGTAGGACATGGGGCATTGCATCAGAGTACATCATCCAAGAGCATGTCCAAGGCACTGAAGTTCAGTTCACATTTGCAGCTGAGAATGGGGTATTCATAGACGGTATTTTCATGGAGAAGTTAGAAAAAACTAAGAGCGGGAAGGTCTGGCGTGGACTCGTGCGTGAATTTAATCGCGAGGAACGCGAAATGCTCTCAATATTGGCATCACAATTGAATTGGACCGGCGGGGGGGAACTCGAATGCATTAGGGACGCAGACAACAATCTTTGGTTGATCGAATTCAATCCTCGGTTCCCGGCATGGATCCATGGTGCATCAATATTTGGCGTAAATCTGCCAGCCGCGCTCGTCGCAAAAGCGACCGGCAAACCGGCTAATCTCACTCGCGCTATTGGCGCGAGAGGTGAATTCGGTCGCGTAGTAACAGAGATACCGATTGTCTCGCAACCGTCAATCTACCCAGACGATTCTAGATCGCAATGATTGAGGTTGCTGAAGTTCGACAAATACTTAGATGCAAGTGGGCTTCCCCCGGTATGCTAGATTGCGCACTTCCAGTGCGACTGCGATTCTCAGGGTATTGTCAAGTTAATGGACGGGTGATTTACTGGGTGGATGAACCCATCCACCCCCGCTTATTACCGCCATCGATTCCCTGCCGAGATCGTCAGTCACTGCGTGTGGCTGTATTTCCGCTTCTCCCTCAGCTTTCGCGATGTGGAGGAGATGGCGGCCGAACGCGGAGTCACCGTCACGTATGAGTCGGTGCGCGAGTGGTGCTTGAAGTTCGGAGGGGCCTACGCCAAGCGGATGCGCTCGCGCAGCCCGCGACCCGGCGACTTCCAAGTGTTTGTGTCCGTGCTCATATGTCGTAGCTACGACGAACTGAGACGTCAATTCGTTCTTGTTAACAATACCCGACCGCTTCCCAAAGCACTTATTTATGAATTGCTGCCGTCGGTTTCTGACCTTCCCGATCGCCTGTCATCGCGGTCTGCCGCGGCAGCACTTACGGAAAGACTGAATTTTGACAAGAATTCATCGTTAGCCGGGATGATCTACCAACACACGAATCCCTCGGGGATTATCCGAGACACGGCAATTCAGAAGGTCATCATGACATCTTCTTCTGACGGCGCTTTGCGGGAATTTGTAGGACAGCAAGATGCCGCTGAAAGATCGTTCCAGACGATCAGCGAATTCTACGACGCGGTCAAAGCCACGTTTCCTGATGACTGGATTGGTCATAACCCCAAGACCTCCCGCCTTGTCCACCGCGCTGGGATTCGCGCGATGGGGTACGTGATGGATCTGCTTTGGGAACGTAACGGGGCGAGGAACAAGACAGCATTTCGACAAGGGCTCGAGTGTCTAGTTGGAAAGACCGCCTGGACCAGGGGTGTTTGGCGTTTTGGTGAAGAGGAAGTCATCCCATGGAACGGAATTCAAAACATTGACGGTCAGATTCTTCGCTTGGCGCATTACTTGGTTGGCGTGGTTAGACGCTCGGGTACAGCGCCCGAGGTGAAAGAGAAGGCGACGATTCAATAGGGGCATCTAGCGATCAACGAGGGCAATATGAATGCATATGGCGATGCTGCATTAGTCCTGTTTTCAGGGGGGCAAGACTCCACGACTTGCCTTGCGTGGGCGCTGAACCGGTTCCGATGTGTCGAAACCATTGGCTTCAGCTATGGGCAACGGCACACGATTGAGTTGGATTGTCGACCTCGGATTCTGTCTCGCATTCGAGACAACTACCCTGCGTGGAAAGCTAGTTTGGGAAACGATGTCACGGTATCCCTTGATGTTCTGAAAGAGATCAGCGATACGGCACTGACACGCGATGTCGAAATTCGGATGGGGGAGAACGGACTCCCCACCACATTTGTGCCTGGAAGAAATATCTTGTTCCTCACCGTAGCAGCGGCCGTCGCGTACCGTAGAAACATCAAAGTGATCGTCGGTGGGATGTGTGAGACCGATTTTTCCGGCTACCCCGATTGTCGCGACGACACCATTAAAGCCTTACAAGTCGCGCTGAACCTCGGAATGGAAAAGCGCTTCACTCTAGAGACACCCCTAATGTGGATCGACAAGGCTGCCACTTGGAAAATGGCAGAGGACTTGGGGGGAGCGAAGCTCTTGGAAATCATCCTCGAGGACACCCACACCTGTTACCACGGTAATAGGACAAAGCGGAACCCCTGGGGCTTTGGATGTGGATCGTGCCCAGCGTGCCAGTTGCGCGCGAACGGTTATGAGGGCTTTCTATCGGCAAGAGGGAGCCCAACTATCGCGAGGCAAATGGCGAACTGAAAGTGAACCTTGTAGATCCGATCACAGGTTACTAAACCATCAAGCGCACGCCGACTCAGGGGATTTCGTTGAAAGAACAACTTTTCTATGTGGCTGCTGCGGGGTTCGAGGGTGCCAGGCGAGTGGAACTCTTCCCAAAGGGCCATCGATCAAGACGTCTTCATGGGCATAGTTTTCTCGCGAAGGTGCGCGTAGCGCTACCCAAGGCATGGGCGAGTTTCCCGGGGGGCGAGGTCGGGGGCCTCCACGACCTGCTGCAGAAGGCTATTGCTCCTCTAGATTATGACTTCCTTAATAAACATCTCAACCTACCAACGGATGAAAATCTGGCAAGGTGGATTCGAAAACACCTAAAGTTTCGCAAGGTCGAGAACATTGGCGTTCAAAGCACGCGCGACGAAGGCGTCGATCTAGATCGTAACGATCACGCCCATATTTGGCGCCGCTACGCATTTCAATCCGCGCATCGTCTTCCGAATGTTCCCCCAGGCCACAAATGTGGTCGAATGCATGGTCACGGTTTTGAAGTGATTCTTCATGCAAATCAGAACCTCAACAAAAAGGCGATCGGTATCGATTACGACTTCATAGACCAGATCTGGGAGCCTTTTCACAAGGAAATGCATCAAGCGTGTCTCAATGATATAGATGGCCTCGAGAACCCGACGAGTGAACTCATTTCCAGTTGGATCTGGCGTCGCGTCAAACCTAATCTGCCAGAACTCTCATGGGTTACAGTCTACGAAACCGCGAATTGCGGTGCGCATTTCGACGGTCGACGTTACCGCATATGGAAGGAGATGACGCTCGATAGCTCACTTCGTCTAGAACGTGCGCCAAGCGGGGATCCGCGTCGGAGAATCCATGGACACACCTACACGCTTCGGTTGCATCTCGATGCACCACTCGATGAAGTAATGGGATGGACGATCGACTTCGGAGACGTGAAGGCACTATTTGACCCAGTCTTTAAGCGTTTTGATCACCAGCCACTTTATGAACTCTCGGACCTTGAGGACAACGACTGCGCTAGTCTTGTGCGGTGGATTCGAAAGGAGTGCATCTCAATCCTGCCTCAAATTGATCGCATCGACTTATACGAGACGCGTGAATGTGGGGTAATACTATCCTCGGGCACGGGAGGCCCGGCACTGCCTATCTAAGGCCGCGATGACCTACAGCGTCAAAGAGATCTACTACACACTCCAGGGTGAAGGGGCCAATGTCGGGCGACCGGCCGTCTTTTGTCGCTTTGCCGGTTGCAACCTATGGTCGGGCAGGGAAGAGGACCGCGCTAGTGCAGTCTGCAAGTTCTGCGATACAGATTTTGTCGGGACTAACGGCGAAGGCGGCGGCAAATTTGAGTCAGCCAAAGCGCTTGCTGCTGCGATCCTTGTCAGATGGCCGCAAGTGGACAATGACCACCGGTTTGTTGTGTTCACGGGAGGGGAACCCGCCCTCCAGATGGATGAGTCCCTGGTTAATGCGGTCCACGCCAACAAATTTCGAATTGCTATTGAGACCAATGGTACGCAGCAGTTACCGAAAGGCATTGACTGGATATGCGTTAGCCCCAAGGCCGGGACGCAACTCGTGACGCGTAAGGGGGACGAACTGAAGCTGGTATTTCCCCAGCTCGGGGCGAGTCCAGAGATGTATGAGGCGCTTAAATTCAAGAATTTCTTTCTCTCACCGATGGATGGGCCAGAGCGCAGGCAAAATACCGCCTTAGCAATTCAATATTGTCAGGGTCATCCTCGGTGGCGCCTTAGCATTCAGACCCACAAGATGATTGGGATCCCGTAGAGGTAGGAGCGTCTAAGCTTTAGAAGGAGAAGACTTGTGCCGCTTGACTGGACTTCAGTAACCCCTGAAAACGTGACAGAGGCGTGTGAACTCGTGCTGAAAGGCGAGCATAGACCCAAGGTGGGGGCGAAAGGAATCTTCGTCATATTCAAGGAGCAGCGGCTACCCGCAAAACATGTGGCTCGCTTGGCGTATTGCCTGGCTAACCGCCTACCGTTGGAAAGCAAGCTCAAATTCTCGAGCGGTGACGGAATTGTCAACCTGCAACAGAAACGCGGCCACACTGTGACTAGAATCCCAGCGCGATAGCGCAAACCTTCAATAACGAGCGATCGGTTCGATGTGCTAGTGCTGGGTCAAGACGCGAATTGTTTTGTGTAGAGTGGATCGAGACGAGCCGCTTCAGGAAGTGCCCATGAAATCTATACCTTAAGTCCTTGCGCAACGTGTGAATATGACCGCGGGCGAGCGGATGAGGCTTTGACGGCCTGATCGGTCGCTTGCTGGCACGTAGTCACCTCAGGTAGGAGTTGATATGCGCAAGGTGCTCTACATTGATTTGCATCATGAGTATTCTATGGCGCCGAGCGTCGCCTGATCGAGGATGGGAATATCAACTGAATTTGACGCGACGCGAATAATTGCGGAGCACAGGCGTAGATGGGCCCGCCAGCCTTCTGAAATGAAGGGTTGTTTGGACTAGCCGTTGGCTACGGCGTAACCAGCGTTCGCCCAGCCCTCGATGCCGGGTTTGAGATTCACAGCGTTGGGGTAACCGGCCTTATTGAGGATCTCGGTCCCTTCGGGGCCGTGAGTTACGCCGTCGCCGCAATAGATCAGGATGGTCATGGTTTTCGCACCTTCGAGGACCGCGGGGATCTGCGCCCGGAGTTCATCGAGGGGGATTAGGATGGCGCCGGGAATGTGACGAACATTAAACTGATCCTTCTCGCGCACGTCCACCACCAGCGCGCCGCCATCGATCAGCGCCTTGGCGTCTTCCGCCGAAACTTCCCTGACATTGTAGCGATGCTCGATGGGCGCCGTTCCCTGGCCTACGTTAGAAAGCCAGAAGAGAAAACCCACCATGAAGAGCACCCCCAAGGCGTGCTTCCGAAAATCGATGGAGCGAAACATAGGGGGCCCCTCCTTGAAGTCAGCACGTTAGTTTCCCAGAATCGATCGGCTTCTTCTATCACTTGACGTAATGCCGCAGGGAAAAAAGCACACATACATCTCGAAACTTATCAAAAGGATATCCTGCGAGCGCTGGCTGCAGGGCGCTTGACGCAGGGCTCCTTGCCGCCAACAAGGGACCGCTAGGTCCGCTATCGGGCCAAAAGCGGAACTAGCAGCAGCGAAATTCGACCGCAACAAAGCCGCCATTCAAGGCGGCGAGCAAGCAGCGTGGCCTCGATTGGTGCGCGCGTTGGCGATCGTTGACCAGTGCTTGACATGCAAGGCATTGCT
>WNFW01002233.1_pt1 | contig 15133 bp, 16 predicted proteins | sample 5400131 | NCBI WGS metagenome assembly WNFW01 (sample SAMN13153362, study PRJNA577476) | soil metagenome | isolation source: 20 cm soil or saprolite under grassland replicate 1 | place: USA:California | collected 2016-06-15 | reverse complement strand
TCAGACGATAAACGATGAAGTCATAGGAACCACAGAGATGCGCGGCATGCTGCACCACCTTCGGTTCATGCCTCTGGAGCCAACGCCACTTGGTGTCAATACTTTGTTGATTCGGCATACAGCCAGTGATACTAAGAAATTCCTTGAGATCAACGCCAGCTCGCAGTTCTTCAACTTCAGTAATAGCACGTGCATCATTTTGCTGGATACTCGGACGGAGGGGTATGCCAGATTCATCTAAAATAACCATAGCAGGTACCATGCCAGAAACGCCAATAGCCTCGATTGACTCGGCTGGAATGACTTTGAGCAACTGACGTATTGATTCAAGGGTGGTTGTCCACCAGCGTTCTGGATCTTCTTCCGCCCAACCTGATTGGAGAGAAAGCAACTCGTGAGCCATGCCAGTCTGCGCCACGATGCCTTTTTCGCGTTCTAAAGCGATAGCTTTTAAAGCGGTCGTACCGACATCAATACCAAGTACATAGCGAGAAGTCATGTGTTTGCCTTACTCAACGCACGCGCAGCACGTACTTCATCCATAAATCGGTGTACACGCTCGGTATCAACCGGATTCCAGGTATAACCATCTTGTTTTAGTCCGGTACCAACAATTACACCATCGGCTACAGCAAGTGTCTTGCGCACAGTCTCAATCTTGACACCTGTATTCGCAAGGACAGGAGTACCAGGTACGGCAACTTTCGCTTCACGAATATGATCGAGGTTAGCTTCCGCCCCCGCCATTTCTCCTGAAATTAGGATGGCATCGGCTAAAGAAGAAACTACTACACTATGAGCCAGTATCCCAAAGGGACGGGGTGAGACGGGACGCGCAAACTCAGGCTCAATATTAAAGAAGAGGCGCACATTCTCAGCGCCGATATGACGACGATAATCCAGGGTAGCGGCAGCGTCCGGCTGCCATAAGCCCATATCACTATCATAGACACCAGTAAAGACCTCGCGTACAAAACTTGCACGCACTGCCTGCGCTACCGCCAGAGCAGCCATGGGATCCCAGAGCAGATCAACTCCGTAGGGGAGGCAAATATGCGCTCGAAGTTCGCCAATCACCGCTGCCATTGCTGCGGTGGGTGCTCGATCAATATGAAAAGAGTAAGGGCGATCACCCTCGTTGCAGAATAGCAAACCATCCACACCCCCATCTTGCAAGATATCCAGATCGCGACGCAGCGCGTCCACTATGGCTGCTATACCTCCTTTATTATCATAGAGCGACCTACCTGGCAATGGCAGTAAGTGCATCATAGCGATTACCGGTTTTGAACGCCCAAAGAGTACCTCCAGCAACGAATGATTAGAATGGCTTTCGGGATCATTTCCACTGGCGTTAGACATACTCAATCTCCCTGATATTTGAAACCCAAAGGGCGACCGCACGGATCACCCTTTGAAAATCATCGCCATGATGAGTGCGGCTCGCCCTTTACTCTGGCGGCAGTTCGCTGTAGATCAAATCCAGGTTGATGCCCTGCCTGGCTCGCACGAAGCGCGCTACGAAGAAAATCACCAGGCCAATCACAATCAACGCTCCCATGAAAATGAAGCCGGGCAGCGGACCTAACTGTGGAGTGGCAATGCCAAACTGCTGATAAGAAAGTACCAGGTATGCCAGTCCGATCATCACCGCAATAGAGAGTACCGCAACGATTGGCAGAAGAGGGATACCTGCAATTCTCGTGTTTGCGGGCGAATTCCTGAATAGATCTGGGCGGCGGAAAGGGAACGCAATTGCTGACACACTCACACAGAGGATGGTAATGACTCCGGCCAGTACCCCCATAGAGAGCAGCGTAAAGAAGGAGCTGGAGAGCACCGACCATGCCAGGATGCCTGCTACGATGATCGAAGCAACAATAATCGCCGGGATCGGAGCACGTGTACGCTCGTTCACATCGGAAAGTCTGCTGGGGAGCTGGCAGGTTCCAGAAGATGAAACTCACCGCGATGAGCAAGGCAAAGACGGAATTGTTGGCCGCGATACTTGCCATGAGGTTGTAGAAAGGTGCTACTGGCAGCAAATAGCCGGGAGTCCCAGCCAGCGCGTTGATACTGGCGATAAATTGCTCAGTTGCACTGTGATATAGGAGCAGGACGCCGATAATCATGAAGAGCGAGTCCCACACGAGCGCGCCGATCATAATTGAGAGCTGACGGCGTAGATTTCCCGCAGACTTGAGTTCTCCAGCGATGTAGACGGACCACCAGTTCCACATCATGAAGGTCATGATGATTGCAACAACAGGCAACGTTGAGGAGAATTGATGACCACCCAGAAATACAAATCCTGTTTTCGCAGCAGCATCCTGGATAGCCTGAAATGAATTGGCGCTGTGCGTAAATGGCTGCGCGAAGGCATTGAAATTGGCGATGAAGCTCTGATTCGAGCTAATCAGCAGCGCAATAAACGCCAGGAATGTTCCTACAGTGGCGATAATCCAACACACATTTTGCACACGAAACGACGTTTTCGTCCCGGCTGACATAGCAATTGCCAGAATGACAATCAACAGAAGCCCCAGGCCGAATGTCCACCATTGGCCAGTTGCATCGCTGCCACTGACTGCGTTGCCTGCATTGATCAGCGCACTGTTTTGTGTAACCGCGCCCAGTACCGCTAATGCAGGGCCAAGTGCCAGTACTGCAAAAGAACGCGCCCAGAAAGCCGCACCGATCAAGGCTGATACGGCTGCAGCGAAATTGCTGAATACAGCCACAGAAGGATGCAAAATACGACTAATCCATACATAATCGCCGCCCGTCCGGGGCATGGCTGATGCCATCATTGACATCATGATGACCACTGGGATGTTCACCACAAATGCGATTAGCAGCGCCTGGACTATATCCGCGCCAGGAAATGATCCCAGGGCGTAGAAAATACCAAAGGCCAGGGTAGCGCCAACAGGAGCCGAGAAGACCGCGTTGAAAATGATAGCATCTACTACCGATGCTTCGCGAACGAGACCCGATGATTGCCGAACATAAAGGGATGAGGATGGGGTCGAAGATGACTCAGATTGCATGTCCTACTCCTTCGCCTGATACCAGGCAAAATATAGTACGCTAGACGAACCACGCGGAGAGATAAATCTTGACATACAACGATTTATTAGCTAGAGTATACAGCAATGAACATACTTTGTCAATAAAAAGATGTAATAGTTTGTTGTATTTTGTCCGATCAGTTTCATTTAAAGAGAGTTCCCGATGCTGGCGAGCGAACGAAGAAGACTCATTCTTGAACGTGTGGCTGAGTTCCAATCGATTGAGGCCCAGGCACTGGCTGATGAATTAGGAGTCTCAGTTATGACGATTCGGCGCGACATAAAGCGCCTGGAACAGGATGGTTTCTTACGCCAGACATATGGTGGGGCGACATTTCATATCACAAAAAGTGTAGAGTTGGGATTTAACAGCCGGGCGCTACAATTTTCAGCCCAAAAACGCTTGATTGGCGCTTTTGCTGCTCAGATGATCGAGCCAGGACAAACACTGTTTCTAGGTGAAGGCACAACCACTTCGCAGTTCGCACAATTTTTACCCCCACATCCTCACTTACAGGTTATTACTGCCTCGCTTTCTCATGCTAGTTTGCTCTGTTCACGAAATATTCGCGTCATTGTACTCGGTGGAAAACTACATAGTGAAGAATTGATTATGACTGGCCCAATTGCTGAAGCCACGCTCAATCGATTTTACGCTGATATTTGTATACTTGGTGCAGCGGGAGTTGATCTTGAAGTAGGCATAACTGAATTAGACTATGAAGTAGCATCGTTGCATCGCTTGATGATGGAGCGGTCTCGCCACGTAATTGTGCTGGTTGATCACAGCAAGTTAGGATTTCGAGCACCCGCTGTTGTAGCCCCAGTTGCTATGGTAACAACTCTGGTAACAGATGAAGATGCCGGACAAGAGATGCTTGATCAACTTCAAGTCGGTAGTATACAGGTTGTGCTTGCGAGAAAGCATCTAGAAGACCAACATGGTCTTCAACAAGAAACGACATTACGGCCTTAGTGCTTTGCGTACAAGTGCAAAGGATGAAACAGAAATGGTTCAGTGATGACTACTACAATCTATTATGCCAGTGATATACATGGTTCTAATCGCTGCTTTCGCAAATTCTTAAATGCGGCGAAGTTTTACAAAGCCCAGGTATTGGTCATGGGTGGTGATGTATTGGGGAAGGCTATTGTTTTTCTTGAAGAAACACGACCTGGTATCTATGTCACAAAGGAACGTGGTCAACGTCTTGAGCTGACTTCAGAAGCCGAAGTGCGGGAATTCGAAAAAGTTGCAGCCGATAAAGGAATGTATACATATCGTTGTCGTAAGGGAGAGAGAGATGCTCTTTATGCTACGGGCGAAGTTGAGTCAGTCTTCGAACGTTTGATGAAAGAACGCCTGATGGAGTGGATCACGTTGGGAGACGAACGTTTAGCTGGTTCTGGAGTGCGTTGTTATATAATGGGGGGTAACGATGACCCACCTGAAGTTTTAAATGCGTTGGATACTGGTCGTATTGTGCATAATCCGGAAGGCGCACCCGTTATATTGGATGAGGCGAGCGAAATGATAAGCCTTGGCTGGTCGAACCCAACCCCCTGGAATACGCCTCGTGAATGTAGCGAAGATGAACTGGCACAGCGCATCGACGCGCTCATGATGCAGGTGAAACGTCCCGATGCGCTCGTCATGAACCTGCATGTACCACCATTTAAGAGTGGATTGGATGATGCACCAGAACTAAATTCCGAATTGAAAGTCCAAAGCAATCTCGGCCAGACACGCTTCAAACCTGTTGGGTCTACTGCCGTGCGGGCAGCTATTGAGCGCTATCAACCATTATTGAGTCTGCATGGACATATTCATGAAGCCCATGCTTCATGTAAGATTGGGCGTACAGTTTGCATAAACCCTGGTAGCGATTATAGCGAAGGGGTTCTGCACGGAGTTTTGGCTACCTTGCACAAGGGCAAACTGAAGGGTTACCAGATGGTTAGTGGATAACATGGTTTGACACTTGTAATCGAGCTTACTGATCAGGGGGTATGCGTTATGTCACGTTTACATCTCGGTATCAATACCTGTTTCGCGGTCAAACGTTGGCCAGAACCAGAGCAGTGGGTGCGGATCGTAAAACATGAGTTGGGGCTTGATTGTTGCCAGTTTAGTTTTGATCTGGTCGATCCTTTACTCGATGAAAGCACTACAAAAGCTTATGCTGATGCAGTTCGTGAGCTTGCAGTGACTCACGATCTTCTCATTCACAGCACCTTTACCGGGCTAGCCGCCTACTCATGGAGCCAATTACTACATCCGCATTTGTCTATGCGTGTGGCAGCTAACAGATGGTATGAGCGTGCTATCGACTTTACAGCTCACCTGGGAGCAACTGGTATGGGTGGCCACATCGGGGCATTCAGTGTTCAGGATGCGATGAACCAGGAGCGTAAAGAAATGCTCTTGTATGAAATGCAGGAACGCCTGTCAGCACTATCTCATTATGCCGCGGATAAGGGGTTATCCCACTTGCTGTTCGAGAACATGGCGGTAACACGCGAGTGTGGACACAGTATCGAGGAAGCACAATGGCTCACCAACCTGAATACAAACGGTGGTGCGCCGCTTGTATTATGTCTCGATGTTGGGCATCCTTGTGCGTTGCATACTGGAACTGCTAGCGATGATTATCTCGCGTGGTTCGCAAGTCCCTGGCCACACCTCCCAGTTGTACATTTACAACAAACAGACAACACAGGAGATCATCATTGGCCTTTCACGCGGGATTATAACGCGCAAGGTATGATACGAGCAGAATACATTATAGAAGCAATCCAACCCTGGTTAATGATTGGAGATGTGTACCTCTTCCTTGAACCAATCCATCCTTTCGAGGCCGAAGATAACATGGTATTGGATGAACTACGCGAAAGTGTAGAATACTGGCGGGAAGCTCTATCTTAAACTTTGATACTAGAAAGTCTGCCTATATACATGAACATGTATTAAGGTATAAATACTGAGCGAATATCAATAATTTCAAATAGACATGCAATGGGGTTAATGGTATAATGAAGTCCTCTTAAGGAGGGGCTAGCATCATCATTTGCTAGTTTCTGGAGTCATCATTTTAAACTTATGCTTAGAGTAAAGGAGAACTTTCATGGCTTGGGATCCAACTCAAGGTCAGGGTCAGGAGAAACCTGGCAACGGAGAGCAAGGACAGCCTGGTAGCAGCGGGCTAGAGCCATCTCCAGGATCTAACACTCCGCAGAACCCTTATCAGGGACAAGGGCAGCCTGGCAGCGACGCGGCAGATCCCTATTCAGGGTATGGCACTCCACAGAACCCCTATGGCGCTCCACCTCCGCAGAATCCGTATGGCACTCCACCTCCCCAATATGGTACGCCGCCTAACCAACAGGGTGGCTACGGTTATGGATCTGTACCCCCACAGCAAGCGCCTCGATCAATAGGTCAAGCTATTCAGGAACTGCCAAATCAATATATTAGAGTACTCACGAAACCATCAGCACAATCATTTGCAGAAGAGATGGGTAAAGCAGACTGGGGAATGGTGTGGATACAACTCCTCATATGGGCACTTATCGGAACTATACTCGGGTTAATCCGGGCTGCAATAGGACTGGCTGGTCTTTCCTTTGTAAGTAATAACACGTTTAATCCTGCTGCAATCACGGCACTTACCGTAAGTGGCTCAACTTTTTCGTTTATTTCCGTACCGGTGTTTTTCTTTATACTTGTGGGCATACAATACCTGCTTGCGAAGGCTTTTCAAGGACAGGGAAACTTTCTAACGCAGAGCTATACTACCCTCCTGTTTGAAGTACCAATTAACATTGTCAGCTATTTACTTGCTTTCATCCCCATCCTTGGTGGCATAGCTGGCTTTGCATTGTCCATTTATGGTATTGTACTGAATGTCTTCGCAATCATGGCAGTTCACCGTCTAAGTGGAGGCAAAGCGGTGGGAGTCGTCCTCATCCCGATAGCGGTGCTAATCTTGCTCGCCTTCCTTTGTATATTTGCAATAGCTGCGATTATTATAGCCGCTACTAGACATACCCCGTAAGGTGGCATTGAAAATGTCGACAGCAGGACAGGGCTGTCACTGTGAGCGAAGCGAAGGGTGACAGCCAGGCAAGCATCAACCTATCTAAAGGGCAGGAGATAGTAATGGCTCGTCGTGTCTTTCTCGCTATGGGTATAGGTTGAGTGAGAAAGGGAGTTAGTACTTCTTACCTGTTACATTGAGCCATTTAAAGCAAACAGACTATAATACAACTTGTAAAGCAGAAACGCTTTCGAAAATTAGGTCGCTCGTTTAGACGAGCGACTGTATTTCATCACATGCCAAGCCGCCTTGTATATATAGATAAAGTGGATTCTTTGGGATGTGAGAAAATTAAAGTAAAAGAGGTTTAACGGACGAATGGATGTTTCAGGTAGTCAGAAGGTGAAAGCACTCCGACCACACGTCTTTAATGCATTGTTGGATCCCGAGGTTCTCAAGAAGAGCGTTCCAGGTTGCGATAGCGCTGAATTTGTAGATTTCCCTACAGGTAGGCAGCTTAAGCTGACAGTTTCGCCAAGTATTCCTGGTTTGAAAGGCCCTTACAATGTGTTCTTGCAAACAGGCGAGGTTGTTGCACCTTCACGGGTTGTACTGATTGCAGAGCCAACCAGCTCAATGGGTTCTATCAAAGCCACCTGCACAATAGATTTGAACGAAGATGGAGGGGGCACCAATCTCAATTACAATGCCCATGCCGTAATGGATGGGAAGATTGCAGCCACTCCCGATATAATTGTTAAGGGCGCGGTGAAGGTCGCTCTCGATCAGTTCTTCAAAAATTTCGAGAAGCAGGTAAGCCAGGTTACGGCGTAGAATAACTGTTTTAAATATTGACGCATACCCCGAATAGGTATGCGTCTTTTATTTTGGAGAGAATTGATTAATACGGAACCATTTGTCCCCCTTTAGATGTACTATTACTACAGAAGGAGGAATTGAGTGGCTACCTGCGAGGCTGAACTTATCGAAAGCGCAGCTCACGGAGACCAGGAGGCATTTCGGCATCTCTGGGAGACCCATCATGCTGCTGCTATGGCAGCGGCATTGCGATTATGCCATCAGCGTGCACTGGCGGAAGAGATCACACAGGGAGCGTTTCTACTGGCATGGCGTGGACTACCACGGTTTCAAAAAGGTAATCCGTTCCGCCCCTGGCTGATGCGAATCCTCTATAGGCATGCCCTCGATGTGATGGAGAAACAACGTACGTACCTGCATCCTATTTCCCTGGACGATGCTCTTGAGCTCGAAGTTCAATCGAGTTCGGATAGTCACAAGGAGCAGGCTGACTTGCAAGAGCAAGTGGCACGACGTGAAGAAGTGCAACAAGCTTTAGCACAACTGGGTTCCGAACAGAGGCGAGTTATTGCATTACGCTACGGAGCTGACCTCACTGAGGTTGACATTGCGCAGGTGCTTGGCTGGCCAGTTGGTACAGTAAAATCAAGACTGAATCGTGCGCGTGAGCGCCTGCGAGAGCTGTTGAAAGATGGAGAAAGATGAGTTGCTATGAAAGAACAGAACTTTGGTAAAAGCAAGCAACAAGAACCATTAGACCTGGAGAAGCGTCTTAGAGCATACTATGGCCCTCAGTTGCGCGAACAACCCTTATCACAAGCGTCATGGCAGAATCTGCGCCATCGACTAGGTTCACAAGAAGATACTGAACGAAGACATCGCTTTAACTGGCGTTTTCCACGAAAAAGATCACAAGCACATGTTCCTACGTCTATTCAGGATGCTTTTGCCCGTATCGCTAACGATGCTCATTTACCCTCTACGCCATCAATGCTACACTGCTCAATGAAGCCGCAAGATCACGAGCCAGCGGTGCATACTTCCTGGTTTGGTAGGCGCAAAATACGGCTTGTGTTGCCATTAACCGCAGTCACTACTATGAAGCAGACTGAGCTGGAAGTACTGCTGGCAACAGGGTTAGCACGCTCAATTTGTGCTCGCAAACCAATATATGTTCTTGGTCGCCTCCTTCTCGCTAGTGTAGTGCCGATAGCAAGTTTAGTGTTGATCTTGTCCTGGACGCATCATGTACCTTTTGTAGGATTTCTTGTCACTATAGCGTTATGTGTAAGTGTCGTGTGGTTAATCCATACGCAAGCACGTTCAATAGCCTTCCATGCGGATGCGTTGATGGTCCTCTGGTTGGGCCGTGGGCATGTCTGTAACGGTCTACATGCACTAGCTGATCATAGTCGGACACCCAGGCGCAGACGATGGGGTGAGCCATCCCTTGCAGAACGCATTAAGCGTGTTTGCGGGACACGAGTGGAGATCAAGGATAATCAGTTGACACTTGTCGGGTGATGTGGATAAAGCAGCCATTCAGAAAGGATCAAAAGATGACGTTCTATAGATTAACTCGCTATGTCTGCAGATTGCTGGGTTGCACATGTGCAAGAACTGGTTACCACGGAAAGAGAAATAACGCAAGAATGCACGATAGAGATAGATTTGACAAGTTCACAGAGCGAGCCAGGAAAGTCTTGAGACTTGCTCAGGAAGAGGCCCAGCGCTTTCAACACAATTATATCGGGACAGAACATCTTCTGCTCGGCCTTGTTCGTGAAGGTGAAGGTGTTGCCGGGAAAGTTCTCACTAGCCTTGATGTCGATTTAGAGAAGGTTCGTAAGGCAGTCGAAGACATCATTGGTCGTGGAGATCGCATCGTTCTTGGAGAAATCGGTTTTACACCACGCGCCAAGAAAGTGATTGAGCTTGCCGTTGATGAAGCTCGACTGCTTGATCATCATTATATTGGGACTGAACACCTGCTGTTAGGGTTGATACGTGAGGGAGAAGGGATAGGCGCAGGTGTGCTGGAAAGCTTTGGTCTCAGCTTGCAGGAGGTACGTGCGAAAACCATCCAGGTGCTTAACGAGCAATCAAAATAGAGGTGTATGACATACGTGCAGTATCCTTGCATCTTCAATATACAAGCCACTCAGTCACAGACAGGAGAAACGAACAGCATGATGAGAAAAATTAGGAGGCAGATGTATGTTTGTTCCTTTTGCGGCAAACAGCAAGACCAGGTTCAGCGTCTCATTGCCGGACCAGGAGGTGTCTATGTCTGTGGCGAATGTATCGCTGCATTAAGCACAGGGCCTGAAGAACCACAGGAGGAGAGAGGGCTTCGCTGCTCCTTCTGTGGTAAAAAACAGAGACAGGTGCAACACCTGACCGTTGGCCTTAATGGAGTGAACATATGCAGTGAGTGTATTTCTCTGTGCCAGGAGATCATAGCTGAAGAGCAACGTCACTAGCACCAGATGAAAGGCAATAAGGGGTTGCATATAAAAGCACAACTACATTACGAGACTAATGCATATTGAGGAACATCCAATATGCGTGCTAATAACCGTAATTGATATGGTTGAGGATCCTGGCGACCACTTTCGAGAAGTGAGATAGTATCGCGACGGATGCCTGTCATTGACGCAAGTTGTCCAATACTCAGACCTTTACGTTGTCTTAGAATGCGCAGGTGGGGCAGGCCATGGGGTTTTACTGTTTTTTCTTTCGAAGCATACTGTTTCATATCAACCTCTCCTTTGAGGCTTCTTGATTAATTTGCCCAGCGACATTGCTGGAACTGCGTAGTGCGTAAAGAATTTGATAAAGTAGCCTTAAGCGTATTGGCTTCTTACTAAGAAGAACAGAATAATGATCGAGTGTCCAGAGATCATGGAAGATGGAAACAAATTAATGTCCGTGCGCTCCATTCTGAGGAATGGGAGTTTTTGGCTGATCAGAGCTTACACTAAGGTAATAAGCACTGCCAGGGTTGTCATCAGGGAAAACTCTCACAATCTCCTGAGAGAAAGGATCAAGCACGTCACCAAGGTTGACTTGCGTTACATTTTGCATTTCACCGCTCATGACTGTATAGCGATTGAAAGGAATCGTTCGAAAAGATTGAGCGAGATTCCACAGATCCTTCTCACCGATACCATTATATTGATCACCTGCAATCCAGAATAGTACGCCATTTTGTTGGTAAATCAATTCACTACGTTCACCATAGATCCATTTATGTGAATACTTGCCAATCCACTGCCACTGGCCATTGATATAGATAGCCGCTGGTTGCCCATACTGGTCGACCTGTATAGGATGCACAGCTTTATCCTGGACTACTTGAAGAACATCTTCATGCGGCATAAATTCACGTATTACAATCTGACCGGTTCCCTTCGATTTAACTCCATTAAGGCTATAAACTAACTCAATAATGGGGCCATCTGACCACGATTCCTCTGTTCCATGATAGAGATAAATAGAGTCCAAAGCATAATTGCGGGGTAACGAAAGCGGCCAGTATATCTTAAAATGCAGTTGTTGTTGTGCTGCTAAGAGTGTTAGCTGCTTGGGCTGATTATCCGCATTATTTTGAGAGACCCTATGCTTATTTGAGAAGATATGCACACTCTTTGGATAAGTACTAACTTGATACACACCGCTATGAACGCCATGAAGCAAGATTGCCATTCCTGAAGCAAATGAAGGAGCCGTAAAAGCAACTGTTACAACCATAATGAGCATAAATGCAAAAACCGAGACAAGCAATGATCCACGAGCGTAGATATTGCTCAGGCCGGTGATTAAGGCATCGAAAGCCGAGCGTGGGGCATGGAAGAGTCGACGGCGCAACTTGAGACTGCGAAAGACATGCGCACGAGTCTTATATTCAAATCCAGGTTTAACAGGACGGAAGAGCTCGTCTTCTGATGCTAGTAGAGTTTGCACATAGTATGGAGGCAATTCCTCTTGTTCAGGTGAGAAGATAGCATTCAATTCATGCGCGAATACCAGGTCATCCTCACCGAAATCGGGTGGGACTACCTGCTCAAGTGCAGCGAGTGAGGAAATATCATTGCTCTCACTATTTAGTTGTTCGTCAAATTCGCTCATACTCATATGCATGCTCCTTGAGCGCCTCACGTAAGCTTTTCCGCGCTCGCCAGAGCCGTGTATCAACAGCGTGACGAGTTAATCCTGTCTTCGCCGCCAACTCTTCGGTACTGGCGAACTTAAAGTATCGCTGATAAATCAAATAACGGTCAAGCTCAGGCAACGTCGCCAAGGCCAGGCGCAATTCTTCGCGCCTTTCACTCTGTTCCAACAGAGTTTCCATGCTGGATTCAGGGTGTGGAGGAAGCGTAACACGATTTTCATAATCATGGCTCCCCCATCCAGAAGTTCTTCCATTACTACTTCCATCTGAAGTAGTCCATTGGCGGATCTCATCCGCCGATTGTAAGGTATGAGTTTGACGTCTACATAATTGGCGTCGGCGATCCAAAGCGATATACTTCGCCCGCATCGTAAGCCAAGTGCGTAGCGTTCCCCGTGATGGATCGAAGGTATCGATCTCCTGCCAGACAGCAATGAAGAGATCATTTACACACTCTTCGGCATCCTGGGAAACTCCGATCCCATCCAGTACCAAACGAATAAAGTAATACACTTCTCGTGAATACCGTGAGATGAGTGTTTCCAAAGCCTCGGGATCACGCTGTTGCAACCTTTGTGCCAGATCTTCATCTGACCAGTTTTGCCGCACCATGATTGCTCCTTCAGATCTGGGCATGTCTCTCTACCGAATTTGACCGCTGGCCACCATCCAGCGTACAGTATCTTTAAGGATGCTGTATTGACACAAATAGAATTATAGTACGGAGACATACCGGACCGGTGGTGCACTCTCCTTCGTCTTAAAAGATATACGATGTTTAGAACCGCAATCTCTCAATTTTAATACTGTGGATAAGTGAAAATGAAATATAAACGAAGGTCTCTACAATTTTGCTTGAAAGAACGTTAAAAGTCAAGTTCTTTTGTATATTTTTGAGAGCTCCTACAAAAACCTTACAATGTCCTTACAATACCTCCAGTGTAACGCCACAAGTGGCAAGCAGGGAAATAGCAGAGATGCCATGCTTCTGTCTACAGAAGCGTGCTATAATGGCCTTACCATGTTATCACGAATGGGAGGCAATAATAGTATGACATTCTCAATTGTGGCTCGCGATCCCCAGAAAGGCGAGTTAGGAATTGCGGTTCAGTCCAAATTTCTTGCAGTAGGAGCAGTCGTGCCATGGGCCAAGGCAGGAGTAGGAGCAATTGCCACACAATCCTGGGCTAATACATCATATGGACCGCTTGGATTGGACCTTCTGGAAAACGGCATGCCAGCCAACGAGGTATTAGCGGAACTGACTCGTAACGATGAGAGTCGAGCTATGCGCCAGGTAGGTATCATCGGTGTTGCTGGCACTCCCGCTACTTATACTGGGGAAGAGTGCTTTCCCTGGGCTGGAGGCTACGTTGGAGAACATTTTGCATGTCAGGGTAACATCCTGGTAGGAGAGGACACCGTGCTCGCAATGGCACGCACATTCGAAGAGACGGCTGGACTTCTTTGCGATCGCTTGATTGCAGCTCTGGCTGCAGGTCAGGAAGCAGGAGGAGATAGCCGAGGACAACAATCTGCAGCTTTGCTTGTCGTGCGGGAAAAAGGTGGATATGAAGGATTCAATGATCGTTTTATTGATCTAAGAGTAGATGATCATACGCAACCTATAGATGAATTACAGCGTATTCTGCAATTGCATAAACTTTACTTATTTCCGACAGACCCAGATGATATCCTCGTTATTGACCAGAAGCTAGCAGTAGAATTACAACAGCGATTGACTATAAGTGGTGATTATCAGGGAAATATTACCGGCTCGTATGACGAGAGTACTCGCGATGCATTTCGGAAATTTTGCGGACATGAAAACCTGGAAGAGCGCTGGTTTGAGGATGCGCGTATTGATCGCATTGTGCTAGAGTTTATGCGCCAACATTTACGAAAGTGATAAATTGGGCGCGATCAATCTGGCCCCTACCTGAGGTTCAAAGGCACGAATATGGTTTCGGTCGTGACTTCAGGCCTATACATCAGACGTATGCCATTGATCGCACCTGCTGGTACCTGGAATATGATGATGCCACTACGTGATCTTTGTGAAGCAATTGAACCAAAGAAATTGGGAGCTACTTTGGATTGTAGCCCAAATGCGTCTCCCTCAGCGCTGATCAATTGAAAATACGCTGCATTATTGTTGATTGTTTTTGCACCAGTATTTTTAATCGTGATTGTCAGATTAATAGCTATCGAGTTGCTATCTGTCCCTACTTGCTTGCTCATATTGGTAATTGTGATTATACGGTCTGGCAGTTTGACAAGTTGACTCTGTTCATTACCGCCCGGGACCTTTGTCGGGGTGAGAATGACGGTAGGGCCAATTCCAGGAGTACTCGCAATTGAGGTACCTTGGACTAACACTGGTTGGGTTGGAATAGGACCAGGGTTACTGACGCTATTCGTAGTGCATGCTGTAATCAATAAACATGAGAGAATAACAATCATTCCACAAAGTATCTTGCGCTTCGAATAAATGGGAACCATTTCACTGACCGATCTAGCTGTACTGTTTCAACCTATGCAGCTACTATTATGATTGGTGTCGTCGAGCAGCGCAAGATAGTAGTACCAAAGTCGGGAGACAATCGCCGTTCTCATTCGTAGGTGGCTTATTCGCAGGAACCCAAATATTCACACGCGCCCCCTTATCTATTACTAATACATTTGAGGGCGCATGCCAAGCGTTACATCAACCCGGTTTCTTATCACACATTGAGCATAGGAATCTTCGAAACAGACCAGCGTTCGTTGGGGCTGGATACCTCAAATTGTACCATAGAGATAGCATCCGTAGGACAACGAACAATGCATAGACCACAACGAATACATTTCTCTTCGTCGATAATCATATCGGCGCCACCTATCCAGGATTCTGTTCCCTGGTGCATGGGGTCACCTTTGACCACTCGTGAGAGGCCCTCCATACTGATACAGTCATAAGGACAAATATCTACACAACCAGAGCAAAGAATGCAGATTGAGGGATCAATCATAATATTCAACTGACATTGTAG
>WNFW01001624.1_pt1 | contig 15134 bp, 15 predicted proteins | sample 5400131 | NCBI WGS metagenome assembly WNFW01 (sample SAMN13153362, study PRJNA577476) | soil metagenome | isolation source: 20 cm soil or saprolite under grassland replicate 1 | place: USA:California | collected 2016-06-15 | reverse complement strand
TGGTAGCGGATGCAGGCGGCTCACTGGAAGGGCTGGCTCATTATCTCTATCACCGCAGCACGACACGCGTGGAGCCGGTGTGCTACCTGCAGGATCTCTACACGACACCCGCGCGACGCGGTCATGGGATCGGGCGAGCGCTGATCGAGGGCGTCTATGCCGAGGCCGGCCGGGCCGGCCTGAAGCGGGTGTACTGGCAAACCCAGGAGTCCAATACTCCGGGCCGCAGACTCTACGAGCGCATAGCCAGGCACCACGGGTTCATCGTCTACAGCCGGGACGTCTGAGGCCGTCGCGCAGCGGGGGAAAAAGCCGTCCGCGCCTCGCGCTCCCAAGTCCGCTTGTCATAACGCCGCGCGGCGATCGGTGGCGCCATTGAAGGGCGCAGTTGGGCCCGCGTGCTCTGTGGCCTGGTTCTGAGTCCTGAGCACTGCGCTGCCGAAGGTCGTCGAGAGCTCGCGACTCTGTGAACTTAAGCAAGGCCGTGGCCGGGATGTGTATCTACCCTCAGACACTGAGGCAGTGCCGGTGCTTCGGCCCCGGCCTCACCCGGACAGGAGGAGATGCTCTCGGTGCCGTCGGCAGACGCAGTCGGCTGGTTTCTGGTAGTCGCCCTGGGCGCGCTCGCAGCGTACCTGCAGTTCGCCCGTGCGCGTCTCCAGCGCACCGTTCTCGAAGCTCAGGAACAGACGCGCGAGATTCTGAAGACGGTCCAGGAAGGAGTATTCCTTCTCGACGCCGAGCACCGCATCACGGGCGTGTGGTCCGACGCGCTGTCGCGCCTGTTTGGCCGCACGGATCTTGGCGGTCTGTCCTTCGAAGACCTGCTGAAGGATCTGGTAACGCCCGATACCCTGGCCACGGCGCAGAAGTACATCAAGCTGCTCTGGGGCGAGCGCGCTCAGCACCTGATCAAGGACATCAACCCACTCAGTGAGCTCGAAATCGCGCCGGACAAGGCTCGGGGCGGCAGGGAGAGTCGTTTCCTGCAGTTCGCCTTCAATCGCGTCATGGGCCCGCAGGGGGTCAAGCACATCCTGTGCAGCGTGACCGATGCCACTGCCGCAGTCATGCTCGCCCGGGAGACACGGGGAGTGCAGGAATCGCCACAGGATGCAAACGCGCACGTCGAGATGATGCTCGACCTGATTCAGGTCGATCCGTTGCAGCTGGGCGCCTTTCTCACGACCGCCGACACGGGTCTCGAGATCGTGAACACGATGCTGCGCAAGCCGGCGCGCAGCGATGGAGAGTTCCGCGATAAGCTGCACGGTCTCTCTCAGCAGTTCCAGTCGCTCACGGGCGAAGCCTCGGCCTTGAACATCAAGAGCATCGCCGCCCGGTTGCAGCACCTCGAGGAGCTGGTGACCGAGTGCAGGAAGGCGTCGCGCCTATCGGGGGCCGATTTTTTCCCGATGGTGCTGAAACTCGACGAGCTGCTCGCCCACCTGACAGTCGTGCGTGACGTGGCCACCCGGCTCGCAGTCGTCAAGAAAGAGACGACGGGGTCGACCGCGATTGCCGATGCCGCCGTGTTCGCAAGGAAGCCGCAGTCGGAAGCGGCGAGCAAGACGGCGCGCTCGAAACGGCCCACGTCCGTGTCCGCGAGTCCCCGCGCCGAGTCCGCGAGCCCGCGTAGCGCGGAAGAGTTCGCGACCCTTCCGGGGATCGCGGAGATCCTCGCGAAGGAGCACGAAAAGCGCCTGGCGTTGACGGTCGTCGGCCTGGATAGGGTGCCCGGCCCCTATCTCGCCACGATCAAGAGCTGCCTGATTCACATGCTGCGCAATGCCGCCATGCACGGCATCGAGAGTCCGATGGTGCGCCGCGCCGAGAGCAAGGACGAGACCGGCACGATCAAGATCACCTTCGCGGCCGCCGCCGACGGATACCAACTCGTCTTCGAGGACGATGGCGTCGGAATCAGTGCAGAGTCGCTGAAGCAGGCGGCGCTGCGTCAGCAGCTCTTTGGCCTCGAGGAAGCGGCCGCCATGGACAGCCGCGCCGCCGTCGCCATGATCTTCCGCCCCGGGTTTTCCACGTGGAAGAAACCCACCAACGACATCGGCCGCGGCCTCGGCATGGATGAGGTGGCCCGCGCCGTTCATGGCCTGGGCGGCAGGATCGGGGTGAGCACGCGTCCCGGGAAATACACGCGCTTCACCATCACCTTGCCCGCCATCGCGGCGGCCCGCAGCGAAGTGGCCTGACCGCGGCTCTCTCCCGTCACGACGGACGACGTGCCGTCACGACGATCACCGGCAACTCAGGGTCGAGCGCCTCGCGGGCGACGGGGGCGGCAGCGGCCTGCGCCGCCTGAGTATGCAGTGGCAGGGCGGAAAATGCCGCCCACTCGGTTGCGGTGATGACGAGCGCGGCTGCGAGACTGACTACACGGCTGACGTTCATGATGGCTCTCCTCTGGTGGGTCAGGTGGTTACGACTCGAGTGCAATGGTGAGCGTCGAGGGGAGGCGCACCGTCAAAAGAGCTGAAGGGCCGTTAAGCGCCGCTGAAGGGAGGGTGCAGCCGAGGGCGCCCGGTATTCCGGGCGTATGATCGGCAATCCAGGGGAGGATCAGTCAGCATCGACCCGTGCCGATACGCGCAACCAATCGTGGAAAGAAGGGCGCGACGCCGCCGGAGCCGACGCCCGGGGCGGGCCGGGCTCCCCGCCGTACGACCGCGCCGTCGGCACCCCGCACGGCGTACCGGCGGGCGCCGCTCGCGAGCCTGCGGGTCTTCGTCGCAGTGGCCGAACACAAGAGCTTCACCCGCGGCGCCGACGCACTCGGCGTCACCGCGAGCGCCGCCAGCATGCAGGTGCAGGCGCTCGAGGAGTATCTGCGCGTGCCGCTCTTTCGCCGCAATGGGCGCCAGGTTGAGCTGACGCCGCAGGGCGCGCTGCTGCGGCCGAAGGTCGAGGAGGCGCTCGCCGATCTCGAGCGTGCGATCGACGAGGCGCGGGCCGATCGCGGCTCCGGGCCCTTGCGCGTGACGACCATCGCCTCCTTCCTCGCGCAGTGGCTCCTGCCGCGACTCCCGAATTTCACGTCGCAACACGCGGGCATCGACGTGCAGATCCACACCTCCACCGAGCTCGTCGATTTCGTCAAGACCGGAATGGACGCCGGGATCCGCTTTGGTGCGGGGACCTGGCCCCGCCTGCACGCGCAGAAGCTCGTCGACGAGTGGCTGGTCCCGGTGTGTACGCCTCAGCTGCTGCAGCGCCATGGTCTGATCACCGAGGCGCGGGATCTCAGGCACTACAAGCTCCTGCACAGCACTTATGAGCCCTGGACGGCCTGGTTGCTGGAAGCGGGACCCGACGAAGTGTGGCCGAGCTCCGGCGCGGCCTTCGACGACGCGATCGCCATCGTGCGCGCCGCCGAATCCGGGCAGGGACTCGCCCTCTCGCGCTGGTCTCTGGTCGCCGACCCAGTCGCGATGGGTCGACTCGCGGTCGCCGGTCGGCCAGTGCGCTCGGCACACGCCTACCACTTCGTGTGTCCCCCGGCGCATCTTGCGCTGGCGAAGGTCGCTGCCTTCCGGGAATGGCTGGTGAGCGAGTGCGCCGGTTTTCCGTCCCCACCCGAGGCCGGCGCGGCACGCGCTTGACGAGCCGGCCGTCGGCGGCTGGTGCGAGGCGTGCGAGCTTAGGCCAGGCTTGCGGTGAAGTTTATAGAATGGATAGGAGTGCCTGACGTGATCACGATTTCCGCCTTCAAATGGGTCCCTGAATCAGCCCGGGGTCAGGTACGCGACCTGCGCGCGCGCTGGGCGCTGGAGGAAGCGGGCCTGCCGTACAAAACACGCCTTCTCGAGCAGGGAGATCAGGACAAGCCGGAGTACCGCGCTCTGCAGCCTTTCGGCCAGGTGCCGATCCTCGAGGAAGACGGCGCTGTTCTGTTCGAGTCCGGAGCCATCGTGCTGTCCATCGGCGAGCGCAGCGAGGCGCTCCTGCCGAAGGATTCCCGCGCACGCGCACGCGCAGTGCAATGGCTCATTGCAGCGCTCAATTCGGTCGAGCCCTTCGTGATGAATGTCGCGCTCATCGACCTGTTCTACGCCAACGAGGAGTGGGCGAAGCTGCGCCGTCCGGGCGCTGTAGCGTTCGTTCAGAGGCGCCTGTCTGCGCTGTCCAGGTCGCTGGGCGACAAGCCCTTCCTCGATGGCGACCGGTTTACGGCCGGCGATCTCATGATGACGACGGTGCTGCGCATCCTCAAGCACACCGACATTGTCTCCAGCGACAAGCGTCTCGCGGAGTATGTCGCACGCTGCGCGTCGCGGCCGGCCTTCAAGCGCGCGCTCGATGCGCAGATTGGAGACTTCAGGGTCGCCGCATGACGGAAGGCCGCAGGTGACTGCCCGGCTGCAACCATGAGTGACGGCTTCGATGAGCCGCGGCGGGCCGTCTGCTGCAGTTCGCCTGCTTCGATGGTCTACTGGCTCATTGTCTCGGTGCTGGGCTGGGGGCTGCTCACCCTGGTCGGCCTCTATTGGCATCCTCTCGGGCCGGTCTCGGCGAGCACGATACTCATAGCAATGGGAATCGGCTGTGCTGCGAACTGGCGGAGGAATCGGATATTGCACTGTGGCATCACGGCTCCGCTGCTCCTCATAGCTGGAACGTTGTTCCTGCTCTCGGACGCGCAGCTCATTCACGTTCAGCCGCGCCTCGTCTGGCCATTCGTGGTGGCCGGAATGGTGGCCGCATTTCTGCTGGAGTGGAGGTACGCGCGCCGCTCGGGCACCCGCAATGCGAGCTGAGCGCGCTTGGGTCCCGCCGACCCCTGGGAAGCGCGAGGGGGCGCGAACAGACGGGTCTCGAAGCTCAATGCGCTTTGTCAGGTTCACCCTTCATCAGCGTCTCCGTAACGATCAGGTTCACTTCCCAGGTCTTGCCGCCGTCGGCCGAGAACGCCTGATCGAAACGGCACGAATCCGCAGTGATGTCCGAGATGCCCAATCGAACCAGAACGGTTCTGCCGTTGAATGATTCCTGATCGTAGAACTCGGCGCGTCCGCTCTTAAACTCGCCGATCGCAGGTGGGCTCAGGGTACCCGTCGCACTGCTGGAAATATTGATGCTCCACTGATGGGCCTGGGGGTTGTAGAGGCGCAGGGTCAGGAGCTCGAAGTGACCTGCCGGGCCCTCGACCTCGACTTCGCCGAGATTGGCGCGTCCGTCCCAGACGCCGCGAACGACGTCGGTGCCGTTGTATTCGACCCAGGTGGTGGAGCCTGTCAGCGGATGCAGGAGGCGCCTCATGTGAACCCTCCATTTACCGATGTCCCAATCGAAATCGTGTTGGCCGTCCCGTTCCTTGGCCGTTTCCCGGGGTCCGGCTGTTGCATCGCCCGAATTCGCGCGGGCCGCTATGGCTGCCGCGCACAACGTCAGAGTCAGCGCACCCAGCAAAAAGTACTTCCGAGCAGCGTGCAATGCTTGCATCTTTCCTCCCCGAATCTCAGTCGGAATCGAAGCCTTCGGTGCCGATCCAGAACTGCGCAAGCCCGCGAAGGTTCTTTCGGTAGGTGCGCGTCACGTGGTACTGCCTGCCCGTCTTGGTGCGCAGGAGATATTCGCTGCCGGCGCCCGGCTGGATGGTATCGACGAACGCGACATTGACCAGCACCGAGCGGTGGATGCGGATGAACCCGTAGGGTCTGAGCTTCTCGGCTATTCCAGAGATCGTCTCCCGCAGCAGATAGGAGCCCGATTTCTGCTGCAGCAGTACGTAGTTGCCGTGCGCCTCGGCGCTGATCAATTCGCCTGAATCGACGAACACCACGCGCCCCTTGTCCTTGATCGCTATCCGCGTCGTGCGCTCGGATCGCAGATTGAGATCGCCCAGCATCTCGAGCAGCCGCGCGGCACGCTCCTGAGTCGAGCGCCGCACGGCCACATCCAGAGCCTCGTGTACCCTTTTTGGGTCGAACGGCTTCAGAACGTAGTCCACGGCGCGCTTTTCGAACGCCTCGACTGCGTGCTCCTGGTAGGCCGTGATGAAGACGACCGACGGCATCGGCCCGTCCTGCTTGCTGAGCCGCTCGATGAGCTGCAATCCCGAGAGATCGGGCATGTGAATGTCGAGCAGCAGAACGTCGTACGGGTGGGCGCGGAGCGTCGCCAGGGCCTGGTGCGCATCCTCGGCAACGTCGAATTTCTCCACGTCGGACCTCTGCGACAGCAGCTCCGTCAAAGCAGCCCGCGCGAGAGGCTCATCGTCGACGACCAGGACGCGCATCACGACTCGCTCGTGCGCGCGACGGGCGCAGGCTCATCCGAGTCTTCGTCCGCCACCGTCGCGAATGCGGGCAGCGTCAGGGAGATGATGGCAAGGGCGCCGTCCTGCTCCAGCCGGAAATCCAGGGAGGCATCGTCGGAGTACAGGTACTTGAGCCGCGCTCTGGCATTCGCGATGCCGACCCCGAGGCCCGGCTGTGAGCGGCCGCCGACCGTATTACGGATGAGAACCCGGAGCCGGCCGTCCCGCACCGCCGCCTCTACTTCGATCCAGCCACCCTCGAGCGAGCTGGCGATCCCGTGCACCAGGGCGTTCTCCATGAGCGGTTGCAGCAGCAGCTGCGGAATCGGCGCGGTATGAGTCTCCGGCGCAATCTGCCAGCGCATCTCGAGCCGCTTGCCCAGGCGCATCTTCTCCAGGTTCAGATACGACTCGAGGAAATCCAGCTCCTCCCGGAACGGGACGAGATCGGCGCTGCCGTGCTTGAGCACGGTGCGCAGCAGCGCCGCGAGCGCGCGCAGCATACCCTGCGCCGTCACGCGGTCGGTCTCGATGAGAGTCGATATTCCCTGCAGGGTGTTGAACAGGAAATGCGGGTGCAGCTGCGCGCGCAACGCCTGCAGCTCGCTCTGCGCGAGGCTCTGCCGCAGCTCCAGGCGCTCGATCTCCTGGCGTTGACCGTGAACGAAATAGGCATAGGCGTGTGCCGCGACGACCACACTCAGATAGAGCAGCAGCACATCGGCAAAAGTGCCGTAGAGGAGCTCGAAGAGCATCTCGAGCGATCGTGGCCCCCAGCTGGTGGTCTCTTCCCGCCAGGGCGGAAGCAGCAGCCAGCGGATCACGGCGAACGCGCAGGAGAAGGGCAGGTACCCGAGGGCGTATCCCGCCGTCCGGCGCACCACCGCGCCGGTCACCGGCCAACGCTCAACGAGATAGAAGATGGGCGGGGTGAGAATCGCAACCGTGAGGTAGCGTGCCCCATAAACGAGCAGCAGATCATGTAAGACCACCGGCTTACTCAGGAGCCGCTCGAAGCCGTACATCTGCCACGCAACGAGCACTGAGACGGAAAGCCAGAACGCGATCGCCAGTGCGTAGTCACGCACCAGCCGAGGAATTCGCGTGTTTCGGGCCGGCACCATCCGATTCTAGCCGGTCCGCGGACCACAGCGGGACGAGCCGCAGTGGGGAGTCCGCTGGGGCCGACATAACACCCGGCCAGCGCTCCGTGAAGCAGCCCGGGCGCCGGGCGGGATCTGCGAGGCATCGGACGCTCGCTGATTTCGTCACTCGGGTCCTGGCTCTCATCCCGAAAAACGGTGCTTTCGTCACCGTGAGGCTTGTCCTAAGCGCGCTCCGGCACACTTACGGTTACCGCGCCTGCATGGGGGTTCGAGATCAGCGACCGACGACCTGAGGCAATCGCATGTTTCGTCCTGGCGGCCGGTACAGTCGCGCCCACGACGCACTAAGACGTCAGCACGCAGGGCACCGGGCGCGCGTAAGCCGAAACGCGCTCGGCCGGCCCGCCGACGTCTCTTCACAACGCCAAAGAGGCCGCTCGTCACAACAGTCGTGCGGAACGTCACATTCTTCCGTGATCGCATTGGCTCGCGAATATTCTTCCGCTCGAACACGCACGCGCCGTTGCGCAGGCGTTCGTCGCTGAAATGCAACGATGCTTCTGGGGGAGTCATGGCAACGAAAACACGTCGATGGCTGTTGGCGCACCTCGTCTGCTCGATCGTCGGAACCGGCCTCAGCGTGCCGGCGCTGGGCCAGACTCCTGCGCCGTCGCCAGCACAACCTCCGGTCGAGGAAATCGTAGTTACCGGTACCCGCATTCGCACCACCGACCAGGGAGCGTTGCCGGTTCAGAGCATCACTCAGGAGCAGATCCAGCAGTCCGGTGCCGTGACACCCGAGCAGTTTCTGCACTCGGTCAGCGTCGCCGTGCAGGGCAATACCAATGTCGTTGCCGCCTCAGGCGCGGGAGCGACCACCGGCGGCGTCTCGGGCGTCTCGCTGCGCGGACTCGGGTCACAGCGCACTCTGGTGCTGATCAACGGCAAGCGCGTATCCGGGGGCGGGACCTTTACGGACAGCACCACCGTCGACGTGAACAGCATCCCGCTCGCAGCCATCGAGAAGGTCGACGTGCTGAAGGACAGCGCATCCGCTGTGTACGGCAGTGACGCGATCGGCGGCGTCATCAACTTTGTCATCCGTGACAACTATCGAGGCGGCCAGTTGAGCGCTTCCGGTGGCGGAACCAGCGACGGCGGCGGTGACATCAAGCGCATCAACGGCGTGGCGGGCTTTGGCGACCTCGCGGCCGATCGGTACAACGTGCTGCTCTCGGCAAGCTACGAGAAGGAGAACTCCCTGTTCGGTTACCAGCGCCCATTCGCCAGCTCGGGTGTGAACGTTGGCGCGGGCAATGACAGCACGTCCGGCAACACGTTCCCCGCGAACTTTGTCGCCGCCGACGGTTCGTTCGCGGGAACCCACAACCCGGGTGCCGGCAACTGCGCGCCGTCCATCTCCGATCCGCTCATTGATCCGGCGGGTCGCTGTCGCTTCGACCCTTCAGCACTGGTGGTCCTGTTGCCTCCGGCGGAGCGCTATAACCTCTACACCGCGGGCCATCTCGTCCTGCCCAACGACCTGCAGCTCTACGGCTCCGCCTCCTACAATCAGAGCAGGCAGGAGTACCGCTTCCAGCCCTCACCGCTCTCGGACCAGTTCGCGTTCCCTGCGACCGATCCGCTCGCCAATCAGGCCCCCTACAACCAGGGAGGGCCTTGTGGGGCCGTTTGCGCAACGATCCTCCTCAATCCCTCCAGTCCCTTCTATCCCACGGCTTTCGTGAAGTCGATCACCGGCGGACCGACACCCGTGCTCGATATCCGCTACAGGTCCGTCCTGACTGCAGGCCGCGACTACACGGACACCTCGCGGCAGCCGCGCCTCACCCTCGGCCTCAAGGGGACGAGCGCGGGCTGGGACTTCGACGCCGGTCTCCTCTATAGCCAGACTCAGCTCAGGGAGCACGACAACGACGGCTGGCCGCTCTACTCGAAGATTCTGCCGCTGCTCAACAGCGGCCAGGTCAACTTCTTCGGACCGAACGCCCCCGCAACGGTCGCGGCGTTGCAGGCCACCAACTTCATCGGCGATTCCTACAAGACCAGGACGACCCTTGCCGAGTTCGAGGCCTCGGGCAGCCGGCCGCTCATCGACCTGCCGGCGGGCGCTCTGCAGATGGCGGTCGATGGCTCGATCCGCAAGGAGAAGTTCGCGACCGACCCGTCCCCCGAGATCCAGGTCGGTGACATCGTCGGTTACGGAATCAACGTCACACCCCAGGAGTCTCAGCGCAACGTATTCGGTGCCGCGCTCGAGTTCCAGGTGCCCATTCTCAAGTCACTGAGTGCGAGTCCCGCCGTGCGCTACGACCACTACCAGGGCACCGGCGCCAAGACGACTCCGAAGATCGGCTTGCGTTGGAAGCCGCTGGATCAGTTGCTGTTCCGTGGGTCGTACGGCAAGGGCTTTCGCGCACCGAGTCTCACGGACGCGTACCAGCCCAGAGGCTTGGGCGTAACCGCGCCAGGCCAGAGCGACCCGCTGCGGTGCCCGACCACCGGCAGCTCGACTGACTGCAGTACGCAGTTCAACATACTGACCGGGGGCAACACGAGGCTCACCCCCGAGACCTCCGACACCTACACCCTCGGACTCGTGGTGGAGCCGATCCGGGATCTATCCCTCGGTGTCGATGGATTCGCGATCAAGCTGCAGAACACGATCATATTCGGCATTGACACGGGTACCATCCTCGGCCATCAGAACATATTCGGCTCTCTGATCACCCGCGGTGCTCCGACGCCAGACTGCCCCGGCTGTCCCGGACCCGTCACGTCGATCGACCAGACCAACAGAAATCTGGGCGAGACGGACGTCAAGGGGTTCGACGTGGATTTCCGCTACCGCACGCCGGTCACTCCGGTGGGCGCATTCACGTTCAGTCTCGTCGGCTCGTATTTCGCGACCTACAGGGTCGAACAGCCGGATGGGACCTTCCTCAACAGTGCAGGGCAGGTTTCTCTCATCACCAACGGCAATGGCGGGGTGATTCCACGCTGGCACCACTACGCGATGCTCACCTGGACCAAGGGTCCGGTTGAGATCGCGGCAACGGAGAATTATCAATCAAGTTACCGGGATCTGGCGGGCACCGTGAGCGGAGCGCTGCGGGACGTCGACGCCTATACGACCGTTGACTTGCAGGCCGCCTACCGGCCCATGGATCAGCTCCGGATCGCGGTCGGGGCTCGGAATCTCCTCAATAAGGACCCGCCGTACTCGAATGTCGGGGGGCAGAACTACTTCCAGGCGGGCTACGACCCGGGCTACGCGGATCCGCGCGGACGCTACATGTACGGGTCTGTCACCTACTCGTTTGCTCCGCGATGAGGCCAAGGGTAATCCGCGATGCGCTCGCACCCTCTCCTTCCGCAGGCGGGTGCGGGCGGCTGACGAAGTAACCCCAAAGCAAGAATCGGGCTGCCCCCGCCGGCGCCGCCGGCAATCATGGCGCCATGATCACACGCATGGAGCCAAGCCTCATGACTGCTTCACACTTGCGCACGCGAGGGTCACCCCGTGCAACCGGCCTCGACCCACGCTGGGCCGCGGTGATGGCCCGCAAGCCCGACCGCACGCCGGGCGCGGGCACGGTAGTGCGCTTCGCCGTCGGGAAGTGCTCGCTGGGTTCCATTCTGGTCGCCCGCAGCGAGAAGGGTATCTGCGCCATTCTGCTCGGCGATCGCGCCGAGTCGCTCGAGCGCGATCTTCGCAGGCGTTTCCCGCAGGCGCCCCTGGCAGGCCGCGATGCCGACACCGAGGCACTCCTGGCCAAGGTCGCGCGCGTCGTCGAGAATCCGCATCTTGTCGTCGACTTTCCGCTCGACGTGCGGGGGACGATATTCCAACGGCGGGTGTGGCAGATGCTGAGAACCATTCCGGCGGGGTCCACCGCGAGCTACGCGGAGGTCGCACGGCGCATCGGGGCACCTCGCTCCGTGCGGGCGGTGGCGCAGGCCTGCGGGGCGAACGCACTCGCCGTCGCGGTTCCCTGTCACCGCGTGGTACGCAGCGACGGCACGCCGTCGGGTTATCGCTGGGGCGCCGACCGCAAGCGAGCGCTGCTCGAGCGGGAAGCGCGACGATGAGCGCTCACGGGCTTGCCACCCGCGCAGCGGGACCCGCCGCCATCCAAGAGGCTGAGAGCGCTGCCGACCGCGGCGTTGCGGAGCGGCTGCAGGCACTCGATTGGCAGCGCATCTCGCAGGATCTCGACGAGCACGGCAACGCGATCATCGGGAGCGTCCTCGTGCCCTCTCAGTGCCGGGCGGCGAGCCGCTGGTACACGGACGATGCGCTGTTCCGCTCCCGCGTGGTGATGAGCAGTCACGGATTCGGGCGCGGTGAGTACAAGTACTTCATCTACCCCCTGCCACCGCTGGTCGCCGGGCTCCGCGCCGCGTTCTACCCGCCTCTGGCGCCGCTTGCGAATCGCTGGCACGAGCGGCTGCGCGCGGACACCCGCTATCCGCCGGAGCACGCGCAGTTTCTCGCCCGATGCCGGGAGGCGGGCCAGACTCGACCGACCCCGCTCCTGCTGGCCTACGGTGCCGGTGACTATAACTGCCTGCACCAGGATCTCTACGGGGACTGTGTGTTTCCGCTGCAGGTGGCGATCCTGCTCTCACAGCCGGGGAAGGATTTCACGGGAGGTGAATTCATCATCACAGAGCAGCGGCCTCGCATGCAGTCGCGGCCGGAGGTCGTGCCGCTTCGCCAGGGGGATGCCGTCATCTTCGCCGTGCATCATCGGCCGGTGTCCGGTACCCGGGGCGTTTACCCCGTGAATCTTCGTCACGGCGTGAGCCGGGTTCGCTCGGGACGCCGCCACACGCTCGGCGTAATCTTTCACGACGCGAGGTGAGCGCACCGCGCCCGCCACGCGCCGCACGACCTCCAATCACTATCTCGTATGAGTCTCGATCTTTTCCCGGAGACCCCGGCCGTTACGGAACGCAAGGAGCCGCTCGCTCCCGGCGCCGTGGTGCTACGCGCGTTCGCTCGCTCGAGCGCCGGCGCGCTGGTCGAGGCTCTGGACGAAGTGATCCGCCGCAGTCCCTTTCGGTGCATGACGACACCGGGCGGCTATCGCATGTCGGTGGCCATGACCAACTGCGGCGATGCAGGTTGGGTCACCGATCCCAGCGGATATCGCTACGACGCGCTCGATCCGGCGAGCGCTGAGCCATGGCCCGCGATGCCGCAGGTCTTCCGGGAGCTCGCGGCGCACGCTGCGGCGGAAGCGGGCTTCCCCGCTTTTGTGCCCGACGCCTGTCTCATGAGCCGCTACGAGCCCGGCGCGCGGCTCTCGCTTCATCAGGACAAGGATGAGCAGGACCTGGAATCGCCCATCGTGTCCGTCTCGCTCGGATTGCCGGCCGTGTTTCTCTTCGGAGGTCAGCGCCGGGCCGAGCGTCCCCGGCGCGTGCCGCTCATCCACGGTGACGTCGTGGTGTGGGGAGGCCCCGCGCGGCTGCGCTTTCACGGCGTGCAGCCCCTCGAGCCCGGACATCATCCGATGCTCGGGGCCTGTCGGATCAACCTGTCGTGTCGCAAGGTCCGCTAGGGCACGTCCGAAGGAGCGCGTCGCGACTTCCTCCAGAGAGCGCGCGATCCTCACCCGCACAGGCGAGCGTGCCCCCGGCTGGCGCGAAGGCAGTGAGGCGCGGCGGTGGCGGTGTTGGTACGCGATCCGTCAGCCACAACGCCGGTGGACGTTTCCCTTAAGCACAACCGCCGCGCTCTCTCTCTGTCGCAACCAGCGTCAGAATCTCACCCGACCCCCCGAGACTTCGGCGGCCCTATCGGAGCCTGGGCTGCGAAGTCGTCGGCACGGGCGCTGTCGTTGGTGAAGTGGGTATCGGCAACGGGTTGATGATGACCACCGACTTTGGCTTTGGCGGGCCCTGTCCGCCGCCATCCTGCGCAACGGTGACGGTCGCGGCGGATGATGCAATGACCAGGAAGGTGACGATCGCATATTTCATACTGACTCTCCTTCGGGCGCAGGAAGGCGCAGCGATGGCGACGCCAGTACGCAATCCGCAGAGGACGTCGCCCGCCGACGCTTCGAACAACGCGCCGCATCGGGTAACTGTTCCGGCGGACCGCGGAATCTCACTTCCCTCGTGAGGAAAAATTGATCTCCCGAGTGAGAGGCGCCGGCCTTCGGGGACAGGTAGCACTTGAGCGGGGGAGAGCCCTCGCAGCCCCTGCCCCGGAGGGATCAAGGGACCGCCTGCCGGAGCTAGTTGAGGAGAACGGCGATGATGAAGCTTAAGGAGCGAGCGAGCGGCGGCTCGTCTGCGCAACGCGACGCGGGAGCCATGCCGTGAACCGAGTCAAGGTCGCGGTCGCGGTCGCGGAGGACGCGCGAGACTGCATTTACGAGGTCGCCGCCGCGTGCCGCGCAGTCGGCCTCGACCACACCGCGACGCTCACGAGTGTCGGCGTACTGACGGGGTCGGTGGAATTCGCGACCCTCGCGAAGCTCTGGGCTATCCCCGGTGTCCTTGCGGTCGAGGTCGAGCGCGCGTTTCAGTCGTGAGTCACGGAGGGCGCGGCGCCGCGGGCTCGAAGATTGAACGGGAAGGTATCCGTCGTGCCCGGGACTTCAGCGTCGGGCTCGATGCGCAGCACGTAACTGCCGGGTCGCAGGCGGGCGGCGTCGGCATAGCCGTGCAGGTACCCGTCAGCGCTCACGGCAAGGCCGGCCACGGTCCCGAGGGGCTCGAAGGATTCTCCCGGGTCTGCGCGCAAGAGCGTCACGCGGTAGCGGGGAACCGTCATGCGTGACACCGGCGCCGCGCGAAACTCGATCACGCCACCCGACGGAAGATCCAGGTCGGGCGTCGAATTCCCGCGTACCGAGACAAAAGTGAAGTGCGCCGCGATCAACGGCTCGACACCGGCGGGGCGCGATTCGAGCGATGCCATCAGGACGCTCGAGGCGCCCGCGCCACGGTGGAGCGAGGTGTCACGGTGCACCCAGAGAAACAGAGCAACCCCGGCGCCCGCCGCCGCCACCAGGGCGGGAAGCCAGATCCGAAAGCTCATGCCGCGCGAGACAGCTTTGCCGAAATAGCCTTGCTCGCGCAGCTGCTCGAGCCCGTCGCGCAGCCGCAATGACTGCTCGAGCTCACGCACGAGCCCCGGATCATTCAGCAGTCGATCCTCGAATGCGTGGCCATCATCGTCCGACAGGCGTCCCACGATGTAGTCCTGCATCCTCTCGTAGTCGCGGCCGGCGCTGATCACTTCACGTCTCCTTCCGAAGCGCATGGACCGCATCCGCGGCGGAATTCCAGGCATGCACGGCGTGCGCCGCGGGGCCCAGGGTCCACCCTCCGCCGTCCGAGACACTGAGGCTGATCGCAATGATCGCGAGCAAGTCGGCTTTCCAGAAGCCGCGACGCTCGAGGAGCTCTCTGAAGCGATGTCGAGCGCGAAAGATCACGCGATTGAAGTGCTCCTCCGACAGCCGAAGCTCGCGACAGATTCCCTCCTTGTCCTCGTCGTCAAGGTAGAAGCGGACCAGCACTTCCCGGTCCCGCGCAACCGGCATCTCCTCGAGCATGCGGCGCGCCGCCCTGGCCCATTGAGGCCTCCCGACCCGTGCCCAGTCGGGGTCGTCTTCGGCGTCCCGCAGATCCTCCACGGCGTCGGCGCTCGAGGCTGGCGAGCGGTCCTTGCGGCGATGATTCCGCAGGTGATTGAGAGCCACGCGGTA
>WNFW01001623.1_pt1 | contig 15137 bp, 12 predicted proteins | sample 5400131 | NCBI WGS metagenome assembly WNFW01 (sample SAMN13153362, study PRJNA577476) | soil metagenome | isolation source: 20 cm soil or saprolite under grassland replicate 1 | place: USA:California | collected 2016-06-15 | reverse complement strand
ACGCGGATCGGCGTCGCGCTCGGCACCGAACGCGACATCAAGACGCTGCTCGAGTTGATTCTGACCCAGTCGCGGCGCATCACGCAGTCGGATGCCGGCAGCCTCTATCTCGTCGAGCTCAACGAGGAGGGAACGAAGCGGCTCCGGTTCCGGCTCGCCCAGACCTTCTCAAAGCCCGAAGCGCCATTCGTGGAGTTCACGATTCCGGTGGATCGCACGAGCCTCGCCGGCTACTGCGCGGTCACCGGCGATCCGCTCGTCATCGATGACGCCTATTTCCTGCCACCTGACGTCGAGTACACGATCAACCGCACGTTCGACGAGCGCTACGGCTATCGCACCAAGTCGATGCTCGTGATTCCCATGAAGGATCACAAGGACGAAATCATCGGCGTGCTGCAGCTGATCAACCGCAAGCGCGTCTTCGACGCGATTCTCTCCACCTCCGCCGACGTCGATCGGCTGGTCGTCCCCTACTCGAAGCGCACCGTCGAACTGGTGACGGCGCTGGCGGGCCAGGCGGCGGTCGCCATCGAGAACAGCCGGCTGTATGACGACATCGAGAAACTGTTCGAGGGCTTTGTGCTGGCCGCCGTGCACGCCATCGAGCAGCGTGATCCGACGACGTATGGTCACTCGGGGCGCGTGGCGGGGATGACGGTGGGCCTCGCGGAGATCGTAGACCGGGCCGGCGACGGTCCCTATCGCGACGTGACGTTCACGCGCGAACAGCTGAAAGAAATCCGTTATGCAGCCCTGCTGCACGACTTCGGCAAGGTGGGCGTGCGCGAGCAGGTCCTCATCAAGGCAAAGAAACTCTACCCGTCCGATCTGGGGCTCGTCCGCCATCGCCACGCGTTCATCCGGCGCACGGCCGAGCGCGAGTTCTGGCGCAAGCGCGCCGAGTATCTCGAGTCGCACGGGCAGAAGGGCTACGACGGATTCATTAAAGAGCTCGAAACGGCGCACGGGCAGGAGCTCAAGGAGCTCGATCGGTTCCTGGAGATCGTCCTGCATGCCAATGAACCGAGCATCCTTCCCGACGGCAGCTTCGAAGAGCTCGAGGCCTGGGCGAAACGGACCTATTTCGCATTCGACGGGGCGACGGAGCCGTTTCTCTCTCCCGACGAAATGCGCTATCTCACGATCCGCAAAGGCAGCCTGGACGACGCCGAACGGCACGAGATCGAGAGTCACGTCACGCACACCTATGAGTTTCTGCAGCGCATCCCGTGGACGCGCGAGCTGCAGCACATTCCCCTAATCGCCTACGCCCACCACGAGAAAATGGACGGACGCGGCTATCCGCGGCGCATCACCGCCGAGGGGATTCCGATTCAGACGCGGATGATGACGATCAGCGACATCTACGACGCGCTGACGGCGCAGGACCGGCCGTACAAGCGCGCCGTCTCCTTCGATCGCGCGCTCGATATCCTCACCACCGAGGTCAAGGAAGGCCAGCTCGACCAGGACCTGTTCAAGCTGTTCATCGAAGGCAAAGTGTTCCAGCGACAGATCGAGGACGTCAGTAGCTAACTGAGCAAGAGCTTTGCCGAGATCAGCAGCAGAAACCCGCCGAACGCCTTTCGCAGCGTCACATCAGAAATCGATCCGGCGAGCCGCGCTCCGAAATAGGCGCCGATCAGCAGGCCCACCGCGACGACTCCGGCATAGGCCCAATGCACCTGCTGGCGTTTGGAGTACTCGAGCACGCCGAGCAACCCGACCGGCAACAGCAGCGCCGCCAGCGACGTCCCATGCGCCGTGTGTTGCGGCAGCTTGGCGATGAGGACAAGACCCGGAATGATGACCACCGCGCCACCCACGCCGAACAACCCCGAGACGACGCCCGCCAGCAAGCCGAGCAACGAGACCAAAACCCACGTCATGGTTCGCGTCCTTTCCCCCAGCCGCCACCGCCCGGGGTCTCAATGCGGAGGACGTCCCCCGCGGCCAATCGCATAGTGGTCTTCGACGCCAGTCTCTGACCGTTGAGCAAGTTCGCACCCGCCGCGCCGTCCAGACCCCCCGCGCTGCCGGCAGGTCCGTGCCGCCGGCGCTCGGTCAGCAGCGTCGCCTCCATCGGCGCCAGCGCCTCGAACTCGCGCACGACGCCTTCTCCCCCGTCCCACGTCCCCGCTCCGCCACTTTTGCTGCGGAGCGCGTAGGTGCGGACCCGCAACGGATGATCCATCTCCAGCACTTCGATCGGCGTGTTCAACGTGTTCGACATCCCGACATGCACGCCGGACGGTCCGTTGGCACCCTGACTCGCCCCTTGGCCTCCGCCGATCGTCTCGTAGTATGTCCAGCCTTCCCCTGGGCCCGAGCCCCCAACCCCGAGCCCCCCAAACGTCACGTTGTTCATCGTCCCCTGCCCCTGCGCCGGCACGACACAGCCGCCCGCCGCGAGCGCGCGAAACACGGTGTCCGCGATACGCTGCGACGTTTCGACATTTCCCGCTGCCACGGCGCTGGGCGGCCGCGCGTTCACCAGACATCCCGGTGGCGCGGTCACCTGGATCGCCCGCGGCACGCCGCCGTTCATCGGCACGTCCTCAGGTAACAGGGTCCGCACCACGAACAGCACCGCCGAGCGGGTCACGGCGATCGGACAATTTACGTTGCCCGGCGCCGCCTCTCGCGTCCCCGTGAAATCAGAGTGAAAGATTCCGTCTTGAATCGTGATCCGGACGTGGATCTCAAGATCGTCATCAATGACGCCATCGCCCTCCAGATAATCGGTAGCGGTCATCGGCGCGGCTGATGGCAGACGGCTGAGGGCTGATTTCGTCCGGCGTTCGGCGTACTCGAGCAGCTCGCGCGCCGCATCGCTCAGCGCGGCCCACCCGTGGCGCCGGGCCAGCGCCCGAATCCCGCTCGCCCCGCGCTCGACCGCCGCCCGTTGCGCTGCCAGATCGCCGCGCCGCATCGCCGGCGTGCGCACGTTGGCGAGCACCAGGCGCTCGAGATCGGCCGTCAGCCGCGTGGGCGGAATGACGAGGCCCTCCTGGTATAGCTCGCGCGCGCCCGCCGGCATGCTTCCCGCCGTCATCCCGCCGATGTCGGAGTGGTGGGCACGAACGACACTGTATCCTCCGACGCGCCCGTCGATGTCGATCGCGCCGATCAGCGTGAGATCGGGAAGATGGCTCCCGCCGGCGTACGGATCGTTGAGCAGGAACAGCTCGCCGGGACTCGGCTCGAGTTTGCGGATCGCCGCCACCGCGTCCGCCAGCGCACCGAGGTGCACGGGGATGTGCGCCGCCTGCGCGATCATCTCGCCCTCGGCATCGAACAGCGCCGCGGAGGCATCGCGGCGCTCGCGGATATTCGGCGACAGGGCGCTGTGGACGAGCACGAGCCCCATCTCCTCCGCGATCGATGCGAACGCGTGCGCCATGACCTCGAGACCGACGGCGTCGAGTTTCATGTGCGCTCCAGGATTACAGCGCCGGATGCGTGCACGGTGCCGCGCCACCCCGGCTCGATGAGTCCGGTAGCATCCGGACCCGCGAGGACCGCGGGGGCGTTGAGCTGACGCCCCGCGGGAAGCTCTCCCAGCGGCCACACATCGGCGCGCACGCGCTTGCCATCGCGCGTGACTATCATGCGCCGCCCCATCGCCGCCTCATCGCCCCCCCCCCTTCGCCGACCTCCATCGGATACCGGAAGAGTCACGGACCGTTCGGCGACGACGCGCAAATTGACGAGCTCGATCGGTTGGTCGGAGTCGCCGTGGCCGTGCCGCGCGCGATGGGCGGCGCGGAACGTGGCCGCGAGCGTCGGCGGATCATCGCGCGGCGCGGGAACGGTGACCTCATAGCCCTGACCCCGGTATCGACAATCGACGAACCGCGTGAGTCCGGCGTCTGGGAGCGCGGCCGCCGCCGCGGCGACGAGCGGCCGGAACGCACCCGCCAGCTCGCCGTCGCCGAGACCGGCCAATGACCGGTGCAGCGACGCCAGGACGTCGACCCGCTCAGGCGCGGCGGCGAGTCCGAGCGCGCTCAGCACGCCCGGATGGGGCGGCACCACGACGCGCGACATCCCCAGGGAATCGGCGAGCGCACAGCCGAACAGCGGCCCCGCACCGCCAAACGGCAGCAGCGCCATGCCGCGCGGATCGATGCCGCGCGCCACGCTCACGCGCTTCAGCGCCCGGGCCATCACCGCGGTGGCCACCTGGACGATGCCGGCCGCGATCACACAGACGTCGTGAGACAACGGCAACGTCGAAAGGGCCCGCTCGGCCGCGGCCCTGTCGAGGCGGACGGAATCCGCGAGTGGATATTGGGGATCGAGCCAGCCAAGTACGAGGCAGGCATCGGTCACCGTCGGCTCCGTGCCGCCCCGTCCGTAAGACGCCGGCCCCGGCTCCGCGCCGGCACTGCGCGGGCCGACCCGGAGCGCGCCACCGTCGTCCACCGACGCAATACTGCCGCCGCCGGCGCTCACCGTCTCGATGAGGATCGCGGGAAGCGCGAGTGGCACGCCCGCGACCGATTCGGCCCTCTCGGTGAGCGCCACGCCGCCGCTGATGAGACTCGCGTCGGCGCTCGTGCCACCCATATCGAGCGTGAGGAGATCGTGTGTTTCCACGGCTGCGCCGACTAGCCGGGCCCCTACGACGCCACCGGCCGGACCGGAGAGTGCCAGACTCGCAGCGCGGTTCGCAGCCTGCTCCGGCGACACGGTTCCCCCGCTCGACGTCATGATCCGCAGGGTCTTCACGCCGTGCTGCTCGGCCAGCGTCGCCGTCTTCCGCAGATACGCCGCCACCTTCGGCCGCAGGTACGCTTCGGCGGTCGTCGTGCTCGTGCGCTCATATTCGCGAAACACGGGAAGGGCTTCGTGACTGGCGGTGACCGGAACGCTGGGCAACCCGGCGCGCAGGGCAGCGGCAAGACGGCGCTCGTGCTCGGGATGACGAAATGCAAACAGCAGCGCGATCGCGACCGACTCGGGCGCCAGCGAGCGGACACGATCCGTCACTCGAGACACCTCGCGCTCCGTGAGTGCCGTGATTGCGCCGTCGGGTCCCATGCGCTCCTGAACGCCGACCACGTCCCGGCGGGCGACGAGGGGCTCGGGATGGGCCTTGGCGAGATCGTAGAGCGCTGCCCGATCCTGGCGCCGCAGCCATAACAGGTCCTCGAAGCCGGCCGTTGTGACGAGCACGACGCGCGCACCGCGGCGCTCGAGCAGGGCGTTGGTCGCTACGGTCGTGCCGTGGACCAGGACATCGATTGGGATTGGGGACCCAAGGGCTCTGAGCAATCCGACACTGGGATCGGCAGGCGTACTCGCCACCTTCCGAATCTCGAGCGTTCCGTCGGGCCTGACTGCGACGAGATCGGTGAACGTCCCGCCGACGTCGACGCCAACGCGCGTCATGGACGGAAGCGCCGCTTGAGGAGCAGTCCCGCGCCACCCAGCGTCAGCACGACGACCAGTGTCCCGACCCAGTCGCCGAGCCGGACGTACAGCGGGATCACGTCGGTGGTACGGAGGACGCCGGCCACGTAAGTCTTTTCATCGAGCTTGGTGGCAAGATAGGGGCGGCCCATCGGGTCGACGAATTCCGAGATTCCCGAATTCGCCGCGCGCGCCACACCCATGCGCGTCTCGATGGCGCGCAGGATGAGGTGGGAGGCATGTTGCTTGGGCGCGCTGGTGCGGCCGAACCACGCATCGTTGGTGATGTTGACCAGGAAATTCGCGCCCGCCGCGCGGTACTTGCGCGGCAAATCCTCGAACGCCGACTCGTAGCAGACGATGACGCCGAAGCGGCCCAGCTCGGAGGTGTACAGGGGCAGACCGCGGCCGGGCGTAAACCCACCGGACCAGTTGCGCAATCCGGGAATCGCCCGGAAAACCCCCACCGGCACGAACGGGACGCGCTCGGTCACCGGTACGAGATAATGCTTCGCGTAGACGGGATAGGGCCGCCAGTTCCCGGTGGTATCGATGAAAATGGCCGCGTTGTAGAAGGGATCGAGCCGGCTGCGCCACGTGGAATCGGCCCACATGACGCCGGTGAAGATCGGGACGTGGTTCCCCCGTACAAAGCTCGTTATGCGCGCGACCCACTCTGGCCGGCGCCACAGAAAATCGGGAATCGCCGCTTCCGGCCAGATGATCAGATTCGGTCGCGGAAACTCATCCGCGACGTGCTTGGAGCCGTCGAGCAGCGTCCCGACCACGCTGTCGGCGTGCGCAGGGTCCCACTTCTCGCTGAACCCTTCGTTGGGTTGGACCATGCCGATCACGCCCACATCCCGCAGCGGGAGCGTCTTGATCCGCCACGCGCCATACGCCAGGGCCAGCAGCACTGTACCCAGCACGATGGCGTACCCGCGCGCCACATACCGCGCACCACGCACGTCGGTTGCGGCGTCGACAATCGCGACGTTGCACCACGCGAGCCACAACGTCACGCCGCGGGCGCCGGCGATGTCCGCCCATTGCACGAGCACCGGAGCATCCGCGAGCGATGTGCCGAGGCCGAGCCAGGGAAAGCGACCGTCGCCGAGATGCCCGATGAGCCACTCCAGCGCCGTCCAGGCCACGGGCAGGACGACCCACAGCGGCACGCGGGGGGCGCCCAGACGAATCCGGGTGACGAACCAGAACATGCTGCCGGTGAGCAACCCGAGGACGGCAATCGTCGCGAGATAGCCCAGCGCGGACAGCGGCGTGAAATGCCAGAGTGCGACGATCATCCAGTACAGCACGAACGCGTTGCTGACGAGGCCGTACCACCAGCCCCACCGAAACGCGGCGCGCGGATTCGACTCCGCCACGGCGTGCTGCAGGAGCAGGACGGCGGGGATGATCGCGAAGAAACTGAGTGGCGGAATGAGGAACGGCGGATAGCTCAGCGTGAGCGCGATCGCGCCCAGGACGACGAGCACTGCCAGGCGACGGCGACTCACAACAAGATGTCGCGCCCTTCGTCCGCCGAGCGATAGATCGCGTCCAGCACGCGCTGCAGTGCGAGCTGATCGCGGGGCGGCGGCGCGTTCACGTCGCCCTTGATCACCGCCAGGAAGTACATCCACTCGGCGCGGTACGACTGGATGAACTGCGTTTCACGTCCCGTCGCGCCGGTGGGCGTGACGTCGACCGCGGCGCCGTGCTGCTCCTTGAAGATGCGCAGCGGCTGGATCATCGCAGAACCCTTCGCCCCGACGATATCGAACCAGAACCGCTCCCCTTCCCCCAGATGGCGCCAGCTCACATCCATGGTGATCGACACGCCGTTCTCACACACGATCAGCGCCGACCCCATGTCCTCGACCGCATCCTTTCCCGATCTGGTCAGGTGCGCGGAGATACGCTTCGGCGTCGGCCAGCCCGCGAGCCACATCCCGAGGTCGATGAGCGGCAGGCCGAGGTCGAGCACCGCGCCGCCGCCCGCCTGCTCGCGCCGCAGCCGCCATCCCACCATCTGCCGGCTCGGCTGGAACGTGTACCAGCCGCCCCGCACCGCCTGCAATGGCCCGAGGTCGCCGCCCGCGAGAAACCCCCGCACCGCCTGCACGTCGGAGCGGAACCGGTGGTTCATGCCGACCATCACCCGCTTGCCGTACTTGTCGCTCGCGGCGAGGACGCGCTCGACGCCGGCGAGCGTCAGTGCGAGCGGCCGCTCGCACAGGACGTGCACGCCGGCGGCGAGCGCCGACGTCACGTGGATCTCATGCAGATGATTGGGCGTGCAGATCACGACGACGTCGACGTTGGCGTAGCGCAGGACTTCCTCGATGTCGTCGTAGGTGTCTTTCACCTCGAAGCGGGCAGCGAGCGCCTGCGCTTTCCCGACGTCATTGTCACAGATCGCGGCGACTTCGACCCCGGGGAGCTTCCTCAGAACCGGCAGATGCGCGACCTGGGCGATCCCGCCGGCGCCGAGCACCCCGACCCGAATGGGGTCGTTCACTTCCTGCTCCCCGCTCCCTGCTCCCTGCCGGCTCGAAGCCGGTACATGATGCCGGTCCGGAGACTGACGCTTCGCAGCCCGCTCGACAGTACGCCGCGTCCGTCCACCGTGAAACGCCACGCGCGAGAGAGATTGAACTCGAATCCCATCGTGCCGTTCAACCCCGCCGTGATGACGTCGAGCGCGTCCTCCATGAACGTGCCGTTGATGGCCGCGCCGTTGCCATTGCGGGCGTGCACGCTGATGCCGGTGCCGAGATACGCGGTGATCCCGTGCCCCTGCGGAAAGACGAGCTGGAAATCGATATCGCCCACGATATCGCTGAGCGAGATCCGGCCGAGATCGATGTTATCGGGAGTGGATGGATTCACGATGCTATCGAGGCGCCGTTCGAACCGGTCGATCGCCCGCTGATCGAATCGCGAGTGGAAGTACGACACACCCAGCAGCAGCCGCACCTTCGGCGCGATGCGGCCAAAATCGACGCGCAGTCCCCCGACAGTCGAACCGGTGAGGTCTGACGCTCCGAGGAGCCCGGCGTCGAGCTGGATGCCCGACAAGCGCAGATTGTCGTAGGAGAACTGGTTGAAGACACCCTGAGCGGAAAGAGGGAACGATGGAATGATGGAAAGAAATAGAATCGCCACGCATTCCATCATTCCAACTTTCCATCGTTCCATCTTAGTAGAGCTTCTCAATTTTCGTTCCAGGGAAATAGGTAGTTAGGATAGACCGATAGTCCTGCCCCGCGCGCGCGCGACCGATCGCCCCCCACTGACACATCCCCACCGCGTGTCCGGAACCTGCTCCGGCAGCGACCACGCGCGAGACTTCACCATTGGTCTTGGTCACCGTCAGCTGAAACGCGGCGCTGGAGAGCAGGCGGTCCGCCTCGGGCCGCAGCACCGCACGCACGTCCGGGCCCGGAATCCGAATGTCGCCACGCTCGAACACGATCCGCAGCTCGCCAACTCGGCCCGACCGTGTCTTGCGGCTCACCGTGACGTCGGTGATGCGCTGCAGCCCGTCGCCGGAGAGCGGCGTGACCGTGGGCAGCGTCCGCGACAATATAGCGCGCAGCTTGGAGCCGTCCCATTCTTCGCGCCAGCGAAATCGCGGTGAGATGTCGCAGTAGTAATGCCCGCCGCCCCGGTCGTCGGACACCGGTCGCAAATAGGGACGCGTGCGCAAGGTGGCGAAGGCCTCTTCCACGCCGGCGGTGCTGAAGCCGCACGTCGAGTGGAAATACGCGTCGATCACGTCGCCGTCGTACCGCAGGACCTGTCCCGCCGTTTTGCGCACGGCGTCCCAGGCCTGTTCCGTTTCCACAGCGACGCCCAGGTAGACCTGATCGCGCGTGTCGGCATACGCATCGAACCCGAATGCCTCCCACCGGCCTCGGTTCTTGATGGCGAAGCTGCGGGAGACGACGGCCTGGGCCAGGACGGCCGCCAGCTCGTCGGGCCGGCGTGCCCCGATTTCCGGCGGCACGACGCCCGCGATGTAGCTCTCGACATTCACGCGATTCACCACGGTGAGACCGCCGCGCCCCGAGGTGACGCTGATGCGCCCACGATAGCGCCGGCCGTTCGCCACCACGAACCGGCTCTCGGTGACGTTCACGACGGCGATGCCGCGCAGCGGGTCGGTTCGCGTGCTATCGGGCTTTATCAGCCGGAGCCGCGAGGGATCAGCAGAATCGGGGACGACGACCCACCGCACCCCGGCCGGAATCGATCCCACCGCCGTGCCGCTCGCCGCTTCACTGACGAACAGCTCGCCACCTTCGGGCCCGCCGATCGAGGCGTTGGGCAGCCCCACCGCGAGCCCAATCCGCAGCTCGGGTTCACCGATCGCGGGCGCCGGCGCGCGAGGTGCGCGCGGGCACGCGGCTGTCGCGAGTAGCGCGAGACTAACGAGCGAGCGCTTCGGCCAGCGCGGCATCGAGCTGCTCGATAGTGAAGTCGATCTCGGCGTCGGAGTGCGCGGACGAGACGAAGCCGGCCTCGAACGCGGACGGCGCGAGGAACACATCACGCGCCAGCACGGCCTTGTGCCAGCGCGCGAACAGCGCGGTGTCGGTTCGCTGCGCGTCGGCGTAGTTCCGAACGGGGCCTTCAGTGAAATAGACGCCCCACATCGACCCCGCATGTCCGGCCGTGATTGCCACGCCATGGCGCTGCGCGGCACGCTCCAGTCCGGCCAGGAGCCGCGTGGTCTTTTGCTCGAGCGATTCGTAGAAGCCGGGACGATTCGTCTCTCGCAGCGTCGCGAGACCCGCGGCCATCGCGACCGGATTGCCCGACAGCGTCCCCGCCTGATACACCGGGCCTTCCGGTGCGATGCGTTTCATCAGATCGGCGCGGCCGCCGTACGCCCCGACTGGAAACCCGCCGCCCACGATCTTGCCCAGTGTGGTGAGGTCCGGCGCGACCGCCAGGCGCTCCTGGGCACCTCCCGAGGCCACACGAAATCCGGTCATCACTTCATCGAAGATCAACAGCGCCCCGTACTGGTCACACACATCCCGCAGGGCCGGATGAAAGTCGGAGTCCGGACTGATGAACCCGGCATTCCCCACATACGGCTCGACGATGATGGCCGCGATGCGACCGGCATGCTCACGAAACAGGTCCGCGACAGCCCGTGCGTCATTGAACGGCGCCGTCAGCGTGAGACTCGCCAATGCCGCGGGCACACCCGGGCTGTCGGGCAGACCCAGCGTCGCCACACCGGAGCCTGCCTTCACGAGAAAGCCATCGGCGTGGCCGTGATAGCAGCCCTCGAACTTGACGATGAGCTCACGTCCGGTCACCGCGCGCGCCAACCGCACGGCCGACATCGTCGCCTCGGTGCCGCTGTTCACGAACCGCATGACCTCGACGCTCGGCATTCGCCGCCGCACCTCCTCGGCCAGCTCGACTTCCGCTGCGCATGGTGCCCCGTAGGTCCAGCCGCGCTGCACCGCCTGGCGGACTGCCTCGAGTACCGCGGGGTGCGCGTGGCCGAGAATCAGGGGACCCCAGGAGCAGACGTAGTCGATGTAGCTCTTGCCGTCGACGTCGATCAGCCGCGAGCCTTCGCCGTGCGCGACAAAAAAGGGCGTCCCGCCGACTGCCCGGAACGCCCGCACGGGTGAATTCACGCCACCGGGCAACACCCGTTTCGCCCGGTCGAAAAGTTCGCTCGATCGTGTCACGTCAGCGCGGCCGCCTGGAAATCGTAGTCCTCACTCGCCGTGATGCGCGCGCGCACGAAGCCGCCGGGCCGCGCCCAACCGCCCTGCTCCAGGTACGTGACCCCGTCGACATCATCCGCCTGCCACTGGACGCGCCCGACCTTGATGCCCTCTTCTTCTTCCAGCCGGTCCACGAGCACGTCGACCTCACGCCCGACGAAACGCGCCAATCGCTCGGCGGAAATCGCACGCTGTACCTCGACGATTTCTGCTAGACGATCCTGCTTGACGATTTCCTCGACGTCGTCCTCGTATTGCATCGCCCGCGTCCCTTCCTGCGGCGAGTAGGCGAACGCGCCCATGCGATCGAACTGCGCTTCCTCGAGGAATGCCAGCAGCGCGCGGAAATCCTCCTCCGTCTCGCCCGGGAATCCCACGAGGCAGGTCGTCCGGATTGCCAGGTCCGGAATTGCCCCGCGCAACCAGGTGAGCTTCTCCCGCAACGTGCGCAGCCGCTCCGGGCGCCGCATCCGCTCGAGCATCCGGTCGGTCGCGTGCTGGATCGGCATGTCGATGTACGGCACGATGCGCGGTTCGCGCGCCATCAGGTCGACCAAACGCTCGTTGATCCCCGCCGAGTAGACGTACAGCAGCCGAAACCAGGGCACCGACGTTTCACTCAGTAGCGCTTCGAGGAGGTCCGGGAGCTTAGGACCCCCGAGTCCCAAATCCCTACCCCAGTGCCCCAAGTCTTGCGCGACCAGGTTGATCTCTTTCGCACCCTGCGCCTCGAGCTGCTGCGCCTCGCGCACCAGTCGGGCGAGCGGCTCGGAGCGATGCTTGCCGCGCATCAGCGGAATCGCGCAGAAGGCGCACGTGTGGTCGCATCCTTCCGAGATCTTGAGATAGCGCACATGCGGCTGATCGCCCAGGAACTGCCGTACGCCGGGATGCTCGGCGAGAGGGTCTGCGATCAGACCGCGTTGGGCCAGCTCAGGAACCAGATGGTGCAGGTCGGAGAACCCGAGAAACAGATCGACTTCGGGAATCTCAGTTTGCAGCTCCTGCTTGTATCGCTGCACGAGACAGCCGACCGCGACGACCGCCTTGACCGCCGCAGTTGTCTTGAGTTTTGCGGCTTCGAGCATGGCGTCGATCGACTCTCGCTTGGCCGCATCGATGAAGCCGCAGGTATTGATCAGAATCACGTCGGCAGCCGGCAGATCGGGTGTAACGACGGCGCCGTGCCCGACCAGCTCGCCCACGAGCCGTTCCGAGTCGACCGTCGCTTTGTCGCAGCCGAGGGAGATGACGCCCAGCTTCATCCGCGGTAGTTCCCGAACCGGAGCTCGATGCCGAAGTCTTGTGCCCGCAGGAACGCGATCACTTCCTGGAGCTCGTCTTTGGAAGGGGCCTGCACCCGGATCTCTTCGCCCTGAATCGACGCCTGGGCTTTCTTGAATTTCTTATCCTTGATTGCTTTCACGATGGCCTTGGCTTTTTCCTGCGGAATCCCCTGCGTCAGCTTGATCTCGCGCCGCACGGTGTCGTTCGCCGCCGGGGTGACTGCGCCGAGCTCCATGTTTTTCACCGGGACGCCGCGCTTGATCATTTTTGACTGGAGCACATCGAACAGCGCTTTCATCTTGAAGTCGTCGTCAGCGATTAGCGTCAGGGTTGCCTTGGGACGATCAAACGCGATCGACGCCTTCGAGCCTTTGAAGTCGTAGCGCTGGATGATTTCTTTTTGCGCCTGATTGACGGCGTTGTCGACCTCTTGGAGGTCGGCGCCGGTGGAAACGTCAAACGATGCGGTGGAGGCCATAGGGCGGGTAATCTACCCGCCCCGACCCTAGGACAGGAAGCTTTCCAGCGCGCGGGCTCTGGAGACGTGACGGAGTCTAGCCAGCGCTTTTTCTTTGAGTTGTCGGACCCGTTCCCGCGTGATGCCAAGCTGCGAGCCGATCTCCTCGAGCGTCATCGGCTCCTGGCCTTCGAGCCCGAAGTACAGCCTGAGGATTCTGGCCTCGCGCTCCTTGAGCGTTGCCAACACCGACTCGATCGACTCGGTGAGCGCGTGCTCGAAGATCTCGTCGTCGGGACCCGGATTCGTCGTGTCGGGCAGGTAGTCGAGCAGTTTGTTGTCTTCGCCGGGCGTGAGCGGGGCGTCGAGCGACAGATGCGCCTGCGAGATCGACAGCGTCTTCGCGACCTCTTCCTCGGAGATGTCCATCCCTTCGGCGATCTCTTCGACCGTCGGCTCGCGCCCCAGCTCCTGGAGCAGCGACGCGGACCGCTTGCCGATGCGATGCAGCGTGCCGGCGCGATTCAACGGCACGCGCACGATGCGCGACTGCTCGGCGAGCGCCTGCAGGATCGCCTGGCGGATCCACCAGACGGCGTAGGAGATGAACTTGATGCCTTTGGTTTCGTCGAACTTGTGAGCCGCGCGGATCAGGCCAAGGTTGCCCTCGTTGATCAGATCGGAGAGGGAGACGCCCTGGTTCTGATATTTCTTGGCAACCGACACGACGAAACGCAGGTTCGAGCGCACGAGCTTGTCGAGCGCCTCCGGATCCTGTTGCTTGATCCGCTGCGCGAGGGTGACCTCTTCCTCCCGCGTTATCAGCGGATACTGGCTGATCTCCCGCAGATACTGATCCAGAGATCCCTCGTCAAATGATGCGCGCCTCGCCGTATTCAATTGCATTCGGTGGTCACTCCTCTCGTTGCGGAAGCTACCACTCTAATGAATCAGCGAACCGAGCCGGCTCCAGCGAATGTCCGTCAGCCAGGGAAGCGCATCGCGCGTCCCACGATCGTAGCTGAAATAGACGACGAGCGGGCGACCCTTCACCGCACTCGCATCGACAAAACCCCAATAGCGTGAATCGGCCGAATTGTCCCGATTGTCCCCCAGCACGAAGTACTTGTCGGCGGGAACACGCAACGGGCCCCACGTATCACGCGTGGGATGATAGCGGCGGCGCTGTTCGTCGGTGCGCCGCACCAGATACTCGCGCTGCCAGTTGAACTCAGGATCAAAGCCGTCGTGCAGCGGATCCTTGCGCTGGACGTACGGCTCCTCGATCGTCCGGCCGTTCACGTAGACCTGGCCCAACCGCATTTCGACGATGTCGCCCGGCCCGCCGATCACGCGCTTCACGTAGCTCAGCGTCGGATCCTTCGGATAGGCGAACACGATCACGTCGCCGCGGCGTGGCGTATTGAAGCCGGGCAGGCGCGCGTTCGTGCCGGGAATTTGCGCACCGTAGACGGCTTTATTCACGAACAAGAAATCCCCAGCGAGGAGCGTGCGTTCCATGCTGCCGGAGGGGATCTGAAATGCTTCGAGGAGGAAGGTGCGAATGATCAGGAACAACACCAGCGCCATACCCAGCGATCGCATCCAACTGTCGAACCAGCGGCCTAATACGGAGCGGCGATTTGGCGGGGGTGACAGGAGCCGTGGCGGTTCTGCGCCATGTCCGGTGACCGGGGCTCCCAAGTCAAGCATGTAACGTATCTTAGCAAGCCGTACCGCACGGCGCAACAGTTACGCCCCACCCGCGCGGCCCAGCCCAGTGCCGGACTCTGACTCGGAACTCAGAAACTGGGTCCGGATGACGCACTCGGGCAGCGAGACAGGCGACCCTCCCCTCCCGCTCGACACGACACCATGTGACGGTCGTCTCCGGCAACGCGTCGAGCGCGTCACGTTCGAGCGTCGCGCCCCCGGTTGCGAGCACCACCAGCACCGACTCGTAGGCCACACGACAAAGTGGCGTGTGACGGGGTGATCAGCGTCACCCTTTTGTCGCGGGCCGGTGCGTTTCGACGCGGTCACGGGATGTCGCCGAGGCGCCGAAGCGCTGATTGCGCCTCTGCGACGACGGGCTGGAGCTCCGGGTCGGCGTGCAGCCACGCCTGGAGAACGAACCTGAAGTAATGAACGGCCATTGGTCGATCGCCGAGACGCTCCGCGAGGCGAGCACGATCGAGCATCAGCGGAAC
>WNFW01003682.1_pt1 | contig 15143 bp, 16 predicted proteins | sample 5400131 | NCBI WGS metagenome assembly WNFW01 (sample SAMN13153362, study PRJNA577476) | soil metagenome | isolation source: 20 cm soil or saprolite under grassland replicate 1 | place: USA:California | collected 2016-06-15 | reverse complement strand
AACCCCAGCACGCGTGCGGCCTTGGCTGTGGACAGCGAGCGGCCCCAGCGCAGCAGGTCGAGGAGCTGCGGCGATAGAAAGGCGAGTCCGCTCCGCCGCATCGCCAGGGCGGCGAGCTCGATTCCGAAAGGCGGGATGAGCGGAAGGTGCAGCTTGCCCGCGCCGTCGAGAAGGCTCGACAGCGGCTCTGCCCCCGCGGGTGCGATGTTGTACGCGCCGGCGGGGCCGCGCTTGGTCGCCAGGGTCATCGCCTCAACGCAGTCGTCACGATGGATCAGCTGGAGCGCAGGGTCGTGCCCGGCGACTGTCGGCACCATCTCGAGGTCGAGGTAACGCGCGAGAGGCTGAGGCTCCTGGGGATTCAGGCTGTTGCAGAAGCGCATGACGAGGATCGCGATGTTGGGGTTGCGCATCGCGAAGTCGCTGACGTAGGACTCGACCTCGACGATGTCGCGGACGAACTGGTGATGGGAGTTCGAGTCGAGCCGGTGATCCTCGCGGATGTTCGCGGGCCGGTCGAATCGCGAGCCGTAGACGTGGCCTGATGACTTCAGCACGAAGCGCCGTACTGGGCTGTCGGCGCCTGCGCAACCGGCGATGAGGTTCAGCGTGCCGATGACGTTCATCTCGTGCGCGCGGCTCGGATCCATGTCGAACGAGTCGATGCGGGTCAGCGTGTGCACGACGGTGTCTATGCCCACCGATCTGACGAGCTTTCCGATCAGAGAATGCCGGATGTCGAGCTTCAGGTAGTCGGCGCGTCCGAGGTCGTAGCGAGGCTCTCGGACGTCGATGCCGATGACCTCGGCCACGTCGGGGTCTTCGACGAGGCGCTGCACGAGCAGCGCGCCCCACCACCTGGCCACACCAGTGACGAGAATGCGTCGCTTCTTGGCCACGACGTTCCAGTCTAGGAGCCTCATATCATGGCGTTTGCCATGGCTCCAGATCGGATGAGCTTTGCTGTGCTCGGACCGGGCGGAGTCGGCGGGTTGCTGGCAGCGCTCTTGTCTCGCGGTGGGGATCGGGTCGTGGTGCTGCACGACTCAGGGCTTCGCGAGATTCATGTCGAGAGCAAGCGTTTCGGCGACTTCACCGCCTCCGTCCAAACTGCGCCGCGGCTCGCGGAACCGGTGGATGCAGTGCTGGTGACTGTGAAGGCGACGCATCTCGAACAGGCCCTGGATCGGATGCCTGCCGCGGCTCTGGGCGACGCCCTCGTGATCCCTTTCCTCAACGGCATCGAGCACGTCGAGCTTCTGCGAAGCGCCTATCCAGCCTCGAGCGTGGTGCCGGCCACCATTCGGATCGAGACAACGAAGGCCGCGCCGGGAGTCGTACACCACACGAGCCCCTTCGCGGTCGTGGACATCGGACCACGAGGCGAGCAGGTCGCGGCTCACCTGCGAGCAACAGGCCTTGACGTTCGAATCAAGGATGACGAAAAGGCGATGCTCTGGGACAAGATGGCCGTGCTGGCGCCGATGGCACTGCTCACGACTCACGAACGCGCCAACATCGGGGAGGTGAGGGCGCGCCGGCGCGAAGATCTCGAGGCGCTCGTCCGCGAATTCGCGTCGGTCGCCGCCGCTGAAGGAGTTGCGATCGATCCCATCGCCAACCTTGCATTCATCGAGAGGGCTCCTGAGACGATGGAGACATCGATGCAGCGCGACCAGGCCGCAGGCCGGCAGATCGAGATCGATGCACTGGGCGGAGCGCTGCTCCGAAGGGCGGCGAAGGCCGCGAGCCATGACTCCGCGTGTTTTGCTTCCGCCGGACGTGGCCAGGCGAGGGGGGTTCCCCACAAGGGGGGCCTGCCCCCCTTGTGCCTTAGTAAGTTCGCTTGATTACGTCACGCTCCATCTGGGCCACCGCCTTGCTAACCGGCTGGAACAACGGATGCTTCGCCTGACGTAGCGCCCACTCGAGCTGGCGCAGCAGCGAGTAGAGGCTTTTCATCGCCTTGATCGCATCGCCGATGTCGACGTTGGTCGGAAGCGGGATCTGGTCCAGCGGCTCCGTACTCGCCCACCTGTAGGCGAAGTCGATGAAGTCATGCGACGGCTGGCGAAGGTTCGGCTCGTCGAGGTCCTTCTCCATGTCGGCGAAGCGGAAATAGAGAGTTCGCACTAGCCGCGCGCACTGCGCGATGGCGTGCGTCGGGTAGCGGCGCGGGCCATGCCGACCGGCGCCGCCTTCGTCGCGCCGCCGCGGTACGTTGCGGTCCTCGGCCGCGAGCATCACGAGCACCGCGCACAGCTCCTCGGACGCCAGTCCCTCGAGCCATCCGGCCCACACCGCTTCGGCGACGAGGATCGTGTTCTCGCCGTACACGCGCGACGCGAAGAGGCCTTTGTCGGTGGGTTTGTCGTGGGCGAGGAAGCCGGTCTCGGTGAGGATCCGGCAAAGCCGGCGCAGCTTGCGCGCGTACTCGTCCATCTGACCGCCGAGCTCGTGCTGGCCCTGATCGAGCTCTCGCTGCAGCGAGCGGATCTCGCCGTATCGCTGCAGGTACTCGCCGAACCGCGGCGAATGCACGACCTTGAGCTTGCGCTGGCGCTCGAGCAGGCCTTTGGCCTCGATCTCGAGCTTCTGCACGACCTTTTCCGCGCCACCCATGGAGCGGACCTGCCCGCGCCCGCGGCGGCCACGGCGCGCGTGCCTGGCCGCACCCGCTTCGCGGCGCAGGCGCTTGAGCTCGATGCGGATCGAACGCCTGCGCTCCTCGAGCTTGAAGTACTGGCCAACATCCTCGAGGGAGACTTCGGGGTCGTCCCACATCTGGCGGATGTCGCCAAGGCGCGCCCTGACGTTCACGAGGCGCTCCTGCGTCTGGTCCGCCGCGAGCCTCTTCTGGAACTGGCCGAACGACCGCTGCATGAGCGCTTCAGCCTCGGCCGGCGCGTACACGCGCAGCAGGTTGAGCGCCATGTTGTAGCTCGGCAGGAACTTCGACTCGACGACCAGGGTCGGGCCCATCGCGACCTCGTAGATGGTCCCTACCTCGACGTCCGACTCCTTGAGGATCACGCCGTGCCCTATCACGTCGATGCCGCGCCGGCCCGCGCGCCCCATCAACTGCGTCAGCTCGCCGGTCGTGAGGTTCGAGAAGTTGACTCCGTCGAACTTCGTGAACGAAGAGACCGCGACAGCTCGCGCGGGCATGTTGATGCCGAGCGACAGTGTCTCGGTCGCGAACACGACCTTGATGAGCCCGCGCTGGAAGAGCTGCTCGACCATCTCCTTGTGGTAAGGGAGCAATCCTGCGTGGTGCTCCGCGAGCCCTCGGCGCAGCAGGCGGGCGTCGACCATGCGCCGGAACAGAGCCTCCTCGTCGCGATCCGTGAGCGCCGCGAGGCGTTCGGCGGCAACTTGATCGATCGCCTCCTTCTCTTCAGCCGTGGTCAGGTCGAACTCGTGGTACGAGCATCGCTGCAGCGCCTCGCGGCAGCCGCGCCTCGAGAAGATGAAGTAGATCGCCGGAAGCATGTCGGCGCGCTTCAATTCGTCGATCACGTGCAACAGGTCGTTCGACGGCAGGTTGCGGTAGCGCCCGACGCGATACGAGGCCTCCTCTTCCTCCGCGGCTTTCGACCACGTGCGCTGGTCGACCCCGCCGTCCACCTTGAAGAGCGGCAGGAAGCGGTTGTGGATCGCGAGCCACATCTTTAGCTCGACTGGCCGCCTGTCGTGGAAGACGGTCTCCATTCCGCCGCGGTTCTCGGCCATCCACTCGGCGATCTCGCGGTAGTTGCCGATGGTGGCCGACAGTCCGACGAGCTTGATGCCCAGCGGAGCCTGGATGACGATCTCCTCCCACACCGAGCCGCGCGGGAAATCGTCGATGTAGTGGACCTCGTCGAGGACGACGTAGCGCACCGCATCGAGTCGCTTCAGGTCTTCGTAGATGAGGTTGCGCAGGATCTCGGTGGTCATCACGACCACCGGCGCCTCGTCGTTGATGGTGTTCTCGCCGGTGACCAGCCCGACAGTCGACTCGCCGTACTCGCGCACGAAGTCGTGGAACTTCTGGTTGCTCAGCGCCTTCAGCGGCGTGGTGTAGATGACCTTTTGGCCCTCGCGCAGCGCGCGGAAGATCGCGTACTCGGCCACGACCGTCTTGCCGCTCGACGTCGGCGCGCTGACCAGCACGCCGCCGCGTCCGCTGTCGAGCTTTTCGATCGCCTCGCGCTGAAACGGATCGAGCTTGAACGGCAGCGATGTCTCGAACTCGTCGACCAGGCTCTCCGTGGCTTTCAAAGGCGAACCAGCTCTGTGCTCACGTCGGTGATCTGCGCGCCGTCGGAGTGGCGCTCCACGAAAGTGAGAGCGCGGGCAAGCATCTCATCGGCGTGACGTGCGTCGCCGCTCACGCATGTGATCGCGAGCTCGGCGAGCTGCCAGCGATCTTGCTCGCCGACCTCAGCCGCCGCGACGTGCAGCTCCTGGCGGACGCGACGCAGCAGTCCGCTGACAACCTGGAGCACAACGCGCATCACGCCGACGGTCATGGGCGCAGCCATCACTCAGTTAGATTAGGTCTCGTGGTGAGAACCCCCACGAACTCAGAGGCTTCGCCGTGAGTTCGCGGGGACCCCTAGGGACGGGGACTTCGGACCTCGCGGATCTCGGCCGCGAGATCGTCAAGGCTTCTTACCTCAAAGGAGAGTTCACCCTCCGCTCGGGCAAGAAGAGCGATCACTACTTCGACAAGTTCCTGTTCGAGACCGACCCCGCGCTGCTGCGCCGGCTAGGGAGGCATCTCGCCGAGCTGGTGCCCGCGGACACGCAGGTGCTCGCGGCGCCGGAGCTGGGCGCGGTGCTGCTCGGCGGGGCGGTCTCGATGCAGATGGGCCTGCCGCTCGTGCTCGTGCGCAAAGAGCCCAAGGAATACGGCACAGGGAAGCAGGTCGAGGGACGCTTTGAGGCCGGCCGGCGGGTCACGGTCATCGAGGACGTGGTCACGACCGGTGGCGATTCGCTTCGCACTGTCGAGGTCCTGCGCAACGCGCAGCTCGAGGTCATCCGCCTCGTCGTGGTCCTCGACCGTGGCGAGGGCGGCGCCGAAAACATCGGGCAGGCGGGCGTGCCGTACTCACCGCTCTTTCGCATCTCCGACCTGACGCTTGACTGAGCTCCTTTTTCGAGGAGCCACCGTCTACGCGCCTGACGGGCCCGGCGAATTCGACGTCACAGTCAGCGACGGTGTGATCACGAGCGTTGGACCACGGGGATCGGGCCGCGGAAAGGCTGTCGACGTCTCAGGCAATTGGCTGCTGCCCGGCGGAATCGACGTGCACGTGCACAGCCGCGACCCGGGCTTCCCCGACAAGGAGGACTTCGGCACGCTGACAGCCGCGGCCGCCGCGGGCGGCGTAACGACTGTGGTCGACATGCCGAACACGGTTCCCGCGGTCGATTCGGCCGGCGCCCTGGAGTCGAAAGCCGCGCTGGCCCGCTCGCGATCGCGAGTCGATTTCGGGCTCTGGGCGCTCATCCGGTCTTCATCGACCGCCGAGCAGCTGGTCGAGCTTGCGTCCGCCGGCGCCGTCGGGTTCAAGGCGTACCTGGGCTATTCGTTCAGCGTGAGCCGCAAGCAGGTGCTGCACGCGCTCGGTGCCTCCGACCCGGACCTCGAGGCACCGCCGGATTACGGCACGCTCACACGACTCGCCCCGGCGATCGCGGAGCTCGGCCTGCCCCTGGTGATCCATGCCGAGGATCCCGGGATCCTGCACGCGTTCAGGCGGCCATTCGAGACGTACGAGGACGTGCTCGAGGCGCGTCCGGCCGAAGCGGAGTCGGTCGCGATCTCCGCCACCGCCTCGGTGGCCAGACAGCACGACATTCATCTCCATATCGCGCACGTCTCGAGCGCGCTCGGGCTGCAAGCCGCGGAGGAGGCCATCGCGGCGGGGACGCGGCTCACGCTCGAGACGTGCCCGCAATACCTCTGGCGCACGGAAGCCGACTTCGCGCGACTCGGCACCGCGATGAAGATGAATCCGCCGGTCAGGAGGGCGAGCGACCAGCAGGCGCTCCGCGATGCGCTGAGACGCGAGGTGATCAGCGTGGTCGCCACCGACCACGCGCCGCACACGGATGACGAGAAGGCGCAGGACCTGGAGCACGCGCCGCCGGGCACGCCTGGCGTGCAGACGCTCTACCTCAGCTGCCTCGAGCTTGCGAGGCACATGGGCGACCCGTGGCTCGCGGCGAGGTGGGTCAGCGAGGGCCCCGCGGCGCTGGCTGGACTGAGCGAGAGCAAGGGACGCATTGCGCCGGGCTACGACGCGGACCTGGTGGTGGTCGACCCGAAGCAGTCCACGACCTTCAACCCGAAGGCGATGCGCTCGCGCCAGAAGCACGGCGCGCTACAGGGCCTGAAGGTCTCGTTTGCGATCACGTCCGTTTATCTGCGCGGGGTGCCCATCTACGCGAACGGCCGGCTGTCGACCAGGTCGACCGGGCGGATGGTCCGGCCGGCCGGAGTCCCTATCGCGTAGCTGCGCCGGCCCCGCGAAAGATGGGGTTCTGCGCCAGCTCTCGCTCGAGGCTCGTGGCCGGGCCGTGGCCCGGATAGAGCGCTGTCGAAAGAGGGAGCCGCAGCAAGCGCGTGCCGATGCTCATCATCTGGCGGCGAAGGTCCGTCTCGGGCATCTGGCGGCCGATGCCGCCGGCCAGGATCGTGTCGCCGACAAACGCGTGGTTCGCGATCACCAGGCAAACGCTGCCTGGCGTGTGGCCGGGCGTGTGGACGACCGACATCTTGAACTCGCCGAAATCGAGCTCGTCTTCGTCGATGAGGTAGCGGTCGGCCGAGCGCAGGAACTGCTTGGCGTCGGCCGTGTGGATGGCGGTCTCGCCACCCACGAGAGCCTTCAGGTCGTCCTTGCCGCCGACGTGACCCGGGTGGCCATGGGTGGCGACGATCCAGCGCACGGTCGTGCCGGCCAGCTGCTCGGCGATCTTCTCCGCCGGCGTGCCTGGATCGACGACCACGGCTTCCCTGGTCGTGGCGTCGGACACGATGTAGCAGTTGACGTCACGGTCCAGCTTGACCTTGACGATGCCGAGCTTTGCCACCAGGTCAATATGTACCGGAAATGCAGCAATGGGCGGTCATCGCGTTCGGTAGCGCGCTCCTGCTGCTGTGCCTGTTCTGGATCTACGGGTACCTGAGGCGCCGCTCGAAGAAGCGGTACTAGACGCGCCCTTTGTATACAGCCGCGTGCCACTAGGCGCGAGATTTCACGCGTTTGTATACAAACGCGCGTAATCCGGGGGGTTTAGCCTCCAGAGTCCCCCTGGACTTTCAGGCGCAGCGCGTCGAGCGAGTCGAACTTGTCCAGCGCCGGCTTCTGCCGCGGGCGGTCAGGGTACTTCGCGGTCTGGATCGCATCGATGAGCAGCTCGATCTCCTCAGCCGTGAGGCTCAGCGTGCGGTAGACGACCGGCTCCCTCTGCACATGGCGGTCGACCGAATCCTTGATCACGTCGTCGGTGTCGCTCACCACCTGCGGCCTGGTCGGACGGAAGAGGTCTTCGGAGCCGCCAAGTGACGCGCGCTTGAAGGTGGGCATCGTTATTTGTGATTCTCCATGACTCGAACCGCCAGCGCACGATATGTCCTCGCGCCGTCGGACTCGCGGGCGTACGTGAGGATTGATTGACCTGCCAGCGGCGTCTCGGCAAAGCGGATCGAGTCGGTGACGCCGAACTCGTAAACCTTGTCGCCGTACTTCTCGCGCACCGCCGCGAGCACCTCCTGCGCGTGGAGGGCGCGCGACTTATACAGCGTGGGCAGGATGCCGATGAGCTCCAGCCGCGGGTTCAGCCTTCGCTTGACGCGCTCCATCGTCACGAAGAGCTCCTGCATTCCTTTCAACGCAAGGAACTCGGCCTGCATCGGCACCAGCACCTCGTTGGCCGCCACCAGGGCATTGATGACGATGAGGTCCAGCGACGGAGGGCAGTCCATGATGATGAAGTCGTAGCGGCGCTGGACCGGCTCGAGCTTGTCGCGCAGGATGCTCTCGCGGCCGATCTCGTTGATCATCTGGTTCTCGGCACCGGCAAGCTCGATGTCGGCGGGGATGTAGTGGACGCCCATCTGGGGCGCCTCCTGGACGACGTCGGTGACGGTCGTGTCCGGCTCCAGAAGCAAGTGGTAGATCGTTTTCTCCGGCTCGCCGGGCGGCTTCATGTAGAGGGTGAGGTGACCCTGCGCGTCGAGATCGATGAGCAGGACCCTCTGGCCGAGTTCCGCCAGAGCCGCGCCGAGATTGACGGCGGTGGTGGTCTTTCCGACCCCCCCTTTCTGCATCGCGACAGCGATCGTCCGGGCCAAGATCGATGCGAGTCTAACTGAAGCCGGCGATATCGACCATCAGGCTCACCCCCAGGACCCCATCTCTACAATGCACGCGGGTTGTTCATCGACATCGCCGTAGGCCTCCTGATCATCATCGCGTTGTTCCTCGGCTTCCAGCGAGGCGTGATCCAACCCCTGATGGCCGAGATCTTCTTTTTCGGCACCCTGCTGCTGGTATTCAGGTTCCACGACCAGTACACGACTCAGATGGAGAAGCTGGTCCACATCCCCGCCGTGTTCAGCGTGTTCGTCGCGCTGATCGCGGCAGTGATCCTGGGCGCGGTCGGGGGCGCGATCGGCGGAGCGTTCCACCGCATGGAATCGATCCGCGGCATCGACGGGTTGCTCGGGATCTTCGTCCACGGGGTCGTGATGCTGATCGTGATTTATCTCGGAATCTCGGCGCTGGTGACACTGGACAACGCATTCGTGCCGACGCTCAACAAAGCCACTCTCACGCTCGACCAGGTCAATCAGCTCGAGTCGCAGATCCTGTCCAACCCGATCACGTCGGCGCTCGTCTCCAAGGATGACCTCGCAGCCCTGAAGAAGGCCGCTCAATCCTCGAGCGGGGCGAGCATCCAGAGCATCAACGGAATCAAGCAGCTGAAGGAGATCTACACCGGTTTCCTCGAACCGCAGCTGCACACCTCCCGTTCGGTGCCGATCATCCTCAGCATCGGCCAGCACCTGCCCCTGATCGGGCACGTCGGACCGAAAGACCTGCACCCGGCTCCGTCTCCGAGCCCGACGCCATGTCCGACGCCGAGCCCGACCAAGGCCCCGAGCCCGTCCAGGACACCCTCGCCTAAGGCGAGTCCGAGCCCGACACCAAGCTGCGCGCCCAGACCCTCCCCGACCAAGTAAGTTAGGCAGCGATGCTTGACCTGGCGCTGACCCCTGACCAGAAGCAGCTCGTGGAGACGGTGCGCGACTTCTGCAGCCGCGAGTTTGCGCCGCGCATCGCGGCCGACGACCGCGCGGTCCGGCATGACCCCGAGATCTTCGCCAAGCTCGCGTCGATCGGCCTGCCGGGCGTCTGCTTCCCGCAGCGCTACGGCGGCCATGGCCTGGACTATCTGTCGCTGGGACTGGTCTGCGAGGAGCTCGAGTACGTCGACACCGTCTACCGCACGGTCCTCTCGGTGCACGTCGGCCTCGTGGGCTGCGGCATCTACACGTGGGGCACCGAGGAGCAGAAGCAGCGCTGGCTCGGACCGATGGCGCGCGGCGAGAAGCTCGCGTGCTTCGGGCTGACCGAGCCCAACGCCGGCTCAGACGTGGCTTCAATGCAGGCCACCGCCAAGCGCAACGGCGGCAGCTACCTGCTCAGCGGTCAGAAGGTCTGGGTGTCGGACGCCGACACCGCGGACTTCATGCTCATCTTTGCCAAGACCGATCCGAAGGCCGGCGCCCGCGGCGTGTCGGCGTTCATGGTCGATCGCGCAGCTTCGGGCAAGGCTTTGCGCACCGAGCCCATCGAGGGCCGCCTCGGCATCCGCGCCGGCGACGTCGGTTCGATCTTCATGACCGACCTCGAGGTGGACGAGGCGGATCGCATCGGCGATGAGGGCGACGGCTTCAAGGTCGCGATGGGCTGCCTGGACAATGGGCGATACACCATCGGCGCCGGCGCCACAGGCACTGTTCGCGCGTGCCTCGATGCTTCAGTGAAGTACGCGCACGAGCGCAAGACGTTCGGCCAGGAGATAGGGCGCTACCAGCTCGTGCAGCAGATGATCGCGCGCATGGCGCGCGACTACGAGATCTGCAAGCTCCTGTATTTCAATGTCGCCTGGATGAAGAACAACGGATTGCGGCATACGCGTGAGGTCTCGATGTGCAAGCAGTACGCCGCCGACGCCGCGTTCAACGCCGCGAACGACGCGGTCGAGATCCACGGCGCGTACGGCTACTCTGCGGAATACCCGGTCGAGCGCTACCTGCGCAACTCCCGCGCGCCGATCATCTACGAGGGCACGCGTGAGGTGCACACGATCCTGCAGGCCGAGTACGCGCTCGGCTATCGCGAAGACCGTCCGATGAAGAAGTCGCTTCCGAAGTACGAACCTGATTAGTTAGTTGATAGACGTCACCGGGCTGAAGCCATGGGGAGGGCTCTCAGGCGCCCCGGAAGGTGCGCCGGTGACCCTGGCGGGGATCCCATACGACGGCTCGGCCGTGTACCGGAAGGGCGCCGCGCAGGCACCGCAGCGCATCCGAACGTTGTCGGCGGTCATGCCGCCTGTGACGGAGGAGGGCCACCTCCTGACCGGCCTCGGCGTCCATGACCTCGGCGACCTCACCGCGGGTTCGGATATCGAGACGGGCTGGACCCATGTGGCGGATCGCCTGGCCGAGGTGCCGGCGGATTCGGTGCTGACAGTGCTCGGCGGCGACCACTGCACTGCGATCGCGACGCTGGCCGCGCAGGTGCGGCGACATCCTGACGTGAGGATCCTGTGGGTCGACGCGCATCCCGACCTGTGCGACTTCTCGCGCGGCGGCAGGTGGACCTGCGGATGCGCCCTTCGACGCGCGCTCGAAGTGTCAGGCATCGCACCCGATCGCGTGGTCATCGTGGGTGGCCGCGACTACGACCCTGAGGAGCTCGACTTCATCCGCGACAACGGCATGACGCTGGTCGGGGCGCGCGAGCTGGCGATAAATCCTGAGGCTGCGCTGAAGCGCGTTCAGGAAAAGCTCGCGGGCAGCGAGGTGCACGTGTCGTTCGACATCGACTCGCTCGACCCGGCTTTTGCGCCGGCCACGGAGATCCCGTCCTCGGGCGGCCTCACGTCCAGGCAGGCGCTCGAGGTCCTGCACTCGGTCGCCGGCGTCGCGAAGCTGGTCGGACTCGACCTGGTCGAGCTGTCGCCTCCCTTCGACAACGGCAACATCAGCACGCTCGCCGCGCTGAAGGTGATCTTCGAGTTCTGGGGTCTCGCCTCGAAACGCTCAGCCCTTGAGGACGAGGGCCACGACGATGAGCCCGAGACCGCCGGCTAGGAGCAGACCCGAGCAGCCCGCCTGCACGACCGTATAGACGATCCCGCCGGTCGATCCGTAGGTGGTCGCGATCTCAGCCCGCCGCCCGCGCCGCCTGATCGCGGCGTATATGCCGCCGGCTCCCAGGATGCAGGCAAACAGCCCCATGCCGAGCCCGGCGGCCTGCTCACCTGACATCGATCCTGAGTATGGCCGCTAGGATTTGCGGTCGTGGCAAGAGTCCTGCTGCTGGGATCGACCGGGTTCTTCGGGCGTGCGGTCACGCACAAGATCCTCGACGCCGGTCACCAGCTCCGAGTGCTGGTGCGGGACCCCATGAAGGCGGCCGCCTACAAGGTTCGGGGCGCCCAGGTCATGACCGGCGACGCGCTCAACCCGGCGGCCGTGAACCAGGCGTGCCAGGGCGTCGAGCACGTGGTCAGCCTGGTCGCCGTGCGCCGCAACAAGCCACAGTCGATGTTCGAGGTGAACGCCGACGGTCCCCGCGTCCTGGGTCAGGTGGCCAAGGCTGCGGGTGCGAAGTCGGTCGTCCTCGTCAGCGCGATCGGCGCGCGTCTCGACCAGAAATACAAATACCTGACCTCGCGCTGGATGGGCGAGCAGGAGCTGGCGAAGAGCGGAATCCCAGGGACGGTCCTGCGCTTCTCGCTGGTGCTGGCCGAGGATGGCGGCATCCTCGACTTCTTCCAGCGAACCTCGGCGTTCGGGCCCTTCGTGATCATCCCCGGAGACGGCAAGACGCAGATGCAGCCGATCCTCCGCGAAGACGCGGCGCGCTGCGTCGTCGAGGCCATCGGCAAGGCCGACCTGCTGGGCAAGATCGTGGAGCTCGGCGGCCCTGAGGTCGTGACGTCAGAGACCATCTACGACTGGTTTCTCAAGGCCCGCGGCATCAAGAAGCCCAAGCTGCACGTGCCGGCGCAGCTGCTGACTCCCGGGGCCGCATTCATGGAGCTGGTCCAGGTCGACCCCATCGCGACGCCTGACGAGATTGCGAGCACGCAGCTGCCGAACATCGCCGACGGTCTCGACTCCGTGACTGCGCACTTTGGCTGGCGGCCGAGCGCTCCAAGCACGTGGGTGAGCGAGCACTGGAAGAAGCGGATCAAGTAACGATCCGGGCGTTCCTCGGAATCCCCGTGCCCGACCAGCAGCGCGAGCAACTCGGCCGCTTCCTCGCTCAGTGCGCGATCGCGGCCCCGGAGTTTCGGTGGTCGGTCACCGAGAACCTGCACCTCACGGTGCGCTTCGTAGGCACCGTCGATCGAGCAGTGGTGGAGGGAATCGCAGACCGCCTGGGCGGCGCCGCGGGTCCGGCGATTCAGCTGGCGCTTGGCGACGCCGGTACGTTCAAGCGGAGCCGGCTGGCGCGCGTGCTCTGGCTGGGCCTGAAGTCAGGCGCCGAAGACCTGGGCGCCCTGGCGGCCCGGGTGGAGGCTGAGTGCCGTGCCGCGGGCCTCCCGCCCGAAACGCGCGCATTCCAGCCGCACCTCACCCTGGCGCGAGCACGTTCGCGTGATGGCGCGCGCCAGCCAGACCTGCCCGCCATGCCGGCGCTTGCGCCCTGGCGCGCGGAGGAGCTGATCCTCTACTGGAGCCACCTGAAAAAGAATGGCGCGGTGCACGAGCCGATCAGGCGGATCGCGCTGGGCTAGAGCTAGCTGAACGCGGCGGCGCCGGCCTCCGCGCACTCGAGATCCTGTTCGGGCTTGGCGCCGCTGACCCCGATCGCACCCACGACCGCGCCGTCGTGCTCCAGGAGCACCGACCCCGGCCCGGGTACCAGCTTGGTGCGCGTCAGGCCGCTGACCGCGTTGAAGAACGCCGGCCGCTCGGTAGCGGTTTGCAGCAGCGACCCGCCATCACGCTGGAACATCGCGGCGCCCACTGCCTTGGCCTCAGCGATCTGGGGAGATACGGGATTCGCCCCGTCCATGCGACCGAGTGCGATGAGATGCGCGCCAGCATCGACGACCGCGACCGAGACGTGGATGTTCAGGTGCGCGGCCCTGACGTGCGCGGCCTCGATGATCGCCTGCGCCTGCTCGTGTTTCAACATTCGGACACCTCAGCGTAGCTCGGCCCCGGCTACTTGCAGTGGGTTGGCGGCGAACTGACTTTCGGACCTTGCGCCCCGATTCGGGGGGCCATACAGTTGGCGACGGCCCCGAGGGAAACGTTCGAGGGGACAGGGACAGGCCGCAAGGCCGGTGCCAGTCCGCGAGAGGCGATCCGTCGGGGTCATTTCTTTTTCACGGGTGAGGACGGATGTCCTCCCCCGTGGGCCCCCCTCCTCCACACTGCACGTCGGGCTGCGCCTGGAAGGTGGCACGCCTCGTGACGGCCGGGATGAACCCGGCCTGAAGCTCCACCTCGTTTGTTTTTGATATGGCGGGAATCCGCCTTCCGGGCCGTTACTCTCACCGGAAATGAAGGTCGCCCGGCGGCATAACCAGCGCCAGGACGCCGGCACGCCCGCCGCCATCGAAGTCTCGATCGTGATGCCCTGCCTGAACGAGGCCGAGACCATCGCTCGCTGCATCCAGAAAGCGCAGCGCGCGGCCGAGAAGCTCGGGGTCTCGGCCGAGGTGATCGTCGCCGACAACGGCAGCACCGACGGCTCGGCGGTCATCGCCCGTGAGCTGGGCGCGCGCGTGGTCGAGGTGGCGCACAAGGGCTACGGCGCGGCGCTCATCGGCGGCATCGAGGCGGCCAGCGGCGGATTCGTGGTGATGGGCGACGCCGACGACAGCTACGACTTCGGCGAGATCGGGCCCTTCCTCGACCGCCTGCGGGCGGGTGACGACCTCGTGGTCGGCAATCGCTTCGCGGGAGGCATCGAGCCAGGCGCCATGCCATGGCTGCACCGCTGGCTGGGCAACCCGGTCCTGAGCAGGATCACGCGCACCTTCTTCCACGCGCGCGTCGGCGACACGCACTGCGGACTGCGCGCGTTTCGCAAGGAAGCCTTCGAGCGGATGAATCTCCGCGCGACAGGCATGGAGTTCGCCAGCGAGATGGTTATCAAGGCGTCGCTCAAGGGAATGCGCATCAGCGAGCTTCCTGTCGTGCTGCACCCCGACGGCCGGTCGCGCCCGCCGCACCTTCGCACGTGGCGCGACGGTTGGCGCCACTTGCGTTTCATGCTGCTGTTCAGCCCGCGCTGGTTGTTTCTCTATCCCGGCCTTGTGCTGCTAGTGGTCGGCGCTGTGCTGTCGGCCCTGCTTGTCGTCGGCCCGCTCCACGTGTTCGGCGTGCGGCTCGACATCCACACGCTGCTGGTTGCCGGATTTCTGTGCCTTCTCGGCTACCAGCTCGTGCTCTTCGCCGTCTTCACCAAGATCTTCGCCATCCGCGAGGGATTTCATCCGCCGCACCCGATGCTGCTGCGCCTCTTCGACTACATCACGCTGGAGGTCGGGCTCGGTGTGGGCGCGTTGATGGCGCTCGCCGGCGCGGTCGGCTTGATCGCCGCTGTAATCAGCTGGCAGGCGGTCGGGTTCGGCAACCTCGACCCGTCGCTCACGATGCGCGAGGTCATTCCCGCGGTGGTGCTGATGGCCCTCGGCACGCAGACCGTGTTCGCGAGCTTCTTCATCTCGATCCTCTCCATCGAGCGCTAGCTAGTAGACGGGCGACTCCAGGCTCACCGCTTCCAGCCACTTGCGCGCCGAGGTCAAGAAACGCGCGGCCTGCAGACCGTCGAGCACGCGATGGTCGAACGAGAAGCAGAGGTACATCATCGGCTTGATCCCGA
>WNFW01002804.1_pt1 | contig 15143 bp, 12 predicted proteins | sample 5400131 | NCBI WGS metagenome assembly WNFW01 (sample SAMN13153362, study PRJNA577476) | soil metagenome | isolation source: 20 cm soil or saprolite under grassland replicate 1 | place: USA:California | collected 2016-06-15 | reverse complement strand
TATCATGCCGAGGCCATAAACCATGAAGTTCATAGCCATAGTATGACCGGCATTCTTTGCCCGACAGAGGCCGGTTTCGACAAGCGCGAACCCTGCCTGCATGAACATGACGAGATAACCTGTCACCAACGTCCACACGAAGTTGATGCCAAGACGGTTCTCATCAACGATCAGGGCAAGATTATAGGCGAACGGTTCATTTGTTTTGGCGGTGTTGAGCTGCTGCTGCGTCATCGGCGTGCCATTCGCTGAGACACCGGTCAAATTGCTCTGGTTCGCGGAGTTCAAGCCACTTGGATCAGACCCCTCACCGCACGCGGACAAGAGAAAGACCAGACTTACACTGAACAGAGCAAGCAGGGCGATGAGCGAGAGACGCCGCCGCATCCACAGCATGATAGAGCGGTCAAGGAATTTTGGAGGAGCCTCATTGCGCACGTGTAGGAAACGCTGGAAATAAGGCAATACCTCATCATGTCGGGAGGCCAGCACATAAAGCGGCAAAGCGCCAAAGCCTTTGCGTGGCACGAGCATCACTTTCGCTCCCCGATAGCGCACGTACTCGAACTCTTTCCACTTGCGGAAGAGGACATTGTTACATGCGATGCCTTGCGTCGTGAACTGGTAGCGCACAGGGAGATTGACGAGGGCAAGAGCCATAAGAATAAGAACCAGCTCCACCGTCGTCGGGAACCACTGACCGATGGCACTGAGAACCAGGAGAGCGCCCAGCGCGTAGAGATTCGTACGATGGAGCAGCAACTTCTCACGGTAGGTGAGGGTCACTGTCGCTACTACATTCCCCTCGGACTTGATTCCGAAGGGCAGTCCGATTCGTAGCAGCATCAGCATGAAAGAAAAACCGATCAATAACCAAACCAGCATAAGACCATCCTTTCAATAAAACGGGGAAGATACAATCTAGCGCATCTCGACCTGGCCAGTGCCAGTGGTCTCATCGCCCTTTCGTGGCATGAATCGGGCAAAGAGACGCAACCAACGACGCGGGTCGGGTAGCTCGCGCAGCACGATGTTTTTGCTTTTTTGCCGAGCCTGCACGAGCAATTGCCGGGCCATTGCGACAACATGCTCATTTGAGCCATGCGGCCCTTTTAAACTTCGCTCAAGGATCTCGACGGACCTATTATAAAACCCCATGCGGTAGTAGAATTCAGCATATTTGAGATGCGCTAGCAAGTTTGTTGGTTCATCTTTGAGCGCGCGCGCTAATTCCTCTTCGGCCCTCACGACGTCGTAGCGCTTGAGGTATTCTATGCCCAGGTAAGCTCTGGCCGGTATGTAGAATGGATCGACGCTCAGAGCCGTTTCGAGCGCGTTCACGGTTTCATCACTCGAATCTTGCTCCAGATACACCATTGCTATCCCAAAATAAGCCTGTGGGCGCTCTGGCTCGGATTCGGCTGCATGTCGAAAGCGGATCAAAGCCGCATCCGGGTCTCCTCGCCTTAAACAGGCATAGCCCTTGTCAAGCAGATCTGTGTACATTGCCCTCCTCCTGAAGCAGCATGTCCTCCATGCCTTCTTCAATCAACTCTAACAATGGTTCTGTCACCAATGCCCGCTTTACTCCTAACTGCGGCCGTACGAGGTAGACTAGCTTGAGTAGCAAAGGCGTGACCAGCGTTGTGATCAGGGTAATCAGGATGACAACTGAGAACAGTGAAGGAGTGATGAGCCCAGCCTGCAGTCCAATCGTGGCACTAATCAGCGCCACCTCGCCGCGTGAGATCATGCCTACGCCTACCGTCAGCGCTTCCATTGGCCGGAAACGGCACAGGAGCGCACCCCCACCGCAGCCGATCACCTTCGAGGCGAGTGCTATCCCGATAAAGCTCAGCAAGAAGAAAGGTGAGAAGTGAGCAACCCCGTGAAAATTCGCTTCAACTCCAACGTAGACAAAAAAGATCGGGATAAAGAACGCATAGCCGATTTTCGAGAGCCCATCATGCACCCACTCTCGCATGTCAGTACGATTGACCAGGATACCCGCAATATAAGCGCCGGTGATCGCTGCAACGCTCCCAAGCTCCTCCGCCGACCAGGCGTAGAGCAGCACGAGCGCGAGTACGAAGCCGATGCGAGCCTCGAGCGCCAGCATGCGTGGAAGCCAGCGTGAGAGCAGCGGAAAACCGTAATGGCCCAGCAAGTAGGCTAGAGGGAAATAGAGGATCATCTTCAGGATAGCCCAGAGAGGATTCTGCCCCAGGGTCAAAGCGAGGATCACTGAGAGGACAATCAGACCGAGAACATCGTCAATTACCGCCGCTCCCAGAATCGTCGTTCCCTCCTTGGAACTGAGCTTGCCCAACTCTTTGAGTGTTTGGGCAGAGATGCTGACACTCGTAGCGGTGAGCAGTGTTCCGAGAAACAAGCTCATAGGAAGAGAATATCCAAGCGCGTAGGAGAAAGCCGTTCCCGCGACGAAAGGAACCAACACACCCGCGGAAGCAGAGACGAACGCAGGTACTCCTACCCGGCGCATCTGTTTCATATCTGTTTCCATACCGGCGATGAACATCAGGAGTATGACGCCTATCGTGGAGAAAGCATTCAACAGAGGATCCTGATGAACCCAGTTGAAAACCGATGGCCCTGCGAGAACACCGACAACCAGTTGTCCTAGTACGGTGGGGATGCCAATGCGCTGGCACACCCAGCCTGCGCACTTTGCCGCAAGAAGCAGACCTGCAATCAGGACGAGCATTGTGGTGACAGACATGGCAAGTAACTCCAGACCCTTCCATTCAAACGACTTCTCTTCAGGGAGAGAGCAGTAAGGTAAAGTACTCGCCATCGAGCGTATTACGAGAGATCCGGGAAATCTGCATCGCAATTTCCCAACGTTTCTCTTCGACTATAGTATAGTAAAAGAGTTGCTGTTCTTGATAGGGTGAATCTATCAGAAATATTCCAGGCTACTTTGTGCAAAATATACAAATTTATTTTTATCTCGGGCAGAACTTGAGTAGAAATAAACATTTATTGAGATGAATTTTATTTTTCAAAAATGAATTTGTGCATATAGTACAAGATATTGCTTCCCATTTTTAACAGATTAGCCCTTTTAACAGGAGGCTTATTATTTGAAAACATCCCTCTTTTGCTCAGTCCTGCAAATAGTGCTATTTTCGTTACAGTCTATTGCTGGCGTCTTCTCAATGGAATCTTGCCGCTGCCATATACCTTTCTCATCATCAAAGCGGAAGACCTGCTCACACCTGCTAAGTCTGATGACTTTTAAGTAGTCTTGTAACTCATTGGCATCGGGAATGAAAGTCCTCCCTAATTATGTTAAAATGTACAGAACTTAATTTATGACGAGCCACAAAAGTCTAATGAACCTGTGAGAGCCAGGAAATTGAGGAAATGACTATGAATTGTTTTGAGACAGCAGCTCGTCTTCATCTTTATATTGATCGGGAACTCAGCGTTCACGAAGTTGAAATCGTACAGCAACATCTCACCGATTGCCACTATTGTGAATGTCGCTTTCATTTTGATATGCGACTTAAACGACTTATTCACGAACGCTGTACAATCGAGCGGGCACCTGCTCACTTACGTGAAGCTGTTTTGCACCTGGCTCGCACTCCAGCAGGTGAGGCAGTCACTCTTGATCCCGATGTTGAGATGGAGATTCGCGCAGATATTGAAGAAGGCTTGTAGCACTCTTCAATATCTGTTCACACTTTCTGAATTCGTAGCAATGAAGCCACGAACATCTGAAAAAGTCAGGTTCGTCGATTGGCTTTGCAATAGGGCTTTCAATACTAGACACAATTTAGCCTGTCTAGACAGAGATGCCGAAGTTGAAATACCTGTTGAGATAGATTAACCAGTTAAAATAAATCATGATGCCCATCAGGATCATGATTACCCCTGTTCCTATTTCAATTTTTCCTGTGTGAGGCTTTAACCACTTCAGTAGTGTACTGAAGCGATCGAGTCCGAGACCCAATAGCAGAAATGGCACGCCTAAACCGAGTGAATAGACCAGTAATAATAACACGCCCTCACGCAGAGTGGCGGCATTGGAGGCTAACACAAGGACAGGCCCTAGAATTAACCCAACACAAGGTGTCCAACCTATAGCAAAAACCAGGCCAATTACAAAAGACGCTGGATAACTGGGATGACTCGGACGAAAGTTGAAACGTTTTTGCCAGTAGAGGAATGGCAATTTCAGTAGACCCGTCAAATGAAGTCCTATGAGGATGAGTAAAATACCACCGATCTGGCGTAGTAAGAACTCATGGATGCGTAGAAATTCTCCTAGTGTACTGGCGGTGGCTCCCAATGCTACAAAAGCTAAGGTAAAGCCAGATACGAACATCACAGCGTGCAGGAAGGTAGTCAGTCTCATAGGACGTTCTTCCTCCAGGTCTCCACTCGATTGATACACGCTCTGGCCAACAAGTTGTGCCAGGTAAATTGGTACCAATGGTAATACACAGGGGGAAAGAAACGATGCGAGACCCGCTAAGAAAGCAACTCCAAGTGTCAATTGCGAAGGATCCATGCTAAAATCGTTTCCACCTAACCAGATTGCTTATTTGCTTCTAGTATAACGTGGGAGCAAGAAGTGTGCAATGGCACTGCTTCGCGCTTCGTTATGTTTGCTTGAATATGCGTTGCAACTGTTTCCACAGGGTATGTTTCATCTCTGAATTTGTCTTTGTTGAAAGGTGTTCCTGTTCAATTTTCTGTTGAGTGAGTGTATCCAGATCAATAATTGGGCTAAGCGGTTTCGTAGGAACTTCCTCTTCATTGTCTATGTCGATTGTTTTACCTTGCTGAGTGTACTTTTTAAGTGCAGGTTCTCCAGGGGAGTGTTCACTGGTTTCGCCAGGTGGTGGTTGTGTGGCTTCTAAATCAAAGTAACGGGGTCGTTGAATCTGTGGTCGTTTGGGAGGCCGTACTACTATGCCCTCATAGTATGATCGTTGATAAGCGTTCGTAGATAGTTTGGCATTCCGGGTTGCTACACTTTGTGTTGATTGTAAGTTGAGCGAGCGCAAGTCTTGAGCCATCAACCGGGCATTTTCATAACGTTCGTCTCGGTTGCGCGCCATAGCCGTCAGTAGAATCTGGTCCAACTCTTTTGAGATTTCTCGGTTGAAGGTACTGGGAGGGCGTAGCGTTCCTCCGACAATGGCCTGCGTTAATTCTGGTAATGTACGTCCAGTGAAAGGGCGATGTCCACTGATCATTTCATATAGCACAACACCTAATGCATAAATATCGCTGCGATTATCAAGTGTTTGTCCCCATACTTGCTCAGGGGAGGCATAGTATATACTTCCGACTATTGTCTTCGCTTGTGTAATTTGAAGCTGACCTGGAGCGCGAGCGAGGCCAAAATCCATGACTTTTATCTTGCCCCAACGATCGAGCATCAAGTTTTCCGGCTTAATATCACGATGGATTACGTTTCGTTCTTTATACGCTGAATCGAGTGCATCAGCAATCTGCGCTGTATATTCGGTAGCGAGATACTGAGGCAAGGTGCCATCGATGAGCAATAAATTTCCGATGGTGGGTCCTTGCACGTATTCCATGACAAAATAGAGCAACCCACCTTGTTGCCCTGCATCGTAGATTTGCACAATATTGTGATGATTTAATCCGGCGATAATTTGAGCTTCTCGGATGAAACGCGCAACGTAGGAGGCATCCTTTGCCAATGCGCGTGGTAGTACTTTAATCGCTACCTCTCGACCAAGAGCAATTTGCTTGCCACGATACACCATCCCCATGGAGCCCCGCCCTATCTCCTCTTCCAACTGATAACCACCCAGGATCTGGCCTGCCAATTCGTTCATTTGTGTTACAGCGCAGGGATCCCAGCTTGAATCTTATTCAAATCCTGAGAAAGGAACGCTGTCCTCCTTTCCCTACCTAATTCATCCCTTAATGTTTTGCCGGGTGTTCAAAATGATAGCGCATCACTTGAATACCGCGATTTCTTCTATCTCTACAATGATTAAACGTCATGGAAATGATGGCTATCGATTCCTTTATCTAAAGGTACTTATTACTCCACTATATTGTCGTATTGTTGAGGGGATTTCTCAATCGAGGTAATCCTTCAGGATGCGGCTCGCCTGCGGGTGGCGTAACTTTCGAATAGCTCGTTCTTCGATCTGGCGCACTCGTTCGCGGGTGACCTTTAATTTCTTGCCTACTTCTTCAAGTGTATGGTCATGATCGTCGATCAATCCGAAACGCAATTCAATGACCTGGCGTTCGCGTAAGGTGAGTTGACCCAGCACTTTGCGTATCTCTTCACGCAGCAGATGCTGATCTGTGAGTTCCATTGGACCACGTTCGCGCGTATCTTCAAGAATATCACCAAGCGTATTCTCTTCTTCTTCAGAAAGAGGGGCATCCAAAGAGAAGACTTTTTCTGCCCAGATCATGAGTTCATTTACGCGCTCTGGAGTCATGCCCAGACGTTCACTAATATTTTCCGAGGTGGGTTCGCGTCCGAGTTCTTGATAGAGTTGGCGTGTCATGCGTTTTACGCGCATGACCTCTTCCATGATATAGACAGGTAAGCGTACAACACGTGTACCCTCCAGGATAGCACGAGTAATCGCCTGTTTAATCCACCATGTGGCATAGGTAGAGAAGCGGAAGCCTTTTCGATAGTCGAACTTGGTAACAGCACGGATCAGCCCTATATTACCCTCGCCGATTAAATCTTCAAGAGAAAGACCCTGCCCAACATATTTTTTCGCAATACTTACAACAAGTCGTAAATTGGCTTCGATTAGTTTGTTGCGGGCCTCTTTATCCCCTTGTTCAGCTCGTTCAGCGAGATAGGACTCCTTGGCTGCATTCAACAGTTGAATACGAGATATTTCGCGGAGGTAGAGACGTAGGCTATCACTTTGCGCCAGGCTGTTCAAATCTGTTTCCTGGATGGCTTCACGCTCTGGCTCGACGGGTTTTTCGGCTTCAAACATAACTTCTTGTTCCAACTACTCGCTCTCTTCCTCATTCGTTTGTCCTGTTAGAGGTGCAAGATTATACGCCATACACTGTGTTATATGAACAGAGTGATGAAAGATTTGCAATCTACCGTGTCATTTTATCACACTGTGGGTTTATTGCAAACAATGTTAAGAAGAAATCTAATAGGCAGTTCGTTCAGGTAATAGCAGAATACTGAATCCCTGGACCATCTGTCAGTAAGAAATCATCCCCAAAGAATGTTTGTATCAACGTTGATCTATTGGTTCTGTGTATCTTAAAGCAATTGCTCATGTATAAAGTGACAATTCTCGTAGCTCAAGGATGAGACTTTTATGTCAAGGCACAGTAGTTCTTATCTAACTGCCAGGAACATTTTAGCGTAGATATGTTTGTGCGTTAATAAAGTAGAGTAGGAGGGGTGAGTGACATTATGGCAATGTAAGGTACAAAAAGCTGTATAATAACGCTAGATTATTTGTGACTCTTTAAGGAAAACTTGTATGGCCGATAAGACACCGCTGGATACAGGAACAACAATTGGGGGACATTATATCATTGATGGACTTATCAATAGAGGTGGTTTTGGCGCTGTGTATCGTGGTATCGATTCTAGTGAGGGGAATCGGCTTTGTGCTATCAAAGAAACGTATGATGTGACTCCCGCTGCGCGGCGTAGGGCACTGATGGAAGCTGCCGTTCTTTTCACCGTGAAGAGTAAACATCTTCCAAGAGTATATGATGCCTTTGAAGCGAATGGTCGTTTTTATTTGGTAATGCAATTGATAGAGGGGAAAACCTTACAGCAACTACTCAAGTTGCAGGGTAGACCATGCAGTGAACAGGAAGTCCTAAACTGGCTCGTTCCAATTATGCACATTTTGAACGAACTACATAGCCGAAATCCTGCGGTTATTCATCGCGATATCAAACCTGGTAATATTATTTTGACTCCCGATCGGGCAGCTGTTCTGGTTGATTTTGGACTGACCAAGCTCTATGATCCAAACAGTGATACTCAAACCTTGATAAGGGCTGTTTCAGGTGGGTTTAGCCCGATTGAACAATATGTTGGGAAAACCAGTCCACAATCGGATATTTATGCAATGGCTGCTACAATGTATTTCTTGCTTACCTTGAAATTGCCTCCCGAGTCAGTCAATCGTAGCTATCACGATGAATTGATAGCGCCACGTCTCCTCAATCCGACGTTATCGCCGAACCTGGAGCGTGTACTCCTCAAAGCAATGTCTGTTGATGCTGATCAACGGTACCGAAGTATGAACGAGTTTGCTCAGGCATTACAAAATCCGTCTTTCACACCATATGCAGATCCAACCATTTCTAATGGAGGATTCGATGCGTCTTATGCTTATACACAGGGAGCCATGTCGCAGGTTCAATCACAGTCTCAGGGTACTGGTAGGCAGAGTGTGCCACAGCCTGCTCCAGCCCCTACCCCTACATATCAATATGTAAGTCCTCAACCCGCCGTGTATCCTGTGCTACCTGTTCAACCTATCACATCGAATCCGAAGCCTGTGAAGCCGATACCCGAATACCGCCCACTACCAAGCCCAACCAGGAAGGGCTGTCTTTGGGGATTGGTTCAAGGCTTGCTGGCCGCTTTTATTGTGCTGATCATGAAAAAAGAAGTATATTTCTACGTGGCAATAGTAGAGGGTTTTCTCTTTTTCATGCTGGCCGGGTTCTTAACAACCCGCAAGGGAGGAAGGCCCTCACGAGCAATCTGGGCAGGAATCTGGGCAGGAACTGTGAGTACTGTTATATTCTGGATTGTAGTTGCTGTAGGTTTCGTAGTATTAGTGTCAGAAAACATAGCGTTACAGACGGCAAAAGCGCAACAAAACGGCTTTCCTCAAGATCCTCGCGTAGAATTACAAAATGCAATAACGGCAGTCAGCGCAAACTTTCCTATTCATCCTACAACTCCTCAATCAGGGACAAATATCGCAGTTTTTCTTATAGGCGGTTTGCTATGCGCGATTGGCTTTAGCCTTTTCGGCGGCATGCTTGGTACGTCCAGATTCAGGACAAAAATGGAGAGGAGAGGATATCCTTAATATGCGTGCAATTATCTCAGAAAAACTACAGGCATACTTACGGCAGGTAGGAAGTACAGTTCTGACTGTCACACTCGATCCTCTTCGTTGCTGAAGCGGCACTTTTTACGACGTATCGGTCGATACTCATGAACCAAGAGATCCTGATCGCTACAATTCGTTTGAGCAGGATGGCACACGTATTTATTACTCTCCTAGACTAGGACGCAAATCCGATGTGTTAGAGCTAGATTATGTGCGTATCTTGTTCCGTTGCAAACCAATTATGTCCGGGCCAGAAGAGCTCGTGGCAGAGGTTATCATGGGCCGTTTCTGAATCTGGATATTACTCCCTAACTTGACAATTTGTGCTACTATCTTTCAGGTACATGCAATTCGAAAGAGCCAGGAAAGGTAGGCAGCGTATTTGATAAACCAGGAAACGAGTGTTGAGGAAACACTGTCTATAGCACAACTTGCCTCGATGCTGAGCGCTGAATTACAGCTACAGAGCGGACAGGTTGCGCGCACCATCGCACTATTGGATGAGGGAAATACGATCCCTTTCGTAGCTCGCTACCGCAAAGAAGTAACTGGTAGCCTGGATGAAGTGCAGATACAAGCCATTGCTGATCGAGCTGGCGCTCTGAGAGCATTACACGAACGCAAGGCTGATGTACGACGTTTAATCGATGCACAGGGCAAGTTGACACCTGAACTAACAGTCGCCATTCTTGCTGCCTCCACCTTGCAAGAGGTAGAAGACCTGTATTTGCCATATCGCCCCAAACGTAAAACCCGTGCCAGTGTTGCGCGTGAAAAAGGCCTTGCTGCGCTGGCCGAACTTATACTGCAACAGCCTGAACTGAAAGGAGACGTAGACGCTATCCTCGAGGAACATGCGCAACCTTTCCTGGATGTAGAAAAGGGTGTGGAGACGAGCCTTGAAGCATATGCTGGAGCGCGTGACATCGTAGCCGAGATCATTTCCGAAGATGCAAACGTACGTGGTAATGTAAGAACCTCATTTTTCAAAGATTCCAGTATTACGGTGAAAGTCGTTGATTCCGAGAAAATTGCTGAGAAGGACCCAAACGGAGTCTATCAACTGTATTATGAATTCAATGAGAGTGTCAGCAAGCTCGTTCCCCATCGCGTGCTAGCGCTAAACCGTGCGGAACACGAAGAAGTGCTACGTGTCAGTGTTAGTCTACCTTTTGAGCAGGCACAGGCAGATATTATCCTGTACCATCCAGTAAAAGCTACTTCGCCGTTCGCAGATCAACTTATGGAAGCAATGGAAGATGGCTATAAGCGTCTACTTGCTCCAGCGATGGAGCGAGAAGTGCGTGTTGAACTCACGCACTTAGCTGAAGAACATGCCATTACTATTTTTGCAGCGAATTTGCGTAATCTGCTGTTGCAGCCGCCGTTACGGGGACACAAGGTGCTCGGTATTGATCCGGGGTTTCGAACAGGCTGTAAGCTGACGATTGTAGATGAAAATGGGAAGTATCTCGATTCTGATACAATGTACCTGCACCAGTCAGAGAAGGCTCAGCAAACGTTGCGCAAACTGATTGCCCAGCACAATATAGATGTAATCGCCATAGGGAATGGCACTGCCTCACGTGAAACAGAGCACTTAGTCTCTGAATTGATTCGAGAACTCGAAAAGGAAACAGGGAATAGCGGTAAGATAGGTTATGTGATTGTCAATGAGGCGGGAGCATCGGTCTATTCAGCGTCGGAGGCAGCACGTCAGGAATTTCCCACTCTTGATGCGACGCAGCGAGGCACCATCTCGATTGCGCGGCGCTTACAAGATCCTTTGGCGGAACTGGTGAAGATCGACCCCAAAGCGGTAGGGGTGGGACTGTACCAGCACGATGTGGATCAGAAAGAACTGGCGGCCATGCTGGAGCGCGTTGTGATCTCCTGTGTCAACTTCGCGGGTGTGGATGTTAATTCTGCCTCAGTAGCCCTGCTGAAACATGTCTCTGGCATTAATGCGCGTGTTGCCAACGCCATATTCAACTATCGTGAAGAACATGGCCCTATTAAATCGCGCGCGGAACTTCGTAAGGTGCCTGGTCTGGGTCCTGCCACTTTTGTACAGGCAGCAGGCTTTCTCAAAGTGGCTAATGGCGCCGAACTACTGGATAACACCTTTATTCACCCGGAGAGTTATGACGCGGCTCGCGCGTTGCTCGAAATGCTTCCTGCAGGTAATGATGCGGGAGGCAAAGTGGCGAAACCTGCTGAACGTGTAGGGCAATTCCGAAAGTTCATCAAGCTGCAAAGCAGTCTCGGACGTGGTAATCGGGGTGATGGCGAACAGGCTGCCTGGGCTGATATCGCAAAAAAAGTGGGAGTTGGCTTGCCTACACTGAATGACATACTTGAAAACCTGGAAAAGCCTGGTCTTGACCCGCGTGACGCCCTACCTGCTCCCATTTTGCGCCATGATGTGTTGAAGATGGAAGATTTAGAGACGGGTATGATCTTACAGGGCACGGTTCGTAACGTGGTTGACTTTGGCGCCTTTGTGGATATAGGCGTCAAACAGGATGGATTAGTGCATATTTCGGAGATGGCAGACCGCTATGTGAAAGATCCGCTGGCGGTGGTTGCGGTTGGCCAGGTAGTGCAGGTAAGGGTTCTGAAGGTTGATAAGCAGAGGGGGAGAGTGCAATTGAGTATGCGAGGGATAAAGGAAACGCCTTAGCTTTCTCACCAATATTACAGGGGTAGCAGAGGTATGGAGTGTTCCAATTGATATACATGCGAAAACACCCGCGTGGCCTGACCAAATTACCTTTCGAAGTGAGCGTGTTTCCGGTGCGAGCTACTCTCCAGTTGATGATGTACTGGTTGAACTTGCTTGCATACCTATCATATATTTGGTATGCTTAGGTGTAAGATGGGATAAAAACACTAAGAAATGTACACGCTAGTAATAAATCCTGGAGGAATTCAAGAGCTTATGGATGGTTCTTCTCAGAGCGCTAGTTATACACCAGAAGAGACAAATGCCGCACTTGTAGAGCAGCATATTGAGGGTGAACAGGAAGAGACTTCTCATCATATTCATCTCCCCAATCCAAGTTATTGGCCGATCCTTCTAGGTGCGGCTATTGCCGTGACGATGATTGGATTGCTAGTTGTCTCAATTAACGTTTTAATAGCTCTTATTGGTATTATTCTGGTTTTCATTTTCATCATGGGATGGGCATTGGAAGACCCGATGGCGAAACTGAAGGATGTGTATGCCACTGTTCGCCAAAGAGTGGATCCCTGGAAGTTTAAAATCGGCATGAACGTTCTTGATGCGCAGAGGACCTGGCTTGGCAAAGTCCAAGCGCGTTTTAGTCGCTACATTCTCGTTGAGCGTGGGCGATTCTTTGGAACTGTGTTTTATGTGCCGCAAAGTGTCGTGCGAGACGAGATTAAGAATAATACCATCGTGCTGACGGTAAGTGAAGCAGAACTGCTGAATAGGGGATATAGCAATATACCCGATGATCTTTATGAAGATGTGCCAGAACCAGGTTTTCCAATAGTAAGAGGAGCAGCGCAGTTTGCCAGGAGGCCTCTATCACCAGCAGAAACCGGGCACTACGCGTATGGGAGAAGGTCTCCGGGTATGAACACTGACGCGAGCGGTTCCTATTTTCGTAATGATGTATTGCCGCGGCCACAGACGTATGTGACAGAGGAAATGTACACCACTGATGAGCCGATTCCTGAAAGAGTCATAAGTCCAGATTAGTTTGGCTTTTAGGAGCGCGTGTAAAATATTCAGAAATAGCGAGACCATTTTAGGATATCGGGCGGCCATGATGGCCGCCCTTTTCATGTCGTGTTGAAATACCAGGAATAAATTGAGATATATGGAAACCTCTCTTACCTCTATGGCAGGCATCCTCGATTAGAAAGGCATGAGAAGTGCCACTTTTTTGTGTTCAGTTACGTGATACAAAGAGATACCTGTTGAATTTGTAGTGTAGCAGGTGTTGTGTTGCAAAAGAACGTATTAACTGGATGGAACCAATCAATACAGTGATGTTTTAGCTCAAAATTGAGTGATAACTAGATTTCCTCTTCATCTACGGTAAGATAACGGTTTTGAGAAAACCAGCAAGTAAGGAGGAACACAATATGAGTAGTAATCAGCCTTATCCTCGCGATCCACGTATGCAAGATTACCAGCAACCCCCCAACCAGGCTCCAGCAGGTGGATACGGTAATTCCGATGATACTGTCCGTTCATCGAACTATGGTAGCGCTTACGGACAGAGCCAGCACGAAAGTTATATAGATTCCATGGGCAATCAGGTCGAGAATCGTTCTGAAGTCTACGAAGATGAGAATCTGCGCCGTGCAAATATTCGCTATTGGATCACAAGAACCGTTTACTTTGTATTAGGCGTGTTGGAAGTAATATTGCTGCTAAGGCTCATCTTTCGGCTGCTGGGAGCTAACGAGAGCAGCGACTTTGTGATGTTTCTCTATAATCTAAGTCACATTTTTGTGGCGCCCTTTAATGGCATATTCAATGACCAGGCGCTTGGACGGAGTGTCTTTGAGATTTCAACCCTGGTTGCGATGCTTGTCTACGCTCTGATAGCCTGGGGTATTGTTTCACTGGGCAATCTCATTTTTGCACCCAAATATTCGGGTCAGCGAAGGATTTCGACGACCCGCCGTAGTCGCTAATCAGTAAGATTACCTTTCAAAGGAGCTGAACAAAGCGATGAACGAGCAACAGATTTGGGACTTGTGGATTCCAGATGTCGCGGCACAGGGCATTTCATTCGCTCGGGGCCGCTTGAATGCTGCACAGGTTCTGCTGGTGCATGCTGTTCCGGAAAAACTCACCGTTGAGGTGTATGACGATAACCGCATCATCCTGGCACAAGGCACAGACCTGATGCGAACAGCGAACACACCAATGGCACGATTGCAACTTGAAGGGAAGCAAGTGACACGCCAGGACATCTGGCCGACCGAGGCTGAGATTGGTCTACCGGTAATTCTGGCAGGTGGTGAAGTGGGTATCCTGCAGCGGTGGTGGAATGACGTTGAAGAGCAGCAGTGGCGCTGGAGCGTCGAGTTTTATAACCACCGATAGCGTAAACTTTTTCAAGCAAAGTGTAACAAATTGACGAGCGACGGGACTACGAGACTGAAGGTATCAGCCACGGATACTTCTACAACATGAACTCTATTGTCTGAGGTTGTTATGCCAAAGGTCTCGTTCACTGGATTGCTGATTGTCGCCATCGTTGCTTTTCTGGTGCCGCTCTTACTCGGCCTTACGCCTGCACGCCGTTTACCTGCGATTGTGCTCGAAATAGTAGCTGGTATCATTATTGGCCCTTCCGGGCTTGGTTGGGTCAAGGTTGATCTGCCGATTTCGATCCTCTCGGTACTTGGGCTTGCTTTTCTGCTCTTTCTGGCGGGACTGGAGGTCGAACTCGAGCGGTTACGAGGTCGCTTGCTGGCATTTGTCGGCTCGGCTTTCCTCCTTTCATTCGGCCTGGCATTGCTGGCCGGGTACGCACTCTATCTAGCCGGGCAGGTAATTTCACCACTACTCATTGCGATTATCCTCGTTGCGACCGGGTTAGGCATTGTGATCCCGATATTGAAGGATGCAGGTGAAAGCACGACGGATTTTGGGCAGCTTGTCATTGCCGGCGCAATGTTCGCTGAATTTGGCTCGATCATTCTGCTCACCCTCTTCTTCTCACGTGAGGCCACTAGCATAGGCAGCAAATTGGTGCTGCTTGGGGGATTCGTGCTGTTGGCGGCTGGTTTTGCTTTCGTTGTGCTCCGCCTGGAGCGATCGAAACGCATAGCGGCAGCCTTGCTGCGTCTCCAGGACACGACTGCACAGATTCGCGTTCGTGGCGCATTCATGCTGCTGGTTGCCTTTGTGGCTCTGGCCTCATTGCTAGGACTCGAAACCATTCTTGGTGCATTTATCGCGGGTGTGATTCTGAGATTGATCGATGGAGACCAGATGATGACGCACCCACAATTCCGTCAGAAGCTCGAGGCAATTGGTTTCGGCGTCTT
>WNFW01001621.1_pt1 | contig 15144 bp, 13 predicted proteins | sample 5400131 | NCBI WGS metagenome assembly WNFW01 (sample SAMN13153362, study PRJNA577476) | soil metagenome | isolation source: 20 cm soil or saprolite under grassland replicate 1 | place: USA:California | collected 2016-06-15 | reverse complement strand
CGGGCGCCTCGATCCTGAGGCAGCCATGGCTTCAGCCAGCGCAGCAAACCAGCGGAGGAGGATTGATAATGAGGGAGCGAATGCCGGTGACTGCGGGCTGCAGTCGTCGCGTAGTACTGACGTGCTATTTCATCGTTGAGGGTAATAGGCATAAGACCCTCGCGGGAAACGCTGCGCCCAGGGCTCTCGGCGCCTGGTGAGTAGCAAGAGAGTCTGGAAGATCAGCCAAGTTGAGACGAGGCCCACCACAACAGTGACTGCTTCCGGCATGTCACCCATCTCCAAAGTGAGACTAACGTAGAGTAGCATGCGGATGGGCGAAGAGCGCGGATCTGACCCAGCAAGACGCCAGAGCTCACCTTCCATTAAACCGATGAGAAGCATGCCGGCTACTACCCCGAGCATCCCGAAATTCCAGTAGAGGTCGCCGATGGCGGTCATACCGAGTGATGTGGTCGCTTCCTCGGACGTGCGGGCCTGGCCAATGTAAGCGTCAAACCAGGCACCCCGTGTTACATCCGGCTTACTGGGCCAGAGAACTCGTGGAACGAAAGCGTAACCGATGTAAGTCATGGTCTGGCCATGCTGTAGACCGGACTGCCTGACCTGATCCACAAAATAGCCAACCGGAGTGGGATCAAACATTCGTTCCAGGAAGTTGTTGCTCTGCTCAGGGTTTAGTCCCGCTCCCGAGTTCATAAATGCGACACCATCAAGATGGCCAGTGAGCGTCCTTAGAATATGTTGGGCACCGTTTTCACCAGGCTGGAGGCGTTGTAGACGAGATGCCGTGACAAGTGGGGCGACAACGCTTAAATAAAGAACTGTGACGCCGGCAAGGAGCGCGGGAAAAAAGCGCCGCAATGAGTTATCAAGCAGAAAGAGCCACGTAACCGGCACAAAAGCATACATGATATAAGCCTTCGAGCCGGTTAGAAGCTGGCCCAGCATTAGGACTAACGTTCCCAGAGAAAGCATGCTCCAGAAAACCACGGGGCCGAGTTTGCGGCGGAAGTAAGGGTGAAGCGCGAAGGCCGAGAGACCGGCGACGGCGCCATAGTTTAGGGGAATAGCGATGCTGCCGAGACGTGCAAAGGCAGCCGGAAATTCCTGATGGAGGAAGCCAAGAACAAAAATGATGTAAACCGAAGGTGTTATGGCGCGGGTGATTGTAAAATTCGCTGGAACAGGGCGAGGGGAACGCAAAAGCATGCCCAGATGCAGCAGCAGGGATCCGCACAGGTAAATCACATAGCCGGTGACGAGATCCTGGGGCGCAACTTCTGCAATGGCAAAGCCGACGGAGCGATCGCCAGCGATTTGAGAACTCATATATATGGCCGAAGCGCCGAGGCCAATCGACGACCACGCCAGGTAAAACGACAGGGGGTTGAGGCGGAGCGGGGCAGTGCGCGACTCCATCCAGGCCATGCAGAGGTATGTCGGCATACTGATTAACCCCGCACAAAGCAGAACCCAGGAGGGTGAAGGAATTGAGAGCCACATCGCGAGGATTAGAAGTACAAGCGCGAAATGCAGATGCAGTGTCCACCACGCGGATGGAGGGGCGCGCCGACTCTGACGGGCGGAGCCTCTCGAAGCTGGGACGTCAGGCCTCATACCAAATTGTAGCCGGCCCCGTCTGCGGTCGGCCCATCCAAGGCTCTGGAGCGGACCGTCGCGGCAGATGTCGGCCGGTCATGCGATTGAATAACCGGCGAAGGCAGTGGAAGGGCAAAAGCAGCAACCCGAAAGGAAAATTCCCCTTATCCCGCAAAATCCGCGCCAACCCACTTGCGTAGGTTCGATGGCCACGAAGCCACCGCAAGGCCATATTGGTAAGGCAGCGCGAGGTCAGAGCGCCAGTCAGCCACTGAAAACGGAACCAGTTCCGCCTTCCAAATGGGCGAGGCTGAAAGACTTTCGTAGGGATGAAAAAGTAGTCTTTCACATCGTAGAGCCGTGCCGGATTGACCGACGAGCTGCTCGCGGAATGATGGCGGCCATAGAAGAGCGGCTCATCGGTATGCAGATAGTTTCCAACCTGGCAAAGGCGCGCTCCGAGGTCGTAGTCGCCGGCGTAGAGAAGATTAGGGTCGTACCCGCCAACGGCGCGGTGAGCGGAAGCCTGGACAAAGAAACTGGAATTGCCGCCAAAGCCGTGCCCATGGGCCATCCGGTCGAGCATCTTTTGGCCTGGGATCACTGAGAGCGGACGGCCAAAGAGGAACTGAACGGCGAACGGCCGGCCCACAGCGTTCGTGGCGATTTCGGCGGACGTGCCCAAAACCACCTTGGGATTTGCTTCCATCAGTTCGAACATGCGTTCCAAGCAGCGTGGGGCAATCCAGTCGTCGGCACAAAGGATCTTGAGATAGCGCCCCCTTCCCAGATCTGCTGCGAGCTTCAAGTTGGCGCTCATGCCCAAGCGTTCAGAATTACGAACGTGGCGGATACGGGGATCAACGTATTGCTCCATAAGGTGCTGGGTCTCGTCTGTTGAGCAGTCGTCGCAGACGATCAGCTCCCAATCTGCAAAGGTTTGCTGCAACACGCTCTCAACACAGTCAGGAAGAAATCGCGCGTAGTTGTACGTCGTGACGCAGATTGAGATAGAAGGCTTCATGCTTTTGCAACTCTCTGTCATCGGACTTTAGCGGCGAAAATGGACCAGACTCGCACCTCGCACTTCCTCATGCTGCCGGGCAGACATTCATGGATCGTGCGTTTGACACCTTCCTGACCAGAGTCGTGAAAGGCAATCCATCCGCCGCTACGCACGAACCCCATCCAGGAAAGGCAATCGCGACGGCAGCCCTCGTATGAGTGATCGCCATCGATGAACAGCATGTCGATTGGCCGATCCCATCGGGATGCTAGGTCTTCAGATCGACTGCGTACCGGTTTAATGCGGTCCAAATAAGGAGCTACATTGCTGAGGAATTCTGGGTATGTATCCAAGGGGGCGTCATACGGCATAGCATCGTTTGCCCAGGTGTCCACACAAACCAACTGCCCACTCCTCGGCAAGCCCTCGGCGATGAAGGACCCCGACTTGCCCATGAACGACCCAACTTCCAGCGCGAGGCCGCCGATAGGTATTTGACCTGCCAGCCAGTAAAGAAATCGTCCCTCGTGAGGATGCAGATAGCCCCGGATCCCGAACGTCTGTGAAGAAGGATGCACCCGTAGCCTGAGATATACTTTCCAGGCGCGCTCGGATATCCGGTCGCTGAGGGGTGGCCGGACCGTTGCCTGGTCTGTGGTTTGCGGTGAAACCTCCTTCATTTCATATCTCCATGAGTTGTACGTATTTAATGTAACAAAAGGAACATTGGTACCAACGAAGCTTACCCAGACACGTACTCGCGTAGGTCGCGTTCGTCCAGTTCGAAACGACGATGGATTTCAGGATCGTAGCCATAGAATTCCACGCGGCGTACCTTGATATGCTGGCTGGTGTCACTGTCCCAATATCGCTTGGTGTCGAAGACGGAGTGGTAGTCAGGGATACGCAGCTCAATTTCGGTGCCGCGCCAGCGCCATGTGGTCCGGATAATAGTTGTAAAGGGCAACGCCGGAGGGGCGCACTTGGCGGAGCGTATCTGGCCAGAGGATTCCGCCGCGGCGGCCAACAGCCGCCGTTTGTACTCGGACATCAGGCGGGTCTTGAACAGCCGTAATGCGGCCCGCGAACTGCGCATTCGAAGAGGTGGCTTGGCGGTTTCGCTATCGATGTCGAGGACATCGCAGCCGAGGAGGCGCAGCGCGTAACAGCAGGCGCGGGGGCAACTGCCGTACCAGTTCTCACCGAGAAGTAAGATTCCTATCATACGGTATCGCCGTCCAGACACTCCGCCGGGCTGTAGGCAGCATATTGCGCACCTTGGCGGCAGCGGACTCCATGGTTACTCGACTGTCAGAAAGCCATCTCAGGCGGTTACCGGGTATGTCTCCCCGAAAGATAGTCATCTGGCGGACTCCCTCTCTCAACGTGGCACGCTGGGCAACGGCCGCGCCGTTGTCCATGGCATTCCGAGCCCGTAGCTCGGGCTCAATTCGGGGAAACCATCGCAGGTACGGCAGCAATATTTCCCGCTTCGTCTTAACGGACGAGACCAACCGCCCGGCGAAATAGCGCGGTACACGCGAGAGTGCAGCGAGTATGGATCGATTCAGTGGCGCTATCGGCTCCGATACGATCTCAACCTTTGCACCAATACGATTTGCGCAGTGCCGGTACAACTCCTCCCACGTCCATTCCGGGGAGGACACTAAGGTATAGGTCCCCGGCGGCTCTTCTCTCCTGGCAATCTGTGCCACAGCTTCGGCAATGGTGAAGCAGAAAACTGTATAAGAAGGGCAGGCAGGAACAGTGATCTTGCCCTCTCCAGCAAGGCTTCGTGTCAGGCCCCTGCTTACGCTTTGGAGCTCACCATGCACCTGGCCTAATCGCAGCACGAACAGAGGTTTCGAGTGCGCTCGGCACGTCTTGGCCGCCGTTTGCTCGGCGAACCGCTTCCATGCACCATAGCTGGTGCGAGGGACAGTGTACCAGCACAATTCCCTGGAACTACCGCCCATTCCATAGACCATAAGGGTGCTGGCGTAGATGAATTTTGCCCGTCGGGGGCTATGCATAACTGCCCCACAGATAGTCCGGCGCACGGCATCGCAGACATCAGAATAAAGGCCCTGCGGCAAGGAAAAGTCCACGACTACATCGCAACCCTCCAGCAGGGCGGGTGCATACACAGTATCTGCAACCGAGCCATGCCGGCACGAGAGACCGCAAATCCGCAGGAAGGCCGACCCCAGCCGGGTACGGCTGATCGGAAACACCTTGATGTCCCCATAGAGGCTCAGGAAGAGGCAGACTTCGGATCCCACCTGCCCATTTGCCCCTATCACGGCTATCGTGTGCATAGCTCATCCACCTCGACCGCGCTGGCGTTCGCGTATAGCTTTTCCAGAGCCTCGGTTGTAAGAATACTGGCCGACGCCGAGCTCATATTTGGGCTTCGCTCAGTCAGCCCGGCGAGGAACGTAATCCAGTACTCGCGAAATATTTCGAATGGAGCCGCGGGGTACGAATTGGTTTCTGTCAGCAGATAGGAGCGGCTGCCGCAGAGGACCCGAGGCGGTTCTGGGGAGAATAACGAGAAAGCAATGGTGGCATGCTCGAAGATCATTTCGAAACGCTCGATGGATTCTTCTAAGGCGGTTACTGTTAATTCAAATGGTACGGCCCCCAACGGTGTCTCCATTCGAAGTTGAGCGCGCGTATGTACATCGATGCCATGGTCCAGCACCATATTGGCTTCTACTACCTCAACTCCCGTAGCCGAGGTGACAAACAGCGCCAAATCCAAACCATGCACGCCTGTTTCCATCAAGATTCCACCCCCGGCTAACTTCAAAGACTGACTGTATCGTCCACCAACGACAATGCCCGGGCCACCCAAGCCGAATCGAATCCGTTTCATTGCGCCGAATGGGCAGTTGTGAATGCAGCCTCTTGCCACCTCAGCTTGAGCCGACGAACGCCGCTGGAAACCCACTCCGAGTGCATATTCCGGAAACAATGCCGCAATCGCTCGATGCTGCCGCAAAGTCCGAGCAAACGGTTTTTCGGCATACACCGCGCATAGCTTATCCGCAAGGGCCGCGTAATAGGGACCTCGAATCCCAAACGGTACCGCCAAGAGGACAACGTCGGCCGCTGGAAGTTCTCGGAGATTGGCTGGCAAATTAATAGCACGCACCCGGTAGGCGCGCGCAACTTTCGCTGCTCGGGCCGCGTCGGCGTCGGCAACCCATGCCACTCGTACGCCCGGAAGACCGAGCAAGACGGGCAGATGGACAGTCCTCACGACTTGCCCCGTACCGATGATGCCGATTGCGAATTCGTGTGCAGAGGACACGGAAGTACTCCGAGTGAACTATATAAGCAATTTTCGCGAAATCTCTTCGCTCCTGGAACGAATTTCCTCGCCCTATTATCCAGAGCGTAGCGAGGAACCCTCTTTTCGGCATTTGCCTACAAAGCATCTCCCAGACCACGGCCTAAGGCGAGCGCGGTGCGCCGAAATCGCCCCTCCTGAGGATGCAGACAGCCCCCGGATGCCGAACGTCTGTGAAGAAGGATTCACACGTAGCCTGAGATATACTTTCCAGGCCGTTTCGGATATCCGGTAGCTCAGGGGTGACCGGACGGTTGACTGGTCTCTGGTTTGCGGTGAAACCTTCTTCATTTCATTTCTCCATGACTTCTACGTATCTTCCCCGAGGGGACGAGGAAGAAGCCCTGACACTCTGCAAAACTTAGAGGACGCGGATCATCCCCCGCTCTCAACGGCCAGAAGGGCCAGTCCTGTACCCGTGAAATGGCCGAAGGAGGTCATGTCAAGCCTGGGGAGCGCCAGTTCTCGCCACACTTTCAGCATGTTCAGTTGCCTGATATCGTCGAGAACTAAAACCGTTGTGCGTTCGCGCTTCAGATTGCGTAGCAAGGATAGAAACCGAGGTTCGAAACAACCATCCTTCGGCGCATCGAGAAAGAGCAACTCCGCTTGGCTCAGAAGTTCGGCTTGAGTCGCGAAAAATTTCTCATTGGAAAGATCCCCCGTGATCTGCTTGAGCCTGCCTCCCTGGAAATCCTCCGGCAGAAAGCATACACGGGGATAGCGATGCCACGGAATTACGTCAAAGGTCACAAGTTTCGCGGAAGGTGGCAGGGAGGCGAGCATGCTGAGTGCGGACAGCCCTTCACCAGTTCCAATTTCAACGACGATGTCGGGGACCAGGGTGCGACAAAGACCAGCGAGCAGGCGGTAATGTTCGCCAGGCCATACGTTGATTAACGAATCCGGATACGAGAATCTTCCAGCCATTCGTGCGCTAATCGGCGTAAGGTCGATATGCCGTGCTTCTTGGATAGCATGAACGGATAAGTCAATCAATTGATTGCATGGCCAGCCGCCGGAATCATCTTCCGAGAGAAGGAACGAACATTCGGCGTGGCGTGCTAAAACGGGGCACGGAAGCAAACGTCTGATTACCGCCCACCGTAACCGATGCTTGGCCGCAAGCCACTGCTGACAGACGGTAGATTCACATTGTATCCACCCCTGCGCGAAAAACATCATAAATGGGCGCGAGCGGTAAACGAGCTAGGTAGAAATGAGGTTGTAGGCCTTTGACCAAAGTCCGCTGTCCAACCAAGCCGGCGGTGAAGTCAAACTTCCTGCGCACATTTTTCCGATGGCGCGCAGAACCGGGTCGGGCGAAACAGTCCAGACGGAAAGCCCTTCCCTCACCCGCTGCCATTTTCTATGCTTGATCAAGCTGCCCATGGCGTGAAGCATCCTGCGTCTTAGGCGAAGGTGGTAATCGGCCGCTAACTCTTGCGGTAGCTCGTAACAATATGCCGGCCAGTGCCGGGCGAAGATAGCAAATTCCCAAAGAATGTGTTGCCACGAGGGGTATGCGTAGGGATGACCGCCTTCGCGCGGACGTAACGTCATTAGTGGCTCAGCAATATACGCAATCGTCTTATGACGCGAAAGACGAAGCCACATATCCGTGTCGCTGATGAACGCGAAGGTGGCGTCGAAGGGTCCCGCCATTTCATAAGCCGAACGGCGGGCCATCACGGTCCCCCAGACGCACGATGAGACCGTGCGGAAGTAATGGTATGCAATGGTCCGCCCGGGCACACGCAAACCGTCTGGCTGGAATTCGGGCTGATCGAAGGGGGCCATGCATATTTGAGGTTTGCCAGACCAAGGAAGCCACAGGTATGCGTTGAAGACAAACGGAGCTTCGGACACTTCATCCAGAGCGGCCTTCCACTTCAGAATCAGATTCGGGTCGAAGACATCTCCATCGTGGAGGTTGGCGATATATTCGCCCCGCGCCAGAGAGATAGCCTTATTGAGGTTGCCGGGCATGCCAAGATTGCGCGGGTTGCGGAAGTAAAGGATCCGCCGGTCGCGCGCCACATAATCGTCGCAAACCTCTTCAGTGTGGTCACTGGAGCAGTCGTCACTGATAATCAGTTCAAAATCGCCGAAAGATTGCCCAACGATCGAATCTATAGTTGCGGGCAAACAGTGGCCGCGATTGTAAGTAGTAAGACAAATGCTGACCGGAAGACTCATGGATTCAGTTTATGTCCTTGAGGCGGAAAGAGCCCGCAATCTCTCGGCCCAGCTCGGCGGCATTGATTGTTCGATTTCAATCGGCGCCGGACACTCGGTGGGAGGTGGGGTTGCGCTACAGCGCACGTAATCGGCCATCAGCTTGAGTCCGGGAAGGATGCTGATCTCATGGGAATAGGCGTCGCTAAAAGTGGAGCGCGCGAGTTTGTGGGAGCAGTGCGCGTGTTGGACTTCTTTGCGGGCAGTGAGCCATTCGATTCTGCACGGCACCCCGAGGGCCTGAGCAACATGCTTCGCCAATTCTACGACTGACATCGGTTCATCTCCGCCGATATTGAAGGTTCGGTTCCTCGCGGCAGGCTCGTTCGGACTGGTCGCGATGGCGGAGGCAACACTGGTGATGTAGGAAAAGCAGCGGGTTTGAGATCCATCCCCGAAGATCGGCATCGGCTCCCCTTTGAGCGCGCGAGCCATGAGTATGCCCACAACGTTACGATAAGGATCCGAAAGATTCTGCCTGGGACCGAACACGTTGTGGGGGCGAAAGATCGTAAAGTCGGGTGCGCCGTAGTAGTCGTGGAACCTGGCAATAAGCTGTTCGCATGCAAATTTTGAAATGCCGTAAGGGTCACATGGGTGGCACGGCGTCTGCTCGTCGAATATTTCACCGAGATCGTGCGGATGGCCATAGGCCGCAATGGATGAGGTAAAGACGAAATGCCGGGCGCCGGACCGGTAGGCTGCGCCGAGTACGTTTGCCGTGGCGACGGCGTTATTTTGAAAAGTAAAGACCGGAATGTGGTGCGAAAGGCCCTCGGCGGCGTACGCAGCCAAATGATACACCGCATCGGGTTGAAAACTCTTGAATAATCGGTCCAGCGGGTCCAGAACCGAGGCGCGCTTAAAGTCGGCGCTACGAGGGACATTCTCCAGAAATCCACCGGAAAGGTCGTCAATCACGAGCACTTGATGACCGGCCTTGAGGAGCACTTCGGCCACATGAGAGCCGATGAATCCAGCACCGCCCGTCACAATTGCCTTTGTCATTTTATGTCCTCCTTTCCTTTCAGCGCATGATTTTCAACATATTCCATTCGCGGTCCTCCCAACCGTTTCGATCTGGCTCGAGGGCAGAATTCGGCACGGTGAATCAACGAACGCTCCTCAAGCGTCGGCTTTCGTTCCACTAACCACGCGCCTGTTACGGCCGACACCAGGTCGGACAATCCATAGAAGATGGTAGATATTCTCGAATTTCGTAACGCCCAGGCGGGCAGAATACTCACCGATGGTCGTAAGTCAGGCGTCCATTTGCAGCCACCTGCGACAAATAAGCCGGCAAGTCAATTAGGCCTGCTATCTACGAATCCACAACGGGGACGTAGTTGTCTGGTTCTTCGAGCAGAAGGTCGACTAAGTGGCTGCCAATAAAACCAAAGCCATCTGTAACCAAAACTCCTTTTGTTTCCATATCAAGCTTAACGGTTATTTCGCTTTACTCCGGAATCGCGACAAACCGTGTCCGTGGCCCTGGGAGAAAGGAGGCGATGCGGTGAATCAACGACCGCTCCTGGGGAGTGAGCTGCCGCTTCACGAACAATGCGCCTGTTATGGCGGCCGCCGGAAGAAAAAGACCATAACGAAAAAGTGGATTCGTCGACATGGCCCAGCCCAACAGCATGATCAAGACAGCGGGAGCAAGCGTCGAGAGCGGCCAGATGAACGTCGTGACTAGAGAACTTGTGGCCGCTTCACCCAATTCGCGGGACGCAAGACATGGCGCGAGCCAGGCCGAGGTCGCTGAATCCGCTAGCAAAGTGGCGAGAGCAGCACCGGAGATGCCCATTCGCGGAACGAGAAAGACGGCAAAAGCGCTGGCGATTAGGGCAGAGGCAAAAGCACTGCATGCTATCAACCGGTGTTTATTGATGGCCAGTAACACGATCGCGTTCGGGTACCAAAAGGCCCACAGGGCCAGTCGGAGCGAGAGAAAGGCGAGGGTAAGAAGGTCGATGGAGAGCCTGCGAGCGGTCCATAACGGATATATGGCTGGCAGAAGAAACAATACGGCCAAAGCGCAACCCCCAACGAGCCAGAGATGAGAACGCACGAGCATGCGACGCCAGGCACGAAGCTTCTGAAGATCGGAAACCGCATACAAGGCTGTGATCTCGGGCCATAGGGAGGCTGTAAGGAGTCCGCTTACCACGCGACCGAGATTGACCGCAGTGCAGTGAGTCGCCAGGCGGCTTACCTCGCCGCTACTTAGAAAGCGTTGTACGACCACCAAGGTCGACTGGCTCTCGATATAGTTGGCCACAGGCATCAGTAGAAAGAACAGACCTGGCGCTACCATCGCTAGACCCTCGCGGTAGCTGCCCATACCTCGCCAGAAACGCACCCACGAATGGAGATGGCGCAAATCGAAGATCATGAGTAGGGAGATGCACACCGCGATGCCAACTCGTGCCGCCACAACATACGCCAGATTTTTTGAACTTAGAATGATGGCGATGGTCGCCAGCATGAGAGCCATTTCCTTGCTAACGCCCATCGCTGCTCCACGGGCGAGGTGGCCTGTGGCGCGGTAAGCCCCGCCGATAACTCCCATGGGCACGCAGAGAAGAAGCTCGGAAGCAAGCAAGACGATCGTGATAGAAAACTGAACGTGGCCGAGTTCGGCTATGCCGAAAAGAGAGCGCAGTGGCGCCCACTTAACCAGCAGGATAATGGTGCTGAGAAGTACGAATGCAAGGGTAATCTGCACGCGGAGGGCGCTGTGGAGATCGCGGTTAAACATCTCGCGGTCATTGCGAGCATAGCCGGCAGTCAGGCGGTTAACGACGAAAGTTTGCATCCCAAGATCGGCAAGACTTAAGAACGAGACCAAGCCGGAAAGCAGGATCCATTCGCCATACAGCGCCTTGCCCCAGGCGAACATGGCGATCGGGACTACCAAGAGGCGTGAGGCTAGGACAACAACTTGGTTGAGAGACAGCGTCGCGACACCGCGGGCAACTCGATCAACGGCTTTGGAAGGATCGAACGATTCAGAGACCAACGTTGTGTTGGTTGTCACTATGCGAACCTTCGATTTGCCGTGGGTTGAAGCGCGATCGACTGCAGGCAGCGGAGGACGCCCTCGACATCCTGGGAGTAGCTCCAACTTTCAATCTTTTTCCGCGAGGCCTGACCCATCTGTGCGCGTCGTACCGGATCGGAAAGGACCTGACGCAAGCATTGGGCGAGCAAATCGACGTGACCAGCCTGGTAAACGAAGCCGTTGACACCGTGCTCGATCAAATCGGCCCCAGCGCCCACTCCATCACTGGCAATCACAGGCAGGCCAAAGCACATCGCTTCGTTCACTACCAGACCCCATGGTTCGAAGGCGCTTGGCAACACAAAGACGTCGGCGAGGGCGAAGTAGCGCGGCAACTCTGTTTGATTTTTGAAACCAGCGAAATGCACGTTTTTGATTCGGCGAGATGCCGATTCGAGCGAGGCGCGCAGCTCACCATCACCCAGGAAAACGACTGAGGCAACTGGGCCAAGGATTTCAAACGCGGCAAGAAGATCGAAAGGGCGCTTTCGGGCGATCAGCTTCCCCGAGAAAAGAATGACAGGCAGCGCAGGATCGAGCCCAAGGTCTGCTTTCAATTGCTGCCGACAAGGGGCATAGCGGCGCGCCTCGTCGTTGAAAAACTCATTATCGACCGCATAAGGAGTCAAGAAAATACGCTCCTTGGACACTCCAAAGTGCTGATAGAACTCAGAACTTCGTCTGCCGATGGAGAGAAAGCCGGCAGTGCGCCGAAAAACTGGGACAAGGAGGAGACGCTTGAGCCACGCCGACAGCCTCTGACTGTGCGATAGCAAATGTGCCTCCCCACGGAGCAAAAGTGGAGTATCGGTGGCTAGCGCCGAAACAATTGCGAGCCATGTCGTGATATGCGTCCAACCGTGCACCCATACGGCGTGGAAGTGGCCGCGCCAGATGCGAGAAATAATCTTTGGATTGACGGCGCCCCAAACGGGGGAGTGAGGACGAGGGCTCCAGTTAGGCAGGAGCTCCCATCGATAGCCGTCCGTTAGCGAACGATCCCAGCGCAAACTGAGCCCGAACCCAGGATCAACGTAGGTAGCGGCGCCCCACTCGCGACAGACAAAGACGGTGAGGTCAATTTGCGGATGGGCAGCGAGGGCGCGAAACAATGGCACATGATATTGGACGAAGTGTGAGACGAGGACGGCCAGTCGGAAGCGGGCTGAAACGTTGGGTGACGCCCCAGCCACGAAGTTTGCGCTGGCAACCATCTGCTGACCATGTGAACAGCTATGAAAAAGAGACATACGGCCTTGAGTCGTGATCGGACTTACGTAGTACGCTGCGTCTGATACAGGCAGGAAGCTTCCCTGCGGATCCAAAAGCCCCTAGCTAAAGCGTGTTGCAAAACCGTTATGCACCAGCCTTTAGCTAGCTAAGCTAGGCCGGCCTCCACAGGTGATAGTGATGTTTGCACCTGGCGAATCGATTCGACGATCATCCTAACCCGGTGGGTGCGAACTGAATGATTCCGAAGCCAAGGTCCGCTTCGTCTTGCCCGAGCCATAAGAATAGTAGTAATGATTGTAGTAACCGTAGTATCCGTCATGACGCACGTCTACTTTATTGAGGACCAATCCTAGAATTCTCGCTCCGACATTCTCCAGGACCTTGCGAGCGCGTGCCACAGCCCCTCTGGCAGTCACCCCACTTTCGACGACAAAAACAGCGCCATCCGCAAACGTTGAGAGGATCATCGCATCGGTCACGGGAAGCACGGGGGGCGAATCGATCACCAGGAACTTGAACCGCTGACGCAATTCTCTCAGTAAGGATTCCATGGCAGACGAGGAAAGCAATTGTGCCGGGTTGGGAGGCTTGGGACCGGCGGGAAGTACCCAAAGTGTAGGTACAGGAGAAAACTGTCTTAGTGCTGCCTCGATGCTGTGGGCCCCCGTCAGGAAGCCAGCGAGACCTTCTCCATCGACGACATTTAGGGACTCAGCGATCCCAGGCCTACGAAGATCGGCATCTATGATCAGAGTGCTGTCTCCTCTTTGAGCGAGTGCAATCGCCAGGTTAAGAGCGGTTGTGCTTTTCCCCTCTCTAGCCGTGGCGCTGGTTATCAATAACACCTGCGGAGGCCGTGGCGCCGTTGAGAGCACCACAGAGGTGAGGAGAGTTCTAAAGGATTCTGCCAGTGCTGACGACGGTTGCTTTAAGAGCGCCAAGCCTGCTTCGCTCGGCTTTGAGGTGCCGTTGTTTCGGGTAAGTGATCGGGCTTGTCGGTGAGGGAGTTCGCGCTCGAGTGGAACAACCGCCAAGGCGGGAGCGTTTACAACTCTCTCTGCATCATCAATGCCCTTGATCGAACTGTCCAGGGCTTCCTTTACGAAAGCCAGCGTCACTCCGAAGATCAGCCCGACAACCAGGCTTATGGCGATATTGCGAAGTTTTTGAGGTCGAACGGGCACCTTGGGAGGCCGAGCCGCGTCAACAACATGGATGTTGGTTGCGCGAAGCCCGGCCGAAACCGTTGCATCCTTGAGCCGCTGAAGGAGGCTGTCATAGAGTTGTTGATTCGTATCAAACTCGCGCTTCAGGAGATTGTGTTGGATCAGGAGCTGGCTCAGTGCTCCTACGTCGGCCTTTTCTTTGGCTACCGCCGCCGCGAGCAGCTTTTCCCGACCGAGGGCCGCGACGTAATCGTTCTTCAACCTCTCGACGATTCGCCTTCGTTCGGTGTCGATGAGAGATTGAATTTCGTCCACTTGGCTCCGCAACCTCTCGACTTTAGGGTGTTTCGGCCCGTATTGCTCCAAGGCGTCAACGTTTTGCGCTTTCAGATCGGCCAACTTTTCTTCCAGCCGCTGCAAAAGCTCGTTTTGAGCAACAAAAGCCACTTGCGATTCATTCGATCGCACGAGTTCATAGAGCGACTCTTTTTGGACCCGATCGCCTTCGGCGTTGGTCAAGTCTCGGCTCAGGTCAGCCAGTCGCTGCTCAACGACACTCTCTTTGTCGCTGATATTGACGATCGCGTTTTGCCTTTCGTAATCGACCAGCGCCTGCTGGGACTTTTCAACCTTGGCTTTTAATTCATCAAGCTGCTGTTCCAACCATCCGGATGCTTGGCGAGTCGCATCGTACTTCTGCCGAAAATTGTATTCGATGTAGTTGTTTGCCAGCGAGTTCGCAATTTTGGATGAGAGGCCAGAGTCCGGACTCTCGAAACTAATACTCACGACGTGGCTGCCTTGGATTCGCCGGACGTGCAGACGGCGCTTGAATGGCGTGAGGAACCTGTCCTCCGATGCCTGAAGTTGGACGGGAAGCACATCGTTGCCAAGCCCGACGACCAACGCCCAGGCCGGATCTCTTGCCAGCCCAAGTTGCTCGATTGTCCGCTGCGCCAGATTATCACTCTCGAGGACTTGGATTTGGGTGCCGATGAATGCCTCGTCCGTCGGGGCCTGCCGATAAAGGTCGTTGAGGGATTGAATTTGCGGTGTATCTGCCTCTATGTCCAGATGGGCGGTGGCTTCGTAAATCGGCACCATCTTAAAAGAGGCGATGGCGACCAGCAGGGTCACAATAAAGGCGACGGTGACGATCGTCCATCGGCGCTTATTAACGATGTTCCAATAAATTTGCAGATAGCTGAAGCTTTCGAAATCCTGTACATCGATCCCAAAAGCAGGGAAAGCAGGCAAGTGCGGCGATTCCACCGGCAGCCTTGGCCCGCGCGGCGACAGGGCTTCGTTATCAGGCATGTCATTCACTTTAGGAGGCAAGAATCGGCAACGAGAGTCTGCGGTGCCTCACTCATCTTCAGCGATGCCAGATGATGAGGCCGGTGGTGATGTAGACTGCAGAATCTACAGCGCGGCGTAGGGCCTTCGTCCCTGAGCTATCGGGAACAAAGAGAATATCGCT
>WNFW01001620.1_pt1 | contig 15152 bp, 7 predicted proteins | sample 5400131 | NCBI WGS metagenome assembly WNFW01 (sample SAMN13153362, study PRJNA577476) | soil metagenome | isolation source: 20 cm soil or saprolite under grassland replicate 1 | place: USA:California | collected 2016-06-15 | reverse complement strand
CACAGCGCCCGCAATGGTTCGCCGTTGTTCCTGAAACGCGTTTCGCAGAACCGAACGAATGTCGTAGGGGACAGAAAAAGGAGCGATCTCAAAACATTTCCGGTCGCAAATAGGGCCTCGGATTTGCGTTCAAGAATCTTGGCCCAGTATGCATAGCCAGCTTTTCGAACGCATTTTGTGCGGTTACCCGTTTTCTTGCTTGCTGATCCCCCGCTCATTTCCAACACGATGACCCATTTGCCAGTGGCGCCTGGGGAACGAGCCTGATTCCTGGACAGGAGCCCTTGCGCTGGCGCATCGGACCGCCGAACACGAACGATCGGCCCAAAACGAAAATCTTGGTTGATGGCGGCGACCCTGAGAAGAAACTGCATATCAAAAAGCTTCTTGGCCGTCACGTTCCCTCAAAAATGCGCATCTGATGCATGCCCACCTCTGATGCACTCGAAATGTCCTCCGCGTGGTTTCCGCTGATCTCTCGGGAACCACTGAACTGCGGCGGCTGTGCCGGATCGTCGGGAAAAAATGCGTGAGACTCGTAGAGTGCCATGTCATTACACAAGCGCTATAACTTCATAATCGGTGACACTGGGCACATCAAAACTTACCGTTTGGCCTTGCTGCTTAAAAACGAGAAGAGCGCCCAATCGCAACGCACGCACGGCCTTGATTGCACGATCCTGAACGCGGAAGCGTACTTGTTGACGCCCGAGAGGATAAATGCGCCGTATCGCGCCGTGGGTCATGTTCGGGTTTGTGTAGTTGAGCAGGTGTAATGCGTAACCCGGTTCTGTTTTCCAGGCGAACACTTCAATGATGCCCTCACCGCTGATGGAAATGGCCGGGTCATCGCCTCGGACCCACTTGACGGCGTTTTGTATCAACTGGCTCAGGTCCGCATTGCCGGATCGCCAGCACGTACGGTCAACATCACTTGGAAAAAACGCGATTCTCGACTTGCCTGTTTCTCTGAACACTGCAGCGTGCTCCGTTGTCCGTGGCGTGCGTGGATAGACCATTTCTGGTGGAAATGCTGGATACCAAGGAACAACGCTCAACACGAGTGGAGCTTCGGCCTTTACGGGAATGTGGGCTTCGGCTCCTGGCAGCAACGCCGTGCCATCGAAACCTCTAAGAACCGGATGTTGCGTTTCAATGCGGGAGTAAGTGTTTCCTTGAGGTCCAATGACCTCACCTGCCACATGAGCGCCGAACACATCGGCCAGTTGAAAGTCGGCACGTGGTTCGCCCCATTCGTTGTAGCGGGACGTTTCAAACGTCGCGAGAAGCGAGCCTCCGTTCTTGACGTACTGTCGAATGGCTTCACACTGAGCATCGCTGAGGAAAGCTGCATTTGGAATAAGAAGCGCACGGTATTTTTGCAAATTCGCTGCGTCGAGATTCTCTTCGTGTACGAAGTCGAAAACGAAACGCCCTTCGAGTAGCGCGTAGTAAAGTCCTTGCAGATGATCGACAGGTCCACCGCGATAACGGCTTGACCCGCGGCCTCGGGAATAAAAAGCAACGGTGCGCTGTGGATATAGGACGGCCAGATCAGCAAGCGAACCCCGATTACGGAAATGCGGCTCGTTGCCTGCGTGCCAATCGAAGAAGGATCGACCGACCTCGCGCCAGCGATTGTCCTCGGGCGAACCGCCCAGCCAGTGAAACCACGGCACCATCCCGCTGGCTGTAGTTTGCGCCAGCCATAGATTCAGTTCGGCAGGGGCCTTCGAGACGTGCCGCCAAACTGGTTGTGTATTGCTGTATGCGCCTGAGACATTCGTGATAGTGCGGCCTGCCATAACAGATTGTGCAACGCGGCCCTGTTGCGCACAGTTCCATATCGGCGTTTCACCTCCTCGGCCCTGGTGGTCGGCGTTAAACCATGCGGCTGCTTGGCTGATCTCCTTTATGTCCTTGACGGTGTCGATCCCACCCCCAAGATTGCCAACGTACACGGATTGCGAGTCCTTCTCACGCGCGATGCCATCCCATAGACGCCAAATTTCCAGCACACGGTCCATGTACGCTTGGTAGTATTTGCGGTAAAGCGGATTTGAGGCGTCGGTGTCTGCGGGAGGCGTTCCGCCCAACTTGTCGTACAGGCGTTGACAGGCTTCGCAGTAGCACACATGTAGTGGACCAGTGGATGGCCAGCCATTGGTGAAGAAACCATCGATGGGATAATGCTGATTGATCTCGCGGTAGATCGCTGGCATCTGTTCGGAAAAGTAGGGGCTGAACATGCACGTTGCTAATAGCCGAGGTGATTCAGTGTGCGGCCTTGGCGAACCATCCTGGTTCCGCTCGAACCATTCAGGATGCGCGTTCAAAGCGTCCTCATAGGCAAGGTTGCAATCCATTCTGGCAACCACACGAGCACTGCGCCGCTTCGTCGCTGCCACCATTTCACCGAACAGATCGCGGGTGCCGAGGAATTCGCTCCGATGGTGGTAAGGCACTTGTGTTGGATAGAAGGCGACAATGCCGCCGCCGTTCAGAAGTACAGCATCGACCTTGAGTGACGCCCAATAGTCGGCCCACGCTTCTGTGTCGAGTGTCAGCGGATCGCGCTCGTTGAAATTGATCTGTCCGCATCGCCGCATCACGCTGTACCAGGGAACGTTTGCCTCACGGCTGTTGCCGCTTGGCTGGAAAAGATTGCTGGGTGTAGCAACTGAAACGGCCGTAAGCGCGATGAAAGAGCGTCTGTTCATGGTCATACGCGCAATGCCCCCCCAACGGCCTGCAGATTCGATAGGCGCATCTCCGAATACTTGCGTGAAAGGATCACTCCGTCTGCGTCAGCGTCAAGGGCGGCTTGCACGGCTTGGCGCACATCTTGTGGCTCAGTTTTCTTTTCGCCGTTGCTGGTTGGAATATCGATATCGATTCCCGGCCAAATCTTTACTGCGGAAGTAACACCATTCACCGCTCGTCTCGTTTCTCGTCCGACATAATTGGCGGAAAGTCCTTTGCTTGGAAGTTCAGCAAGATTCGCTTCTTCGTAGTTCTGTGTCTTGTATGTGAAGTCCAGCACTTGGTCTGGAGAGAAGTCAGCCAGAATCGTGTGGCTCACACTATTCGCGTAGGACGCGAGCCGGGGTCCACCGCAGTTGTTGTACATGACCACTTTGAGGAAGTCAGAGTATTTGCAGAAATCTGCGTAATCCTGCTCGGCGCGATAGAAGGGGCTGAACGAATTGTTATGCCAAACGTGCCAGCCAACGGCAATCTCCGACCGGATCGATTTTGCCAGCTTGTAGATGTTTGCGTACGTACTTTGCTGGCCATCATTCCACAGTGTTTCCCACGCAAGAATTTCGGGATACTTCACCAGCAGCCGCCAGTAAGAAACGAAGTAGCCATCAAGGGGCCGCAACGCTGCTCGTGAGTCACGCACCAGCGCCGCCAGCTTCTTGTACCCTTCCACGGCTCTGTTGATATCGATCCCACGAGACTTCGCCGCACTCCTGCAAAAATTGCAGAAACACTTGACCTCGAAGGGATCGGCTCCCGCTCCACCGTGCGATGCGCCGATTGCATTTCCGAAAGGCCCCTGACGTTCGCTTCCCCACATCACACCGTCTATTGGATAGCTGCGAACATAATCTTCGGTAAGAGCCTGCCAAAATGCCTGCACTTCGGGATTGTGAAAGCAGAGCGTATTTGCTTTCTTGCCGGACAGCGTGACCTCCTGCAAACGGTCAATGCCCTCCAAGTCACGGCGAAACACATCTTCATACCAACAGAAAGTTTTCATGCGCCGGGACTGAGCGCGTGGGAGAACCTCCGCGAGAACGTCGAAACCCGGATGATCGGGTGCTTGAATTTGTCTCAGTGAAGTAGCCGCGTAGAACTGCTCGTGTGTTTTTGTAAAATTGCCGCCGTGGAAGTCAGCGTCGTATTCCTGCTTGCCATGATCCGGTAACGGCTGGCCGGGAACCTGCCTCCCGGCGATTCCCCGTCCGTAGGTAAACGTTGCGATGAATAGGGCATTAACGTTCGCATCGCGCTGAAAGCGATCCAGAACCGGATCGACGCCTTCATCGAGAAACGAAACTGCGCCCACTTGGATTCCAATCGTTCGACCTGATCGGGCTTGCTGTGAAAACGGTGGCGCGACAGTTGCTGCAGCCATCAGCTTCGTAAATTCTCTCCGAGAGAGAGTCACACTCATCTCCTTTCAAAAAACTCTTGCGGTCAAACTGTAAAAACTCAGAACGTGAGTCTCGTTTCAAACTGCAGATTTCTGCTACCCAACTTCGACGTGACCATCATGAACGTTGAACTCAGAGGGTTGGAGTTAACCGTTGCCCAGTTCGGATGGTTCGTCAAATTAAAGGCCTCAGCGCGAAATTGAAAGTGCAAAGGTTCCCTGAGCGGAAATGACTTGTATGCCGCGAAGTTCCACTGCCAGAACCCCGGATTGCTGAACATATTTCTCGTGTCGCCCGGCGCGAATGTGCCCTGCGCAGGCGCGGTGAATGCGTTCTTGCAGTAAACCGTCGCACCGATTCCGGCAAAGGGCGTAGAGCAACCATTTGGATTGCCGCTCACGATCCAGAACTGATTTCCGCTACCCGATCCAATGCCCGCATAGTCGATGTTCGTGCGAACCGAAAACGGCATGCCGGAATCAAACTGATTTATCCCGGAAATTGCCCATCCACCGATCACTATCTTCGTGAAGGCTCCCCGACCACGCATCGGCAAGTTGTAGGTGTAGCTGATCGTCAACGCCTGCGGCACACTGAAATCAGAAGGCCCCCAATAATTCGCATCGCTGTATGAGTTGGGTAGCACATCCGTCAGCGATGACGTGTTGTCCAGAGAACGCGAATAAGTGTAGGACGCCCCGAACGTCAGCGCTCCGGTGATCTTCCGCACCGTGGCCTGAAAGGAGTCATATTTTGACAACCCGGAGTTTTCCGAGGTGTCGAGAATCCCGGCCCCGAGGTAGGGCCGCAGCGCGTTGGGGTTCATCGAAGGATTGGCGTATGTTGTTCCCGGCGTCAGGATTTGGTTGATATTGCGCTTTCGTTGTAGGTGCACACCCCGATTTCCCACGTAACCCGCAGAAACAGTCACACCTCTGGCGAACTCCCGCTCGACAATGGCGTTGTATTGCCATGTCGCAGGCCAAATGTTTGTCAGACTCTGTATGGTCATTGTGAATGGAAGAACTGCTGATGCCGCGCCCGATAGGTTGGCAACATTGCCGTTTATCAGTGTGGTCTGCGGCATGAACGGTGGATTACCTCCTAGCGCTGTATCGCGGTTGATCGCAGTTCGATCCGCGAAGTATCCCCCGCCAGCCCGGACCACGGTATTGCGAGTGATCTGATAAGCGATGCCTACACGCGGTTGGAACAAATTCCATTGTGTTGGAGCGAAGCCACCGGGCAGGTTGTGGTACATCGTTAAGTATTGCGGTTGGCTCAGGAATGGAAACTGTTTCAACGCACTACTGGACGGGCCGCTGCCGGGAAGTACGATTCCGTTGTAGGGCGAACCGCTCGTGATGTAGCCAGTTTTTGGATCGACTGTGGCAGCTTGCGTCGGATCGTAGAAAGTTGGTTCAAACTGCGCAATCGTGCCATTGGTTGTGTACCATGCAGGCCACAGCGAATAACGTAGTCCATAGTGAAGCGTCAGCTTGCGGCGAACCTGCCAGATGTCCTGCGCAAATAGTTCAAACGAATTGGCGACCCACGGCGTTTGAGGCTTAGCTCCGAATTCAGAGTAGTCGTTGAAATTACCGAGTAACACATTGGCGATGCCAAGTCCGGTCGTGTTAGCGCCGCCAGTGTCAAGAAATCGGAACTGGCCATTCTGGTTTGTTGTTTGCGGCGCACTCGCTGTCGTCAGTTGGATGTGATCGTTTTGGCCAGACCGTTCCACCACGCCGCCGAACTTGATAGTGTGGTTGCCCCAAACTTTCGTTACATTGTCGGCAAGATCGTAGACGAACCCTGCCCAAGAACCGGGATACGGCCCGTTATCAATGGTGGTTAGGCCAGTAACAGAAATGGTTGGCAACTTCGTATCAAGTAATTTCGTTCCCGGATAGAGGTACGGAAAGTTGATGCCATAGGCGCTGCGATTACAATAGGCACCGCAGCGCGGGTCTGGCCCGATGGTGCCTTTACCATCTGAGTTTCCTGAAATCGAGAAATCATTCACTAACGTGGGAGAGAAAGTCGTGGTCAGATCAACCGTGGCGGTTCGATTGGGCCGCGACCACAGCGACTGAAAAACTCCGAACGTACCCTCTAGTGGGCCGTTGAATGTCCACGGAATGATTGTGCCCCGAACGTACAAGTGGTTCTTGCTGTTGGGTAAATAATCGACCTTGAACGTCGTCTTATTCAGGTTGGAAGAAACCGCGAATGTCCGAATCCAGTTGGCGTTGCCGCGCTGAAATCCCGGCGTCGGCATCGGAAATTCATTCAACAGGGCCACCCCCAAACTGCTCAAGCGGTTCGCAGGAATAACATTGTTAGGAAAGGGCTGACCTGTCGTTGGGTCCTTAGCAACGCGGGCCTTTCCGAAAAAAGGATTGGTAGGAGACAGTAGCTCGCTCAAATCTCCTGTTCGCATCGCGGCTGAGGGCACGGTTCCTGTCGCCTCCGTTTCGTACCGACGCTGAACCCACTCTTCGGCCAAGAGGAAGAACAGTTTGCTTTTGTCCACGTTGAATTTGTTCGGAATGTAGACGGGGCCACCGAAGGTGAAGCCGAAGTCATTGTAGTCCTGCTTGGGAGGTTTGGAGTTTTGCTCGGCTAACGGACTGGCATTACGTGACCATGTGTTGGCATCGAACACAGCATTGCGCACTACCTCATACGCTTGGCCATGATACGTACTCGTGCCACTTTTGGTGACGAACCGTATCTGGCCTCCGTTGGAACGACCATATTCAGCATCAAAATAGCCTGTAAGAACCTGCAACTCCTGAACTGAACTCATGTCTTGTGCGCCGAGCATGGACCCCGACGATCTGGTCCGGGTTGCCACCGCGCCGTCTACATAAACAGTGTAGGCATCTGTTCGGCCTCCATTTATGCTGAACGCGCCACTGCTGACGCTGTCGGGATCGAACGTACCAATGTTTGTTCCTGTAACTCCCGGTTCGAGCCCCGCCAGATAAACGGGATTACGCCCGTTGACCTCAAGTTGCTGCATTTGGGATGAAGTGACGGTGCCACCAGTAGACGGCTCCAAGGCGAGCGCTTGGGGCGCGTCTCCGCTGACTTGTACGGACTGAGTCACCTCACCTAGCGAGAGACGTACGGGAACACTCAAATGGTCTGCTGCATTAAGATGGATTCCGGTTTGAACAAATCTTCGGAAACCCTTCATTTCAACTATAACGGTGTAATCTCCAACCATCAGACTTGGAGAAATAAAGTATCCAGAACTATTCGTCGTGGTTTCCTGAGTAGTGCGAGTGTCTTCGTTCCGCACGGTTATTCTTACGCCGGGAACCACGGAATCCGTCGCGTCCACAACCGTCCCAGAAATGCTGCCAATATCCACCTGTCCAAACGAGGGCATGACGGTCACGGCCAGGAAGCACAACAGGGCCATCCACCATCGAATTGAGTACCCGTATCTCATCTTTTTTGGAACCTCCTTCGGGACACTTTGCTGCCATGCATTAAACTGACAGAAGCGGATGCGCAATCGGGTCAAACCCTGCATTCGCCGTCCGGTTAAAACCTCTGAAACGTGACAACCGCAGCTCGCTGTGTCTTACCACTTTCTCGGTGTTGCTTCCGTCCATGCCCACTTGTGCGCACACCGTCGAAAATCATTTCGGCAACAGCTCTTCAAATGTGCTGATTACGGCTGGGATCAGGGAGTCGAGGCGGGCGCGCGATGGTAAGACGCAGCCGAAAACCTTGACGACTGTTTGCGAGATGCACTTTGTGACATGTCCCCGCCAAACAGCGCCAACGGTTCGCCCTCAGACGGGAGTTGCTCGCCTACCGATTCTGGCTGCGATGACTCAAGTAACAAGAGTAAGGGTCCCGCGCCATTTGGACGCTGCGAGGATGGTAGCTCACGCAAACTGCCGCCGGGGATGCCCCCGCAGGAACCCGCTACCAAAGGTGCCTCGCCAATCTGTGGTTGTGCGGAGGATCACTGTCAACCGCCAGGTGTGATCGGCTTTTGCCGCCACTGCACGTGCGGCAATCCGGGCAAGGGCGTTTTTCCGTAGTAGATCCACACTTCAGGGCGTATCGCTTCAACTTAATAGACACACTGCCTTAAAGTGATCGAATCCCATGGGCACCAAATCCTGCTCAAATGACGCAACCCTGCGGTTGCGGACGATGCAGCCGAGGTTTCGTTGGTGCACTGCAGCCGTATTCCTTCTAGTCATTGCCATGCCAGGGTGTGTCAGTTTTTTCAAGCAGGGCGTCCAAAGAGTCCACTACGGCGGCCCTTATGGTGCAGTACCGCAGAGAGCGCACACTCCTCAGCAACCGTTTGTTGCGAAAAGCGTGGTTACAGATTTGCGCAAACCAGTTAACAGCCGCTCGCGGTTCCTCAATTTCATTTTTTCTAGATTTTCAGCGAATATTCCGCTGATCAAGTACTCTTTCGTTGCTTTCGACGAGAAGACCTACGTCGGAGAAACCGGCTGGGGCGTGCGCGGATTATACGAAGGCGCGCGAATTACAATCCTCTACAACTCAGGAAACCCAGCTGCGAGTCATCCACTGACAAGTTTCCTTCTTTTGCACCTTGCAATAAATCTGATGAGAACACAGTGCGGATCGAACGCGCTTGAGCGTGCCGTCACCGACTCAACAGATTGATCCGTTCAAATAGGAACAGCGGCGTTCGTTCTGAAGCATCAAAATTCCGACCTCATCTCTTGTTACGTTCCTGCGACAGGGGATTTCGTGTTCCACAACCAATTACCGCAAGACACCGCGCATCAATAGCTTAAGCGAGACTCGATGCGTTTCCTTCCTTCAGACATTCAATCCTGAGCAGAATGCTCTACCCACACAGCAACTCATTGACAACGAAGAAGTTCGCAACACTCAAGCACTAGGCTTGCAAACATTCGGCTGGGCAGAAATGCTTTCTGACCTTCGTTCAAATGTTTGATGATGAAGAGATTGGCTCCCCAGGGAGGATTCGAACCTCCAACATTTCGTTAACAGCCAGTAACTCTGTTTAACCACGATTTGCCGGAGCGGGAGTTTTCCGAGGAGAATCAGCAAGTTGCGATGAAACGTGATGAGCCAACTTCTCTCCTTTATTCACCTTTTGTTCCCAATTACTCACGACTTGCCGCGATTACCGTGACATTTTCGTGACATCGACGACCCCGGCAGAATTGGGCTCCGAACTACTGTTGGCGCAGCGCGCTCACAGGATCTACGCGGCTGGCGCGACGTGCCGGTACAAAACTCGCGAACAGCGCGGCAATGACCAGGACAGGGATCGTGATGGCGAAAGTCGATAGGTCAGCGGGCCGCATTCCCTCTACCAAGCGATTCAAGATACGCCCCGCAGCCAAGGCCGCAACTATGCCTACTCCAACACCAACGCAAATCATCACAAGGCTTTCTCCGAGTACGAGCCGCATTACATCTAGAGGCTTTGCCCCAAGCGTCATGCGTACGCCGATTTCAGGCACACGCTGGCCAGTCAAGTAGGCCAGCACGCCGTAAATACCGATGCACGCCAGTAGCAGGGCTAATCCAGCGAATACGCCGAACAAGAGCAAAAGGAAGCGTTGCCGGGCAAGCGAGGCGCTTACGAGCTGTTCCATGGTGTGGACTTCGTACAGGGCTTGATCGCCGGCCACGCCGCGCAATTCCCGGCTCAATGGCTCGACGACATTCAAGGGTGGGATGGTCGTTCGTGCGGCAAACGACATGATTGAGGAAAAGAAATGCAACAACGGCGCGGGCACCTGGGCAAAGGGGTAGTACATTTGATCGCGCACTCGCGATTGATCATCGGCAGCCAACCCCCACTGGCGCACATGGCCAACTATGCCCACCACCAGAGCCGGAGTGGCGCCCATGGCGGGAATCCAGATGCGCTTGCCAACTGCGTCTTTGCTGCCGAAGGCATGCTGGGCGAGATTCTCGTCAACCACGACCACCGGTTCACTACCGATGCGATCGTGTTCATTGAAGAAGCGACCTTGGCGCAGCGGAATGCCCATCACTTTCAAGTAGCCCGGCGTTACGCACGACGCCAGCGCGATGGGCTCCTGGTCCGGTGGAGGGGGCGTGGCGGTGGTCCAATAGGGCACCGAGTTTTCTCCTTTGCGCATCGGGATAATATCGGCCAAGGCGACCGATTCAACGCCCGGGACGCGCCGAGCACGATCGAGTACGTCTTGCCAGGCCTCGCGGACCTTCCCGGGATTCGCTAGTGTGCCGGGAGAAAGCGCGAAGTGCGCGGCCATTACGTTGTGCAAGTTGAAACCGGGATCAAGGGATGAGAGCGCGAGCAGCGTGTGCCCAAGCATTCCGGCCGAGACCAGGAGCACCACGGCGAGGGCGATCTCAGAGATTACAAATGCGCTGTGCAAGCGGCGCGAGCTTCCGGCAATGCTTCGCGCCCCAGCGCGGAGGGTCTGTTCGACGCCGCGCATGGGAATGCGCAGCGCCGGCGCCAGCCCGAAAAGAAGGCCACTCAAGAGCGAGGTGCCCACGGCGAAAACAAGTACGCGCCAGTCCAGATGGACCTCTTCGGCGCGCGGCAAGCTGCCCGGCCAAAACGCAACAAATGGGTGAATGCTGACGAATGCGAGTACCACGCCGAGCAGGCCTCCGCCAACGCCTAAGATTGCGCTTTCAGTAAGGCATTGACGCGCCAGGCGGCCACGCCCAGCCCCCAGTGCTACGCGTATGGCAAGCTCCCGCTCGCGTGAAACCGCGCGGGCCAGCAGGAGGCTCGCTATATTCACGCAGGCGATGAGCAGCACAAGGCCGACCGCACACAGGAGCAGCCAGAGTGTCGAGCCGACATCTCCGACCAACTCCTTTTCTAGCGGGTAGGGGATCATGCTGAGGCCCGCATTCGACTTGGGATATTCTTCAGCCAAATGCCGCGCCATCAGTGCGAGCTCAGCCCGGGCCTCGGCCAACCCAAACCCGGGCCGTAAGCGCGCCATAACGCGCAGAAAACGTGCGGCGCGATTCTGCATTCGCGGGTCAGTGTCTTGCCTTTGCTCCAGCGGAGTGAATACGTCCGCTTCTCCATCCAACTGGAAGCCCGCGGGCGCGATGCCGACCACGGTATAGGTTTTCCCGTCATAAACGAGCGCGCTGCCAATAGCGCTCGGTTGGCCGCCAAAGTCGCGCTGCCACAATCCATAGCTGATCATCGCGACAGCTGCCGCGCCCGGTTGGTCTTCATCCAGCCGAAATGCGCGCCCTTGTAGGGGAGAGATACCGAGCGTGGAGAATAACTCCGCGGAGATCTGTCGCCCGTTCACGTACTGAGGTTCTCCGGGCTCACTGATCGTGCCCCCGCCATAAGTCCACGCAGCCAAGGCAAGCGTTTGGCTCTCGCGCTTGACGTCGCCGAAATCAAGATTGGAACAGCCCCAGAGCTCGCCGAAGGCTTCGGTGAATCCGCGCAAAGTGACCAGCCTGTCCGGTTCCGGGTAAGACAGCGGCCTTAGCAGAACACTGTTGATTACCGCGAACATGACGGTGGTGGCGCCGATGCCGAGCGAAAGTATCAGGAGCGCAACCACCGTGAATCCGGGTTTTTGCCGGAATGTGCGAAGCGCATAGCGGGTGTCCAGCAGCAAATCTTCCAGCCAGCGCGTGCCCCGCGCGTCGCGGCACTTCTCCTTGACCTGTTCCGGACCGCCGAGCGCAAGCCGTGCTTGTCGTCGTGCTTCGTCCGGAGGTATGCCGCGCCCAATCAACTGCGAGGTGTGCTGCTCGAGATGAAAGCTCAGTTCCTTTTCGAGCTGTGCTTCCATTTGCCTTCGTCGCCACAGTCGCTTCCACCAGATCATTCGGCACCACCATCGGCCATCTGAAGGATCAGTCCAATGGCATAGATGAGTCGCTGCCAGTCGGCCGTTTCGGTTTTAAGCTGCTTTAAGCCTTTTCGCGTCAGGCGATAGAATTTCGCCTCGCGCCCGGTCTCGGTTTCTTTCCAATCGGCAGCCAGAAGGCCGCGGTTTTCGAGCCGGTGCAATGCCGGGTAGAGCGACCCTTCCGGCACCTGGACGACACCGCGCGAAACTTGTTCGAGGCGTTGCGCGATGGCGTAGCCGTGCACCGGGCCAAGGGCAATCACTTTCAAGATCAAGAGGTCCAGCGTGCCTTGGGGAAGGTCAGATTTGGGGAGAGCCATTCTAATACCTTGCGCTTCTATGTATTAACACGAAGGCGGGTCGAAATGCAAGAATGCTCGCTTACGCGTTTCTGGATCAGATCGATGGTGACGCGCTTTTCCTGGGAGGCAATAATGTTTCGCAGCACCTGCTGTGCGGTCCCCAGCGAAATCGTCGCTACCGCGTGGCAGCGCGAATTGCAAGGCTGAATACAACCAGTTTTACGATTTGCCCGTCAACACGCTCAGGTGCAGACACGCGTTTCGTGGCACTTGTCTGGCGCTGTCTTCTCGCGCACAATGACCCGAACGGAGGAGGCCAGCGTGCCATGGAATACAGAAATTTTCCTAGGCCAGCAAACATCTTCGGGATCACTTCTTATCTGATTTGGATTGTGCTTCAAGTACTGATTGCCTTGCCCGTTGCCGCGCAGACGCGGGTTCCCCTTCAGCCCTTTGCACAGCAGGTGCGTCAAGTGGAATCGAGCCTTGCTTATCTGGGGCAGCCTCTCGCCCAAAATGATGGGGACGCAATCAATCAGGCTATCGGCAATGCAAACGAGGCTGCCGCAATTGAGCGTCTAGAGCAGATCCTTGACAAGTACACGCTGGCGATTGTGGACATCAATGCCGAGAGCCGCGTCAAAGTGCAGCCGGGTCCCGCTAAGCCTGAACTGATGGAAGCTGGGACGCGCATCTTCCTGGTGAAAGTCATCAACAAGGCTGGAGTAACGGCTCCGTTCGTAGCGGAAAGCCCGAATGCCCTTCCTGTTTTTGTTCAATCGGATTCCAGCCCAGAGCCGCCAAAGAAAATCTCAGGTGCCGACACGCGTGACAGGTGGATGGACCTGGAGCTCTACGACAAGGATCCTATGTCCCCACGGCTTTCAGGCCTGCCGCTCGAATACCGAATCCTTCAAATCTACAGCCGTGACCCTGGGCAACGCTCCGCCGCGATCAGTTTTAACGTCGGGCAGGGCACGCAAGACATCGGGTTTCGCAATGAGATGGTCATTGTCTTCACAGCTCAACGCGCACGTCCGTTGCGGCTGTGGGTCCGCGACGAGAACGGCACACCATCGATGGCAGCTTTCACTATCCGCGACGCTTTGGGCCGCCTCTATCCGAATCCTGCAAAGCGTCTGGCACCCGATCTCTTTTTCCAGCCGCAGGTCTATCGTGAGAACGGCGACACGATTCTGGTGCCGGCGGGTTCTTACACCGTGACCTCTTCAATGGGACCTGAATATCACGCGCAAACGAAACAAGTCGAGGTAACCGCAACGGGCCCAAACGAAGTTTCATTCGCCATGCAACGCTGGATCAATCCAGCGAAATATCGTTGGTATTCTGGTGACCACCACGTGCACGCGGCAGGCTGCTCGCACTACCAGAATCCCACCGAAGGCGTGCAACCGGATGACATGGTGCGCCAAATCCAGGGCGAGAAATTGAACGTGGGCGCCGTGCTAACCTGGGGACCCTGTTACTACTATCAGAAACAGTTTTTCAGCGGCAAAGATCATCCCCTCTCGAAGCCGGACCGGCTGATGCACTACGACCTGGAAGTTTCCGGGTTCCCATCGAGCCACGCTGGGCATTTGGTGTTGCTCGGGCTAGCGAATCAAGATTATCCGCATTGCGTTCGGATCGAGCAGTGGCCCACGTGGGATCTGCCCGTTTTGCGATGGGCCAAATCGCAGGGAGCTTCGGCGGGCTTTGCGCACTCTGGCTGGGGACTTGCAGTGAAGTCGCACGAGCTACCCAATTATGAAATTCCGGGCTTTGACTCCATTGGGGCCAACGAATACATCGTGGACGTGACGCATCCCGACGCGGTCGATTTCATTTCCACCATGGACACACCTTACCCCTGGGAACTCAACATTTGGTATCACACGCTGAATGTTGGGTTCCGCACGCGCATCTCCGGAGAGACAGATTTCCCTTGCATCACAGACGCCCGCGTCGGGCAGGGTCGTGTCTACGCCAAGGTTGACGGCCCGCTCAGTTACGGCGGTTGGGTGGAGGCGCTGCGCACCGGCCGAAGCTACGTTTCCGATGGCAGGAGCCATCTCATGGATTTCAGCGTGAACGACATTGAGGTGGGAACGAATGCGAGCGAGGTGAGGCTGACGGGAAGAGGGACAGTGCACGCTCGAGTGAATGTCTCCGCCTACCTTAGCCCCGTTGCGTCGGGAACCGACAGCATCCCTTCTGACCGAGGGAATCACTCCTGGAGGGCCGCTCTCACCAACCGCAACACCTCAGCGGACAATATCCATGATCGTGCGATAGATCAAACACCCTACTGGCATCTCGAGCGGGCGCGCATCGGAAACACTCGCGAAGTGCCCGTGGAACTCGTGATAAATGGGAAGCCTATTGCTCGCAAGAATATCTTGGCGGACGGAAGCGTCCAGGATATAGCCTTTGATGTGTCGCTCGAGCGCAGCAGCTGGCTAGCAGTGCGTATTCTGGGCTCTTCGCACACCAACCCCATTTTCGTATTGGTGGACGGAAAACCGATTCGCGCATCGCGTCAGAGCGCCCAGTGGTGTCTTGCCGCTGTAAACCAGTGCTGGACTCAGAAGGCTCCTAAAATTTCCAAGGCGGAACTCGCCGACGCCCAAGCAGCGTACGATCACGCCCGCGAAGTTTATTCTAAGCTGATCTCGGAATGCGAATAGTAGGATAGCCGAACACTCTCGTCTTCAATCACCAATCGGGGCTGAACTTCCCGCGAAACGGGCCAAGTCCGCTTCGGGGACGCGAACCCCGTTTGTGGACTGCATGCCAGTTTTCCGTGT
>WNFW01004407.1_pt1 | contig 15153 bp, 13 predicted proteins | sample 5400131 | NCBI WGS metagenome assembly WNFW01 (sample SAMN13153362, study PRJNA577476) | soil metagenome | isolation source: 20 cm soil or saprolite under grassland replicate 1 | place: USA:California | collected 2016-06-15 | reverse complement strand
TAGCTCGCCGCGCCGCCGCCGGCGTGTAGAATTACGCCCCCTTGCTTCGGGGTGTAGCTCAGACTGGTAGAGCGCTACGTTTGGGACGTAGATGTCGCAGGTTCAAATCCTGTCACCCCGACCAGTCACATCTGGTCCTTTCCGGTCACATCGCTGACGATTTATACCGGGCACATCGCTGACACCTTAGCACTGAAGGGATTGGGGGCACATTCGACGCGGGTGCACTGATCGTCGAAGAAGCCCAGATCGTAGTGCATGAAGCTGATCAGCCAGATGTGATCGGTGACTTCCCTAACGCCGACGGCCTGACCGGCAAAGACCTGGCTGAGGTTGATCTTGCGGCCGCCGAAGCACAGGCGCCCACATTGCGTGACGATGACGGTGCGATCGTGGAAGGGATATTCGAGCGCAGGCAGGCCCGTGTAGGGGCGGGTGGAAGGCCTGTAGAGCTCGGCCGGGTAGTGCATGTTCAGAGCCTGGTGCGGGCGCTCGTGGTTGTAGACGCGGGTGAAGGCATCGAAGCGCGCCTGCTGCTGCAGGAAGTTTTTTCCGGCCGGCTTGGTGGCTTCCTTCTTCAAGGTCAGATGCATACGTTCGTGCCTGCCGTTCTGCTCGGGGTGTGCCGGTTTGATGCGCTCGATGGCGATCCCCAGACGCAGCCACCACACGGACAGTTTGCTCAAGCCGAAGAAAGCGCTGGTGCTGGCGAAGGGCACACCGTTGTCGCTGCGGATGGCGCGCGGCAGGCCGTAGTCCTTGAAGGTTCTCTCAAAGACACTGAAGGCGAAGTGCTCGCGGGTGCTCTGCAGGCCTTCGCAGCACAGCAGGTAGCGCGAGGCGAAGTCCGTGATGGTCAAGGGATAACAGTAGCGATGATCGGCGAGCATGAACTCACCCTTGTAATCGGCACACCACAGATCATTGGGCTGATCCGGTCGGGACAGGCCGGTTCCTTCAGCCTTGAAGTGATGGCGGCGCCGTCCGCGGCTGACCAGACCGTGCCGATCAAGCACCGCATGCACGGTACTGATGGCCGGCAGACTGACTCCCAGACCCAGGCGCTTGATCTTCTCGCGGATCTTCGGAGCACCCCAGCTGGGGTGCTCTCTGCGAAGCTGAACGATCAAAGACTCCACCCGCTCGGGTAGGCGGTTGGCCTGGCGGTAGGGTCGCCGAGAGCGATCGGTCAGGCCCTGAAGGCCCAGATCCTTGTATCGCTTATAAAACTTGTGGCCCGTCTGGCGAGAGATATCGAACTCGCGGCACAGCGCCGCCATCTTCTCCCCTTCGAGCAAGCGGGCGACAAAACGCAGCCTCTCGTCCATCTTCCGACACTCCTGCCAGGGCATCTGCGTCTCCCGCAAAAGCCCAAAAGTGTCAGCGATGTGATCGGAATACTCTGTAACCTATGTGCCCGAAAGCACACGTACAGCGCCGTCCAGGCGCGTACATGAATGTCACTACAGCCTATAAACCTAGGCATTAAGGCACGATGGGCGGTCCATGTCTGTCCAAGGCTGTCGGCCGAAAAACGGTGGGTACGAGAGTCACGGCGGGTACAATAGCGGGTACGCGGACCACCGGTGGGTACGACTTGGCGGTAACCGACTTCCTGACCGACGCGCGAATCCCGCGATCCGGCCGCCGAGCGGCGCGCCGAACGCGCCAGCGGCTCCAATACGTTCGAGGCGATCGCGCGCGAGTGGCTCGCGAAGCAGCCGTTCGCGCCGAAGACACTGAAGAAGGCGGTGTGGACCTTCGAAGATCTTCTGTTCCCGTACATCGGATCGCGTCCAGTTTGCGCACTGACGGCGCCGGAGCTGCTGGGCGTCTTTCGAAGGCTCGAGCGGTGCGGCAAGCACAAACCACGCGCGGGCCGTTCCAACGAATTTACGCCTCGTCTAGCTCACGAACCGCAAGGAGATCTCGTGACCCGACAGGACGGAGCTGGTCAGCGCCAAGCGTGACGACAGCCTGCCTGTGGCCAGAAGCGGTTACAAACTCAACCTCAACCGCTTCGGCCGAGTACACCTGCACCACAGCACCGACGTCTCCGCGTTTCAAGCCGTGGCTTGGCAGATCAGCGGTAACAACCACCGTGTCGAGGGTCTTGAAGGCCATGGCTATCCTTCGGGGTTTGCAGTTACAAATCGAGGTGCCGTCTCCCGATTCACGGCCCGCTTCAACGATTGTTAGGCACTCGCGCCGCCTCTATCACGACCGTGCCTCTTACCATACAGCCAGAAAAACAGCTGCGGTAGAAGCGCCCACGTAACAAAGTTCAGCACCAGAGCCGGCAAGGTGAACGCGCCCGCATAGTCAAAACCACGCTGATCAAACGCGTAGGACATAAAAGGAACGCCATAGACAGTGTAGTGATCCGTCCGGCCAGTGATGGGATAACGGACAAAGAAGGCTGCGACGCCAAGGACGCTACCGATGCCCCAGCGCCATCTCCACAGGCGCGTCCAGGGTGGTTGCAGCTCAGGCGCAGTCGATCGGTTCTGCCGCCAGGCCCAAAGCGACAGGCTCAGCAGAATGAGACCGAGGATCGCGAGCGCAAGAACCAAGCGAGTGCCTAACGGGGAAGTTGAGCGGCCACGCGACGCCGCCTGACAAGCGCCGCGGGCGCACACTGTGCCCAGGCGCCCGTGGCGCTAAACAGCCCACGCCTCACGGCCCCCTCCAACGATTGTTAGACGGACAACGACAGCATTCGTACCAGAGTCCCACGGCTAGGTGACTCTCTGTCAAGGCTAAGCCACCTACGATACTTAGCACCGTATAAACCAGCGCGGGAATGGTCATCCAGTAGCCTACCGGCTGCGTGGAGGAGTACAGGCCAAGACCAATGAGCAAAACACCAAGGAATAGGGCTGTGCGGGAGCTTATGGGCCAGTCCCTCAGCCGTTGAAACAAGTGCATTTTGTATGCAGCCCCCAAGAAGATTAGATAAAGACCTATTCCCCAGAGGACATAGCCCACGACGATTAAGCCGTACGCCATGATAGTCGGCGAAAATACGACGCTTGAGACGTTACTGGCCAGGCTGGCGGTTCTCATGAGGTGCCAACGGAGTGGATCGCCGCCTCAAGACTGAATGAGTATCGCAAAGGCACTGCGTCGTTGGTCCGTCTAACTGTGAAGTTGAGGGGCCGGACGACCACGTCGGACAGGCGACGCGGGCGCACACTGTCTTCCAGCGCCCGCGGCGCCAAACCGCTCACGCATCACGGTCCGTTCCAACGATTGTTAGAGGCGCGGATTGTGCGCCAGGGACTTACGGCGCTCATGGGTCGCGTTTGAGCTCTTTAAGAATCTCCTTGGCGGATATGCCTTCCAGACGCGCGCGCCGCCCAAGCTGCCACCGTCGTATGAGAAAGATGCCGAGCAGAATTAGCGGTGCAGCGACGACAAGGCCGGCGTACGAGGCCCAGGTCTCGTATTGCCCGTAGCCGTTTTGAAAGGCATCCGCACCGTGCCCCGTGCTGACGCGTAAGTACACGGCGAGCATCACGCCAGGAATCCCGACGATGGTTATTAGTACCCCTACTGAGAGGAGAAGTCGCCTACCTGGAGTGCCGGCCACTGCTCGCACCTCTAACGGTGAAGTTGAGGGGCCGGACGACCACGCTGGCGCCAAACCGACCACGCGTCACGGCCCCCTCCAACGATTGTTAGATCGTCGGCGTCGCAGGCGCACGACCTCCAAATGCAGCATGGGTATCCAAGCCAGAGGGGCGATCAAAAATACCCCATCTACAGCGCTGCCATGCGGAGGAGGGTGAACAACCCAGTAGACCATTGCCAGAGCGGCGGGAATTAGACCCACAACGCCGGTGAATCGCGCCCAATGAGCCAAGGTACCACTAAGCAAATCACCATCTCGAGCGTACCCCACCCCTTGGAAAAAGATTGCCGCCCAGGCGGTTGCGGCAACAACTCCTGTGATTAACAGCCTCAGGCTCCAGGGTGTCAGCGGCAAGCCCTCGACGAACATCATTGAAGTGAAGACAACTCCGGGCAGACAGAGAGCGAGCAAGAACAGCTCAACAACCATCAAAGCCCGGGAGAGTGTCAATGCCACGACGACGATCTAACTGTAATTCGACGACAAAATGCTACAGCGCGAGACCGGGATGGACACGGGATACAGGCGCTCAAGTGCCGCCACCGTATGTCCAATGTACCTGCGCGCTCGAGCCCGTGGGTACAGTCGCGGGTACAAGCGGTGCGTCTGGGCCAAGAAACTACCGGTGATTCAGACCGTTAGCGGCAACCATTCAACTCGGCCGTGGGCGCCAGACCCTTCTACAAGGCCGTCCAAGCGAGTCCATCGCAAATCGATGATCAGGGGAGGTCAACAGGTAGCACTTCATGTGAATGATCGGTGGCTTCCGCGACAAGCGAACGCGCAGCTTTGCGGCGGGGCAGCGCGTCAAGGCTTTCGACGGTATCGCGCGCAAGCTCAGCGCGAAGCTCGATCAGTTGGATGCAGCGACTTCACTCCGCGATCTGGACCTTCCGGGTAATCGACTCGAGGCACTGAGGGGCGACCGCAAAGGTCAGTACAGCATCCGGGTGAACGATCAATGGCGAGTCTGCTTTGAATGGCCGAAAGGGGCGAAGGGTCCCGTGAATGTCGAAGTGGTTGATTATCACTAGAGGAAGGTTATGACGCGTGCTGCGATTCACCCTGGCGAGCACCTCGCCGAGCAGCTCGAGGCGCTCGGGATGAGCGCTGCAGCGTTGGCGCGGCAGCTGAAGGTGCCCACCAACCGGATCACCCATATCCTCAACGGTCAGCGTGCGATCACCGGAGACACGGCGCTGCGCCTGGGGCATTTCTTTGGTACAAGCGCTGAATTCTGGCTGAACCTTCAGAAGATCTACGAGCTCCGCGTTGCGGAGCGCGAAGTCGGAGCCGACGTCAAGAATCTGCCTCGCCTAGGTGATCGGGCTGCCTGACAGGCCTTTCAATTCAAAACAGTAGGCGCGCCACGTCAACTCCGGCCGGGGACGCCACCGCTCCCCATGATCTGGCTCCAGTCAGCACGGGGTCAAGCTCGCCGCGTGGCGCGGAGTTGCAGTGCAAGTCCCTATCAGGTGCCAGCCGGCGGCGATTCCCCGGCGACGCAAACCCGGCCCCCGACCGACGGCAAGCTCTTCGCCGCCATAGCGGCAGGCGGTGTCGGAGGGGTGGATATTATCATCACGACCGAGACCGGCTTGCCGCTACGCTCGGCACGATGCAGCTCGCGGGAGAACACGTCTTCGAGGTAGCGCTCGGAAATTGTAACGCTCGAAAAGCATCACGGCCTCCCGCAGCGTCGCATCCTTCGGCAGCGCGATCACGTGCTCGGTCATGATGTCCCGGAGGCTCTGCCCCGGCTCCGCGGCGACGATTTCCCGCAGATCGACCACCCCTTCGAGCGTGCCCGCGGCGTCGGTGACGTAGACATAGGTCACGACGTTCTTGCCGGTCGCAAGCTCGCGATAGCGATCGAGCACCTCTGCGGCCGGCGTCGTCGCCGGCAGTCTGATGAGCTCGGTCGACGCATACAGCAGAATCTGCTCGTCGTGCTGTCCGATGATGTGCTCGACCCTGGAGGACTTGTCCCGGTCAATCAGCTTCAGGATCGCGTCGGCCTCATCGCGGGGCAGAATGGCCAGAATGTCGGCGGCCTGCGCGGGGCTCATCTCGTTGATCAGCATCGCCGCGCGCTCCTTCTCTATGGCATGTATCAATTCCCGCTGTACCCGTGGTTCGACCTCTTCGAGCGTGTCGGATGCCTGTTCGGCGTCGAGCGCGTTGAACAGGGCCACGCGTTGACCGCCCTCGAGTTCCTCCAGAATGTCCGCCAGATCCACCGGATGGATCTCGCGCAAGTCCGCCTTCGGTACCTTGAGCTTGATGCTGCCGGCGAAGCTACCCAGCTGCGCGGGAAGCGGCTGCACGTAGAGCCAGGACACGCGGTCCTCCTTGTTGCGATCGGCCATGAGCTTTGCGAGCTTGTGGAGACCCAGCCGACGCAGGGCCCGGTAGCGGCTGAAGTCGACCTCGGCCGCGTACAACTTACCGTTCTGGAAGGCGAGCTTGACGTCGTAGACGACCTCGACCTCGTGGTCGTCCAGATCGAGAATCTTCTTGTCGAGTATGTGATCGTGCAGCAGGATCACGTTCTCCTGCGGCGCCCGCTCGAACTGCGCCAGCTCCTCCTCACCCAGGTCGAGCACGACCTCGTGATTGGAGATGAGGAGTACCTTGTCCCACGGAATCGTCAGCGCCGGGTGCCCATAGGGCCGCGCGACAGTCACGTGCGTGACCTCGGGAAGCTTTCCGGTCTCGACGATCGCCAGATCGCTCAGGCGCCCGATGCGATGCGTTTTCGCAAACACCCGCCGGCCGAGAATCTCACTCAGGAAGAATTCGGACTCAAGCACGGTCACCACGGCGTTAGCTCCCGCTCACCAGCAGGACGAACTTGTAGACCATCAAACCCACCAGCGCGAACAGGTACAGCCGCAGCGCCATCAGCGACAGCCGGACGGCAGAGGACATCTGGATGCGTGGCGCGCGGTAGCGGGAATTGATCTCGCGGATCCTACCGATGAGACTGCGGAGGGCTTGCATGTGGCGATCGCCGGCTCTAGTGGATCAGGTTGGGAAACATCACGGTAATGCCGTACAGGGTCGACAGGATGACGATCAATACGACGATGCAGCCGCCGACGAGGTTCTGCGCCGGTGTGTTGCAGTAGTCACCCACGGCGGTGCGGTCATTGAGCAACAGTATCAGGAACACCAGGGCTGCCGGCAGCAAGGTCACGGCGATCACCTGCACGAACAAGGTGATGAGCACCAGCGGTGCGTGCGGAATCAGAACCACCAGGCCGGCGGTGACGAGCATGAGGAAGTACGTGGCGTAGAACCAGGGCGCCTGGCGGATCCTGGTATTGAGCGAGTGTGCCCATCCGAAGATCTCGCCGAAGGCCCAGGAGCTCGCGAGCGAGATGCAGATTGCGCCCAGCAGGCCGGCATCGAACAGGCCGATGGCCAGGAAGGCTCCAACGTAACGGTCGGTCTTCATCAGCTCGGCGGCCGCCTGAGAGGCGCTGTCGATGTCGATGCCGGGAAGCACGGTTCCCGTCACGACCACGATGAAGACGGCGACGACCACGGTAACGATCGAGCCGAGCAATGTGTCGAAGCGACCCCACGGGATGTCCTTCTCGAGCATACCCTTGTCGACCACCGCGCTTTGCTGGAAGAACAGCATCCACGGAGCGATCGTGGTACCGATGTTGGCCATGAGGAAGAAGAACAGCTGGCCGTTGAAGCCGCCGGCCAGATTCGGAATCAGACCCTGGTGCACCACGTCCTGGACGGACGGGTGCACCAGAAAGGCACCCGGGATATAGATCAGGTTCAACACGCAGAACAGCAGCGCCAGCTTCTCGAACGTCCAATACCTGCCGTTCAGGACGATAACCGCCATCAGCACGGTGACCGCGACGACGGTGAGCCAGGGGGACACGCCGAATACGGCGAGGGCCGCCGTCATGCCGACGAATTCGGTGACCAGCGTCAGCCAATTGACGATCATCAGGTCCAGCAGCGAGAACCAGCCCCAGAACGCTCCGAAACCATCGAATATGGCCTCCGCGTGGCCACGCTTGGTGACCGCGCCCAGGCGTACGGTCATCTCCTGGACGTAGTAGGCGACCGGGATGAGGATCAGCAGGAACCAGATCAGGCGGTAACCGTACTTCGCCCCGGTAGCGGCGTAGGTTGTGATCCCGCCCGCATCGTTATCCGCCACCATGACGACGATGCCCGGACCGGCGAGTACCAGGTAGAGTCGAACCGCCTTCCAGGCCTTTCGAAAGAGATAGTAGAGCTTCGAAAAGAAATTCACGCCGCCGCGCTCGCGTCAGACCACGCTTACGGGCCGCGGCGGCGATCGTGTGTCGCGGGCGGACGCCGCCGCCGGATGCTCACAAGCCCAGATCGCTCAGGCCGGGATGATCCTGGGGTCGCGGGCCGGGCGCGCTCCAGCGGTACTTGCGATCGGCCGCGGCGATGGGAAGGTCGTTGATGGAGGCGAAGCGCCGGCGCATCAGCCCGGCGGCGTCGAACTCCCAGTTCTCGTTGCCGTAGGAGCGGAACCAGTTTCCCGAATCGTCGTGCCACTCGTAGGCGAAACGCACCGCGATGCGGTTTTCGCCGCAGGCCCAGATTTCCTTGATGAGCCGGTAATCGAGCTCGCGGCTCCACTTGCGGCGCAGGAACTCCTGGATGGCCGCGCGCCCGTGCAGAAACTCGGCCCGGTTGCGCCACAGCGAGTCCTCCGTGTACGCGAGCGATACACGCTGCGGATCGCGGCTGTTCCAGGCGTCCTCGGCCATCCGCACCTTGGCGACCGCGCTCGCCCACGTGAACGGCGGCTTGATGGGCGCGACCGCCGCCGGCGCGCCCGGTGTCCCGTCTGTCATGGCGTCTCCTCCGTTGGACGTGCGCTCAGGCGCACGACGCTGACCCCTGCGCCCGCGAGCGCCAGCAGCGCTGCCAGGCACAGTGCGAAGTTTGAACCTGCCGCGCCGTAGGCGCGAAACAAAATGGCGACGCCGGCAGCGCCCAGGGTCTGGCCGAGCAGGCGCGCCGCGCTCAGCATGCCGCCGGCGACGCCGCTGCGGGCGCGCGGCGCGGAGTTCATGATGGCGCGATTGTTGGGGGCCTGGAAGAAGCCGAAACCCGCCCCGCACAGCGCCATGCGCCACACGAATCCCGCGGGGGTGCTGCTCGCCGGCAGGAACGCGAGCAACATGAGCCCCGCGGCCACGGCCAGCAGCCCGAGTCCTCCGAGCATGCCCGCCGCATGGCGGTCCGCGAGCCTGCCGGCGAGTGGCGCGGCCACCGCCAGCGCCAGCGGCCAGGGTGTCATGAACAGGCCCGTGGCAACTGCACTGTGGCCGAGGCGCTGGATCTCGAACGGCAGCGCGACCAGCGCCGCCATCTGCGCCATGAACGAGCACACCGATGTCGCCAGTGACAGGGAAAGGACGCGGATGCGCAGCAGGTCGAAGGGAATGAGCGGCGCGGCACGCGGCAACTCGTGCCGCGCCAGCAGCCATCCGAGCCCGCAGCCGCAGCCGATCTGCACGAGCGCGAGCGCCGTTGCGGCGTGATGCGCCAGGGACTGCAGCCCGCTCAGCAGCAGGCCAAACGTGCCGGCATAGAGCGCCGCGCCCGCAGGGTTCAGCGGGCGCCGTGTGCGCTCGGTCTCCGGAAGCGCACGGATCGCGATCAGGATGGTGATCACGCCCAGCGGCACATTGATGCCGAACAGCCAGCGCCACTGCGCCACGGCCAGCACCGCCGAAGCGATGGTGGGACCGAGGGCGGCGCAGGTGGCGACCACGAACGCGTTGATGCCGACGGCGCGCCCGAGGAGGCGCTGTGGGTAAGTGAAGCGCACCAGCGCACCGCTCACGCTCACGATGCCGGCGGCCCCCAGGCCCTGGACTAGGCGCGCGATACTGAGGACGAGCAGCGTGGGCGCCCACGCGCAGGCGAGCGAGGCGAGCGTGAACACTGCCAGCCCGGCCTGGGAGACGCGCCGGTAGCCCACGACCTCTCCGAGGGAGGAGAGCGGCAGCAGTACCACCAGGATCGCCAGCTGGTAGGCGTTGACGACCCAGATCGAGGCGGCGGACGTGGCGCCAAAGTCGCGCGCGATGGAGGGCAGCGCGATGTTGACGATGGTGCTGTCGAGCACCGACATCGCAATCGCGAGCAAGATGGCCGCGATAGCCCAGTAGCGGCGTGGCAGCGGCAGGCCGTCCGTTGGCGGGCCGGGGCTCGGGGGACTGACGCTGGGAGCGGACATCCGGCGTGATCATATAGAGGTGTGAGTGCGCAGGTGTCATAACGTGGCGCGCGGGACATGGCGCGCAGGTCGCGCACGCCGAAGGCGCTGCGGGATGTGAGCGGCGTCACGCTCTGCCGCAACCCGCTACACGCGGCGCGTCGCTACAATGTCGGCACTGACCGCTTCAGCACGCCATAAATAACAAGAACAGCCGTGAGCACCACCGGGCCGGGACCGCGGGAACACCGCCGCACTGATCGGCGCACGCACGTGCTGCGCGCGCTGTTGCACGGGAGCTTCAGGCCGCGGCGGCGCGGACCGCGGCGCGCCGATGAGAGCGGGCTCAGCGCCGTGGACTGGCATCATCCGCAATGGCTCGCGATCGGGATCCTCATCGTGGTGTTTTCCTGCACCGACGCGCTGCTGACACTGGCGCTCCTCGAGCGCGGCGCCTACGAAGCCAACCCGATGATGGCACCGCTGGTCGCGGGCTCGGCAGTTGCCTTCGCAGTGGTGAAGATCGCCCTCACGGCGGGCGGGGTCGTGGCGCTGACTCAGCTGGCGCGCCTGCGGGCCTTCGGCCGCGTCCGGGTGGGCGTGCTGCTGTACCTGGTGCTGGCGATCTATGGCGCGCTGATGGCCTACGAATTCGGGCTCCTGAACGCCCTCTAGAGGCGCCGCGGGCGCGTCTCCCCTCGCCGGCCGGCTTTTACGCTAAACTATTGGCCTGCCGGTCCTTTTTCCCCATGCTCGAACCAACACCCCTCTATGGCGGCAACGCCGCCTTTCTCGACGCGCTCTACGAGCAATACCTTCTCGACCCGGCGAGCGTAGACGAGCGCTGGCGGAAGTATTTCGCGCAGCTCGCGCCTGCGGGCGCCGAGCGGGCGCACGGACCGATCCGGGCGGAGATCACGCGGCGCGCCGCGCGGGGACGGGCCGCGGCGATGCCGGCGGCCACGGCGGGGGCGAATGCCCAGCAGGCGGCGGTGTCGCGGCTGATTCAGGTGTGGATCAACCGCGGGCACCTGCTGGCGAGCATCGATCCCCTGGGGCTGTCCCAGCGCCCCAGGCCTCGGGTGCTGGAGCTGGATTACTTCGGCCTCACGCCGGCGGATCTCGATACCGAGTTCTTCACCGGCAGCCGCACGGACGCGGTGCCGAAGCGCATGAAGCTCAGGGACATCCTCGCACAGCTGCAGCACATTTACGCCGGCAACGTCGGCGCGGAGTTCGCGCACATGTCCGACTCCGAGGAGCGGCTGTGGCTGCAGGATGAGTTCCAGCAGGGGCGCCTCGAGCATCGCTTCAGTCCCGAAGAGCAGCGCAACATCCTCTGGCAACTCACGGCCGCCGAAGGCCTCGAGCGCTACCTGCACACCAAGTACGTCGGCCAGAAGCGCTTCTCGCTCGAAGGCGCGGATGCGTTCATTCCGCTGCTCGATGACCTCATACAGGGAGGCGGCGCCGCCGGCATCGAGGAAGTGGTCATCGGCATGGCGCACCGCGGCCGGCTGAACGTGCTGGTGAACCTGCTGGGCAAGTCGCCCGCGGCGTTGTTCTCGGAATTCGAGGGCGCCTACGACCCGGGCCGGCTCAAGGGCTCGGGAGACGTGAAGTACCACAAAGGCTTCTCGGCGGACCTGCGCACCGCGCACGGCAACGTGCACACGGCGCTGGCATTCAATCCCTCGCATCTGGAGGTCGTGGATCCGGTGGTGGAGGGCTCGGTGCGCGCGCGCCAGGAGCGCCGCGGTGATGTGCGCGCCGCGCGCGTACTGCCGCTGCTGGTGCACGGCGACGCCGCGTTCGCGGGCCAGGGCGTGGTGATGGAGACGCTGCAGCTGTCGCAGGCGCGCGGCTTTTTCACCGGCGGCACCGCGCACGTGATCATCAACAACCAGGTGGGTTTCACCACTTCGGAGCCCGCCGACCTGCGTTCCACCATGTACTGCAGCGACGTGGCCAAGATGCTGGAAGTGCCGATCTTCCACGTCAACGCCGACGACCCGGAAGCGGTGGTGTTCGTGGGGCGCCTGGCGCTCAAGTACCGCATGCGTTTCCGCAAGGACGTGGTGATCGACCTGGTGTGCTACCGCCGGCACGGCCATAACGAGGCCGACGAGCCGGCGGCCACGCAACCGGGCATGTACCGCGTGATCCGCCAGCATCCCACCGCGCGCCGCCTGTACGCCGACCGGCTCATCGCCGCGGGCGTGCTCACGGAGGCCGACGCAAAGGCGATGCTGGAGCAGTACCGCAGCGGACTCGACCAGGGACGCCCGCAGGCGCGTGCCTCGCTCGGCATGATCGGCAACAAGTACACGGTGGACTGGAGCGCCTACGGGCAGGTCGACTGGACCGAGCGGGTGCCCACGGCGGTGGAGCTGCCGCGGCTGCGCGCGCTCGGTGAGCGCATCACGGGTTATCCGCAGGACTTCAGCCTGCATCCGCGCGTCGCCCAGCTGATCGCCAACCGCAGGAAGATGCTGCAGGGCGAGCAGCCGCTCGACTGGGGGTGCGCCGAGACCCTCGCCTGCGCGACGCTGGTCGAGGAAGGCTTCGGCGTGCGTCTCACCGGGCAGGACAGCGGGCGGGGGACCTTCTTCCATCGGCACGCGGTGCTGCACGATCAGAACACCGACGCCACCTGGATTCCGCTGCAGCACATCGCCGACCCGCAGCCGCGCGTGCAGGTGATCGATTCGGTGCTGTCCGAAGAGGCGGTGATGGGCTTCGAGTACGGCTATGCCACCACCGAGCCGAACTCACTGGTGCTGTGGGAGGCGCAGTACGGCGACTTCGCCAACGGTGCCCAGGTCATCATCGATCAGTTCATCAGCTCCGGCGAGGCCAAGTGGGAGCGCTTCTGCGGACTGGTGCTGCTGCTGCCGCATGGTTACGAAGGGGCGGGGCCGGAGCACTCCTCGGCGCGCCTCGAGCGTTTCCTGCAGCTGTGCGCGGAAAACAACATGCAGGTGTGCGTGCCGTCGACGCCGGCGCAGATGTTCCACATGCTGCGGCGGCAGATGCGCCAGTCGTTCCGCAAGCCGCTCATCGTCATGACGCCCAAGAGTCTGCTGCGGCACGAGCTGTCGGTGTCGTCGCTGGAGGATCTCAGCCGTGGCGGTTTCGCGCGCGTGATCGGCGAGGTCGACGATGTACCGGCACAGCAGGTGCAGCGGGTCGTGTTTTGCAGCGGCAAGGTGTATTTCGATCTGCTGAAGGAGCGCCGCAGGGAGGTCCTGCGCGAGGTGGCCCTGGTGCGCATCGAGCAGCTCTATCCCTTCCCGAGCGACGAGTACCAGGCGATGCTCAACCGCTACCCCAACGCGCACGAGATCGTGTGGTGCCAGGAGGAACCGCAGAATCAGGGCGCCTGGTACCAGATCCGTCATCGGCTGCAGGAGCTGGTGCCGGGACGCCGACCGGTGTTGTACGCCGGCCGCGGGCCGTCCGCGGCGCCGGCGACGGGTATCCCCAAGATCCACGAAATCGAGCAGCAGACCCTGGTGGCCGCCGCGCTGCGCTCGACCACCACCGAGGAGTCCGCGCGCGAGACCACGCGTTTGACGGCCGCTGCGGCCGTGCCGACGCCGTCCGCGCCGTCTGCGGCGCCCGTGCCGGTGACCCCCATGAGAAGGCGTTCATGACCACCGAAATCCGGGTTCCACAACTGCCCGAGTCCATCGCCGACGCCACGCTCGTGGCGTGGCACAAGCAACCCGGGGATGCCATCGCCCGCGACGAGAATCTCGCCGATCTCGAGACCGACAAGGTGGTGCTGGAAGTTCCCGCGCCGGCCAACGGCGTGGTGCGCGAGCTGCGTGTGCCGAGCGGCACGGTGGTCACCAGCGGCCAGGTTCTCGCGCTCATCGAGGAGGGCGCCGCGGCGGCTGCGGCACCGAGGCCGCCCAAGCCAGCGCCGGCTGCCAAGCCAGCGCCGGCTGCCAAGGCACCACCGGCTGCCGACAGCGACGGCGGCAAGGATGCCGGCAAGTTGAGTCCCTCGGTACGGCGGCTGGTCGAGGAGAACCACCTCGACCCGTCCGCGATCCCCGCCTCGGGACGTGACGGCAGGCTGACCAAGTCGGACGTGGTGGGTTTTCTGGGGAAACAGCCGGCGCAAGCGCCGCCGGGGAGCGCGGGCGCAGCGCCGAGCGCTGCCGCCGCCCCGGCACCGGCGGCCCGTGCACCCGCACCGCGGCCGCCAGCAGCGGCCGGCGCGCGCGCCGAGCAGCGGGTGCCCATGACGCGCCTGCGCGCCCGGATTGCACAGCGTCTCGTCGAGGCGCAATCGACCCAGGCGCTGCTGACCACGTTCAACGAGGTGGACCTCGGCGCCACGCAGGAACTGCGCGCGCGCTACAAGGAACGCTTCGAGAAGGAGCACGGCGTGAAGCTCGGCTTCATGTCGTTCTTCGTGAAGGCCTCGATCGAGGCGCTGAAGAAGTTCCCGGTGGTGAACGCCTCCGTCGACGGCGGCGACATCATCTATCACGAGTACTACGACATCGGCGTCGCCGTCTCCACCGACCGCGGGCTGGTCGTGCCGATCGTGCGCGACGCCGACGCCAAGAGCTTCGCGGTGATCGAGCAGCAGGTGGCCGACTACGCCCGCAAGGCGCGCGAGGGCTCACTCGCCCTCGAGGATCTCACCGGCGGCACCTTCACGATCACCAACGGCGGCGTGTTCGGCTCGCTCATGTCGACGCCGATCGTCAACGCGCCGCAGAGCGCCATCCTCGGCATGCACAAGATCCAGGAGCGGCCGATGGTGGTCGGCGGGCAGATCGCCGCGCGGCCGATGATGTATCTGGCGGTGACCTACGATCACCGCATCATCGACGGCCGCGAAGCGGTCCAGTTCCTGGTCGCGATCAAGGAAGCACTGGAAGACCCGGGACGGATGCTGCTGGGGATCTGATCCGCACATGAAGAACAAAGCTGATGCCTTCGACGTCGTGGTCATCGGCGGCGGGCCGGCGGGCTATCCGGCCGCGATCCGCGCCGCGCAGAACCAGCTCAGCGTCGCCTGCATAGATGAGTGGAAGAACCGCGACGGCAGCGCCGCCTTCGGCGGCACCTGCCTGAACGCGGGCTGCATCCCGTCCAAGGCGCTGCTGGAGTCCACCGAGCTCTACCATCGCGTGCACGAGGAGTTCGCCGTGCACGGCATCAAGGTGTCGGGCGCGACGCTCGATCTGGCGCAGATGCAGAAGCGCAAGGGCGGCATCGTGCGCGGCATGACCCAGGGGATCCTCGCGCTGTTCAAGGC
>WNFW01002629.1_pt1 | contig 15154 bp, 13 predicted proteins | sample 5400131 | NCBI WGS metagenome assembly WNFW01 (sample SAMN13153362, study PRJNA577476) | soil metagenome | isolation source: 20 cm soil or saprolite under grassland replicate 1 | place: USA:California | collected 2016-06-15 | reverse complement strand
CCGATCTCAACTACGACATCCCCCACGACAACAAGAATTCCGGCCAGGCGTTGGCGCAAATCCTTGCGGAGAAAAGCAATCCCGTCGGCGACATCGGCTATTTCGGTGTTACCTTCGGCATCAAGGCAAAGGCGCAGGACGCGCTGGAGCCCTATAAGCCTGCCAACTGGGACCAAGTAGTCCCCGGATTGAAGGACCCGGACGGGTACTGGACCACGATTCATTCTGGCACGCTTGGCCTGTTCGTCAACAAGGATGCGCTCGGTGGTAAATCGGTGCCGGCCTGCTGGAAGGATCTGTTGAAGCCGGATTACAAGGGCATGGTCGGCTATCTCGATCCATCGTCGGCCGCCGTCGGATATGTCGGCGCCGTCGCGATCAACCTGGCGCTCGGCGGCTCCGAAGCCAATTTCGACCCTGCGATTGCCTTTTTCAGGGAGTTGCGCAAGAACGATCCGATCGTTCCCAAACAGACATCCTATGCCCGCGTGGTTTCCGGCGAGATGCCGATCCTCTTGGATTACGATTTCAACGCCTATCGCGCCAAATACTCAGAAAAGGGCAGTTTTGAATTCGTGATACCCTGCGAGGGATCGGTGGTTTTTCCTTACGTCGCAGGCCTGGTCAAGAACGCGCCCGACAAGGACAAGGCGAAAAAGGTTCTGGACTATCTTTTGTCCGATAAGGGTCAGGCGATCTGGACCAACGCCTATTTGCGCCCGGCGCGGCAAATTGAATTGCCCGAGGCGGTCAAGGCGAAGTTCTTGCCGGATAGCGATTATGCCCGCGCCAAGAGCGTCGACTGGGGCCAGATGGAAACCGTGCAAAAAGGCTTTGTCGACCGCTATCTCGCCGAGGTCCGCTGATGCAGTATGGTGTCCTTCACCAAGGGCACCATCTCCTTCATGCCGCACAAATCATTCGTCTGGCTGTGTCTGCTGCCGCTTGCCGTAGTGACGACGGCGTTCTTTGTGCTGCCGATGGCGCGTCTGGTGGTAACGGGGGCTGAAGGTCCGCAAGGGTTGGCCGGATATCTCGCCATCCTGACCGAACCGCGCTACCGCGCAACGCTGATCAATACCGTCGTCTTGGCAACAGCGACCACGATCGCGACCCTCGTCATTGCGACGGTCGCCGGAATGTTCCTGCAGCGCCATCGCTTCCGCGGCCGGGCCGTGCTGATTGCGATGTTGACTTTTCCGCTGGCGTTTCCCGGCGTGGTGGTCGGCTTCCTGATCATCCTGCTCGCCGGGCGGCAGGGCCTGATCGGCGATCTCACCAACCGGCTGCTTGGCGACAGGCTGGTCTTTGCCTATTCGATCTACGGGCTGTTTCTTGGCTATCTCTATTTCTCGATCCCGCGCGTCATTCTCACCATCATGGCCGCGGTCCAGAAACTCGACCTTGGCCTCGAAGAAGCCGCGCGTTCGCTCGGCGCCGGCCCCTGGGCCGTGCAACGCGATGTCGTGCTGCCGGCGCTGGGGCCTGCTTTCGTCGCATCAGGCGCCATTGCCTTTGCGACCGCCATGGGCGCATTCGGCACGGCGTTTACGCTGGCGACCAATATCGACGTGCTGCCGATGCTGATCTATACCGAATTCACGCTGGCTGCGAATTTTGCAACATCGGCTGCACTATCGGTCGGATTGGGCGTCATCGCCTGGGCCATCCTGGCGCTCGCCCGCTCGTTCAGCGGCAGCACCGTCGCGGCGGCTGGATGATGATGCGTGATCGCCTGATCTTCACCGGCCAGCTCCTGTTTACGTTGCTCGTCGCCGCGTTCCTGGTGATACCCGCCATCCTATCGATTTCCGCAGGTGTCACCGTGAATTACTTCCGCGGTATCCAGTCAGGCGTTACCCTGCAATGGGTAGTTCAGGTCTGGGAGCTTTATGCCGGCACCATCCTGCTGTCGTTCGTGATCGCATTCGCTACCCTCGCCGTTACGCTGCTAGCCGGCGTTCCCTCGGCCTACGCCTTGTACGTGCGGGGTGGGCGGCTGTCGCGGATCGTCGAAGAGATCATCACTTTGCCGCTCGCGATTCCCGGGCTTGCGATCGCGCTGGCGCTGCTGCTCACCTATGGCGGCTTCAGCGACTTTCGTCGCTCGTGGCTCTTTATCCTCACCGGTCACGTCATCTTCACGATGCCGTTCATGGTGCGCTCCGTCATGGCAGTGTTTGCAACCGTTGACGTCAAGACGCTCGACGAAGGCGCGGCGTCACTGGGCGCATCGCCATGGCGGCGCTTCGGCGATGTGATCGTTCCCAACGCCATACCGGGGATTCTCGCAGGTAGCCTGATGGTGGTGACGCTTTCGCTCGGCGAGTTCAACCTGACCTGGATGCTGCATACGCCACTGACAAAAACGCTTCCGATCGGGCTTGCCGACAGCTACGCCTCGATGCGGCTGGAAGTAGCGTCCGCCTACACGTTGATTTTCTTCGTGATGATTATTCCGCTGCTGGTGGCGATGCAGATGTTTGCCGACAAGGAACAGGCGAGATGAGCGCCGCGGGACACGGCGTGTCGGTACGCATCGAGACATGCGGCAAGACCTTTACCGACGGGACCCGGGCGCTTGATCCCGCGACGCTCGACATCGCACGTGGCGAAACCCTGGTACTGCTCGGCCCTTCCGGATGCGGCAAGACCACGATGCTGCGCATCATTGCCGGGCTCGAATTGCCGGATGTGGGCGGTCGGGTGCTGTTTGACGGCAAAGACATGACGTCGGTGCCGATCGAGCGGCGCAACGTCGGCATGGTGTTTCAATCCTATGCGCTGTTTCCTAACATGAGCGTCGCGGACAATATCGGCTATGGTCTGAAAATCCGGGGTGTCGGCAAAGCGGTCGCGATCCGGCCGGGCATCCTGCTTCTGGACGAGCCCTTGACCGCGCTCGACGCCGCCTTGCGGGATCGACTGCGCGGCGAACTCAACCGGTTGCTGCGCACGCTCGGCATCACCACGATCTATGTGACCCATGATCAGGCCGAAGCCATGGAGCTCGGCGACCGCATCGTCGTCATGCAGAAAGGCGCAATCGCGCAAGTAGGAGCACCGCGCGAGATCTATTTCACGCCCAAAAGCCGCTTCGTCGCCGAATTCATCGGTGCGGCGAATATCATCGAGGCTGATGTCAGGGATGGCCATCTGGTGTTGCCTGGTGGGCGGCAGCCGATTGGCGGTGATGCAAGCCTCGCGGCCGCGATTGCCATGATCCGCCCCGAAACCATCGGGGTCGTTGAGGCCGGAACTGCGCCGATTTCAGGCATCATCGACAGCGTCAGCTTCATCGGCGACCGACAGCGCATGATCGTCAGCGGCGCGTCCAATAAATTTCTCACCGTCGATGCGCCCAACACCGTCAAAGCCCGCGCTGGCGACCGGATCGGTCTCCTGATCGCGCCGGATGCGGTTCGTTTGTTACCGTCAGAGTATTGAAGGGCCCGATGCCGCAAAAACCGGTTCACATTGCCCAGATCTCCGATCTGCACATCAAATCGCCAGGTGCACTCGCTTACGGGCGCGTCGATACAGCCAAAGCGCTTGAGCGCTGCGTGGCCGCCTTGAACCAGCTCAGTCCGCCGCCTGACTTCGTGGTGATATCGGGCGATCTGGCAGATACGCCAACGGCCGGGGAATACGACCATCTCAAGCGGCTGCTGGCGCCGCTGAAGCTGCCGTTTGTCAGCATTCCCGGCAATCACGATTCGCGCGACTTGATGCGCGCCGCATTTCCGTTGGCGTCGTATGCCGTCTCATCCGGGCCGCTCAACCAAAGGGTTGAAGCCGGCCCGCTCGACCTTGTGCTGCTGGATTCAAGCGTGCACGGGAGACCGCATGGCGATCTCGATGCGCCTACCTTGCAATGGCTCGATGGAACGCTGGCATCTTCACCGCACCGGCCAGCCTTATTATTCCTGCATCATCCGCCGTTCAGGACCGGTATCTGGCACATGGACCGCCAGAACCTCCTCAATGCGGGCGAACTTGCGGCCATTGTCAGGCGCCATCCGCGCGTACAATTGATCGCCACCGGCCATGTTCATCGCGCGACCCTGACGATGTTTGCCGGCGTGCCAACCACGATTTGTCCGGCGCCAAATCACGCGGTCGATCTGGATCTGGCGCAACTACGCGAACCATCGTTCAAGGTCGAGCCGCCAGCGTTTCATCTGCACTGCTGGTTTCCTGGCGAGGGCTTTGGCAGCCTGGTAACGCATCAGGTTCCGGTCGGTGAATTCGATGGGCCTCATCCGTTTTTTGGGCCCGACGGCAAGTCGCTCTGAGCGGCTGCGGATCGTGGTTGCTCATTGACGGCTATCGTTGACTTGCTTGCGCAAAGGCTGGCTTCAGCGCCGCCAGCTTGCGATAGGCCGCAGCCGCTGTCCGTATCAGTCGCTTTTCGCGCTTCGGCCCCAGCAATGGCAGGGGTGTTGGGATGCGACCCTGCTTTAGAGTTGTCGCCAGAGAGTGACCTCTTGCATCGTCGTTTAATTGCCCGAGAGATTTTTGCGCTTTACGCAGATACTTCAGTGCGGCGTGTTGCTTCGAAGAATCCTTGCCCGGAAACAAATTTTCGAAAAACTCGACCGAATAACACAGTTTCTTGTTCCTGAGACGCAGCTCGTGTCGTTTCTTCGTTCCCATGTCAGCAAGCCTGTGGCTCCTCTTCAGAAGCTTTTGCTGCCACCGCGCCAGTTTGCGCGCGCTATAGGCAGCGAGGGGGTGGGCGCGCGCCCGCGCAACCTGCTTTCCCGTTTCCGTGGACCATGATCCATTCTCGATCCAACCGGATGTGCCTTTGACCAGTTGCCGATACCTCGACGACCGAAGCGTCCGCGCCAGACGCCGGTGGCCGTCGCGCGCTTGCTGTCCCAGGGTCGAGGATCCGATATCGGTCGCAGCCGCCGTTTTTTGATCGCCGAGCCGCTCGATCGCGACGTCCAGATCCCGCACTGCGCCAAGGTGGGCGTTCAGCCACTTCAGTTCACGCCTGATCCTGGCGGGTTGGGGATCGACAAACATCGGCGAGAAAAACGATATCGCCGTGCGCAGGCGCGTGAGCGCAACTCGCATTTGGTGCAGCGCGACGCCATCGCCTCTGCATGTCGCCGCATGATTTGCGGTCAAATCCTCAAGACAGCGCCGCGCAATCAGGCGAAAGGCGGTATCGCACGCCATTGTTGGGTTCAGCTGCGGGCGCTCCGGCCGTTGCGGGCCAGAGGTAGCCTTTGCTGCCGATTTCGGGGGTGCCGACATTGCTGCTCGTACTGTTCGGCACAGGGCCGCCAGCATCAAGATAGCGATGTCGCAAGGCCGTTGGAAGGCAGTGGAAGCGGCTGCTTGGCCGGGCTGCGGCGGGTCAACTTTTCTTCATTCCGAACAGCCGTGCTGGTACCGCCCCCGAGTACCGCCACTCTCTGCCTGTCGGTCAGGGTGACGGTCGCGAAGACGCGGTCGCCGCGCGCCACATAGGAGCCATGGGGCCATGATGTTCCGGCCGGGGAAGCGATCGAAGGTGCCCTCGAAAGTCAGATGTTGCAGTGCAATAGCGGTGTCGAGCACGCGGTAGGGCATTTCTGCGGGTGGTGTCATTACCTCCCTCGATGATTTTGACGACGTTGCCCGTTGACTGGCCGATTGAGCGCCGGCCCGTCTTTCCCTTCTCGCTCGCGCGCATTGCCAAGCTGGAGGCCAGGGAGCAATCTTCTTGCAAGGATTGCGGCCGGTTGGAATGAAAACGTGATCCAATAGTGGAGGGATTGGTATGCCTTTGCTCCATTCGCTGGTTCCGGCGTTCCTGCTCCTTGCCGGTTCCCAGGCGATCGCGCAGATGGCCTATCCGGACAGGCCGATCAAGATGATCGTTCCCTTGGCGGCGGCGAGCGCCGTTGATGTCGCGGCGCGGATCGTGACCCAGAAGATGGCCGATAATATGGGCCAGCAATTCGTCATCATGAACCAGCCGGGCGCGTCCGGGCTGATCGGCGCCGAGGCGGTCGCGAGGGCCGAGCCCGACGGCTACACGATCGGCGGGTTCAACGACAGCATCATGACCATGGTGCCCAACCTGCAGTCCAAGATGCGCTGGGACATCCTGAAGGATTTTGAGCCGGTGTCGCTCGTCGCCACGGTGGAGTGGGGGCTGATCGCCAACAACCAGAGCAGCTACAGGACCGCGGCCGACCTGATCGCCGCCGCAAAGGCAGCTCCTGGCAAGATCGATTATGGCTCCGGGGGGCCGGGCAGTCCGCAGCATCTGGCGATGGCGATGTTCGCTTCCAGCGCCGGGATATCGCTGACGCATGTGCCCTACAAGGGCGCAACGCAAGCCGCGACGGACGTCGCCGCCGGCCAGATTCCCGTTGGCTTTCAGGGTCTCGGGACCGTTGCGGCGCTGGTGCGGGGCGGCCAGGTCAAACTGATCGGCGTGACCACGAAAGAGAGGCTGCCGCAGTTTCCCGAAGTGCCAACCGTCTCGGAATCGGGCCTGCCCGGCTTCTTCTTCAATTCCTGGTTTGCGATCCTGGCGCCCGCTGGCACACCCAAAGACATCATCGCCCGGCTCAACGCCGAGGTCTTGAAGGCCGTCAGCGATCCCGAAATTCGCCGCAAACTCGAGGAACTGGGTTTCGCGGTGCGCGGCAGTTCGGCCGAGGAGCTCGGCGCCATGACGCGCGATCAGCTCGCCAAATATGCCCGCGTGATTAAGGAGATGGGTATCGCCAACGAATGAACCCGCCAGAATGGCGAATCCCGGGACGGAATTGCCGTCCGCTGGCCAGTCCAGCACCCCCAGATCCGGCTTTGGTGCTGTTCGGACCTAATCCCAATACGGCCCTCTTTGCAGGATAATCTAAAATTGTCGTTTAATCCCTCGCACCCTTTACGAGCAACTAGTTGAAAGACTTGAACATAATTCAGGGCTTTCTTGCTGAGCGCACCGTGCGGGCGTATAATTTGAACAGTGAGGCGGATTGACAGCTCTCTTCTGACCCAGCAATCACGAAAAGTATAGATGGTCGTGACCGGCGTGCCTCAGGACAAGACAGGCGAAGCTCGAGGATATCCGAGCAACAAGCTGGCAACGCTGCGTAAACACCCGTATTTTTGTGATCTTGAGCCTGAAGCCTTCGACCAACTCTGTCGCTACGCCAAGCACTCCACGCTGAAGCGGGGAGCCACGATCTTTTCCAAAGGCGACCCCGGCAACAGCCTTTTTGCGGTGATGTCAGGCACCGTGAAAATCAGCGTTTCCTCTCCCGATGGCCGCAGCGCGATTTTTAACCTTATCGGCCCCGGCGAAATTTTCGGGGACATTGCGCTGCTCGACGGGCTGGCACGGACAGCCGATGCCACCGCCAATACCAATTGCGAGGTCTTTGTCATCGATCGTCGCGAATTCATTCCTTTCGTGCGAAGTCAGCCGGCGCTTGCGATGAAGTTCATCGAGCTGCTTTGCGCGCGGCTGCGATCGACAAGCGACCAGGTCGAACAGATCATTCTCCAGAATCTGCCGGGCCGGCTCGCCAGTGCGCTCATTCGCTTGTCCGAAAAATACAAGCCCGCGCCTGGAGGCCGAACCATCGCCGTTACCCAGCAGGAGATCAGCGAGATGGTCGGCATGACCCGCGAGAGCATCAACAAGCAGTTGCGGGTTTGGGCCGCCCGTAGCTGGGTTCGTCTCGAACATGGCGCCATTGTTGTGCTGGATCCGGAGTCGCTGCAGGCGCTGGCCGAAGCGGGATCGGGAAGCGAAGGCGATTAGTAGAACTTGATCCCGAAGAGTGATTTCCGATTTTAAAGAAGATCATGCTCAAACAATTGGAGCATGATCCCGCACATCTGAGTTCGACAAGACTCTGGCGCAAATTGTTCGCCGGGCGCCGTGCTCGACGATCGACAACACCTTTTCCAAAGGTTTATTTGCTAGATGTGATGCGCTTCACATTCGCTTGACGTGCACTGAACTAGTCACGTGACTGCATGTCAGCACGATTGGAGGCATCCATGCACGGCACGTTCGACAGATCAGGCAAGAGCAACAATCGTATCAGCGGTGGGCGGGACTTTGGGTTCCTTGCGGTAATGGGGCTTCTCATGATGGCGCTGACCGGGTTCGTGATAACCCATCCGGTGGCGTCGACCTGGATAGCAAACGCGGTGCAGGCCGAATTTGTCGGCCCGGGCCTTGCACCGGAAGTTGCTCCAACGCAACTCGCCCAGCCAGGCCAGGTAACCGGGACCGTCAGGGCCCAATGATGTTTGTTGGATTATCCGAATGCGAGATTGGCGCCACGCTCGATCGTGAACTCGGCGTCGATCAGCCCGCGCGAATGGTTCATGTCCGATTGCGACATCAGCAAGGTGAGATCCTTGCCCTTCAGCGAAGCAAGGACCTCGGATAGCCGCTCGGAAAGTGCCGGCGCTATTCCCTCGAACGGCTCGTCGAGCAGCAGGCATTTTGTGCCGACGCCAAGCGCACGGCCAAGCGCGACCAGCTTCTGCTGGCCGCCGCTCAACAATAATGCCTTGCGGTGACGCATTTCCGTGAGCTCGCCGATCACGTCATACACGAAGTCGAGCCGCGCCTTGCGGTCGAGGTGGTCGGCGACCCAGAGCGGCAGCAGGATGTTTTCCTCGACAGTGAGCTGAGGCACCAGACAACGATCCTCCGGCATGTAGCCGATCCCGAGCGCCGCGCGGCCGTGTCGCGGGATCGCGGACAGATCGGTGCCCTCGAACCGGATGACGCCCTGCGCCGGATTGAGATGACCCATGATGGAACGCATCAGCGTGGTCTTGCCGGCGCCATTGCGGCCGACCAGGCTCACCATCGCGCCTCTCGCCACACGCATCGAAAAGCCGCGCAGTGCCGGCATCGACTGGATCTCGACCACCAGGTGATCGATCTCGAGCATTGGCGCCAGGGCGATCATCGCGCGCTGCCGGTGACGTAGCGCCGCACTTCCGGATCCTTCAACACCTGATGCGGATCGCCGTCGGCGAGAATGCGGCCCTGGTAAAACGCCACTACCCGATCGGCATAGCGGCTGACGATTTCCATGTCGTGTTCGACAAAGACAATGGTTGCCGCGTCGGGCGCGACGGCATGGATCACGCGGTCCATCGTGGCGAATTTCTCTTCGGCCGAAACGCCTGATGTGGGTTCATCCAGCAGCAGCAATTTCGGCCGGCGCACCAGCGCCATGGCGATGTCGATGAGCTTGCGTACGCCGCCTGCGAGCTCCGAAATCGGACGATCGGCGAGATCGGCGAGCCCGAATCGCTTCAGCAATTCCAATGCCTTGTCGCGGCGGCCCTGCGCGGCCGCTGGAGAATGAAATGACAAGGCGCCCACGCGCGTTCCCGAGACCGCCACGGCCAGATTCTCGGCCGCGGTGAGTTCGATAAACAATTGCGGAATCTGGAAAGAGCGGGATATGCCGAGCCGGGCAACATGTCTTGGCGTGCGTCTTGCGATATCCATCCCGTCGAGCACAATCGAGCCGGAGTCGGGCTTGAGATAGCCGGTGACCATGTTGACGAAGGTTGTTTTGCCGGCACCGTTGGCGCCGATCAGGCTGACGCGCTGACCGGCCGCGATATCGATCGACAGCGCGTCGGCGGCGACCACCGCGCCAAAGCGCTTGTCAAGTCCGCGCACGGAAAGCACGGGGTTCATAACGCAACCCCTTTTCCGGCCGCGTCCGGCGCTGCGGCCGGTGAGCTCCGGTTTTTATGCCGGTCTCTGACCCAGAGCGAGCCGATGCCGCGCGGCAGAAACAGAATGACGCCCAACAGGAAGACGCCAAGCACGAGCTGCCAGGTATTGGGGAGATATAGGTTCGAGAAAGAGCGAACCAGTTCGAGCGCCAGCGATGCCACGAACACGGCGGCGACACTTTGATATCCCGCGAGCACCGCCACGAAGACGAATTCGCCCGACGTGGTCCAATAGGCGAACTGCGGATCGATGTGTCGCTGTGCCATCAGGGCAAACGCGCCGCTGGCGCCGGCGAAAATGGCCGCGATCACGAAGTTGATGGTGATAACGCGGTTGGCCGAGATACCCAGATACTCGACGCGCAGGTTGTTTTCGCGAACCGCGAGGCTGGCGAGGCCGAGCTCGGAGCGGAACAGGATCGTCGCGGCGATGCCGGCAAGTCCGGTGGTGATCACCGAGACCGCATAGAGCATGAAATCCGCCTCGCGCGGGTCGCTGAAGACCATGCCGAACAGGCTCGGCCGCCCGACATTGAACCCGTCGGAACCGCCAAGCGCCGATGATTTGACCAGCGCGCCATAAAACACCATCGACAACGCGAGCGTCAGCATGCCGAAGAAGATGCCGCTGTAGCGGGCGATCAGCGGTCCGATCACAAGGCCGAGCAGGCCGCCGCAGACGGCGCCGATGATCACCTGCGCCACGGCGTCGGTGAGGCCCGAGGCGTTGGCGATCAGGGCTACGCCATAGCCGCCGGCGGCAAAGAACAGGCCCTGGCCGAACGACACATTGCCGGTCCGCGCCAACACTACGATGCCGAGCGCGATCAGGGCGTTGGAGGCGGCGATCGTCGCAAGTGACAACGTCCAGGTTGGAAGCGTCAGCCCGAACAGCGTCGCTGCTGCGACCAGCAAGACCATGACAAGAAGGTGTGGGCTTTGCCTCATTGGACTGCTGGCTTCATCAGATCCGCCTTGCCGTCTCGCGCTTGAACAGCCCCTCCGGGCGAAACATCAGCACGCCCGCCATGATCAGGTAGATCATGAACAGCTCGGCCTGTGGCATCAGATGCACCGAGGCCGCGCGTGCGAGCCCGACCAGAACAGCGCCGACGGCTGCACCCTCGACGCTGCCCAATCCGCCAATCACCACGATGGCAAAACTCAAAATGATGACATCAGAGCTGAGGCCCGGCTGCATCGAGATCTTGGGTGCGGTCAGCGCGCCCGCGAGCCCGGCAAGCAGCACGCCGAAGGCAAAGGCTGCCGCGTAAACCCGGTTCACCCTGACGCCCATGCTGACGCTCATTTCCTCGTTATGGATCACGGCCAGCACGATCTTGCCGGTGATGGTGCGGTTGAGGCCGAACCAGACCGCGAAGCCGATGGCGGCGGAAATGGGGATCAGCACCAGATCGTAACCGACGTAATAAAGACCCGCGAATGAGACATTTCCGAACAGTTCGTAAGGCTGCGTCGCGTAGATCGGGTTCACGCCCCAGATCAGCTTGGTAACGTCCTCGAGAATGAGGAACACCGCGTAGGTCACCAGCAGCAACACCACCTCGTCGCGGCCATAGAACATTTTCAAGAGGCCGCGCTCCAGCAGCAATCCCACCGCCGAAGCGATCAGGGCGACGGAAACCAGCATAGCGACAAATCCGACGCTGGACGGAAGGCTGTGCGCCGCGACCATGGTCACCGCGGTGGCGGCGATGTAGGCCCCGAGCGCATAGAAGCTGCCGTGAGCGATATTGAGAATCTTCAACACGCCGAACACCAGCGTCAGCCCCAAGGCAACGATGAAAAGCCACGAAGCCTGAATCAGTCCATCGAGAACAACAGTCAGAAAGAAATTCATTGCGCGTGTTTCATGCCGGTCATTGCGGGCGAGGGCAGGCGAACGGCGCGAGGGGTGAACTCGCGTCGCATCAGGGGTCCTCAGTTACAAGCGCCCGTTCAGTTGCACTTGGCGCCCTGCATGCCGCCCTTGATCCAGTCGATCGACTTTACCCCCGGAGGCGGGTTGACGCATTCGGCGGGGAAGTACTGGATGTCGACCAGTTCGACCCGCTTCGAATCCGGGTTATATTTGGTGCGGCTGATTGCGATCGGCTGGATCGCCTGATGCCCGTCCGCAAGTTTCATCTGAATGAGCCCGCCGGGCGATTGCCATTCCAATCCGGTCATCGCCGCCACCAGTTCATCGGTCGTAGGTTTCTTGCCGCCATTCGCCGCCATCGCCTTTTCGACTGCGGCTTTCAGTCCGAGGATGGCCTGGGTCATGCGATAGGCGGCCTGAACCGGATAGACGCCATTGGCGGCCTCGTAACCCCTGAACAGCCAATCGTTCAGCGGCGATTTCTGCGACATCAGCCCGTAGGCTCCGCGCGCCCCGATAATGGTGCCGTCCGGCATCTTGTCGCCGAGCGGCGGCAGCACGTGATCGGCCGCACTGAACACGAGCTGGCTGCGCTTTGGGAGACCGCGGGGAGCGGACTGCAAAATGAAGGCCTGCAGATCGCCGCCCCACAGGCTCGAATAGACCACGTCGGAGCCCGCGCCGACCAGCGCGGAGATCTCGGTGCCATACTGGCCCGCTCCGAACTTCGGTAACAGATCGGTCTCAAGTTTGACGTTGGGATAAAGCTGTGCTGCTGCGGCGACGAAGTCGGCCCGGCTATCCTGACCCCAGGCGTAGTCCTGGTTGATCGCCGAAAGCGTATCCATCTTGACGTTCTTCGCCTTCATGTACCTGATAAGGCCGACATTATCCATCGTGGCGTGGGCTGCGGTGCGGAACACATAATTGTATTTGGTTTCTTCGAAGATGCGTGGCGTGCCGCAATCCATCAGCACCAGCATCTTTTTCAGTTCCTCGGCGATCGGCGCGACCGCAAGACAGTCGCCCGAGCCGATATAGCCAAGCACGACATCGACATTGTCTCGCTGATAGAGATTGCGCAATTCCTGCACCTGCTTGGTCGCACCGCCGTTCTCGTCGATGATCACCGGCTCGATCTTCATGCCGCCGAAGCCGACCTTCTCGTAAGGCGAGGGCGCGGAGCCCTTGTTGAGCTGGTCGATGACATATTGCGCGCCGTTGCGGGCCGGGACGCCGAAGCTATCCGCGGCGGGTCCGGAAAGGAACGTCACGATGCCGAGTTTGAAGGTCTCTTGCGCCGTTACCGGCGCCGCCAGGACCAGCGACGTTGCGGCGACAGCGGACAGAAGCGCGGTCGCGCGGCCAGCTCGCGAAAAATGGATCATGGTGTTCTCTCCCTTGGATTACCGGCGGTGAGGCCGCCGTTTTGTCCGCGCCGGTTACTCCGGCGTGGGCGGTTATTGACGCGAGTTTAGGCGGGCTTGCCCGGCGCGTCTATGGATGCCGCTTTTCGGGGCTAGGCGTCGAGGATAGCAACCGCCCGGGTCCAGCCCGCCGAGGCCCGCTCGATCTTGACCGGAAAGCACGACACAGTGAAACCGGTCGAGGGCAAGAGCTCCAGATTATGCAGCTTTTCGATGTGGCAGTAGCCGATGTGACGTCCCGCCTTGTGGCCTTCCCATATCAGGCTGGCGTCTTTGGTCTCGGCGTATTTCTTCGCGGTGTAGACGAAAGGCGCATCCCAACTCCAGCCGTCGATGCCGGTCAGCCGCACGCCGCGCTCGAGCAGATACATCGTTGCCTCATAGCCCATGCCGCAGCCGGACGTGACATAATCCTGCCGGCCGTATTTGGCGCCTGCGCTGGTGTTGACCACGACGATCTCCAGTGGCGACAGCGTGTGGCCGATGCGCTTGAGTTCGTTTTCGACGTCCCTGGCCGTTGCCACGTAGCCATCCGGCAGGTGGCGGAAATCCAGCTTAACGCCCGACTGCAGGCACCATTCCAGCGGCACTTCATCGATGGTCCAGGAACGCTCGCCGCGGTTCATGGTGGGGTGAAAGTGCCAGGGCGCGTCGAGATGGGTACCATTGTGGGTGGAAAGCTGCACCATCTCGACCGCCCAGCCCTGTCCGTCCGGAAGATCCTCCGCCTTCAGCCCATCGAAGAACTGCAGCATGCGCGGCAGGCCCTGCTGGTGATCGATGTACTGGATCGTGGGATGATTTCCCGGCGGGTCAGCCGGCACGTCATTTTGCAGCGGCACGGAAATATCGATCAACTTTCGCGCCATGGCGCTTCCTCCGTTGTTCTCGTTCCATCTGCTTGGCGCATTGTGGAGGCTATACAAGCCCGGACGTCAAGCATATCGAAGCGCGCACGAGCTTGCGGTTCGAGGACGTCCGGCTGGACAAGTAGGCAGCTTTCGGTAAGGCATCTCGTCAAATCGGACAAGACCTGGCTGGGGAAAGACCCGGCGCCTCACCGCAGAACGTGCCGCGGCAGCCAAAGCGAAATCTCCGGAACATAGGTGACGAACATCAGCACCAGAAACATCACCGCGTAGAACGGCCAGATTTTTCGCATCACCTGCTCGATGGAAACCTTGCCGACCGCGCAACCGACGAAAAGAATCGCCCCGACCGGCGGGTGGCACAATCCGATGCCGAGGTTGAGCAGCATGATCATGCCGAAGTGAACCGGATCGACGCCAAAATTCTGCATTACGGGCAGCAGGATCGGCGTTGCGATCAGGATCGACGGCGCCATGTCGACGAGGGTGCCGAGCACCAGCAGCAGGATATTGATCAGAAACAGGATGACGTATTTGTTGCTTGATATCGACAGGAAGAACGCCGTCATCTTGGCCGGCATTTGCGTCAGCGCCATGATGTAGCCGACGCTCGAGGCGCATGCGATCAGGGTCAAGACCATCGCGACGGTGCGCAGCGTACGGTGAAGCAAGACAGGCAGGTCGCGCCAGCGATAGTCGCGGTAGATGAACATCGTCACGAAGAACGCCCAGATGCAGGCGACAGCGCCGGCTTCGATCGCTGTAAAGATTCCTCCCAAAATGCCGCCAAGGATGATGACAAGCGTCACCAGTCCCCAGGCGGCATCGATCGTGATCTTGAGCGCGTCCTTTGCGACCGCGGTCTGGCCCTGGGGATGCCCTTCGCGGTAAGCGATCACGAGGCACAGGATGACGAGCGAGAAGCCGAGCAGCAGGCCGGGAAAGACGCCGGCCATGAACAGCGCACTGATTGAAATCGTGCCGCCGGTTGCCAGCGAATATAGCACCGCATTGTGGCTTGGCGGCACCAGCAGCGCCTGAACCGAGGATGTGATGGTGAGATTGGTTGCGAACACGCGCGGGTAGCCGGCCTTTTCCATTTGCGGAATCATGACCGAGCCGATCGCGGAGGTGTCGGCGACGGCGGAACCGGAAATGCCGCTGAGGAATGTCGTCGCCAGCACGTTGACGATGGAAAGTCCGCCGCGCAGGCGGGTGAACCCGACCAGCACGTCGGCAAA
>WNFW01001619.1_pt1 | contig 15161 bp, 17 predicted proteins | sample 5400131 | NCBI WGS metagenome assembly WNFW01 (sample SAMN13153362, study PRJNA577476) | soil metagenome | isolation source: 20 cm soil or saprolite under grassland replicate 1 | place: USA:California | collected 2016-06-15 | reverse complement strand
AGCGTCGACCTCGTCACCGCAGACGGCAACTTGCTCCACGCGAGCGAGGAGGAGAACCCGGACCTTTTCTGGGGCCTGCGCGGGGCCGGGGCGAACTTCGGTGTCGCAACGTCGTTTGAGTTCAGGCTGCATCCGTTCGGGGGGACGATCTATCAGGGGATGGTCGCTTTCCCGATGGAGCGAAGCCTGGAGGTGGCTGAACATGTGCGGGAATTCGTGGCGACTCACGGTGACGTGCACATCGCCCTTGCTTTTACCAAGTTCGAGGAGCTGGGGAGTCAACCGGTCTTCGCTGTGGGGTCGACCCACGCGGGCAGCGTCGATGAGGCGGAGCGGGACCTTCGCGTGTTTCGCGAGCTGCGCCCACTTGTCGATACGTTCGGAGCCAAGCCATACCTCGAGGTGCAGCGGATGGCCGACGAATCATCGGGTTGGGGGCAGCGCTTCTACACCAAGGCGGGCTTTCTGGCAGAGCTGAGCGATGAGGTGGTCGGCTTGTGCGCGGGACTCGCGGAATCGATCCCGTCCGGCGCCGAGCTTTCGTTGTGGGCCCAGGGCGGCGCCATCGGCCGGGTCTCGGACGACGCGATGGCCTACACCGGTCGAAACGCCCCCTTCAACATCTCCGCCGAGCTGGCGTGGACCGATCCCGTTGATGATGAGGAGCGGATTGCGTGGGGGCGCGCGGCGATCGCGAAGGTCAAGCCGTTCATGGCGACCGGGCGCTACGTCAACGATGTGGCCGAAGCCGGCACCGACGGTGCTCAGATCTACGGCGACGCGAAGTACGAGAGGCTCGTGGCGCTGAAGCGCAGGTACGATCCCGACAATTTCTTCCGGCTGAACCAGAACATCAAGCCGTAATGGCCCTCGAGGAGGCACACAGGGGAGGTCTGGTCCACAACCGGGCCTAACCGGACTGGACCGAAGCAAATGCGCCAGGCCGGCATCGCGATCCTGGGATTCGCAGGCGCCCTGTGGATCATCGCGGTGGGATTCGGGATAATCGCCGGCCCCTTGCATCTCACAGAACGGCACGACTTAGTCGGTCGTATTACGCGCGTTTGCCGTGCAGTGTTCCTGCTTTCGCCGCCCTAGCCGAAACTAGCGCGGGGAGGTGAGCTGTCTAAGCTCGAACCGTGATGGTCAACGTCTGTCCCGCGGCCCTCACCTCGACATCGCCGGACACGGTCTGGAGCGTGCTGGACACTCCCGAGCGATTCACCGAGTGGTCAGGCGCGCGATTCGTTTCCGCTGACCCGCCGGGCGTGGTGCGGCCGGGCCAGGTGATCAACCTGGTGGCGCGGGGGTTTGGGCGCGAATGGCCAGTCACGATCGACGTGCGTGACGTCGACCCGGCACATCGCCGGCTCGACGTGATCGTCCACCTGCCCCTGGGCATCGCCAATCACGAGAGTGTGATGTTGACCGCGACGAAGGAAGGCGGCACGCTGGTCCGGTTCAATTGAGACTTTCACCTTCCGCCCGGGTGGCGGGGCCGTCTGGTCGGGCTGGCGCTAGGTCGCGAGTTGCGGCGCGGTCCCGAGGAATCGCTGCAAAACCTGATTCGCGCCGCCAGCCGCTAGTCCCCACCGGGCGGCTTCTCCGCCGACTTCGGCACCGAGTGGCGAGGGGGAATCCCCTCCTATAGGGGGACGATGCGGCACGGGATCTCGGCGTCACGGTCGACGTGATAGCTGGCGCAGATCCTGTGATATCCGTCGGCGATGATGAGTTGTCGCCCTTCCTCTAGGCTGCCCCGGATCAACAGCACCGGCGACAAGGGTTTGCCGGCGTTGGACTTTCTGGGCTTGGACTCGACCTCGGGATCGTCCGGTGGTAGCAGCTTCACGCCGCTGGCGCGCTCGACGTCCTTCGGCTTGAAACGGGTCGTGCCCGCTCGCCTCAGGCGCGCGACCAAGGTCCTCACCCTCGTGGCCGGCAGCACTAGCGCGAGGTATGAGGCCGCGGCGGCATAGTCCCCATCATCAGGCTCCGGCTTCCAGCGGAGCCCTTTCTCGGCGCGGGGCTGATGTCGTCCGCGAGCTGTCGGCAACCTTCTTGCGTGGCCTCATCTGGAACAACGCGTCGCAGCCACGTCTCGGACATCGCACGTTTCTTGGGTATGACAAAGAAGACACCGTCAGGACCTCGCGACCAGGTGATCACCCGGCAAAACAAGGCTTATGCGAGACGCGATGCTCGCGGCCGCTTCACGGAGATGACTGACGTGGGGCGGTCGCTCTCGCAAGACAGTCGACGCCACGCGGTACATAAGAAGCCCCGGCGTCAGGGCGACCGAGGGGACTGAGCCCCGGCAGCTGAGTCAGGCTTTCCCTTTCAGCTCTCGCATCGCTTTGTCCAGGTTGCGCGCGCGGGTTTCCGTCGTCTTGCCGTTTGCGATTGGAGCCGTGAGCCTGATCTTCCCGCTGTAGGAAAGGCTTTCGAAGTACTTCTTCACTTTCGGATCCTTGGCCAGGGCTTTGGCCAGCTCCGGTGGGACCTCCACGTCGCGCTTTTCGGTGTCGAGCTCGACGTTGACGTCGACTGTGTCGCCGGCGGCGACGTGCGCTGCCTTGCGGACCTCGTCGCTGATGCCGAGCATGAAGGTGCCGCTCATCGGGGCGATCGCGCTCCGGTATGTGTAGCCGTTGATCGTCACCCGGACGAGCGGCCGCTTGGTGGAGCCGAGACCGTCCACCACCTTGGCGGGGACCTCGACTCCGGTGGCGGTCTTGCCGGCGAGCAGGACCTTGGCTCTGAACTTCATCCGTTTCCCTCTGTGGCCAGGGCTCGGGCCGGCATGACCGATGCCCACACCCATCCCGCGACCAGCGCCAGGTACAGCGGCAGTAGATTCTGGTGCGTAAGTCCCGACATCACGATCGCGAAGCATGCCGCAACGAGGAGACCGCTCGCAATGCAGTACACGGCCCAGGCGCGCCGGCCCAGCTTCCAATCCCGGCGGGCGAAGACGAACGCGCCCGCGATGAGCGAGATGAAACCGATCCCGAAACCGGTCAGGTGAAGCCCGGAATGCCAGCTCATGCTCGTCGGTTGGCCGGCGGGCGCTCCTGGTGGAAAACCCAGTCCGGGGTCGGCGGAGAACAAACCACCCACGATCAGTCCAAAACCCAGACCGGCGATGAGCAACGGTCCCCACGTGGCGGCGGGCCCACCGCGCAGCACCCGTCGCAGACCGACGGCGCCCGCGATGAAGAGCGCGCCGCACAGAATGAAATTGGCGACCTGGACCCAGCCGGCGTCACCGAGGCTCAGCATGCTGAGCGGATGACGCACCCAGTCAAATCCTGTGCGAAGCGGGATCTGGATGAAGACGACGACGATGAACAGAGGCCCGGCGATCGCGCCGCATGCGAGCAGCGCCCTGGTCGTGCCCCACGCCTGCGACCGCGTGCTGTCGGTGGAACGCGCAGCGATCTGACTCACTTCGCCCGGTCCGCCTTCTTCGGCCCTGCCTGCACCGCGTCGGGCGCGAGCTGCACGATCCGGATGTGATTGCCGAAGGGATCGCGGATCCCAAAATCCGTGCCGTAGGGCTGCTCGTTCGGCTCCTGGGTGATGTCGACACCCTTGGCCTTTAGAGACTCAAAGGTCTTCTTCGCATCGGAGGTCGTGAAACCTGCCGCGAAACCGGATGCGCCCTTGCTGATGAGCTCGCGGATCTGGCCGGCGCTTTTCTCGTCCATTCCCGGCGGACCGGGGATTTCGAGCAGGATCTCGTGAGAGATGTCACCTGGCGCGCGGACGGTCAGCCAGCGCATGAAGCCGAGCGGGACGTCTTGCGCGACCTCGAGCCCGAGCTTGCCGACGTAGAAGTCGAGTGCCTGTTGGTGGTCATTGACGAAAACGTGCGAAACGTTGATCGAGTTGAGCATCGATTGCCTCCTGTTGGATTTGTCGTTGAGATCGATGCTATTGGCCGTTCGTCTGGGGCGCTTCTCCGAAACTGCTGGGTCTCATCACGGCCATGGTGAAGCAGGTCGGGGCAAGCATCACGTCGCCGCGAGCGCGGTAGTGGGTGGGGTTGATCCCGACGATGTCGCGGAACGTGCGGCTGAAAGTGCCGAGGCTGTTGAACCCGACCTCAAGGCAGATCTCGGTGATGTTGCGGTCCGTGTCGCGGAGCATGAACATCGCTCGCTCGACGCGGCGGCGCTGGAGGTAGCGATGCGGAGTCTCCCCGAAGGTGGCACGGAAGGTGCGGATGAAGTGGGCTTCGGAGACGTGCGCCACGCCGGCGAGGCTCGGTATGTCGAGGGGCTCGGCGTAGGCGCGGTCGATGGCGTCGCGGGAGCGGAGCATGCGGCGGTTGAGCTGCTCTACGGCGAGGGTCACAGCATCAATATTCGCGCAAGCCCCATCCCCCGGCTATGCCGGGTACTTCCCCACAGAGTGGGGAAGAGTTGTGCCGCCAACCCTTGACAACTGGCGCCGGGTTTGATTGAATGACCAATCAAATGTTGAACGAGCATTCAACCAGGGCGGCCGATACCCGGGCCAAGATCCTCCAGGCTGCCTTCACCGTGCTCTCCCGGCAGGGCTACGAGAACAGCTCCATCAAGGAGATCGCCGAGGCGGCAGGCGTCGCCCAGGGTCTCGTCCACTACTACTTCAAGTCCAAGCAGCAGCTCGTGCTGGCCGTTCTCGCCGAGGTCTGCAGGGAGATGGAGTACGGCAGCGAGCAGGGTGCCGCGGGCGCCCAGGCCGCCTACGAGAAGTTCAAGAACATGCTCAAGGGCAGCTCGGGTACCCATGCGCTGTACATCCAGCTCATCGCGGTAGGCCTACACGACAAGGAACTTGGACGCGGCGTGCTCGACTTCATCCGCCAGGACCGCTCACATATCGAAGGCATCGCCCGCGAGGTGCTTGCCGAGCGCGAGGCCGATCCAACTCCGGCGCGGGGGATTGCGGCGGTGATCGAGGCGGCGGTGCTGGGCATCATGGTCCAGAACCTCATCGATCCCGACTTCAACGCGGACGAAGCGGTCGACACGCTCAACGCGATGTCGCTATCGGCAATCTTCCCGCCCGCCCAGGGCGCATAGCCACAAGAGGAGAAGGGCAAAGTGTTTGGACGCTGGGGTCGATTCGTCTATCGCCATCGCCTGGCAACCCTGATCGGATCGGGTGCTGTGCTGGTGGCCTCGGTCGTCTTTCTCGTCATGGGCGGCACGCTCACGAGCGGCGGCCCGCTGACGAGCAACCTGGAGGCCGCGAGGGCGGGCAAGCTGGTCTCGTCCGACCTGGGCCACGAAACCGCCACCGTCCCGAAAACCTCGAGCTTTGATCTCATCTTCAAGAGCGGAGCGCTGCCCGTCAGCGACCCCCAGTTCAAGGACGCCGTTACGACCGCGCTTGCGCCGATCCAGTCCGATTCTCGGATCGTGAGCCTGCTGACGCCCTACAACGTGCCCAGCCCCCAAGCCGCCCAAAGCCTGACCTCTAAGGACAGTCACGAGGCCCTCGTGATCGTCGAGATCAATGCGACTGGTCAGAAGGCCTGGAGCGTCTACAGCGACCTGCGCTCGAAGGTCCACTCGGGCACCCTGACCGTGACGGGAACCGGCTTTGTCCCTGTCAACCAGGCTTTCAACACGACCCTGGAGTCGGACCTTCAGCGAGCCGAGTACGTGACGCTGCCGGTGACGCTTCTGCTCCTCGTCCTGATTTTCGCGTCGGTCATCGCGGCGGGGCTTCCCCTCGGCATCGGCATCCTCACCATCGTCGGCGGCATCGGCGGCACGTTCTTGCTCAACCACTTCACGGACGTCTCGCAATACGCGATCAACATCGTCACGCTGATCGGCCTCGGCGTCTCGATCGACTACTCGCTGTTCATCGTCAACCGGTTCCGCGACGAGCTCGCCGCCGGCGCCAGCCGCGAGGACGCGATCGCGACCACGATGGCGACCGCCGGGCGCGCCATCACGTTCTCCGGCCTGACGGTCGCTGTCGGTTTGTCCGCCATGCTTTTCTTCCAGGGCACGTTCATGGCTTCGATGGGCGCCGCGGGTGCGATCGTCGTCGCCGTCGCCGTCTTCTACGGGCTGACCGTTCTTCCGGCGTCGCTCGCGTACATCGGGCCCGCCGTCAACCGGTTGCGCATCCCGTGGCCGCAGCGGCCGGCGCGCCGGGGCGGTTTCTGGCACTCGCTCGCGACCTGGGTGATGAAGCGCCCGATCGTCGTGCTGGTTCCCACCGTCGCTTTCCTCGTCATTGCCAGCACTCCCTTCTTCCAGATCCGGCTGGCCAACGGCAACGTCGACATGCTGCCCGAACGTCTCGAAGCGCGCCAGGGCTTCGACCGCCTGGTCGCGGACTTCCCGGGCCAGAACGAGACGACGTTCAACGTCGTGGTGGACTATCCCAGCGGCGCGCCGCTGACCGCCAATCGCATCTCCGACCAGTACGCGCTGACGCGCCGCATCGCAGCCATCCCCGGCGTCCTGGACACATCGTCGATCTACAACCTCGACCCGGCGCTGAGCCTCAAGGACTACGAGCAGATGTACACCGGCGACCCCAGCAGCGTGCCTGCGGCGGCGCGCCAGTTCCTCGCAGGCACCGTGGGCAGCCACATCGTGCTCATCCAGGCGCATGCCAGCGCCGACCCCAGCTCCGATCAAGCCCGGAACATCCTCAAGGCCATCCGCGCCGACCAGGGAATATCCGACGGTCAGGTGCTCGTGGGCGGCGAGACAGCGATCGACGTCGACGTGATCCAGTTCATCTACAACCAGGTCCCGCTCGCGGTCGGCGTGGTCGTGGCGGTCACCTACCTGCTTCTGTTCCTGCTCACGGGTTCGGTCGTGCTACCGCTGAAGGCCATCATCCTCAACTTCCTCTCGATCGGAGCCTCGTTCGGCGCGCTGGTGTTCATCTTTCAGCAGGGCCATTTCGCCAACCTGCTTGGGTTCACGCCGCAGTCACTCGATCCAAGCATCCCGGTGATCCTGTTCTCCATCGTGTTCGGGCTTTCGATGGACTACGAGGTGCTGCTCGTCAGCCGGATGCACGAGGAGTACGTGCGTCTCGGCGACAACACCGCCGCCGTCGCGAGCGGCCTGGAGCGGACGGGACGGTTGATCACGGGTGCCGCGGCGATCATGTTCACCGTCTTTATGGCCTTCGGCCTGGCCGAGGTCGTGATCATCAAGGCGATCGGCATCGGGTTGGCGATCGCGGTGGCGATCGACGCCACGATCGTGCGGTCGCTGGTGGTGCCGGCGGTGATGAGGTTGCTTGGCGACCTCAACTGGTGGGCGCCGAGACCGCTGCGCCGGTTCTACGACTGGATTGGGCTGGGCGACCTGGGAGTCGAGCCGGACCAGCTCGAGTTTCCCCACCCGGCGGCTGCGCGACCGACCTCCCCGGCAAGCGGGGAGGTGAAGCCCGAAGTTCCGGTCGGAGTTCAGTAACCGGACCCTCCTGCGCGCTTCTCTTATGTGCTGACCCGCGGGTCAATCGGACGGTTGGTTTGGTATGGCATGGCGCTGGTCTGGGTTTTTGCCCTGGGCGTTGTCTTTCTCGGCCGGATTCCCTTCGGGCTGGTCTTCGGACCGCTGTTTCTCGCCTACGGCACCTCGGGCCTGGTCTTTCGGGATGAGGAACCCGAAGGCCCGTTGCCCTGGTCCGAATGGTTGGCGCCTGTCCTGGCGGTCGGATTCTGCGTGATCGGAACGGTTCTGCTGGCGGCCTCCCTGGCGCTGCTGAGTTAAGGCAAGCGCCGCCGCCCGGCGCGCCGCACAATAGTGCCCGTGCCCACCCTGTCGTCCGACGACGCCTTCGCGGAGGTCAAGGCCAAGGTCGACCTGGTCAAGGTCGTCCAGGAGCACGTCCGCCTCACGAAGCGGAACAAGGACTACTGGGGCCTTTGCCCCTTCCACCAGGAGGACAGCCCCAGCTTCCACGTCAACCCCCAGCGCCAGTCCTGGTACTGCTTCGGGTGCGAGCGGAAAGGCGACGTTTTCACGTTCGTCGAGCTGATCGAGAAGACCGACAAACGGGGCGCGCTGATGCTGCTCGCGGAGCGGGCCGGGGTGGAGCTCAAGCAGCTGAGCCCCGACCAGAAGGACCGCGCCGACCTTCGCAAGCGGGTGCTTGCGATGCTCAAGCTGGCCGCCCTGTACTACGAGTACGTCCTGTGGAAAAGCCCCGCCGGCGAGCCGGGGCGGCGCCTGCTGGAGTCACGCCGGGTGGGCGAGGAGACGGCGCGCCGGTTCCAGCTTGGCTACGCGCCGGCCGGCCGCGGGTTTGCCGAGTACCTGCGGGCGAAGAAACGCTCGCTGGTCGACGCCCAGGAAGCAGGGCTCATGCGCCGCGATGGGACCGATTTCTTCGCCGAGCGGCTGGTCATCCCGATCCGGGATGAGCGCGGCCAGACCCTTGCCTTCACCGCCCGCGCGGTTCGGCCCGACGAGCCCAAGAAGTACATCAACTCGCCCGAAACCCCTGCCTACATAAAAGGAAGAGTCGTCTTCGGCCTGGACCTGGCGCGGGACGACATCGCCCGGCGCGGCCACGCCGTGATGATGGAAGGACAGTTCGACGTCATCACCGCCCACCAGTTCGCGGTGTCGAACGCGGTCGCGAGCTCAGGCACGGCTTTGACCGAGGAGCAGGTGCGCCTTCTGAAGCGGTTCACCGACGAGCTTCTCCTGGTGTTCGATTCCGACCGGGCCGGGAGAGAGGCGTCGCGCAAAGCCGCCGTGCTCGCGGCCCAACACGCGATGCGAACTCGCGTCGTGGCCGTGCCCGGAGCCAAGGATCCGGACGAGTTTCTCCGCAGCGCCGGTCCCGACGCCCAGGCGCGCTGGGAGGAGCTCGTCGCCAAGGCGCCGTCCGGCTTCGAGGCCGGGATGGAGGAAGACTCGGTGGGCCTGAACCCGAGCAACCCAAACCAGGTCGAGCGCGTCGCGGCCCGCCTACGCGAGTGGATCCGGCAGTTCCCGGCCACGCTGCGCGAGGGTTACGCCGAGACGGCCGAGCGGCACACCGGGATCTCGCGCCACCTGCTGCTCGAGGAGCCGGAGGCCAAGCCCGCGCGAGTGGCGCAGAACGGATCGCCACCTGTTCGGAGGCCGGGCCGCAAGGTCACCGCGAGCGGGTATTTGCTTCAGCTTCTCGCCGTCCGGCCGTCCGCATTCGATCGCGTCCGCACCAAGCTGACCTCCCAGGAGTTCGACGAGGGCGACCGTCTGATTTACATCCGTATGCTGGAGAGCTACGAGCGCGGGGGCCCCACCGGGCTCGAGGTGGATTTGGCCGGTTATCCCGCGGAAGAACAAGACCTGATCAGACGAGCGTGGGCGGCGCCGCCGCCGAATGTCGATGACGAGGTGGCAGTTGAACTTGCGGAACGAATCCGCCTGGAGCACATGAAGGGTATGCAGAATGGGATAATCCGCGAGCTATCCGAGGCCGAAAGGGGTCGGGACTCGGAGAGGGTGGCGCAATTGGAAGCTCAAGCCAGAGAGCTTGGCCGCGCCATCACGGATATGGAAAGGAGAAGCTAGATATCGCGCGTGTAGTGAAACCGCCGCCGACGACACCGACGACGCCGAAAGCGCCGGTGGTCAAGCCTGTCAAGTCCGCCAAGGTGGTCGAGAAGCCGGAGCCGAAGTTCGAAGACGAGCTGATGGCCGTCGCCGAACAGCTGATCATCAAGGGCAAGGAGCAGGGCTACCTCACTCCCGACGATATCCTGCAGGGCTTCCCGGAGATCGACGCCGAGCCCGACCAGATCTTCCGCATCTTCGCCGCGTTCAAGGAGATCGGGATCGAGGTCACCGACGGCGAGAAGGACTTCGAAGAGGTCGAGCAGATCGACGACGAGATGCTGCTCGACATCGAGATGATGGACTCCGTCTCGCTCGACGACCCGGTGCGCATGTACCTGAAGGAGATCGGGCGAGTTTCTCTGCTGACGGCCAACGACGAGGTCGAGCTGGCGCAGGCGATCGAGGCCAAGCCGTTGCACGACGCGATGAAGGCGCTGAACGTCATCGAGGAGGTCGACGGGCGCCAGCGCTCGGTCGACGAGCTGCTGCCCGAGGTGATCGAGCGGTTGGCCACGGTCAAACGGAAGGGGCAGCAGTCGCACATCGCGCAGGAGCTGCTGGGGCTGATCGATCTCGGCAAGCTGCCGAACCTGACCGACGCGGCGGCGGCTGAGCGCCGGCGGATCGCGAACGGAGCGCGGCCCCGGGTGCGCGCGGAGGCGCTCGAGTCCTACCGCATCGCGCGCTACCGGCTGACCGAACGCTACGAGCGCGCCTACGAGGCGAAGCAGCGCCTGACCGAGGCCAACCTGCGGTTGGTCGTTTCGATCGCCAAGAAGTACATCGGGCGCGGCATGTCGTTTCTGGACCTGATCCAGGAAGGGAACATGGGCCTGATCCGGGCGGTCGAGAAGTTCGACTACCACAAGGGCTACAAGTTCTCGACGTATGCCACGTGGTGGATCCGGCAGGCCATCACGCGGGCCATCGCCGACCAGGCGCGGACGATCCGCATCCCGGTGCACATGGTCGAGACGATCAACAAGCTGGTGCGCGTGTCGCGGCGGCTTTTGCAGGAGCTCGGGCGCGAGCCGTCGGACGACGAGATCGGCGAGGAGATGGGGATCACGCCGGAGAAGGTGCGCGAGATCGTGAAGGTTTCGCAGGACCCGGTGTCTTTGGAGACGCCGATCGGCGAGGAAGAGGATTCGCACCTGGGGGACTTCGTCGAGGACCGGGAGGCGGTCTCCCCGTCGGATGCGGCTTCTTTGACGATGCTGCACTCCGAGGTGGAGGACGTGCTCGACACCTTGACTCCGCGGGAGCGGCGCGTGCTGCAGCTGCGGTTCGGGTTGATCGACGGCCACCAGCGGACGCTCGAAGAGGTGGGGAAGCGGTTCGGGGTGACCCGAGAGCGGATCCGCCAGATCGAAGCGAAGGCGCTGCGCAAGCTGCGCCATCCGTCGCGGTCGAAGAAGCTGCGCGACTACCTGGAGTAGCCCCATCCCCGGCCTACGGCCGGGACTTCCCCACAAGTGGGGAAGAGTTGCTCTCCCACCTGGGGTAGCCCCATCCCCGGCCTTCGGCCGGGACTTCCCCACAAGTGGGGAAGAGTTGCTCTCCCTCAAATGAGGAGGACTTTGCGCCGACAATTAGCCCGTGCCGGTCATCACGATCGGGCGGCAGTTCGGTGCGGGAGGGGCGAGCGTTGGTCGCATGCTTGCCGACCGGCTCAAGGCCGACTTCCTCGACTCCAACATCATCGACGAGGTCGCGCGGAGGCTCCAGCTTCCCAAGGAGGAGGTGGAGGCTGAGGACGAGCAGCCCGGCTCGCTGCTGGCCCGCTTGCTGGTCGCGCTGGGCGCGGCGAGCTCCGAGCCTCTGATCCCGGTTGAGGCCGCGGCCTGGACCCCGCCCAACGCGGCGCCGACGTTCGACACGCGCAAGGCCGTGCTTCAGATCACGCAGCACGTGATCGAAGAGGCGGCGCGCGGCGGCAACGTCGTGATCGTGGGCCGCGGCGGCGCGTACATCCTGGCCAAGCTCCCCGACGCGCTCCACGTCTTTCTGCGGGCGGCGGAGGCGGTCCGGGTCAAAGCGATCATGGCCCGCTACAGCATCAGCTCTGAGGACGGAGCCAGGCGCCGCCTGAAACAGACCGACGAGAACTGGACGTCCTACATCAAGCAGGTATACGGGCACGACCGCAACCACCCGGCGCACTACGACATGGTTCTCGACACCGGCCGGCTCGGCTACGAGGGAACGGTCGAGGCGGTTCTCGCCGCGCTGTCGAGCCGGCAGCCGATAACCTAGTCACCCTGATGATCCACTCGCTCGGCTCGGTCACGTCAGGCGTCGACGGCTCCAGCGAGGGTGGTCGCATCAACACCATCAACATTCCCGGGGCGATCGTGATCTACGGCGTCGCCTTGCTGCAGCGGCTCCAGCGGGCGAACCCGAAGACCAAGCTGAGCATCGCCCCCATTCAGCAGGGCGGCATCTGGGGCCTCGAGCTGAGCTACCAGGGCGACGAGCCGGCCGCCGTTCCGGAGACCTGGCACGGCCATCGCGTGATCCTCAGGAAAGTCGAACCCCCACCGCCGAGTGCCTGACTTCGGCCCCCAGAACAAGGTGCGCGAGGTGCTTGCCGCGCTCGGCGAGCGCGGCCGCGAGGCGCTCCGCCGGCACGGTTACGACGTCGGGGACGGGTTTGTCGACGTCCTGTCCCAGTACCAGACGCTGGAACACGCAGCTCGCACCGAGCGGCTGAGGGATCTCGAGGGGCTGCTGGGGGAGCTCAACGCCTCCGGCTGAAATTTACAGTCTGTTGACCTTCCAAATCGAAGGTCGCCGATGTACCATGCAACGAATTCGGTTTCAGGATCGTTATACAGGTCGAGGTTTACGTCAGTGCAAAAGTCAAAGCTGGAACCAGACAGAGGCAAGTGCGCTTGCGGCAGGCGTCTGACAGACGCAGCCATCTACACCTATCGCTCTCACACGGACCGCTTTATGTTTCACCGTTGTGCGTGCGGCACGGAGTGGACCGAGCATCGAACAGATGTCGACCCGACGGACCCGGTCTCCTCGGATGAGGTGATCGAGGTCCACAAGCAGCTGGCCAAGTTCGAAGGTTCGATCGCGGAGCTTCTACAGCCTCACTCCGCCTAGCGCCTCCGTTACCAGGGCCACCATGGCCATGGCCACGGAAGGTGGTGATACATCGTGGTGCAGCCATCAGGTCCGGCCGTCAACCCGTAGGCCTTCCCCGCCGGCACGAGCATCCAGTCTCCGGCCTTAAGCGTCATTCCGTCGTACTCGAGCGAGCCGTCGACGACGACCCGGAAAATGGCCTGCTTGTGCGCATGCTCTGGAACCAACGCCCCCGGCTCCATGCGGCCTGCAAAGCAAAGGATGTCCTCGCCCTCACCAAGCGCGATCGGAATCTGCCACTGCTCCACGCCCGGCGGCATCCCCGTGCGCTTGAGATCACTCTGCACCGCATCCATACCCCTGTCGCGCGAAGTGATCACTCGGTCCCCGAAACGAACCCCGTGCTTCCGAAGTGCCTCCTTGACCCTCCGGACCCCTTTTAGCTCGTCTTTCTCATCGCGCTCGTGTAACGAATCGTCCGGATGCCATTCAGAGCTCACGAGTCCCCTCCCAACAAGTGCCAGCCGACAGCAGCAGGGATTCCGGGTCAGACCTTACTCGTGGGTGGAGGGTTGTCAAGCGCGCGCGGATGCAGGCCGTGCTCGACGGCCCAGGTCGCCACTTCGGTGCGAGATCGAACGCCGAGCTTGTTCCGGATGCGTTCCACGTGGCCCTCGGCGGTTCGCTCGGCGATGAACAGGCGCTGCGCGATCTGCTTGCTGGTCATGCCCGCCGCGACCATCGTGACCACTTCGCGTTCACGCCGGCTCAGCACTCCTCCGTCGGTGAGCGCTTCCGCGGCGGCGCTCTGTCCATCGAGGGCGTACTCGAGCGCCTCGGCGGTGGTCATGGCCTGGCCCTCTTTCCAGGCAGCTTCGCCCCTGCCCTTGGCGCCAAGCCGATCGCGCGCTTGCTGGCAAGCCGCCTCCAGCTGTTGGGCTCTGAACGACCATGTGGTCAACGAGTACTCGCGCGACAGCCGGTCCGCGGCGCCCGCGAGCCGCAACGTCCGGTCGTCCTGGCGCCGTGCCGCCGCGACCAGTGACAGACCGACGAGGCTCCAGATGATTCCGAACCAGTCGTTGACGACGCGGAAGATCGACAGCGACTCCATCCAGGATGCGGCAGCTTGATCCGCATCGCCCAGATCGAGCTGCGCCTGGGCGAGACTCTCGAGGTAGCGGGCGAGGCCGGGCGGATCGCCCTGCGACCTTGCGAAAGCAACGCAGCGGCTGAGGATTTCGAGCGCTCGTTCCGCATCACCTTGCGCTAGCGCGAGAAGGCCCCGGCCGTTGCTGAAGTCGATTGCCAGTCGCTGGTAGGCCGGATCGCTCAAGAGCGAGATCGCCTCGTCGTACATCTGGCCCGCGAGCGCCAGCTCGCCGGCCGTTTCGTACACAAGTCCAGCACCGTTGAGGGCTCGCGCGAGGAGCTCTGCATCTCCGACCTTCCGCGCGGCCGCTACGGCGGATTCGGCAAGCGCTCTGCTTGCGGCGTGGTCGGCCTGGCGCCACGCCAGGCGTGCGGCCATCGTCATGGCCGTGACACTCAGCTTCTCGTTTGGTTTTGATTGTGCGAGCAAGTCGAGAATGAGCTTCCCCGCCCGCGCCTGAGCGCTGAAATCAGAATCCGCGATCTCGAGGGCCAGCCTCAAACCACCGTCTTGCGCGTTATCGCGCCCCCAGCTGAGCGCGTGCCAGAAGTTGGCCGACTCGACGGGCTCCCACTTCCGCGAGCTGAAGTAGCGGTGGTGACTTTCCTGGATCGCATGCAGCTCACTCGATGTCCGCAGCTTGTCGCTTGCGAAGTCATGGTTGGATTCGAGCAAGCTGTACCGCGTCCCGCCGTCGCCCAACCTGTCCGCGACGACCATTGACTTCTGGACGAGCCCAGTGAGCACGGGCAGCGCTGTCACCGGATCGTCCGCGGCGCAAACTGCCTGCGCGGCCTCCATGGTGAAGCCGCCCTGAAAGACTGCCAGCCTGCGGAACAGCCGCGCCTCGTCCTCAGTGAGTAGGCGATAGCTCCAGTCGATGGTTGCGGTCATCGTCTGCTGCCGCTCAGGGGCCGTCCGCGCATCCGAGGTCAGGACGCGGAAGCGATCGTTGAGATTGGTCAGCAGCTCTCTCTCCGACATCATGTCGAGCCGCGCTGCGGCCATCTCGATGGCGAGAGGCAATCGATCCAGGCGCGTGCAGATCTGCGCGATCGTCGCGGAGTTTGGCTGCACCTCGAAGCCGGGTCGGACGAGACGTGCGCGAGCCTCGAACAGGCGAAGCGCATCCCGCTCGGGAAGCGAGGGGACCGGCCAGCGAGCCTCGCCGGCGACGCCGATGGGTCCCCGGCTGGTGGCCAGGATCGTCAGCTTGGAGCACTGCTCGAGCAGAGACTGAGACGCGGTCGCGCAAGCGGCGGCGATGTGTTCGCAGTTGTCCAGGATCAACAGCGCTTGCTTGGCAGCAAGCCATGACGCAACGA
>WNFW01006137.1_pt1 | contig 15165 bp, 19 predicted proteins | sample 5400131 | NCBI WGS metagenome assembly WNFW01 (sample SAMN13153362, study PRJNA577476) | soil metagenome | isolation source: 20 cm soil or saprolite under grassland replicate 1 | place: USA:California | collected 2016-06-15 | reverse complement strand
GTAAAATCGGGGAGGCTCAGGTTCACGGCTCGGCGCAAATGCCGCAGTTCGAACTTGGCGGCGCTACGAGCGTCGAGGACCACGACGCCAGGCTCTGACATCGCCTGCAAGAACTGATCTTCAGTGAGGCGCCGCGACTCCCGGACGGCCTTAACCTTCTCAGCGTTGTTAAGAAACGCGGAGTAGTCGATCAACCGGTTTGGAATTTGCGTCTCAGCATGCGCACCGAAAGTGAGAAGGGAAACTGCGGTCGCGATTGCTAGATGTGTCTTCATATGTTGTTTAGGTCAGTGGACAACGAGAAGCGGGCGAATGTTCGTACAGGATTACGATAGTTTCTTGGTCTTTGTTTCCGCCTGGTGCCTGTCGAAAGAGAGAGCCGGCATCTCCCCCATACGTAGCACTGCAAAATCCCACTCGCTCGCAATGGCAGCAGGGCGTATCAGCGATGATTTTGTCTCATGAAAAGAATTACATTATTGAGCTTCGCAGGGGTAGCTTTTCTCAGTCTTGGTCAACCAACATGGGCAATTCCCCATGGAGGCGGAGGTGGCTTTGGTGGCGGCGGTCACTTTGTCGGTGGCGGTCGTCCCAGCGGATTTGCTGGCGGCGGCATTCGCGCTGCGCCAGGGTTTGCCGGTGGCGGCCTTCGAGCAGCGCCTACTTTCCAGGGGGCATACTTCACTGGCCGAAGTGTCGGGGGAGTAAGTAATGCACCACGATTCTACTACGGTCGCGCGGCAATGCCGGCTGTAAGGTCTCAGGAGGTCACAGGGTTGGGCAACCGACCAATAGCTCGGATTGCCCCCATGGCCTCAACTGTCAGGGGCCAACAAAATCGCACGGTGCAGCTGACGAGGCAAAACACGCGGGTCGCAAACTCGCAAATCGCAGCGACAAGTCGGCAGCCAAATCGTACAGGCTCCATGGCAGGGCGGAACCGGGTTTCGGATCGGCGGACGTTAACGCCAGCAAACCGTCAGTCGTTCGCTAAGAACCACGCGTCCGAGCGGCATGATGCGAACAATTGGCATCGCGATTGGGACAGGCATCGCGCCCACTTCCATAACAACCGCGTGTTTGTCTTTATCGACGGTTTCTGGTGGGGACTTTACCCGTCGGATTATTATCCTTATTACGCCAACGGCTACCCGTACGATTATTACAACAGCTATCCGTCTGATTATTACAGCGGTTACCCATACGGTTACTACGACTCTTCCGGCTATGATGACCAGCCGAGCTATGGCGATTCACAGCAATCTCTGGCCAATGCAGCGGTCGGGGCTGTCCAATCGGAACTTGCGAAGCTTGGTTACTATAGCGGCGCGATCGACGGAACGCTTGGTGACCAAACAGAGGCCGCACTTGCCCGGTATCAAGAAGACAACGACTTAAGCGTTACGGGGATTGTTGACGCAGCTACGCTTCAATCACTCGGAATCAGATGATGAGCTTACACATCTTCCTCATAGGAGGACGCGAACCCAGGAGGTGGGCACCACGCCGTGGTGCTCACTTCCAATTCAGTAGCCCTGAGAAGGATAAGTGACACTGGTTCGTCGCTGCCCGCGCACGGGATGCGCGGGCCCGAAAGCAAAATTCTTAAAAACCGAAACGCGTACAGCTTTAAAAGGGGCTCGTTAGGTCAACCAACACACTTATCAGTATGCCTCTTCGAAGTGCTCATGACGCGGTGTTATTGCCCGTCCCAGGAGAGGCCTTCCGTCATCATTTTTATTTCGCTTCCGCCGGCGTCCGGCTTGACGAAGATCGTGAGTTTCGCGGAACCGCGCTTACGATTCAGGATCGAAGAGTTCGGGGTGATAAGATCATCGCCGTCCTTGGCCCATCCTTGCGCTTTCAGATTCGCGCTAAGGTCGGCGCAGGCGCTCTTCACGGGCAACTCGCTCTTGAAGCTCATTTGCTCCACGAGAGACTTGTACTCAACATCAGTCGCATCCTTGGTTAGCGCGACATCCTTGGCATTTAGGGCCGGTGCGGCTGGCTTTGTCGCCGTCTTGTTGTCGGCCTCAACCGGTTCGGATTCTTCGAATCTTGGCGGCGTTTGTTTTGTCTCTGTTGACTCGGCAACTTGGTATTCTTTTGGAATCTCGCCTAACGGCGCGACGAACTTGACGTTAACCTCCCATGTCTCGCCAAAGATGTCTGTGGGGCCGTCCGTAGTCAGTTCTCCCTTCACCTGGCCGTCCGCATACTCGAAATCGTTTGTCTTGATCGTGCCGACCGAACTGAAGTTCTTGTGCTGAAGCGCGCTGTGCGCCACCTCGCAGCCAAAGATGTCACCGTCTTCGTGGAGCGAGACGACCACTGCGCTGCCGAACTTGCCGAACCCGGCATTAAAGTCGGGCTTCTTATCTTTGGAATGATCCTTTTCGGTGAACACCAGCACCATCGAGGGTTTATCGCTAAAGGGCTCGCGCCAATGCGCCGACACGTAAGTCAGCTTCGCCTCCTTGCCGTTCCCCTTGAAGACGCCCGTCACCGACGGCTTTATGTTGGCGGCTGGACCCGGCTTTTTAGAAGGCGGCAACGATTCCCCAGCGCGGAGCAGCGGCACGTTGAAACGCACTTCCAAACCCGAGGGAAACATCCCTTCGGTTTCATTCGGCTGACCGGCTTTCCCAATCGCCCGCCCATCCTGCAGCTTTAATTCCCCGGTCGCATTACTGGTATGCCTGCCGAGGGATATGTCGCCGGCGCCGGCGCCCCAGCCCTTGAATTCGCCTGCCTTCGTGAACTCCAGTTTGACGTAAGGCTTCCTAAAGTCAGGAGTCTCACCCGCCTTTTCCGATTTCCTTGCCGCGTTAAGCTTCTCGCTTGAAATCCTCGGACCGCTCAAGACCACCGCAACGCCTTCCTCGCCGTCGATAGTAGTCTCATAGGCCACGGCGTTTTTTAGTGGATAGTTTTTGCCCTTAAGCATCAATGTCCCTTCGCCTGGCTTGGTTGTCCCTTCCTGCGCAAGAAGCGTCACCGCGCCCATAGCGCTTACGATTTCAACCACACACATGATTTTTTTGGTCATACTGAGTCCTAGAACGGTTGGCGTTGGAGATGCCTGCAACATTCAAATCTCAGCAGAAGAACGCGGAGATGCCAAGCATGTCCGAAAGGCGACTTGAGCTTCGGCGGATTACCTATCACCCGTCGACACCGTTGGAACCTCTTACTTTTTACTTCTATCAGGCGGCCATTCCACGCCCGCCAGTTCCTTTGGCGGTTGTGTAGGGTCCACCGGATATATCAGGGACAGGTCCATGTTAGATTTGGAACCTTGCAAAAATTCCAATTCCTCCGGTGCGCCCACGATCAACCACAATACCTCTTCATCAGTATCGTTGAACACCTGGCGCAATTGGTCCGGTGCAACCAATACGGCTCCGTATTTCGGCACCGTCAACGTCTCGTCGCCGACGCGCATTCGACCAGTCCCTTCGAGCACAAAATAAAATTCCTCCGAACGGATGTGCTTATGCAGCGTGTTCGCGCTCTTCGCTGGCAAGCGCCATAGCCGCGCGCCGAGGTTCTCGCTTCCGGTGCGCTCCAAATAATCCGCGTTCGGAATTTTCATCAGGTTTGACGGACGCCAGTGCAGGTCTTCTGGTTTGATGAGGTGATAACCCTGAATCGCTTTCATGGTTTGTTGTAGAAACGCTCGCCGCGGCGAGCCATGTTAATCAAGTTCGGCATTTGGACACAATGGAGTTAGCGGAAGCCGACGATATGGAAGAAGAGCTATCGGTCGTTAACAGAGAAAACAAAGCAACAAATTCGCAGACCCTGACTTTCTTCATTGTTCGCTCGCGTGTTAAAGTCAGCACGAATGAAAACGACCCGGATCGAAGCGTTCAGCGACGGCGTAATGGCGATTCTCATTACGATTATGGTCTTGGAACTGAAGGCGCCGCATGATCCAACACCAGCTTCCCTGGCAGGCATGTGGCCGACTTTTTTTGCCTACGTCCTGAGCTTCGTCATCATTGCAATCTACTGGGTCAATCATCATTATCTCATTCACCTCGTGGACCGGGTCGATGCTGCGATTCTTTGGGCAAACATGAATATGCTTTTTTGGATTTCGCTCATCCCCTGGGCGACCGTTTATCTCGGCGACAATCACGCACTGCCTTTTCCGGTCGCGCTTTATGCCGGCGTTTCGGCGGCGGGCGCGATTTCCTTTTACCTGCTGCGCGAGTCTATCGGCAGGCACCATCATGAGCCGGAATTCAAACGGTTGAACAAAAGAATGGCGCGCAAAAATCTTATCGCCCTTATCATTTACATCGCGGCCATCGTAGTGGCGTTCATTTACACGCCACTCGCACTAATCATGATTGCATTGCCAGCGGCGATGTACTTCCTGCCGGATCGCGGCTTGGGGTTTTTCGTCCGCTAGCTTTACCAAGCGGGCATAGCTGCGCCCATTTAAATGGAAACGCCGTTGACGCCTCTTGAATTTGCTCGCCGCGCACGCAAACTTTATCCCGACCGCGTCGCGGTAATCGATGGCGACTCACGCTGGACGTATGCCCAGTTTCTCGATCGATGTGATCGTTGGTCGGCGGTCTTGCAGAAACTTGGAATCGGCTCGGGGAACCGGGTCGCCTATCTCTCACCGAACACTCACCCGCAGCTCGAATCGTTCTACGCCGTCCCGCAAATCGGCGCTGTGCTTGTGCCGTTAAACTATCGCCTTACGGCGGACGACTTCGTTTACTTGATCAATCATAGTGGTTCGCGCATGGTCTGCGCAGACCGCGATTATCTTGGAACGATCGATAGCATTCGCGAACAGCTTCCCAAGGTTGAACACTTCGTCGCTCTCACAGGAGAAGGCGAGCACTGGCTCAACTATGAGGCAATGGTCGACGCGAACTCGGCTGAATTTTCACGCCAGGAAATTCACGAGACTGATCTGCTCACGATCAATTACACCAGCGGCACCACATCGCGTCCAAAAGGCGTGATGATCACCCATCGCAATGCCTGGATGAATTCCATCGGCACGCTCCTCTATGCGCGTATGACCTGTGCTGATCGTTACCTGTGGACGCTACCGATGTTTCACGCCAACGGCTGGACTTTTGTTTGGACCGTAACGGCAGCGGGGGCGACTCACATCTGCCTGCGCAAATGCGAACCGCGTGCTGTCTGCGAATTGATGAAGACCGAGCAAGTCACCACGCTGTGCGCAGCGCCGACGGTTTTGATTGCGTTGGCAAACGCGCCGGAAAATATCCGTCGCCTCGCGCCGAAAGGAATCCACGTTATCACTGCCGGTGCGCCGCCGGCAGCGTCGACCATCCAGAGACTTGAAGAAGACTTGGGCTGGACCATCACCCACGTTTACGGACTAACAGAGACAGCGCCGTTCATCACTGTCTGCGAGTCGCGCGCGGAACATGCGTCGCTGCCGATCAGCGAGCGGGCCGCGATCAAAGCGCGCCAGGGCGTTGAGTTGATTACATCAGGCGAATTGCGCGTTGTCGACACGGATGGCAACGACGTGCCGCACGATGGCGTTACTCAGGGTGAAATCGTCGCTCGCGGCAACGTGGTCATGGCCGGCTACTACAACGAGCCGGAAGCGACCGAGCGAGCTATGCACGGCGGATGGTTTCATACCGGCGACGCCGCGGTCGTGCATCCGGACGGCTACGTCGAAATTCGCGACCGCCTAAAAGACGTCATCATAAGCGGCGGTGAAAACATTTCGTCCGTCGAAGTCGAAGGCGTGCTTTTGCGACACCCGGCCGTGCAGGAAGTAGCGATTGTTGGGTTCCCACATGAAAAATGGGGTGAGGCACCGCATGCCTTTGTTGTTCTCCACGAGGGCGCACACGCCGATGAGCGGGAGCTGTGCGAGTTTGCGCGAGCGAAGCTCGCGCACTTCAAAGCGCCGCACAGCGTGACCTTCGTCGAAGAGCTACCCAAAACTGCGACCGGCAAAATTCAAAAATACATTTTGAGAGCGCAACGACCTGCGATCGCTCCGCAGTAAGCAGTCGCCCGTTTGTTATCAAGTACACACGTCGTTAAAGTCGCGCGTGCTGAAAACCATTGTCACGCTGGCAGGCTTTCTTCTCGCGACTAATGGCCTGTTCGCTCAAGCAGATTAAACGAGCCGGAGCTGGAACAAACCGGTAGCGCCATTCCGGATCGCTTCATACCTGATTACCACGCCGGAAGGTCATTTCCTCCTCGACGGCGGCTTTGTCGAAACCGCGCCGCAGATCGAGCACAATATCACCGAGCTCGGATTCAAATTGACGGATGTAAAATTTCTGTGAACAGCCACGCGCACTACGATCACGCTGGCGGCTTAGCTGAGCTCAAAAAGGTGACGGGCGCAAAATTCGTGGCGAGCGAACCTGACGCGCCACTGCTCCGCAGCGGCGGGCATGGCGATTTTCGGTTTGGCGATACCCTCACCTTTCCACCAATCGAGCCCGATCAAATCGTGCACGACGGAGAAAGCATCCAGCTTGGTAATCAAAGAATGATCGCGCACCTGACGCCGGGCCATACCAAGGGCTGCACCACCTGGACGACGAAGATCCGGGACGGGAAAAAAATTTACGACGCGTCTTCACAGGCAGTCAGAGCGTACTCGATTACAAATTCGTCGGCCAGGAAAGTTACCCGGGTATCACATCCGACTTCGAAAGGTCTTTCGCGTTATTGAACCATTTGCCCTGCGACATTTTTCTGGCATCGCACGGGAGCTTCTTCCATTTCGTGAAAAAACACGAAGGCCTGCTGCGCGGCGACGCGAACGCGTTCATCGATCCCGACGGGTACAAAACGTATCTGCGCGAGAGCGAGCACGAGTTTCGCAACAAGGTCGCCCAGCAAAAGACGGCCCAAAAATAATTCGTTTCAGTCAGGCGCGCTTTTAAAGCAGTCGCAATCCCAGTCTGCTTGAACGTCGTGACCGGCTAGACCTCGAGAGGGCCGGCACCCGAGCCGGAAAATGGTAACTTAAGTTACCTTGACCTCGAGCGGCCGTTTCCTTTTCTGAAGGACACCAATTAAAAGACAGAAACATGAATAAGAAAATGAAAATCGTGGTGATCGGAGGCACTGGCCTCATCGGAACAAAAGTGGTAAACAATCTTCGGCACCGTGGCCACGAGGTAGTGGGTGCGTCACCTTCCTCGGGCGTGAACGCCTTTACTGGTGAGGGACTGGCTGAAGCGCTAACAGGAACTCAGGTCGCTGTTGACGTCGCGAATGCGCCGTCGTGGGAGGACAACGCGGTGATGGAATTCTTCCAGACAGCAGGGCGTAACTTACTTGCTGCGGAAGCGGCCGCCGGTGTACGGTACCATGTAGCGCTGTCAATCGTTGGCGCTGACCGGCTTCCCGCGAGCGGGTATTTGCGCGCGAAGGTGGCTCAGGAAAACTTGATCAAGGCATCAGGGATTCCATTCACGATCGTTCGCTCGACGCAGTTCTTCGAGTTCGCGAAGGGCATCGTGCAATCGGCCGCCGAAGGGCAAACCGTTCGGTTATCACCAGCCCTCTTTCAGCCTATCGCGGCGGATGACGTCGTCGCCGCCCTGACTGGCTTCGCACTCGCCAAGCCATTAAACGGTACAATCGAAATTGCCGGTCCCGAACCGATCCGAATGGATGAATTCGCCCGGCGTTTCTTGAGCGCAACGCGAGACCCACGGAAGGTGACCGCGGACGTCCATGCCCATTACTTCGGCACAGAGCTGGGCGATCAAAGCCTTAGCCCCGGCCAAAACGCGCGTCTCGCCCCGACGCGTTTCGAGGAATGGCTCACCCGCTCAACGGCGCAAAAGGCGGCGTAAATTTAGGACGAGGCAGGCAGCGTAAACTTAGGAACCGGCAGCAGATCGCATGATATTCAGCGGTTTGCCGCACATCTTGGAAAAGCGCCTCGGACGAACTCTTCCCGAACATCCCAGGAACCTTCCTTCTTACTTTCGCTGAGCGACCGACAAGGTCTTTTGGAGTCCTGGCTTCCAGATTAAAAAGAATTCCTGCGTTCCTGCTTTCCTGAGAGATTATTCTCTTTGTACTTCCTAATTCTTACTTTTTAATTCTTACTTCGTTCCATGCATCGTGACCATCAACGTTGGTACTCGCACCGTCTCAATCGCGACATGGGCGTCGCCATTTACGGCAACTACGGCGGGCCGATCCTCGCTTTCCCAACCAGCCAGAGCGATTCGTTCAATAACAAGGGAGCACACCCCTTCCATCGGAGCTGGATGCAGGCGCAATACGATGCCTATGTGGCGAACGAAGTTTTCCCGTTCATCGACTCCCAGTGCCAGACGCCGGGCATCGGGATTGCAACATTGGGCGCATCACTCGGCGCCTATCACGCGGCTAATACTCTCTTCAAACATCCCGACCACGTGAAGCGCTGCTACGCGCTCTCAGGCATTTACGACATGCGAGACTCCATGGACGGCATGTATGACGACAACTTCTACTTCAACAACCCGGTGGATTACATGGCTAATCTGAGTGACCCATGGTATTTTCACCATTACGCGAGTTGCGACATCCGGCTCGTGACCGGCTGCGGTCCGTGGGAGAACAGCGGGCCGAGCTACCGAATGTCCGAGATCCTGAGAAACCGCGGCATTGGTCATCACTTGGACGATTGGGGCCCGGAGGGCGGGCACGAATGGCCCTACTGGCATCACCAGATGTGGGAATACGTCGGCCAGCACTACTAAGGAAGCATCTACCTCGCCTCCGATTGGCGCCCCAACGGAGCTCCTACGTTCTCAACTATCTTGCACGTCGTACCACCTGAATGAACATCACTGACTGGAATGCGATTGCAGACGCCTATTTTGAGATAGATGATCCGGAAGGACGCGCTGTCCTTACTTTCATTAGAGAGAAACTAACGAAGCTTCAACCGAAACGATTGTTAGATTACGGCGGTGGTGACGGAAAGTTTGCAGTCCTGTGCGCGGAGAGCTTGCCGCTACAGGAAATAGTTACCTATGACCCGGCGCCAAGGATGGCATCTCTAGCGCGATCTCTCTGTGCGGATTTCAAACAAATCCGCGTGACTGACGCGACACACGAAATTCAGTCCGGAGTATTTGACGTCGTAACTTTTAATGCGGTCTGGATGTGCCTTAAGAGTCGCGAGGCCTGCTTGGACACGTTATCGGAAATCGCCAGGCTTCTTCGCTCGAATGGCCGTCTGGTCGCATCGGTGACACATCCATGCTTTCGGACCTGTAAGTTTTCGAACTATTTCACGGACTTCAATAACCGCGATTATTCTAATGACGGCACATTATTCAATGTCACGATCTACGATGGCAAACGCGAGCTTCGCATCGTTGATGTGCATTGGAGCCTGACGGCGATGACTTCGCAGTTGAACGAATCAGGATTTGTAATTGAAAACCTCTACGAACTGCCTCGCTCGACTAGCGGCTCAAGCCAACCTGATGCCAGCCTTTGGTTGGTAATTCTCGCTCACAAACTCTGAATTGACGCACGTCACAGATCTCCGTCTGTTCTCATCACTTGTCACTTCCGATAGGCCGCGTGGCGCAGCTTTACGCGGCCACTCGTCACTTCCGTTGACATTCGGATCACGCAAGGAGTAAAAGCACAGGAATGATTCCGCTAACTGCCTTGTGGCTTCCCATTCTGCTTTCGGCTGTCGTTGTCTTTTTCGCCAGCTTCATCATGCACATGTTGCTCACTTACCACAGAAGTGATTATCGCAAATTGCCAGACGAAGATCGTGTGACCGACGCGCTGCGAAATGCGGGCGTGACGCGAGGACCCGCTTATTTCTTTCCCTATTGCAAGTTCGAAGAAATGAAATCAGCGCCCGTGATTGAGAAATTCAAACGCGGACCGGTGGGCTTGTTGACTGTGCTGCCCAGTGGCCCGCCTGCGATGGGAAAGAATATGGTCCAATGGTTTTTGTATTGTGTGGTGATCAGCATCTTTGCCGCTTATCTGTCCGGCCGTTTGCTGGCACCCGCGACTGCTTTCTCGCAAGTATTCCGCGTCGTCGGCACGATTGCTTTCTTAGGATACGGCGCAGCTCACGCTCAGGAATCGATTTGGAGCGGTCGAAGCTGGGTGGTCACGCTCAAGCATCTTTTCGACAGCCTGATTTACGCGTTGCTGACGGCGGCAACATTCGGTTGGCTATGGCCGAAATCGCTCTAGTTGCTTCTCGCCTCTCGTTCAAGTTTAGTAAGTCAGGACGTTACACATATTGAAAGTTTTCTTAAGCGGCTGCGAACCGGGTGATTTCAAGTACACGGTTACAATGACAGTTTGGTAGCAGCCCCAGCCTTCATATACGGCGCTGAACGACGGCGCGGCACCGCCTTCAAGCGAAAGAGGATTCGGGTCATAGACAAGATCGTAATGAACGCGGGCGATGTTCTCGATTAATTCCGGAGCATCAAGCGATAACGTGAACGTGTAGCGCTTGGGATTGTCTGCGAGAGGTTGCTGTCGGGCGACCAGTGAAAAGTCTTCGGCTCCCGTGGGCGCGGCATTTGTTGTTGCGGCTGCTGAGCTTTTCGTAGTCTCCACCGGCGGGGGGACAGGACGATTCACCACCTTCTTGACGGGCCGGAGATAGAACGCCAGGCCGATAAGAATGACGAGAAGAACTGCAATTACGCCGAGAGACTTAGTCACTCTTAGCTTACCGCCTCGCTGGACTCGTTCTGGTTCGGGTTTGGGGCCTGATTGAGAGATCTGAGGAAGCAACGCCTTTATCAACACTTGGATATCGGAGTCCCAGCGCGCGTGCGTGAGTTCGACGGCGTTGCGAAACGCAAGCTCCTTCAAATCATCTGGTAGTTGATCTGGCTTGGGAGCTGACGCGCCTTGCACCAGAACGGGAATGACCGGGATATCGCGTTTTAGAGCAGCGCCCGTTTCAATACGAACGAAGTCGGCAGGGTCGTCCAGACGGCGTTGACCTGAAGTGTCTTTTGCAGTCAACCAATTCCTGCCGATCAAAGACAGAAACACCCCGCAGGAATTTAAGCTCTGGTCAATGGACTTCCGAAAATCCCGCCCAGGTTGTATGGCGGCAACATCCATAAATACCGAATCGGGACCGAAGACGGCAACAAGGTCGTCGTACAGGCGACCAGCTTGACCTTCAGAGTCCTCTCGCCTGTAACTGAGGAAGATTGAGCCCATTCGGTCTACCGAGACTATCACAATAGCCGCAGATGGCGACTCACTCGAAGCCCTTCGAACGTGGCACGATTTCGAGGTGGACGAAGCTGGATGATCACGCTCATCTTTTCGATAGCTTGATCTTCGCACTACTAACACCAGCAACATTCGGCTGGTTATGGCCAAAAGCGCTCTAGCTAGTTCTCGCTTGCTCGCGAACCCTTAGAAAATGCAGAAGAGCAAATCTAGTAGGCTTCACGCCTGAAAGTCTTAACGTCCGAATCAGTTAAGAGACCGGTCTCCCTAACACAACGTCTTCCTTGGTCCAGCTATGGACAGCGCCACAGTGGGCACAGGTAAATTTTTGGCCCTTCATTTTTGCGGCGGGCCAGAGTTCCTGTTCAATCGTGCGACCGGTATCGGTGAGCTTCGAGGTGGAAGGACAACGCACGAGCAAGCTTTTCAGACCGGCGCCGATCTTTGGTTTCGGTCGCCGTTTCGGCGGTTCGAAATAAAATCGTCTTGCCATGTCAGAGCCGGTAAACAATCCGCGCTTTGGCAGTATCGTAGGGTGACATCTGCATCCTTACGCGATCGCCGACCGTCAGGCGAATGAAACGTTTGCGCATTTTACCCGAAATATGGGCAAGCACGAGATGATCGTTCGCAAGCGCGACCCGAAACATCGTTCCGGGCAGCACGCTCATGATCGTTCCCTCCAGCTCGAGCGCCTTCTCAGAATCCATCAATGCTCATTTCTAATCTCTGATTGCTAATCGCTAATTTCGGATGGTATTCCCCCGCTCTCAACGATCAGCTATCAACTATCTACTATTGAGTTTTACCGGCGATTATTCGCGAACGAGCGCCGACCGCCGCCACCGCCGCCGTAAGGACGCGGACGTTCCTCGCGAGGACGCGCTTCATTTACGGTTACCGCGCGGCCATTGAGTTCTTGGCCGTTGAGGGCGCTCATCGCGGCGCTGGCCTGCGCGTTGTCATTCATGGTGACGAACGCGAACCCGCGCGATTTGCCGGTCATCCGGTCCATCATGAGACGGACTTCATTGACCTGGCCATGTTGTTCGAACAGATCCTGAAGATCGTTCTCGGTGCTCTCAAAAGAGAGATTACCTACGTACAGTTTCATTGTGTTCTGAATCTGGAAAAACTAAGCAGCTACAGAGCCGTTCCCGGGAATCGGGTTTCAAACCACCAATGAGCGACGCTCACCTGACGATCTACCGTGCCTTGAAGTTAAACAGAGTAATCCAATAAGCGCGCACTATCGTATGGATTGCCCGGAATACAAACGATCATTTCAAGGGAATGGTCGGGGGCGTTTGTTATCGAAAGCTGCGATCAACGAAACGCGTTCCATCGGGATGCGATTCCCAAGTTTACGGAACCAGAAAAAACTTTCCTGTGTATGGATCTTTTACGATGGACCCGGACGCAAAACCGGTGACATCGACATATTTTCCCTCGTCCGGTGTATAAGGACTCGTGACCATGCCTTTCCGGCCTGGGACCGGAATTCCATAGGGCAAACCAGCTTTTACTTTCTCCATATCCGCGGCTGAAAGACCTCGCACAGTGCCTTCTTCTTTGGGGGGTTGTGATGGTTGTGCGACTGCGGGTGTCGCCGCGCCCGCAGGTGCTGCTCGCGAAGTGGGTCGCCGCGTGGCGTGCGCTGTCTTCGTAGATTGAGAGGGCGTCGACTCAGGCTGAGGCTGCGGCTGAGACTGGAGAGGCTTGGAAATCGATTGACCAACTTTCTTGAAGAAGTCTCCCACCGGACCGGCGTTTACAAAGGGTCCGCTCAAGAACAAAAGCGCGATTACCAGCAACAATAAGGTGTTCATCGCCGACAACTCACTGAATCGTCTCCTTTGTTTGCGCTGGACCTCTAAGACCCAAAGAAAAGAAATTCTTCCCGCGCACAACGAAACTCCTTCTGTTGCGGTGGATGTCAACAATCCAGATCGTTCGTGAATATTGGGATTAGGATCAGCTTGACTAGTCTAGCGCTCGAACTGATTCCAACCACGGCTGCAGCCGCTCGAGCTAGATCTTGAGGTCGGTGGGCGGAATAACCTGGGAGAAATCGACTGTCATTCGAATGTCGCCGGCTGGGTCAGATCGAGTGATGACGCCGTGATCCTCGTTGACGAACTTCCAAAGAGACAAGACCAACTTTCCGATCACCTCGCGATCGAAGACAAAGCCGTGCATATGGACCACAGACTCTCCTCCCTTAATCATGTAATCAATCACCGCATCGATATCACCCCGGTGCACATCGACAGGTCCGATTGGCCTGAAGCCGGCCTCGAGCAATGAGTGGAGCGGGAGGTCGTTGCCGTCTATAACATGGGCGAGATACTCTTCGTCCGGCGAATCTCGACCACTCTCCTTGATTGCGTAGACCATCATGATTTTCACTAACAGCGAGCAGAGCCCGAAGCCGCGTGCGGCTGGGTGGAACATCAGGCCACCCACCTCCGCTTGCTTCGTCGATTTCTCCTCGCCGGATCCCTGAATGATGCCGGTGCCAATAATGTTGTCGGTTGTCCGGTTCAGCACATGAAATAATCGGCGCTCCCGCGCCGCTTCAAGGAAAGCATGCGCTGGACGATCAAAGAGTGTTCCTTCGTTCAGCGCCTCGATAAACGTGAACGGGATTAGGTACTCGGCCTCTCCTGTCAGGCGCACATCGATCCTGTCCTGATCTCTGATGACTGCCGGTCTAAGAGCCATTTCGAGAGCGCCACTGGCAAGGCGAGCGGTTCATTGAATTGGTTGATGAAAGAATTGTCGTTTTCATGTGGGCAAACGATGAACCGCTTTCCGTGGCGATGCGCGTCTTGCTGTCGTTGTCGGCTGCCGTCGCGAGCGGATATGACGGATAACAAGCGCGACGCTGGCGATGATAGAAGTGCCCGCGGCGATGATTTTTGCCAGAACAGCCGGATCTTCGGCCGCCGCTGCCCAGCGGCCGTAGAAAGGCTTGCGGGGCGGCTGAGATTCCCGCTGCAGTTCTAAGCACAAGCCCATCCGGTTCGATCCGACTCACCGTCGCGTCTTTGTATACCTTGCCGTTGATGGTTTTGAAGTCCTCCGAAAGTGCAAGTGACGCGAACAGGACAGCCAAAATTAAGGATTCACAATATTTCACGTGCGCGAGATTCTGCCGTTTTTGTTCTCCACCCGGCAACGACAAAATGATGTGAACAACGCGCGTTGATTCTAGAGTTTTTTGTAGCCACGGCCCTGTGGGCCGTCGATGAGTCGATAGAAGTGCCATTCTTTTGCCGGCTCGATGAGCATTTTTTCGCGCTTAAGACGATCTTCGGCGCGCTTCACGTGCGGTGTGGCAATGTGTGCCTCAAAACACGCTTTATCCCGCCACTCCATGTACAATAGAAAAAGCGTTGGATCATGCGAACCCCGCGGCCGATCCATTCGTGTACGTCGTTCCCGGAAGTTGGAGTGCCGATCCGCGTACTCCGTTTCCCTTGCCATGGGCGCCGACACTCCCCTATCACGGGTTCGTAGACCTTTTCTTCTCGCCCAACTTCGACCAGACTGATTCTCCCGAATATCACTCTTATGTGATCTTTATGTCGCTGGAAGGTAAACAGGTGCTGAGCGCGGAACAGTTGCAGTCCGACATGTTAACGTGGTTTCGCGGGTTGGCCGTGGAGCGAGGCGGAGCCAACAAATTCACGCCCGATCTTTCCAAAGTATCAGTAACATATAAGGAAGATTCAGCGCCGTCACCGACGTCCGGAGGCGCAGCGGTTCGGGCGTTCAGTGGAACCGAAACCATCTACGATACCCACGGCAAACTGATCACGTTGAACTCCGAGGTTCGCATGATCTCGGGTTGCGGACCGTCAAACAACACAGTCTTCTTCTTCGGTATGTCACTTGAGCCGCGCGATGGAGATATGTGGAAGCAACTGCACG
>WNFW01002503.1_pt1 | contig 15175 bp, 7 predicted proteins | sample 5400131 | NCBI WGS metagenome assembly WNFW01 (sample SAMN13153362, study PRJNA577476) | soil metagenome | isolation source: 20 cm soil or saprolite under grassland replicate 1 | place: USA:California | collected 2016-06-15 | reverse complement strand
AATATCGGGCAGCGACTGCAGCAGCCGGTGCACCAGCGTGCCGCGCGCCAACGCCTTGTCGCGCTCCTCGCCGCTGGGCGATGCCCACGCGCGGCGCGGCGCCGCCTCGTCGTACGTGGCCGCCGGCGAGAGGAGACGAACGGGCGGTGGTTCGGCTGGCGCGTCCGCGTCGAGCCAGGGCGGCCGTCCATCTGCGGGTACTGCCTGTAGCAAATGGATAACCCGACTCTCGGCAGCAACGGGCAACTTGCGATAGCGCCAGACCTTCCCGTCGCCATCGTCGTCTTCGACCGAGAGCGGCGGCTTGAGCGCCGCGAACACCAGGTCCCACCAGCAACCCTGCGGCCGCGCGCGCTCGCCCTCGGCGCCGCAGATGACGAGCCGGTCGATAGCGCGCGTCATCGCGACGTAGAGCAGGCGCCGGTATTCGGCCTCGGCTTCCTGGCGCACGCAATCGCGCGCCGCGCTCACCGGCGCGGTGTCGGTTGCTTTCGCGCCCGCCCAAACGAGGCAGTTCGGCGCTTGCGCGGTCGCCCCCGGCAGCGACAACAGCCGCGGCTGGCGCTGCGGCGGGCCCGCCGGCGCTGTGGTGGTGTCGGCGATGACCACGATCGGCGCTTCCAGGCCCTTGGCGCCGTGCACCGTCATTACCCGCACTTCATCGCGGGTGATCTCCATGTCTCGTTTCACGTCGGTCTGAGCCGCGCGCAGCCAGGCGAGGAAACCCTGCAGGGACGGCGTTTTGCGCCGCTCGTAGTCGAGCGCGAGATTGAGGAATTCGTCGAGCGCGTCGTCTGCTTCGTGACCGAGCCTCGCGAGAAAGCGCTTGCGGCCGCCCGCGCGCCCCAGCACGCGCGCATAGAATGTAAACGGCATTTCGTGTGCCCACTCGCCAAAGTGCTCAAGCTTCGCCAGCGCTTCGGCAAAGCGCGCGTTGCCCTGCGCTTTCGCCCGCAACGCCGCGCGCAACGAGCTTTTGCGCTTCCAGGCCAGATCGAACAGATCCGCATCATCGAAGCCGAAGAGCGGGCTCTTGAGCACGGTCGCGAGCGCGAGATCGTCATCGGGCAGCAAGAGCGCGTCCGCGAGCACCATCAGATCCATGACGGCGATATGCTCGGTGAGCACCAGCCGGTCGGCGCCGGCGACCGGAATCTGCAAGTCCTTCAGCGCGCGGATGATCGCCTCGAACAAGGGTCCGCGCTGGCGCACGAGCACCAGCACGTCGCCCGCGCGCGACCCCTGTTTCATCCAGGCCTTGACGTTTTTGGCAATCTTGGCCGCGAGCCGCACCTGCGGACTTGTTTCGGTGAGCTGATCGAACGGCGCATCCCAGGCTTCGATCTCGCGTTTGCTCGCGGGCTTGATGAGCTCCCAAATCTCTACCAAGCCGGGAGCCGCGTCGGGCAGCGATTCATGAACGGTGTTGGCCACTTCGGCAGAGAGCCCCGCAAAAGCTTCAGGCCGCGCAAAGATCGCGTCGACGGCGCCGAGCACGTTGGGTCCCGAACGGAAGGAATGGCGGAAGCGGACGTGGCGAAATTCATGTTCGGCGGCTTTGGACAGCTTCTCGAACCTGTGATGCATGACGGCGAACTCACGCGGCGCCGCGCCTTGGAAGGAGAAAATTGATTGCTTCTCGTCGCCGACCGCGAAGATCGTCCGTCTGATCAAGCGCGCGCCGGAGCCAGCGAAAAATTCGGCGGTGAGGCGGGCGATGATTTCCCATTGCTTCGGGCTCGTATCCTGCGCCTCGTCGATCAGCACGTGGTCGATCCCTTGATCGAGCTTGTAGTGCACCCAGGCCGCGCCCTGCGCGCCGAGCAGCGCCAGCGCCTTGTCGATGAGATCGTCGTAATCAAGCTGCCCGCGCCGGTCCTTCATCGCCTGGTAACGGGAGAGCACGGCATCGGCGATGGTGATGAGCGCCGCCGTGCGGTCGCGGCAGGCCACGGCTTTGCGGCGCTCGATGAGCCCAAGCATCCGCTCGCGCTCGCGGCAGAGGCGCTCGGCAAGCTCGGGGTTGGCGAGCTCCGTCGATCGGGTGAGGATTTGCTGGCGCGGCTCGAGCTTACCGGTGACAAAGACCTGTTGATAAAAGCCGGCGCGCTGCGGGGCGCTCGCCGCAGACGCGGCAAGGAGCCGCCGCGCCTGCTCGTGGTCGCTCTTGCCGCCCCGCTCAAGGGCCTCGGCGGCGGCCGCCCATTGCGATGCTGGAAAGATGGGGCCATCCGTCATCTCGCTTTCGACCCGCTCGATCGTATCGTCCCCGCCGACGCCGAGCGTGCCGCAAAGTGCGGCGATGGCCGCCTCGATGCTGCCGCCGTGGTCGACCCAGGCGCGCACCGCATCGCGCTTGCGGATTGCCTCGCCGATCACGTCCTTGAACGTCTGGTCGGATGTCCCCGCAATGGCGCTCGCCAGCGCGCGGCCGAGCGCCTCTTCTGGCGCCAAGGCTGCGTCGAGCAGCACGCCGAGGCTAATCTCGTTGAGGAGTTGCGCTTGCGCCGCCTCGTCGAGAACGCTGAAGCGGGCGGCGACATTGGCCTCGAACGGAAAATGATGCAGCAGTCGCGTACAGAAGGCGTGAATGGTCTGCACCTTCAATCCGCCCGGCGTGCTTAATGGTTGCGTCGAGCTCGATATCGTCGAGCGCGGTCCAGCGGCGCAGCTCGTCAAAGACGCGGTTCGCCATGTTTGCGGCGGCGGCCTTGGTAAACGTGATGCAGAGGATCTTTGCCGGGTCGACGCCGTCGAGCAGCAAACGGATCACGCGCAACGCGAGAACATGGGTCTTGCCGGATCCGGCATTGGCCGCCACCCACGCCGAGGCCGCGGGATCCGATGCCTCGATTTGCAGGCGCCGCAGGTCGCCGGGAATGACGCGGCCAATTCGCTCCGCCGTGCGCATCATTCGCTCTCTGCATCCTCCGGTCCGGCGACGGACCATTCCTTCACCCGTGCGAGGTGGTCATACGTGCCGTAGCGGCTCTTCCACATCGACAAGACCAGCGGCTGATAAGGCTGTTGTTCGTTCTCGAATCGCTGAGCGACACTTGTGAGCTTCTCGAGCGCGCGCTCGGCATGGAAGTCCGCGTCGCCATTCTTGAAATCGATCGGCACGCCGTCGCCTGCGGGATCGCCGCTCTTGAGCGAGACGTAGACCAGCTCGGCGATCGAGGCATCAGCAGGGATATCGGGAAATCCACCGTGGCGCAGAATCGCGGCCTCGAGCGTGAGCTGCGGCGAGACGCCGATGCGCACCTGCTTTTCGCTCGGCACCTGTCCGGTTTTGTAGTCGAGAATGGCATAACGCCCGCCCGCGAGCCGCTCGATACGGTCGGCACGTGCGCGCAAGGTGAACACCCGCTCGCCGAGAGAAATTTCGATCCTGCCTTGCACCTCGGCGGTGAGCGCCGCGAGGCTCGCACGGCGCCCCTTCTCCCAGCCGGCGAACCAGCGGGCGATCCGCCGGAAGCGTGGCCACCAGAACGCGCGCGCTTCGGGATAGTCTTCAAGCGTAGCAAAATGCTTGCGGCCGATGTCGATGAGCGCGGCGGCCGGATCGGCGGGGAGCGCCGCCGCGAAGTTTTTGGTGAAATCGCTCAGCGCGGCATGGATGACGATGCCGCGATCGGCCGCGCCCGGCGGCAGATCGACGGCATCGAGCTCGCGCAGCTTGAGGATGTGCTTGGCGTAGATCGTGTAAGGGTCGCGCAGCCAGTTCTCGATGTCGGTCACCGAGAGGCCGGTCGGCCGCGCGGCGCGCGGGGGCTTTGGCATGGGTTTTTCGACCCGCTTGACCTCCGCGGTTCGATCGAGCGCGCGCGCCCAGGCGAGATATCTCGCTCCTCTCGCGCAGACCTCTTGCCAGCGCTGTTCGCCTGCGACCGCCGCCAGGCGCTGGACGAAGCGCGAGGGGACGCTTGGTGTACCGGCCAATTTGGCGGGATAAGCGAGGATCACCTCGTTCGCGCCGAGCGCCTGCGCAAAGTCATGGGCGGAGAGCGAAATGCGCCGCTCCGGCAGATCGAGCCCGAGCGCGTGGCGCATGGGGCGGCTCAGCCAAGGATCGGATGCGATTTCGGGCGGCCATGTGCCCTCGATCAGGGCGCCGAGCACCATGCGATCGGCGCTCTGCAGCCGCGCTTCGAGTGGACCATAGATGTGCAGCCGCACGCCCGATAGCGGCGGCCGCCGCACCACGCGATCGCAAATGGCCGTGCGGAACAGGTCCGCATAATCAACCGTCCCAACGGCAAAATCGGCGTGGCTCGCGTTGGCCGCGATCTCCTCGAACGCGCTCTCGAGCGCCACCCCGTCGCGGCCCTGGAAGGCTGCCGGGACGCCAGTTGCGTCCGCGCTCAGCGCCGCAACCACGCTTCGATGGAGCGCCGCGATTTTGGCGAATGGCGCGCGCGCCTGTCCCTCGAGCGGGGCGAGCGCCGGTGCGAGCCGCGCGAGGAGGGCGGCAGCGTCATGGAGCTGCGCGTCGGTGAGGTCGGCGCGCGGATCGGAGGGATGCAAGTCCGATGGTTGGCCGTGTCGCAGCTTTGCGAGCTCGGTGTGAAACACCGTCAGCGCGTGCGCGAGACCAGCCGTGCCCGGCCGTGGACGCGAGCCGCGCAAAACGACCTTTTCGAGCCCGGCGATTGCGCGTGCGTGCGCGCCAGCGGCGGCGCCAAGCCGCAGGAGCGGATGCTTGAGCAGCGCGAGGAGCGCAACCGGGGTAACTCCATCAAGCGCGGCTTCCGCCGCAAGGCGCGCGAACAGCCCTGCGGGAGTGTCGGCGAGCTCCTCGCCGGCCGAATCCTCGACCGCCACATTCCAGCGTTCCAGCGCCGCAAGCACGCGGCGCGCCAATGCGCGGTCGGGCGTGACGAGCGCTGCGGTCTTGGCTGGCGTCTCAATCGCCTCGCGCAGGCTGATCGCGATCGCGAGCGCCTCTTCTTCGGCATTGGCGGCTTCGATGACCGTCAAACCTTGCAGGGCGCCTTCGATCCACGGGACGTCGCCACCAGCGAGCCGTTTCCAAGCGTCGGTCGCGGCGGCCGGCCGCAGCGCCTCGCATACATAGCGTTCGCGCCGATGCGCGGCCGGCGTACCCAGCACGCTCACCTGTTCGCGGGTGATCCCGATGCGTTGCAGCAGCGCCTGCATGGCGAACTGCGGATGCTCGAATGCTGACGAAACGCGTGCGGCCGCCTCCTCGCCCCCGCCGATCAGCTGCCAGGACCGCGCGTCGAGTTCGAGGTCGAGGCCGGGCAACACGACGGCGCCGCGGTCGAGCTTGGCGATAGCGGCGATCAGCTCGGCGGTTGCCGGCATGGAGGCGGTCGAGCCGGCGGCGATCACGGGCCCGTCGGCGTGCGCGGCAAGGCGCGCCGCTTCGGCCTTGATCAGCGCGTCGCGCCGAGCAGCCGGCTCGATCGCGCCTCGTTCGGCAAGAATCTTCGGCCACGTCTCGCGGGCGATTTGCAGGAATTCGAGCGTGAGCTGCCAATAACGATCGAGCGCTTGCGGCACCAGCCCATCGAGCCGCTCCCAGGGCACGCCGCGCGTCGTCATGTCGTCCATCAGGCGCGCGAGGTCGTCCGCGAGCGCCAGCGCGGAAGCGGGATTGTTCGCAACCAGTGGCGCCTCGCCCTGCTGGTCGGGGGCGATGCGCTCCGCCCATTTGAGCACGAGGCGTGTGAGCAGCAGGCGCCGCTCCAGCCCGCCGAGCGCCGGCGGCAACTCGAGCGCCTCGCTGGCCAATGCGCCAGCTCCCATCTGCGCGAATGCGATTTCGTCCTCATCGATGTCGCCGACAGCGACGATGCGCGGCACGATCGCCGCGCTTTTGCCGATCATCTCGAGGAAGAGGTCGCGCGCGAGCCGGCAGGCGCGCCGCGTCGGCAGATAGAGCGTGGCGTCTGCAAGCGCGAGCGGGTCCTGCCCAGCGGGAAATCCCGGTACCAGTTTTCCCTCCATCAACGCGCGGAGGAGCGTCGGGACGAATGGCACCGAAGCCGGAATGGTGAACACGTGGGAGGCAGGCGCGGCGGTCATCCGCTCAATCTACGGACTGATTCGCGCCGACTCAATTTTCGGAATGGAAAGAGGGCCGCGGCTACCCGAGCCTTAGATGGCGTGGGCGAGGATTGTTTTCTCGGCGGCCCGGACAGCCTCGGGCGTGCCGACATGCATCCAAACGCCTTCAAGGCGCAGTCCGCAGAGCCGCCCGGCCTCGGCCGCCTGGTCGAACAACGGGGACAGGGAGAAAGCTCCCGCCGGTGCGCTGGCAAAGAAAGCGGGCGTGAGGATCGCGGCGCCGGCGTAGACGAAGGGCACCACCTCGTGCTCGCCGCGCCGTGTGAGCCGGCCGTCGGCCGCCATCGAAAAGTCGCCGCGCCCGCTATAGCCGATGCTGGCGGCCGCCGGCGCAAGCAAGAGCAGCGCGTCCATGCGTGCGGCGTCGAAGCCAGCCGCGAGCCGGGCGAGATTGGGTTTCACCCCGTCGATCCAGATCGTGTCGGAATTGACGTGGAAGAATGGGCCGTCGCCGAGCTGCGGCAGCGCCTTGACCACGCCGCCGCCCGTGCCGAGCAGCTCTCTGCGCTCATCCGAGATGACGATCTTCGGCCGCTTGCGGCCGGCAAGATGGCGCTCGATCTGATCCGCCAGGTGATGAACGTTGACGACCGCGTGCTCGATCCCCTGCGCCGCGAGACGATCGAGCACATAGTCGATGAGTACCTTGCCGCCAACCGGCACGAGCGGCTTGGGCAGCTGCCCGTTGAAAGCGCGCATGCGCGTGCCGAGCCCCGCTGCCAGCACCATGGCGCGTGTCGGCGCCGTCGCAATTTGGCGATTGTCCATCAATGGGTTCTGCTCGCTGGCGCTTAAATTGTATTTAACGATGGCACGTGGGCAATATACCACGCGTTGAGCGCTTCCAGTGCCGGATGGCTGAGCGCGCGCTGCAGATACCCCCAGACCCGCGGCAGATGCCGCAGGTATTGCGGTTTGCCATCGCGCATGTCGAGCCGTGCGAAAATGCCGAGAATCTTGCTCGCGCGTTGGGCGGCGAGCGTTGCATAGATCGTGATGAATTGCGCCGCGTCAAAATCGGCTGCGCGACAGCTGCGGCCGCGCACATATTGGCCGAGCAGCGCAAGCTCCGTCTCTTCGGAGATGTCGACACGCGCATCCTGCAACAGTGAAGCGAGGTCGTAGGCAGGCGGGCCCATCACCGCGTCCTGGAAGTCGAGAAGGCCGATCTGGGCGAGCTCGCTGCGCTGCGGCAGCCAGAGCAGATTGGGAGAATGGAAGTCACGCAAAACCCAGGTCGGCGGCGCATCGATCGCGGGCTGCAATAGTTCGCGCCAGATTGCGCGGAACGAGTCCCGTTCCGTGTCGGGGGTCGCGGCGTTCAGGCGCGGCAGGAACCAGTCCAGCAGCAGCTCGGCTTCGATCAGGAACGCGTCGGTGTCGTAAGCAGGGATGCGATAGTCGAGCTGCGGCGCGACCGGCAGTGTATCGGGCAGTTGCCGCTCATGCAGCGCAAGCAGGACGTCGACCGCAACCTCGTACCGCTCAGTGATCGGCGCCGGCGGATCGCCTGCGACGAGTCGCTCTTCGCCGAGGTCCTCGATGATCAAAAATCCTTGGCCGAGATCGGCCTGGTAGATGGCGGGCGCGGAGAAGCCGTACTGCCGCAGCCCATTCGCCATCCCCACGAACGGTACGACATTGTCGGCGAGGTGCGCGATCGCGCTGTATGGCTTGTCGCCGCGCACCGGCGGGCCGTCAGGGCGGGGTGGCGAACTCATCAGCAGCACGCGCTTGTCGCCGAGCGCGAGCCGCTCATATGAGCGCGTCGAGGCGTCTGCGCGCAACCGCGTGCGCAGCGCCTCGCTGTAGCCGCTCTCGGCGATGAAGTGGCGCACCGCGGCCATGCGGTCGACGCGCGGCGCCAGTGCGCCATAACCGGTGACGCGGGCATGGCGGAATTCGAGTTTGAGCTTTGGGGCCAATGTGAGTGAGACATCGAACCGATCGGGCGGCAAAAGGTGATCCACGCGATCGGGCCACTCGAGCAGCACGACCGCGCGCTCCGGCAGGTCGTCAAAACCGAGTTCGGCGAGCTCCGCCGGCCCCGACAGGCGATAGAGGTCGACATGCACCAACGGAAATTGCGGTAGCTCGTAAAGCTGCATCAGCGTGAAAGTCGGGCTCGGCACTTCGAGTGCAGGATCGTCAGCGAGATAGCGGATGAGCGTGCGGGCGAGCGTGGTCTTGCCGGCGCCGAGATCGCCCGAGAGGGTGACGAGGTCGCCAGGTTCGACCGTATTGGCGATGTCGATCGCGAGTCGGCGGGTGGCGTGCTCATCAGGCAGCGCCACCGAGAAGCTCGATGTCTCGGATTTGGGCAGCGCCATGGCATCACTCGCCGCCCGCTCGCGCGAGCATTGCCATCGCGGGTCACGCAGCGCTTTGCTCCGCTGTTTGGGCCAGCGGGAATACGCAAGTGACCGTGGTGCCCCGCCCGACCGTCGACTCGAGCGTCACCGAGCCGCCGTGCAGCTCCACGAAAGAGCGCACCAAGGAAAGCCCCAAGCCCGTCCCGCGGTGGTGCGAGCCGAGCGAATGCGTCTCGAACCAATCGAACACCTTGTTCTGCACGTCGGCGGGAATTCCCGGCCCGCGATCGGTCACCGAGAAGACAAGGGCATCTCGGCGCCGCTGCGCGGCAAAGGTAACGATCTCGCCGGCGGGCGAAAAGCCCACCGCGTTGGCCAGCAGATTGAACAGCGACTGTCGCACGCGCCGCTCGTCGGCCACGAAACTTCCGATCTCCGGCGGGGCATGAATTTCGAGCGTGATTCCGCTTTTGACCAGGCGATCCTGCACGCCTTCGGCGGCAGCTTCCATGGTCTTGCGGATATCCACCGCTCCGAGGTTGAGCGTCATGGCGCCGGCATCGATGCTGGCGAGGTCAAGGATATTGTTGATGATGGCGAGCAGCGCGTTGGTCGAGACCGTGATGTAGCTCAGATATTCTCGCTGCTTGCCGGTGAGTGGACCGGTGACGGGATCGCCGAGAAAATCCGCGAAACCGATGATGTTGGTGAGCGGCGAGCGCAGTTCGTAAGAGACGTGGTGAACGAAATCGGTCTTGAGCTTGTCCGCCGCCTTCAAGGCTTCGTTGCGCTCGCGTAGCGCGCGCTCGACATTGACGGTGTCGGTGACGTCCTCGAACGCCACCAGCGTCGCGCCGTCGTGGAGCGGCATGGTGGCGCAATCGAGCACTGTTCCGTGGCGGCGTTCGAGCCGGCCGAGCGCCGGCTCGCGATTGTCAATCGCCGTGATCGTAGCCCGCAATTTTTGCCACACGGGATGCTCGCCATGCAGCGGCCGCGTCCAATCACTGATCGATTCGATGTGCGGCCGGCCAGACAGCATCTCGGGCGAAAGCCTCCACATCCGCGCGAAGGCAGGGTTGTGGAGGCGCAGCCGCCCGTCGCTGCCGAACACGGCCACCGCCTCGGTGAGGTTGTCCAGCGTCTCGCTCTGCACGCGGATCAAGGCATCGTAGCGCCGCTCGAGATCGAGCCGCTCGGTGACATCGTCGAAGAGGTAGATCACCCCCCCTTCCGAGTTGGGCGTGGTGACGACGCGCATGGTGCGGCCGTGCGGCAGATGCCACATGTGCTCCTTGGCTTCGACCGCGCGGTAGGCATCGTAAAGCGCGTTCTTCCATTGCCGGAAGTCCTGCTCGTCTGGAAGCTTGCGCGCCGCCCGCAAACGATCGAGCACGGCTGAGTCGGTGGGCCCCTGGTCGAGGAAGGCCGCCTCGAGATCCCACAGTGAACGATAGGCGGCGTTGTAGAAGGAAAGCCGCCGATCGGAGCCGAAGATTGCCACTCCGGTCGCGAGTTGGTCGAGCGTACGCCGGTGGGCATCCATCATGCGCTTGAGTTCGCCGCGCATGAGCTCCGCCTCGGTGACGTCAATGGCGATCCCGGCGCTGCCGCGTGCGGCGGGCACGCTCGTCACGTCGAAGCTGCGGCGCTCTCCCGCGACCACGGCCGAGAGCCGCCCGCCGTATGGTTCGATTGCCCCGTGCGCGCGCAGAAGCTCGCTGCGCCCGCCGTGCTCGAACAGCTCGATCCCGCGCTCGATGGCTTCGGCGGCATCCTTGGCCTCGACCGCACGCGCATACGCTTGATTGGTGAAGCTGAGCTTGCCCGCCTCGTCACGCGCCCACACCGGCGTGGGGATCGTCGCGATCAAGGCGTGGATGGCCGCGCTGTCATCAAGATGCTTCTGGTGGCGGCGGGCGAGCTCGGCGAGTTCTTGTTTGGTGCCGCTCACCTCGCGCAACCGCAGGATCGCTCGGCCGCCGATCACTTGGCCCTTCGTCTCGATGAAGTGGCCGGCGAGCGTAGCAACCGTCATGGCGAAGCTCACGCCGCGCGCGCGCAACGCGTCGAGGGAATGCTGCATGTCGCGCGCTGCCTCGGCCTCGAGCCAGGCGCCGAAGTCGAGCAGGCCTGCGCCCGCGGTGGTCAGGAGCGCCGGATCGCCGATGATTTCGGGCTCGTCGGCCGCCGCCGGCCATGCGACCAGGACTTGCGGCTCGGACAATAGCAGCGCATAGGCGCGATCGATCGCAGCCTTGGAGGCGAGCGCCTCCTCGTGTGCCACCGCTTCGACCTCCGCCAAATGCCGGCGGGTGCGCACGAATAGGATTGCGCTGACGACGGCGAAGCAGAGGATGCCGACCGTGAGCGCAAGCGCGGCGATATCGTCGCGATCGAGCAGCGGAAGGGCGGAAAGGTAGGCCTCGAAGCCGCGGAATTCGTGTCCTCCGGCGGCCCAGGCGCCTTCGCTAGGCAGAAGCGTTGAGAAGGCGAGGAATGTCGTGCGGACTTTGCCATGACGGCGGGCGGTGGACGCGCGCGCATGCGCTTGGTGCTGCGGATGAGCCCCAAAGCCCTCCGCGGTTATCCGGAGCGCGTCCGGCATTCCCGCTTGCCCCATTGCCGCATTTGCCGGCGTCGGGCGACTGCCGGCGCGCATCGCTTGGCGGAGTGCCTCATTCCGCCGAGCGGTGCGCGAATCAAAACACTTTACCCCCAATAGGAGTTGCGCCGGAAGTAGGCCAGATCATGAACACGTGATGCGGCAGCGGCGGAAGAGCGCGGTTCGTGTGCCATGTCCGCGAGTTTTGAAACTATGACCGCCCGACGAGCTTGAGCCCTTTCTCCAGCGCGGCATAACTGCGCACGGGCGCAGCCATCAAGAAGCGATAACCCTCGCCGAGGATGCGCTCCACATTATTGGCGTCCACGTGCGGGTGACCGACCACGACGTTGTGCCGCTTGCACGTCTCGACCACCCGCGCCATCCATTTGAGCACCTCGGGATGCTCATATTGACGTGGATGGCCGAGTTCTTGAGAGAGATCGCCCTCGCCGATGAGGATCGCGCCGATGCCGGGCACCTTCTGCAGGATGACAGGTAGCGCCTCGATGCCACGCGTGTCTTCCATCATCAGGATCACGAATACTTCGCCCTTGGGATTGAGCGGCCACACGTCAGCGCGCGCGTAATAATCCTGCTGGGAAAGGCCCCAATAGCGCACGGCGGCGGTTGGTCCGTCCCCGCGGATGCCAGCAGGCTCATAGAGCGGCGCGGTTTTCAGGCGCGGATAACGACAGGCGGCGACCGCGTTATACGCCTCCTCCAGGGATGAGATGTGCGGCCAGACGATCCCATAGACGCCAAGGTCGAGCGCCTGTTTGGCCTGAAACTGCGCTTTCTCCGCACCGTTGGGAGGGATACGCACCATGGGCGTGACCGAGGGCGCAGGCGAGCTGGACTTGGCGATCTGGCCGCGGTTGAGCATGTATTGGAGGCTATCCCGCAGCGCCCGGATGTCCCACGGATTGTGCTCCATCTCGTAAACGATGCCGTCGTATTTGGCCGTCGACATCGCGATCGCGGTCTCCGGATCGGCTTGGCAGAAGGACGTGAATGCCGGCTTGCCAGCCTCGAGGGCGCGGATGACACCGTTCAAACGCGGAATATCGGCCATGCTTTTCCCCTGCGATGACGTTTGCGTCGCATCCTAACAGAGCCCAATCCTGGTTTGACAACGGTGAAGCCCGGTTCGTAGCATTCATCGCGGGAGGGGACTCCGGCTCAGGAGTTTTGCGCCCCAATCCTAACAACAGCGACGGTGCCATGATCATCGATTGCCACGGCCACTACACGACCGAGCCGAAAGACCTGCTGCGGTGGCGCAAGGAGCAGGTGGATCATGTGAAAGACCCTGTAAAACAGCCCTCCAAGGCGTCGCTCAAAGTTTCCGACGACGAAATCCGCGAGAGTCTCGAAGGCGCGCAACTCAAGCTCCAGCGTGAGCGCGGCACCGATGTCACCATCTTCTCCCCGCGTGCCATGGGCATGAGCCATCACATCGGCGATTACAACGTGAGCCTGGCCTGGTCGCAGCTGTGCAACGAGATGATCTATCGCGTCTGCACGCTCTATCCGAACAATTTCATCGGCGTGTGCCAATTGCCGCAGTCGCCAGGCGTTTCGCCGGACAGCTGCATCGGGGAGCTGGAGCGCTGCGTGAAGGAGTTCGGTTTTGTCGGCTGCAATCTCAATCCGGATCCTTCGGGCGGGTATTGGACCGCACCGCCGCTGACCGATCGGTGGTGGTACAAATTTTATGAAAAGGTGGTGGAGCTTGACGTGCCGGCGATGGTGCACGTCAGCGCCTCGTGCAATCCTTGCTTTCACGGCACCGGCGCCCACTACATCAATGCCGACACCACTGCATTCATGCAACTCATCATGGGAGATCTGTTCAAGGATTTCCCGACGCTGAAGCTGATCGTTCCGCACGGCGGCGGCGCAGTGCCGTTTCACTGGGGTCGCTACCGGGGCTTGGCAATGAATAACAAGCGCCCGCCGCTCGATGAGATGATGAAGAACAACGTTTGGTTCGACACCTGCGTGTATCATCAGCCTGGCATCGACCTTCTCACCAAGGTGGTGCCGATCGAGAACATCCTCTTTGCCTCCGAGATGGTCGGCGCGGTGCGCGGCAAGGATCCACAGACCGGTTACGATTTCGACGACACCAAGCGCTATGTCGACCACGCGCCGGGACTCTCGGCCGAGGACAAGAAGAAAATTTTCGAGGGCAACGCGCTGCGCGCCTACCCCCGCCTGAAAAAGAAGCTTGCCGCAAGAGCAACGGCGCCGGCGTAGTGAAAGGACGAACCGCGCGGGTCAAGCAAATGTTATTCCTGGTGCGCCCGCGCGGTGCAGCCGTTCAGCCGAACATTGGCTGCTGAGCTAATTCAACGAAGGCGCGCGCGAGTTGGGCGACGAGGCCCCAAGCTCGGCAAAGGATGTGTCGGCCGCGACGGCTGGCGGTTTGAGCGGTGAGCGCCTATTTTCGGGACGACCGCTGCGTGCTCGAGCGCTAAAGCGCGAGGATCATCATGGGTATCGAAGCGTTGGGCTATATCGGAGTTCGCGCCAAGACTCTCGACGATTGGGCGAGCTACGGCGAAAAGCTGCTGGGCCTACAGCGCATCGACAAGAGCCGCTCAGGCCTTGCCTTTCGCATGGATGACCGCAAGCAGCGGCTCGTCATCGACGCCGACGGCGGCCAGGGTATCGCCTTCTTTGGCTGGGAGGTCGCGGACGCCGCCGCTCTCGACCAGGTCGCGGCACGCATCGAGGCGGCTGGCACCAAGGTCGCGCGCGGCTCGCGCGCGCTCGCCGGCGAGCGGCACGTTGCCGACCTGATCGTGCTCAGCGATCCCGGCGGCAACCGGCTCGAAATTTTCCACGGTGCGGAGAGCGCCAGCGATCCGTTCAAGCCCGGTCGCAACATTTCCGGATTTCGCACCGGTCCCCTCGGAATGGGCCACGTCGTGATGCATTTTGAGCGCATCGCCGAGGTGATGGCGTTCTACCGCAATGTCCTCGACTTCAAGCTTAGTGACTATTGGCTGCGCCCATTCCCGGGTTATTTCTTCCACGTCAATCCGCGCCATCACAGCATCGCCTTTGTTGAGAGCGGCATCAACATGGTCCATCACATGATGGTCGAACTCTACAGCTTCGATGATGTGGGTCAGGGCTACGATCTTGCCCTTGGCGATCCCGAGCGCATCGGGGTCACACTCGGGCGTCATTCCGGCGACTACGTGACTTCCTTCTACACCTGGAATCCCTCGGGCTTTCTGGTCGAGTACGGTTGGGGCGGCCAGCTGATCGACGATGCCGACTGGAAGCCGTTCGAACGCAAGTTCGGTCCGAGCCTGTGGGGCCACGAGCGGCGTTGGATGTCGGCGGAAAAGAAGGAGCAGTCACGCCGGCTATGCATCGAAGCCGCCGAGAACGGGCAGCGCCAGCCAGTTCAGGTGATCGCCGGCAATTACAATCTCATGCCCGGCATCTGCCCGTGGTGGGACAGCATGAAAGCGGGACGCAAGGCAGGGTGACTGCTGGCGGGCTGAGCGCGACCAACGCCCGAAACCGACCTGATTGTCCAGCACAAAAGGCTCCAGACGCGCTCACGACGCACTGAGCCGTCGTGGTCGCACGAGGGCCCAGGAGCAGACGGTTTCCGCTGCACTGTGGCTTTCCAATCACAGACAAAGCGGCATCTCGACTGTATGCTTGGTCTGCAACATCGGGGGGTTCAGATGAAAAAGCTATTTCTCGGAAGCGTAGCGCTCGTCGCATTAGGCCTAGGCATGCCGGCATTCGCTGCCGAAAGGCCGCTACCAGCAGCACCGGCGTACACGCCCGCGCCCGTCGCGGCTTACACGAACTGGAGCGGCTGCTATGTCGGCGCCAGCGCCGGGACCATGAGCGGCTCAAGCCAGCACTTCGATAGTGCCGGCACCGCCATTACCAACAGCTTCGACCTGTCGGGCTTCATCGGCGGCGGCCAACTCGGCTGCAACTGGCAGTTCGGTGCGTGGGTGGTCGGCATCGAGGGCGACGGCTCGGCGGTCAACAAGTCCGGCCAGGGACTCGAGCTTGCTCGCCCGACCTGGATTTCGGAGACGCAGGAGCGCTGGTTCGTCACCGCTCGCGGCCGGCTCGGCTTAACGTGGACCGATAGGACGCTTCTCTACCTGACCGGCGGCGG
>WNFW01008991.1_pt1 | contig 15176 bp, 14 predicted proteins | sample 5400131 | NCBI WGS metagenome assembly WNFW01 (sample SAMN13153362, study PRJNA577476) | soil metagenome | isolation source: 20 cm soil or saprolite under grassland replicate 1 | place: USA:California | collected 2016-06-15 | reverse complement strand
GTTCGATTCGGCGTTGCGCTTGCCGGTCGTATAGACGGGCGGGTGCTGGAGCAGAAGGAGCGTGTCTGATATTTCGCCGGCAGCACGGCGACCGGCAAGCTCGCGCTGGAGCGGCCAGGCTGTCTCGTAGTCGACTAGGCCAAGCTGATGGACTTCGCAGATGAGGGCGACTGAGGAACGCGCCGGTGTTTGCCTCACCCCAGATTCCTTCGCGGAGGGGTCGTCTTCCACAATCAGCTGGCGCCGGCGCTCAGAATGACGGGCCGTAGGCATCAGTCGATGCCGGTCTCGGGGCTGATCGCTTCGAGCCGTTTCTTGACCACCTGCAGGAACGCACCCGCCTGGTGACCATCGAGGACGCGATGATCGAACGAAAGGCACGTGGCGATGATGGAGCGGACGGCGATTGCGTTGTCGGCGACTACGATCGGCCGTTTGGTAATCGACTCCATCGTGATGATTGCAGATTGTCCCTGGTTGATGATCGGCATGGAAATGACGGTCCCGAAGGCGCCGGTGTTGTCGAGCGTGAAGGTGCCGCCCTGGACGTCCTCGAGCTGGAGTTTGTTGTCCCGCGTGCGCTCGCCCAGATCGCTCATCGCTTGCGCGAGGCCGGTCACGCTCAGCCGGTCGGCGTCTCGCACGACCGGGACGAGCAGTCCGCGCTCAGTCGCAACGGCGATGCCGAGGTTGACGCGCTTGCGAAGGATGATCTTGTCCTCGGCCCAGGAGGCGTTCAGGTACGGGTGCTCGAGCAGCGACTGGGCGACAGCGTGGGCCATAAACGGCAGGTAAGTGAGATCGACGCCGTGGCGCTGGTGGAACGCTTCCTTCTGTGCGTTCCGCAGCGCTACGAGCCCGGTCACATCCGCTTCTACCACCAGCCAAGCAGCTGGGGCACTGAACGCGGCCGCCGTCATGCGCTGTGCGATCGTGCGACGGATGCCCGTAACCGGCACGGTCTCTTCGTCGGCGCCCGGTTTGGCGGGCGTAGCAGGCGCGGGCCGTTCCGCGGTCGCCACGGCGGGCGCACCGGATGCGGCTGCGCGCACGTCGTCCTCGACAATCCGCCCGTTCGGGCCGGTCCCGGTCAGTTGTGCGAGGTTCACGCCCAGCTCTTCGGCCAACTTCCTAACTCGCGGCGTCGCCCGAGGTTGTTCTCCATCCCCGTCGCGGCCGTCCCCACTCGAGGGCTCGCGCGCAGGCGCCTGCTGCCGCTCAGCCGCTGGCGCGGCCGCCGCAGCCTTCTGGGCTGCCGGCGCCGCGGAGGCTTCTTCGTCCGTCGGCACGGGAGAAATGTCAGCAGGCACCTCACCCGCTGCTGTCTCCAGCCGCGCGAGCTCGGCACCCACAGGGATCGTGGCGCCTTCCTGGGCGAGAATCTCCGTCAGCGTGCCGGAAACAGGGCAGGGCAGTTCGACATTGACTTTGTCGGTATTGATCTCGACGATCGGTTCGTACTTCTCGACTTTGTCGCCGGGCTTCTTGAGCCAGCGCTCGATCGTGCCCTCGGTGACCGTTTCGCCGACCTCCGGCATCGTCAGGGTGAACGGCATGCGGGGCCTCCCTTGTTAGTAGGCGGCGAGCTTGCGAATGGCTTCCGCGATCTTCTCCGGGTTCGGTAGGATGTACTCCTCGAGTATGCCTGAATACGGCGAGATCGGCACGTCCGGCGAAGCAACTCTCGTCACCGGCCCATCCAGGTATTCGAACGCGTCCTGGGCGATCGTGGCCGCAACTTCGGCCCCGAACCCCCCGGTGATGTTGTCTTCGTATACGATGAGCGCCTTGCCGGTCTTTTTGACTGACTCGAGAACGCGCTCCTTGTCCCACGGTGACACCGTCCGCAGGTCGATTACTTCCACGCTCGCGCCGTTCTCTTGGTCGACGGTCTCGGCGGCTTTCAGCGAGTGGTGAGTCATCATTCCATAGGTGATTAGCGAAATGTCGGTGCCCTCGCGTTTAGTTTCTGCCTGGCCAATCGGGATCGTGTAGTCTTCGTCCGGTATATCCTGGCGAAAAGCTCGATAGGCCTTCTTGTGCTCGAGAAAAATAACTGGGTTCGGGTCGCGGATCGCGGACTTGAGGAGTCCTTTGGCGTCATAGGGCGAGGCCACGCAGATAACCTTCAAGCCCGGCACGTGTGCGTAGAACGCCTCAATGCTCTGCGAATGGTATGGCCCGCCGTGGATGCCTGAGCCATACGGAGTGCGGACGACAATAGGGCAGCTCCAGGTGCCGTTCGAACGGTAATGCAGGCGGGCGGCCTCGCTCACGATCTGGTCGAAGGCCGGATGGCTGAAATCGGCGAACTGTATCTCCGCGATCGGGATGATCCCATTCAGCGACGCGCCGATCGCTGCGCCAACAATGCACGACTCGGCCAGCGGCGTGTCCATGCAGCGGTCCTCACCGAATTCAGCAACGAAGCCTTCAGTCGCGCGGAAGACGCCGCCTTCGCCGACATCTTCGCCCATCACGATTACGCGGTCGTCGCGCTTCATCTCTTCGAACATCGCGTCGCGGATGGCTTCCACCATCGTTTTCTCAGGCATGAGTCAATCCTCCAATCGGTGCTGCCGAAGGGGCAGGTGCGGATCGCTTTCGACCATGCTTCGACCAAGCTCAGCACGAACGCAAAAGATGCATCTTAGGACCTCTCTTTTTCCACGAAGACATGTCGCAGAGCCGTCGGCGCTTCGGGCTGTGGCTCCTGCTCGACCTGATCGGTAGCCGCGTCCACTTCGTGGTTCACGCGATCGTTGATCTCCTTCTCGGCGTTATCGTCGAGAACGCCCAGCTCCTTGAGTTGATGCGGGAACGCCGCGACCGAGTCTTTGGCGGACCACGCCTCTACCTCTTCGCGAGTTCGATAGCGACGGTCATCGTCATCGCTGGAGTGCGGCATCAAGCGGTAGGTTTTCGCCTCTATTAGCGTCGGACCTTCGCCGGCGCGCACCCGCTTGACGGCCTCGGACATCGCCCCGTAGACGGCAAGGACATCATTTCCGTCCACACTAACGCCCGGAAAGCCGTAGCCCTGCGCCCGAATCGAGACGTTTTCGATAGCGGCCTGTTTCCGCCACGGGACGGAGATCGCGTAGTTGTTGTGCTCGCAAACGAAGATCACCGGCAACCGCTGGACGCCGGCGAAGTTCATCGACTCGTGCCAGTCGCCTGTGCTGGTGGAGCCGTCGCCTGAGTACCCGACGGCTATCTCGTCCAATTTCCGCAGTTTAGCGGCGAGCGCTGCGCCCACGGCATGTGGAAGCTGAGTGGCGATAGGAGCACTCCCGCTGACGATGCGCAGGCCGGGGTGGCTGAAGTGGGACGGCATGTTCCTGCCCCCGCTGTTGATATCATCGCGCCGCGCAAAGAAGCCCCGCAGGATGTCGACCGGCGTCATCCCGATCGTTACGGCGACAGCCACGTCACGGTAGTACGGGAACACCCAGTCGACGCCGGGCCGCAGCGCGAACGCGGAGCCGACCTGGGCGGCCTCGTGGCCCTCGCCGCTGAACGTCATCGGCCCCTTGCCCATGCGCTGGAGGATGCGCTGGCGGACGCTAAGCGCTCGAGCGAGCAGCATCTTCTCGAGCATCTGGAGAAGCTGCTTTTCCGTCAGGGCGTGTGTTTTAATGGCCTCTTTGATCGCGGTCATCTCGTTGATGCGCCTCTTCCCGTTCGCTTCGTTGAATTAGTCTTCCACGAATACATGCGTTAGGGCCGATTCCGGCTTAGGCGTCGGCGCGTTCTCAGCCTCTTCGGTCGCCTCGTCAACGTCCCGCGCGGCCTGCTCGTGGAGCCCGTCGAGCTTACGCTCATCCGCCACGTTGTATTCCTTGAGCCAGCCGCGGTAGCGGACGAGCGGATCCCGGGCGGTCCACTGCTCGACTTCTTCCCTCGAGCGGTAGCGCCGGTCGTCGTCGTCGCTGGTGTGCGGCACGAGGCGATACGTCTTCGCTTCGATCAGCGTCGCGCCCTCTCCTCCTCGCGCGCGCTCGATGGCGTCCTTGGCGGCGGCGTAAACAGCGAGCACATCGTTCCCGTCCACTGTCACTCCGGGAAAGCCATAGCCCTCGGCGCGAGTGGAAACGTCCTCGACCGCGAACTGTTTCCGAGTTGGGACGGAGATCGCGTACTGGTTGTTCTCGATCACAAAGATTACCGCGAGCTTGTGTACGCCCGCGAAGTTCATCGCCTCGTGGCAGTCTCCCGTGCTCGTCCCGCCGTCGCCCGTATACACGATGGTGACCTCGTCGAGGCCGCGGAGCTTCGAAGCGAGCGCGATGCCGGCGCCATGCGGGAGATGGGTCGCCACGGGCGCGGAACCGGACACAATCCGTAGATGCGGGTCGCTGAAGTGCGAGGGCATGTTCCGCCCACTGCTGCTGATATCGTCGGCGCGCGAGAGGTGCGCGAGCAAGAGGTCCCGCGGTGATTGGCCGATCGTCAACGCGACGCCAATATCTCTGTAGTACGGGACCACCCAGTCGTATCCTGGCTTCAGAGGGAACGCCGTGCCGACCTGAGTTGCCTCGTGACCTTCGCCGGTAACAGCGAACGGCCCTTTGCCCATGCGGTTAAGCATTCGCTCGCGCTGGCCCACTGTACGCGCCAGCAGCATCTTGTAATAGATATCTAGCAACTGATCGCCGCTTAACCCCGCTGCCCCCTGTATCTCCTTTACGGAGACCACTCTAATCGCCTCCCTCTACCAGTAGATGCTGATTCCCGCCGAAAGCTGCGCCGCTTCTCCAAGCGCTTCGCTCAGACTTGGATGTGGGTGGATGCTCGATCCTATCTCCCACGCCGAAGCTTCGATGAAGCGAGCGAGCGCGGCTTCCGAAATCAACTCGCCCGCGTGGTTTCCGATGATGTGCGCTCCCAGGAAGTCTCCCGAGTCAGCGTCGTACACGACTTTTGCGAAGCCGTCTGGCTCGTCTTCTATTAGCGCCATCGCGTTGTTCCGAAACGAGTAGCGCTGTGACTTCGCGTTGAGTCCCGCTGCCTTCGCCCGCTGCTCAGTCATGCCCACCGAGGCCACTTGCGGATGGCTGTACGTGACGCGCGGGACCCGGTTGTAGTCCAGCTTTTCGGCTTCCTTCCCGGCGATGGCTTCGGCGGCGAGAAAACCTTCCGCGGATGCGACGTGCGCGAGAAGCAGACCGCCGATGGCGTCGCCGACTGCATAGACGGACGCGCCCGCCGTCCGATAACGGTCGTCCACTTGCACCCAGCCGCGCTCCACCTTGACGGCGGTCTTGTCGAGGCCAAGGTTGTCGATGACAGCTTCGCGTCCGACGGCCGAAAGGACGACCTCGGCCTTGAGAGTCTTCGACTTGTTCTCGTGCTCCACGGTTAGCTCCACCATGCCGTCATAGCTTCGTGTCTTATCAGGTAAGACGCGTGCGGAGGTCAGCACGTTGACACCGCGGGCGGCGAGAGACTTAGCGAGTGTCTGCCCTAGTGCCGCGTCCTCGAGCGGAACAATGGTTGGCATCATCTCGATAAGTGTTACTTCGCTGCCAACGTCCGTGTAGAACGAAGCGAACTCTGCGCCCACGGCACCCGCCCCAACGACCAGGATCGACTTCGGAATCCTTTCGAGCTGAAGGAGGTGATCGCTGTTGAGAATGCGCTCGCCGTCCACCTCCATCCCGGGGATGTCTTTCGGACGCGAGCCAGTCGCGATGATCACATTCTTCGCGGTGAGCGTGCGGCCGTTGACCGCGACCTGCGCGGGAGATAGGAGCTTTGCTTCGCCCTCGATGATCTCGATCTTGTGTTTCAAAATCGTGGAGCGGAGGCCTTTGTGCAGCGTCTCGACGACCTGCTTCTGGCGGGCGATTACGGTTGGATAGTCGAGAGAGATGTTGTCGACGCGAACACCCAGCGCCGACGCCCTACGCACGCGCTCAAGAAATCCGGAGCTTTCGAGCCAGGCTTTGGTCGGAATGCAGCCGCGGTGCAGGCAAGTGCCGCCTACTTTGTCCCGCTCGATGAGTGCCGCCGTTAGGCCTAGCTGCGTCGCGCGTATCGCGGCAGTATAGCCGCCGTTCCCACCCCCTACGACTACGAGATCGAACTCGTCCACTACCTGCCTTGCGCTAGTCGCCAAGGGCGATACTAGTCCTTTCAATTACAGAAATAAGCATCGCCTATTAAACATTATCCCCGCGCTTCGAGAAGGCGTCAACGCGCGGGCAGTCCGTCCGCGTGACACCTGCATTAAGAAATCGCCTCCGCACTCTATAATTGTCCCGAGCATGAATTTCCGTCTCCCGCCGCACGAAGAAGCTCTTCGCCTCGAAGTCTGCGAGTTCCTACGGGCGGCACTCGGGATCGGCCACGACTCGGACCCCGCGCCGATGCCTCCCGGCTATATGCCAGCGCGGAACTTCGAGTTGAAGCTCGGCGAGAAGGGTTGGCTCGGCATTAGCTGGCCGCCGGAGTACGGCGGGAGCGGGCGCCCGATCCGCGAGCAGTTTATCGTAGACAAGGAAATCGCCCTCCACGGCGGAAACGCCAGCGACGCGCTCACCCGCTGCATCATCGCGCCGATGATCATTGCGGCTGCGAATGAAGACCAGAAACGGCGTTACTTGCCGGGCATGGCCCGCGGCTCTATCACTGCGTGCCTCGGCTACTCAGAGCCCGGCGCCGGATCCGATTTCGCCTCGCTCCATACCCGCGGGGTTCGGGACGGCGACGATTACATCATCAACGGAAGCAAGATTTGGACAAGCGGCGCCGAATCGAGCGAGTACTGCTGGCTGGCCGCGCGCACAGATGGCGAAGGCACGAAGCACGCCGGAATCAGCGTCTTCATGGTGCCAATGGACGCGCCCGGTGTCGAAGTCCGCCCGATTGTCAACCTGCTCGACAAGGCCTGGTTCAATGAAGTCGTCTTCGAGGACGTGCGGGTTTCGGCCGCAGACCGGATCGGCGGCGAGAACGAGGGTTGGCGCGTCCTGACCTCTGCGCTTGGCCTGGAGCGCATCACCGTCTACCGTGCGTACGTCCACTGGCGCACGATTGTCGGGATGGTCCGCTGGGCGAAGCGGTCTGGCGAAACCGGATCGGCCAGCTGCGGACGGAGTACGAGGTGGCCGAACTCCTCCTCTGGAGCGCGATACAGCTGCACGAGCAAGCCGTGGACTACCGCGCGCAGGCGGCAATGGTCAAGCTTTTCAATACCGAGTTCGCCCAGCATCTCTACGAGGCGGCGGTGGCACTGATGGGCCCCTACGGACTCGTGCGGGAGGACTCTTCGCTCGCGCCGTTTGCAGGAGCAACGTCCCATAACTTCCTCTCCGCTGTCCAGGATACGATCGGCGCCGGGACATCAGAGGTGCAGCGAGAGATCATCGCCCTGCGGGGGCTCGGACTGCCGCGCGGCTGAGTTCAGGACTCGAGAGCGGCTTTCAACCTTTCGAGCGACGCCTCGATCTCGTTCTGATAGACGCGGTTCATCAGGAAGACATCCATGAACCTCCCGAGCGGGCCCAGAGGCGGTCGGTAGTTCACATTCCACTCCACGAGGGTGCCGTTGCCTGCGGGCGCGAATTGCATCGTCTCTTCCTGCGACATTCCGCTCACGCTGCGCCGGGCGAATATCTCGCCGGGGTTGTAAGCAGTCCAGAGGTTCTCGGCCTTCGTTGATCTTGGCCCGACCTTGAAGACCGTCCGGTCCCTGGTCCCCGCGCTCTTTCCGTCGCCCGACGTTATCAGCCCCTCCTTCACAAACGTCGTCCAGTCGGGCTGTCTGCTGACATCAGTGGCGAGCGCAAATACATGCTCTCGCGGTGCGTCTATCTGTATGGACTTCGCTACGCGGGCCAAGGCAACCTCCGATTTCAGATGCTGAGGTGACGCTAACGCCATGCGAGGCGTCGGTCAAGATCGGCCTTGCAGAGGGCTTGGGCGCAAGTATAATGTTTAGGACAAGAGCGGAAGTGGCTCAGTGGTAGAGCACCTCCTTGCCAAGGAGGGGGTCGCGGGTTCGAATCCCGTCTTCCGCTCCATTTGTTTTGTTAGGCAACCTGGGCGTCCCCCCTGATGCTTGGCTGGAAGCTGCTCGCGATTCCCGGTGCGTTCGTTTTGGCCGGGCTTTCGTACGTTATCTATGACACGTTTCTCGAGACAAGCAGCTCTGAAGAACAGGCTGCGGTCAAGGTTTCCGCGACCCCTAGCGCCACGGCCCTGAGGACGCGGTCGCCGACACCTGCCCCGACCCCACCGCCTGCTACGCCCAGCCCCCCGCCAACCCCGGGCGACGCAGTCCTCGTCGGCGCCGGCGACATCAGTTCCTGCACCCAAGAGAACGACGACCGGACGGCCATGCTGCTTGATGCTGTCGTTTCAGGCGCCGGCGGCGAGGTCGCAGTGTTCACGGTGGGGGACAATGCTTACGAGTACGGCACCCTCGAAGAGTACCAACAATGCTATGACCCAACGTGGGGGCGTCACAAGGAAAGGACGCACCCGGTGGCGGGTAATCACGAGTACGCCACGGGCAACGCCGAAGGCTATTTCTCGTATTTCGGCGCAGCCGCCGGGGACCCAGGACAGGGCTATTACAGCTACGACGTTGGCGCCTGGCACGTTGTCGTGCTCAATACCAGCAATCACTGCCGTCTCATCCTCTGTGACGAGGCATCGCCTCAAGTTTCGTGGCTACGAGCCGACCTGTCCGCCCATCGCAACCTGTGCACCCTGGCGATCTGGCATGACCCGCTCTTTAGCTCGGGGCGCGTGCACGGAAATTCCGAATATGTTCAGCCGTTCTGGGATGCGCTCTACGCATCCGGCGCCGACGTGGTCGTGAACGCACATGAGCATAACTACGAACGCTTTGCTGCCCAGACACCGGCCGGTGACCTGGACCAGGAGCACGGCATTCGGGAGTTTATCGCCGGCACCGGTGGCGAGAGCCACTATCGGACGGGGCCCTTTCTGCCGAACAGCGAGACCGGTGATGGGAACTCGTTTGGAGTGCTAAAGCTGACCCTGCACGCAGCGTCCTACGACTGGGAATTCATTCCGGGCGAGTATAGCGATTTTCGGGACTCAGGCAGCGGTGATTGCCACGGCGCCCCACCCAGCTGAAAGCGACTGCGAACTCTCGCCCGCAGCCTCAGAAGCGATGACGCCGGCCCAAGCCGACGATGAGCGCGGTTATCAGCAGCGCCAGCAACACGATCAGGAATAGCTTGGTGATGAAGACAGCAAGACCCGTGAAGAACAGAAACAACAAGACCAGAAGTACGATTAGGAACACTACTCGAGGGTCCACTTCTAAGCCACTACCATCTCGGGCATTGCTTCTTCGGACACGTCCCACACCGACCAGTGGCCCGTTACCCAGCATTCCGGCGTGATCGAGAACTTCTGAAACCACCAGCGCCGGCGCTCAGCCAACGCGCGTTGCCGCTCCTTCGGCAAAGCCAGGAACTCCACCGGGTGCCGTTGGCGGCTCTTTCCCTCACGGTCCATTTCACGTTGAAGCGCCTGCATTACAATCTGCACATGCTGGTGGGGCATCTGCACATCAGGGATGCATGGATAGTACGAGGAGGTGAACGCCTGCCCCGCCTCGGAGGCAAGGATGTCGGCCAAGTCCTGCAGCATCGGCACCAGTTCCGGGTCGCTCAACGCCGAGCGGCCGGGCCGCGAAATTGGGATATTGCCTAGCCGGTCCCTAGACCACGTGTTGGCGCTGCAAGCAGCCATCAGTCCTGTCAACGACGGCTCGACTGGATGAATCTGGAAGACCTGGTCGGATGTGTGCACGAACTTGATAGAGTCGTGGTCCAGCGCCTCAACAGTACGCGAGAACGCCCGCTCCCGCAGCGTGTGGGCGTTGCGTAGGAGAAGCCAGCCCGCGATCGAGAGTTCGGGGTCTCTCACAAGCAATCAGGGACTAACGTCGGGGGAAGCCATCTCGCGCTTTTGCTGTGGGCAAATCTGGGCCGGCAGCAGCTTCGGGTTTGGCTCTACGGCCGGTGTCTCAACCGGAGTTCGTACCGGAGTCGTAGTCGGCTGCGGCATCTTTTCTTACCTCCCTGTAGGCGAAATCATTCCCCTCGTGCTCCACCAATCCCGACGACAGTTCGCTCCGCGCTCGGAATATCTTCAGCAGCAAGCTCTTGCCGCTCGCGCCTTCGGGCGTGCGATGATCCCGGCGGACGAAGAAGTCGATGACCAACATGTCGCCCTTCGAGAGCAGCAGAGTGTATTCGGGGAGCTCGTGGGTCTCGCAGGCATCCAGCGCCAGAACGATCTCCTCGTTCAACTCTTCGGATGCGGGCGGAAAGCGCCACTGACGGGACTCAGGTAGCTCGTGTCGAACGAAATCGTGAAGAAGCCAGAGCTCGTCGCGGGAGAAAGTGACTGGTTTCCGTTCTATTTCAGCGCTTGCCCCATTGTTTCGTCTGTCCATGACCCGCTTCCTTTCTGATTCGCATCTTCTCTCGCGATTTGTCGCGCCCACATAAAACCCGCTCGCTGCTCCGTTGCAGACACGTTGCACGTCGCGATGTTTTTGAAACGGGCGGAGGGGAGTGTTTTAGACAGAAGCGATAACATCGCACTGTATTGTCGTGATGGAGACGCTGCGAAAAGGCAGTTCTAACGCCGGCCGTCCACAGCAGCAGGGCGCGTGTCCATCTACTCCGTGCGGGTGGCGGGGTATCTTGGCTGGTTTTTATCGATCCACAAGAGAGGAGTGAGCCGATGAGCAAATTGCCTGTAGTAGTCGGGGTAGCTGCGGGAGCATCCGTGATGTATCTTCTCGACCCCGGCGGCGGAAGTGAGCGTAGGCAGCGGTTACGGGACCAGTTCGAGCGTGCTCGCGACAAAGTGAGTAACGATGAAGGCCGACTGGCGCCGAAAGACCTGATTAGCCGCACAAAGGAAGTGGTATCGGACGTCCGAAATAGGCTCTCAAACGGCTACCGTGAAGACATCGTTACGGAGGCTAAAGAGACGGCACAGGAAATGGCCTCGCCGGGTCGCTGGTCGATGCGCACGCGGATCGTCGCCGCAGGGCTGGGAGGCGGCCTCGCCTTCTACGGCCTACGCCGGACCAGCCTCGCAGGCCTCGCTTTGATATCGATTGGCGCCGGATTGATGGCTCGGGCGTTCACAAACTACGAAATCCTCAAGTCTGAGGACGCCAACCAGCAGGCCGAATCAACTTCCCGGCGCACCCTGGCTGCGCGCGGTACATCTCGTGGCTCGCGGTCCGAGGCAACCACCATGGCCGAACAGGATGTCCAGCCGAGCGCGCGCGATCTGCGTGATAAAGCCGCGGAAGAGGAAATGACCGCCTTCAACGAGAACCCGGCCGACATTCCGTCGGACTGACCTACGAAGCAGCGCGTCGCCTCAGTGTCCGCGTCGCATCAGCCAAGCGCTATCGACGCCCGGCCCCAAGCTCGACCAGCGCTCAAACTCGAGGACCAGCGCTGACTCGTCTTCGGCGAGCAACCCGCTGAGCCAGTCGCGTATTTCGGAAGGCTCGAACGCGCCGAAGACGGCCAACGCCTCGTCCGCCAATCTTCGCACATCATTTGCTCCCACCTTTGTCTAGATTGCGTCCGCAACCAGCGAGCAGAGGTTACGTCGCTCCGACCAGGCGATCACGTACTTAAGCGTGGGCTCGCTTTGCTTCATACCCTCAGGTACGCATCGAACCAGGCGACACATTTCTTCCAGGCGTCGTCCGTGGCTTCCTGGCGGTAGCTCGGGCGGCCTTCGTTCATAAAGGCGTGTCCGGCGCCCGCGTAAGAGTGAAACTCGTGCGCCTTTCCGAGCTTGGTTAGCTCAGCGTCGAGCTTGGCCACGTCGGCCGGACTGGGGTTTGGGTCTTCCTCGCCGAAGAGACCGAGCACAGGACAACCGATATCTTTCGACAGCTCGAACGGGGCCGGCCCTTCGCCCCACGGCACCATGATGTTCCCGCCCCAACACACTACTGCCGCCTTCAGGTCCGGGTTCTTCGCGGCCATGAGATAGGTGACGCGACCGCCCATGCAATAGCCGGTAATGCCCATACGGTCCGCGTGCGCTTCCGGAAGCGCCTTGGTATGCTCGATGGCCGCATTCACATCCGAGACAATGCTCGGGTCGCGCAGGCGGCCCATTCGCGTCAGTGGGTCATCGCCGGAGTTCGGGTCATCGCGGGGTCATCGCGGTGATAGAGATCAGGCGCTACGGCGACGAAGCGCGCCTCCGCCAGGCGGTCGCAGCGGCCGCGCACGAACTCATCTACGCCGCCGGCATGCTGGATTACGACGACCGCCGGAAACGGCCCCGCGCCGTCCGGCACGCTGACGTAGCAGCGCATCGTTTCGCCGTCGACGCTTGGCGTGTCCCATCTCGATGGCATAGCGACCTCCGTGCTCTGAAACTCGGCCTAGCAAGCGTAGCGCAGGAAGACTAGCGGCGCCAGAGCTCCTAATGGCGGCCGCCGTGCCCGGTCCCGAAGTTGTGAGCAGCCGGCGAGAGCCCTCCGGCGGTAAGCGGCACAAACGAGTGCGCGATCAGGTTGACCACGCCGTCGCGCCGCTGAAGCTCGCCCCGAATAATCACGAACGGCTCTCCTCGCACGAGCGTGCGGTGTGCCTCGTAAACATCCGGCTTGACGACCACGTTTACCAGGCCGAATTCGTCCTCGATCACCATGAAGATGAACCCGCTGGCAGTTTCGGGCCGCTGCCGGCAGACCACCAGCCCCGCCACTTCGATTGGCTTTCCGTCTTCGAACGATTCCACCATTGCTGTAGAAGCGATGCCTTCGTGCAGGCGCGGGCGCAGGAATGACAGCGGGTGGACGTTGGGGGACATTCCCAGGATGATGTAGTCTGCCCGCATCTTGTTCCAATCGCTCATCGGCCGCAGCTGTACCATGTCCTGCTCGACGGGCAGCGCGAGCGCGAGCTGACGCTGCTCCTTATTGCGCCCCTCCGAGCGATAGACCAACCCGAGCTGCCAGATCAGTTCTCGCCGCTCGAGTCCCAAGCAGTCAAAAGCTCCGCAGGCGATCAGATTTTCGATCACTTCACGCTTGACCCGCGTCCGCTCGATGAAATCGAACAGCGAGCGGAATGGGCCCCCACGCTTGCGTTCGTCCTCGATCTCCTTCGCGCCCTTCTTCTCTGAGAGGCCACGCACATAGCGAAGGCCGATGCGGACGGCGAGGCCGGCAGACAAATCGGAAATCGGAAATCGGAAATCGGGAATGCGCTGGTCCTTTTGCCGACTGCCGTTTACTGAGTGCCCCTTTTCCCCTTTCTTATTTCCCATTTCCTCAACGTTGCAGTTCGCCCCGCTGAGATTGATGTCTGGCGGGAGTACCTGAACGCCGTGGCGCTTGCCGTCGTTGACGAGGACATGTGGCGTGTAGAAGCCCATCGGCTGGGCGTTGAACAGCGCGCAGAGCGATTCCGCCGGGTAGTAGGTCCGTAACCAGGCGGTCTGATAGGCGAGCAGCCCGAAGGCGTCGGCGTGTGCCTTGGGGAAGCCGAACTCTGCGAAGCCGTCGATACGGCGAAAGACCTGCTCTGCGACCGGCTTCGAGACGCTCTGTGCCAGCGCTCCCGTGATGAATTCATCCTTCAGCTTGCCAATCGCTTCCCGCGATCGCTTGCGGCTCATCGCACGGCGCAGGCTCTCTGCCTGCCCGGCGCTGAAACCCGCCAGCGCCATCGCCACCTGGAGCACCTGCTCCTGGTAGAGGATCACGCCCAGCGTCTCCGCCAGCACCGGCTCGAGCGACGGATGGTCGAACGTCACCGGTTCTCGCTTCATCCGCCGGTTGATGTACGGGTTCACAGACCCGCCCACGATCGGCCCCGGCCGGATGATCGCTACCTGCACGGTCAAGTCTTCGAGGTTTCGCGGCCGGACCCGGGGTAGCGTTTGCATCTGCGCCCGCGACTCGATCTGGAAAACGCCCATCGTATCGGCCTCGCAGATACTGTCGTACACCCGCTCGTCCTCGAAATCGATGCGCGAGAGGTCCACGCGCTTGCCACGGTGCTCCTCGATCAACTCCAGCGTCTCGTCCACGGCCGAAAGCATGCCCAGCGCGAGGAAATCGATCTTAATCATGCGCGCGTCGTCTACCGAGTCCTTGTCCCACTGCATGAGCACCCGGCCCTCCATCGCCGACTGCTCCAGCGGCACGAGTTCGATCAGCGGCCGCGAAGAGATAACCATTCCGCCGACATGCTGCGAGATGTGGCGCGGAAAACCGGCGATCTGCTCCAAAAGCTCCGCCAGGTGCCGCCAAAGCGGCGTGTTTAAGCGCTCGCGATAGTGCTCGAGGCGGCCCATCTCCGCCCGGATATCCTTCGCCGAGCCGCCTTCGCTGACCTTTGCCAGCCTGTCCAGCTCTGCGGGCGAAAGGCCGAGCGCCTTACCCACCTCACGTATCGCACCCCGAATCCGGTAAGTGGGGAACGTCGCCACGAGGCCGACGTTATCGTGGCCAAAGTGTTCGTAAGTCCGCAGGATCAGCTTCTCACGGATATCGCGGGGGAAGTCGAGGTCGATGTCCGGAACGGAGGCCATCTCGTCGTTCAGGAAGCGGCCCAGGAAGAGATTGTTCGCGATCGGGTCAATGTGCGACAGGCCGATCAGGTAGCAGATCACAGAGCCGACCGAGGATCCACGTCCTCGCCCCGGCGGCCCGTGGCTTGGGCGCCCTCGCACCTCCTCGGCGACAGCATGCGCTAGCTGGAGAATCTCCCGGTGGATCAGAAAGAAACCGGAGAGCCCATGCTTCTCCACCAGCCGCAGCTCTTGTTCCAGCCGTTCCTCGATCTGCGGCGTGAAGCGCGGATACCGCCGCGCCGCTTCCTGCCGGCAGACCGCACGCAGGTACGACTCCGCGGTTTCGCCTTCGGGGACCGGTGTTTCCGGGAAGCGATATTCGAGGTCGCGCGTCAGGTCGAACCGGCAGCGCTCGGCGATCCGTTGCGTGTTCGCGACTGCCTGTGGATGGTCGCTGAAGAGCTCAGCCATTTCAGCCGGCGACTTGAGGAAGTACTCCGAGTTCTCGCGCCGTAGCTGGTGGCTGGCGTCCAGCGTCGTCCGGTTCCTGATCGCGACGAGCGCATCCTGGAGCTGGTGGCGCTCCCGCGTGTGGTAATGGACGTTTCCAGTCG
>WNFW01001616.1_pt1 | contig 15182 bp, 11 predicted proteins | sample 5400131 | NCBI WGS metagenome assembly WNFW01 (sample SAMN13153362, study PRJNA577476) | soil metagenome | isolation source: 20 cm soil or saprolite under grassland replicate 1 | place: USA:California | collected 2016-06-15 | reverse complement strand
ACAATAAGCGCTTTGCAGTTTTGGCTGCACTCAACTTGCTACGATTGCATCTAGAAGGGATCAAGAAAGGTCAATAGTTCACGGCTGGATGTTGGGATATGCTCTTGCGCCATAGGGGCGAGCGTGTTATTATCTGCTGCAAGGACGGATGAAAGGAAAAGCAGGAAAGAATAGTTACACATCTCTTCTTTTCTGGGTGTGCTCCTCATGGATACCCCGAACGAGAAAGCACAAGATCCCCAGATAAAAGACCGCGCTGAACGCAAAAAAAAGCAGGCGCGGTCGCGTTTTCGTCTGAGCCGATCTTCTTCATTATTCAGACTCTTAGCCGTATTGGGACCAGGATTGATCGCTGCGAATGCGGGCAACGACGCTGGTGGTATCGCTACATTTTCACAGGCTGGCGCAAGCTATCAGTATAGTCTACTCTGGGCGCTTGCTATTTCGGGCTTTTGCCTTGCAGTCGTACAAGAAATGTGCGCACGTATGGGTGCTGTCACCGGCAAAGGCCTGGCGGATCTCATACGCGAGCAATTTGGTGTGCGTTGGACGGCCCTTGCCATGCTTGCACTACTGATCGCTAACACTGGGGTGACTGTTTCTGAATTTCTTGGTATCGGCGCAGCCGTTCAAGTGCTGGCCAACAATCCTCAAACTCCTTTTGTCTACATTGTTGTTCCTCTTACGGGCTTGATTCTGTGGTGGCTTGTGATTAAGGGGTCCTACCGGCGTGTCGAGAAAGTCTTTCTGATCATGTCACTGGGTTTTCTTGCTTATATCCCGGCTGCTTTCGCTTCTCATCCTGATTGGCGCGAAGTTGGTCATGATCTCATACTTCCTAGCCTGAACACGAGTAGTGCCTATTTGCTGACGGCGGTAGCTCTTGTAGGTACGACCATTAGTCCTTACCTGCAGTTTTTTGTACAATCCTCTGTAGCTGATAAAGGCATTCATGCGGGTGATTATAAGTACGAGAAGTTTGATATTTACAGTGGTACAGTTTTTGCGATGATTATTGCTGCTTTTGTGATCATTACCACAGGCGCTACTCTCTACCCTAATCATCCAGTCACAACCGCGAGCGATGCAGCTTTCGCGTTGCAGGCATTTGCTGGAAAATATGGTTCACTGCTCTTTGGGGTAGGTCTATTTGGCGCTTCGCTATTGGCAGCGGCAGTCTTACCACTTTCTACTTCTTATGCGATAAGCGAAGCATTCGGGTTCGAGCGTGGAGTTTCACGCAGTTTCAAGGAAGCTCCGGTCTTTCAAAGCATTTTTACCGGCTTAATTATCCTGGGTGTTTTGATTGCAATGATACCAGGGCTCCCAATTATCCAGGTGCTGGTTGTGCTGCAAGATTTGAATGCGGCCATGCTGCCGATTCTGCTGGTTTTTATTATCTTGCTAATCAACAATCGTCGCTTGATGGGTCGTCATGTGAACAAACTTGGCTTCAACATTATTGCCTGGGGGACGGCTATTGTGATTACCATTTTGGTTGTACTATTGTTTCTGAGTGCGATATTCAATATTACGCTTTGAGCAAGTAACGACTCTTCGATACTCATAAAGTAACAACTCAGCAGGGGTTCCAAGGCACTCGCAGTCCCCTTGGAACCCCTGCTGAGTTGTTACAGTTATTCAGAAAGCCTCACATGACATAAAGTACTATTCTAAAGCAGGAGTGGTTTGCAAACGTTTTACATATCGGGATTGGTTAAATATAAGGTGCCAAAGGGGATGATCTATTATGATAAAGAACACTACGTTTGAGAAATGGATCGGAACATCACTGGGGAACTATCGTTTAGAACAGTTTATTGAGCAAAGCAATTGGGGTCCGGTTTTTCTTGCTCGTTCCAATGCGAACTCAACGGGATATCTACTACGATTTCTGATTGGGTCAGTAAACCAATCATCAAAAAGTCACGAATTATACCTCGAACGTTTTCAATATCAAGCAAGCCAGATTGCAGCCTTGCAACATCCTAATATTCTTCCCTTAATTGACTTTGGTGTTTATCGTGGTCTACCTTACCTGGTCTCACCACAGATGTCGATGCGGTCTTTGCTCAGTCGCCTTGACAGAAATGTTCCATTAGATGTCTTCACTATTGGTCGTTATCTGGATCAGATTGCTACAGCTTTGGAATATGGACACGAACATGCTGTCTTACATGAAAGCCTCTCGGTAGATTGTATATTCATCAGACTTGATGGTCAGTTGGTTGTGGCTGATTTTGGCGTGAGAAAGCTGCTAGAGTCGGGTATGCAAGATACTGAGCAGAACTTGATTAAAGGTTTGAGTGATGTAACTGCACCCGAGCAATTGCTAGGTAAACCAGGCAGTCCAGCTACAGATGTATATGCGCTTGGGGCAGTGCTTTACCATATGTTGGCTGGTACTCCTGTGTTTGTTGGTAGCACATATGAAGAGCTGGCTCAACAGCATTTGTATGCCTCGGTACCTCCCTTAAGTCGGTGGCGCAGTGATTTGCCATCAGGACTCTATAGCATTATTGCTCGTGCGTTGGCCAAGGACCCTGCACAGCGCTTCTCTCAACCAGGGATGCTTGCTAATGCCTATCACCGCATAGTAACTCCCAACAATAAGATTCGCACGCCGTTTATCGTCTCAACAACACCTGCTACAGACTTGACACTTACTGAACGAGCATGGAGTCCTAACGGGTCGGTGCCGATTGATCAACTGAATGGGCAATTACATTCGACGAGTCAGGCATCTATGCCGCACTCGCTATATGGTTTTGTTGATGATGATTCCTCTGGTCTTAGTCCACGACCTGAATTACTGCGTCGATTTCAACGTAGAAAGCTATTGAATGCTACACTGATTATGGGACTGATACTACTACTGGTGATCGCAAGTGGGCTGATTGGGGGGTTGCTACTCTCACAAAGAAGTAGTGCAGTATATAGTGTGAGCGGGCAAGCAACATTTTTTACTAACCAGGATGGACAAGGTGGGCTAACAGACGCTCTCAACATTGTTGTTCATGACCTTGATATGCCTCCTACCGGTTCCGAGTATGCTGTATGGCTGATAAATCAGGATACCGAAGCAGTCGTGGCTCTGGGTACCTTGAAGGTGCAGAATCAAACGGGAAGTTTGACATATTCAACGAATAGCAATTTGCTCTCTCCAGGAGATAAGTTTGAGATCACCCAGGAACAGGGAACGGCTGTGGCACCTGCTGGTAAAGTTATTCTTACAGGTACATTTCCCATAAAATCTTTTCCACATGTCGGGCATTTACTCATTAACTATCCGGAGACACCTGGTAAGATTGGATTATTAGTGGGTGTTTTAGACCAGACTCGTCTATTGAATATCCAGGCTACAGTTTTGCAGAACATAGCGGCAAGTCAAAATACGGTTGCAATTGGCTGTGAAGCTCAAAGTATACTTGATATTATTGAAGGGAAGCACGGCTCACACTACAGGCAGCTCGATAAGGTATGTGCATTCCAGAATGTGACGACAACTGGGGATGGCTTTGGCCTGCAGGGTAAAAAAGGCTATCTGACTGGTTCAACTGATCATGCAGGATACGCAATCAGCCAGCCCGATGCTACGAGCTCTATGCATGTACATACAGCACTCATGGATGCCTCACTCTCAAATATCAATCGTTGGTTGACGACAATTGATCAGGATGCACTCTTTCTGCAAACGCATCCCACGGATGTGTCAAAGGTAGAAGAGATTGTGAGACTTGCAGATTATGCATATTATGGTGTTGACGTAAATGGTGATGGGCAAATTGACCCGGTCCCAGGAGAAGCGGGAGCCAAAACTGCATTTCAGCAAGGACAATTGATAGCAACATTATCCCTCTATTCCAGTCAATAATACGTTTTTGGCACCGACAAAATGATTCTGTAATGGAATAACACAACCTCAGTCTCTGTTATTCGTATTATATGGTAAGATATATGTTGATGAATACTGACAAGGACTGAATGGAATTGAGGCATGAATGTCCTGGAATCCCAAAGAAGATAATTCTGAATATTATAATCAAACTGCACGTCACATAGATTATTCCGATCCTGCCTTTTACCAAAACGAGACATCTCAAGCAACTCGCTCTGCCCAACCTGTACAATCCCTGGATCCCTCTCCAGAACATTCCAATTATGCTCATGAGTTGCCTTCTGACAAGCTGGAATATGAAGCAGAGCTAATGACTCCCTATCGAGATCCAGCAGATATAGATGGTTATACCGAAGATATTGGCGCTGAACAACGCGAGGCCGCAAAACGTGGCACTAGAGATGGTGGCAGTAAACGTAAAGGGCTTGCTGGCCTTGGTGGACTTGGAGCCGCATTAAGCGCATTGCTCCTGAAATTTCCATTGCTGGCCCCTTTGCTTAAATTTGGTTGGTTGGGTTTCTCTGCTCTGTTCTCAGTCGTTGTTTACTCACTTATCTTTGGTTGGCAGTTTGCAGTAGGATTAGTGGTTCTGCTCTTTGTACACGAGATGGGGCATGCAGTTGTGATGAAACTGAAAGGTATACCCATTGGAGGTATGATTTTTATTCCATTACTAGGCGCAGCTGTGATCATGAAACAGATGCCCAGAAATGCTAAAGATGAGGCAGAGGTAGGTATAGCTGGACCGATTGCAGGAGCTATTGCAGCGATGGTCTGTTTAACTATTGCTCGTGAAAACCCAAATACAGTTTGGGCGCCACTTGCTTACTTTGGCTTTTTCATTAATCTGTTTAACTTGATACCTATAGTTCCATTTGATGGTGGACGAGTTTTAGGAGCGATTGACCGGCGCATCTGGATTATTGGATTTATAGGACTGGTTGCATTCCAAATCTGGTCATGGATGAACGGCAATCACTCACTCTTCTTGCTTTTGTTTGTAATCCTGGCCGCAACTCAACTCTGGACGAGACGCTCTGTTCCCAATACACCTGCAGCCAGGGCATATTATGATGTCCCGATAAGCGAGCGTATTATACTGGGCCTGGCTTACTTTGGGCTTGCTGCTGTGCTTGTGTTAGGGATGGCGATTTCGCATGGAATGATAATTTCCTTAGGGCAGTAAGTAAGGGCACTGGGCGACCGCAAGGGTCGCCCCTACATTTCTAGTTCAAGACTGCTTAAGAAATGAACAACAGGGCGACCGCAAGGGTCGCCCCTACATTTTTATCTCAACGTTATCCAATTACGGATATATGCTTTCGATTTATTTGCTTCTTACTTCGACCCCTGCCATGTGTTCGAGCACTTTCAAGAGTGATGTATAGTCATCGCGACCATAGCCTTCAGCACGTGCCATTTCGTACATCTGGCGTGTAAGAGCAATCATTGCTGCCGGCACAGTGTTTTCAGCAGCGAGATCGAGGGCAAGGCCAAGGTCTTTGTGCAGTAGATCGGTCATAAAACCGGGTTGAAAACTGCCGTTGAAGGCGCGTAAGGGGAACTGGTTTGCAAGTTGCCAGTTCGCTCCTGTGCTGGCACCTATGATTTTTGCCATCGTGTCAACATCCGCGCCAGCTTTGACACCAAGCACAAATGACTCGGCAACGGCTGCAGCGATTGCACCGCACAACACCTGGTTCACGAGCTTGATAATTTCACCTGCGCCATTGTGGCCAACGTGAAAAATATTCTCCTTTTTGCCCATAGCCTCCAAAACTGGTCGTGCCTGTTCAAAAATTTCACGTTCGCCACCAACCATAATGGTCAACGTACCATTGATAGCACCTTGCGAGCCACCGCTTACAGGAGCATCAAGTAAGTGAACACCTCGAATTGATGCTTCCTGTGCTAGTTTGCGGCTCACAGCAGGCGCTATAGTGCTCATGTCAACGATGATGAGTCCTTTACGAGCACCTTCAAGTAAACCCTGTGGTCCTGCCACAACTTCTTCCACCTGTGGAGAGTTGGGTAGCATGGTTATGACTATATCTGAAGCCATCGCGACGGACCGAGGAGATGGAGCTAATTTAGCGCCTGAGTTGATTACCTCTTGTATCTCTGGCTTTTCTGGATGGCGTGCATAAATTGTAACGTGATGCTTAGCTTTGAGTAAGTTAAGCGTCATAGGGCGTCCCATGACCCCGATGCCAATAAAACCTACCTGCATAAAGGATAGTCCTTTCTGAATTATTCCATTTCGACTATGACCGAGCCTCCTTTGACGACCTCGCCTTCATGATAATGTACTCTTCGCACTTTGCCTTCATAAGGTGCAATGATTGAATGTTCCATCTTCATAGCGCTCAAAATAACCAGCACCTGTCGATGATGAACTGTTTCACCATCTTGAACCTGCACCTTAATGATAGTACCTGCCATTGGAGCAGTGAGCACTTTTTGCGAGTGGGCTTTATTTCCACCATGAGCTGCTACATCTACATTTGGCGGTTGGCGTCGCTCAAAAAGGTACGTTCGTCCATCATAAATCACCCACGCTTCGCTTTCGGATGATTGTACATGAGCATGTACCTGGCTTGTTCCAAAACGTAACAGGATAAAATCATTGTTGCCGAAGATACTCAAGATAGTTTGTGCTGGTTGAGCATCAACCTGCGCGAGCCATGCTCCTGATATTTCTTTGGATGGTGAAAGAGCAACCTGGTATTTTTCACCTTGATGAGTATAGTTAGTGATTCTTGTTTCGCCGCTCATGCGCCATGGACCAAGCATATGCCATGGGTTTGATGGAATGTGGCCATTTCCTAAATACCTATTTTCTTTAATCCTTGATGCATCAGATATGGCCGCAGCTAATAACGCCCGATACAAGCTTTCCTTATCTGAAGTTCCTGGTTGCAGATCAGTTTTTGCTTGTTGTGCAGGCTCACGCTCAAGCAAACCATATTCTTCAAGAAAGTTCGTAAAGGTAAATCCTGCTTGAAATGCAGGGTGTTCTGCAATTGATAGCAACAACTGAGCATTTGTCTTGACACCAAAGATTGCTTGTTGTTTAAGAGCAGCTTGTAAACGTTCAATGGCTGCTGTGCGATCTTCGCCATAAACAATGAGTTTAGCTATCATTGGGTCGTAAAACTGGCTGATTTCGTCGTTGCTCTCAACGCCGCTATCGATGCGTATACCAGGCCCTGCAGGCTTGATGAAGCAGGAGACTGTGCCAGTTGAGGGTAGAAAGTTATTTTCGGGATCTTCAGCATACAGCCTCACTTCAATTGCATGCCCACGAGCGCTGATTTGTTCCTGGGTTAAGTTGAGAGGTTGTCCTGCTGCAATTTGTAGTTGGTGTCGAACCAGATCTGTTCCAGTGACGAGTTCAGTAACCGCATGCTCTACTTGCAAGCGTGTGTTCATTTCAAGAAAGTAGAAATGATTATCGGTATCAAGCAAAAATTCAAGTGTACCTGCATTCACGTACCCGGCAGCCCTGGCAATACGTACGGCGGTTGCACCCATTTCTTCCCGTAAAGCTGGTGTTAATGCGATTGAAGGACTTTCTTCGACTATTTTCTGATGGCGACGCTGAATAGAACATTCGCGTTCGCCGAGATGGATGAGGTTGCCAGATGTATCCCCAAGTACCTGTATTTCAATATGCCTTGGCTTTTGAAGCAAGTGTTCGAGAAAGACAGTCGAGTCGCCAAAAGAGGCTAAAGCCTCACGTCGCGCACTGGCGAGATGTTCTTCGAAGTCGGTGATGGCATATACAATACGCATTCCTTTACCCCCGCCACCAGCGGAGGCTTTGATGAGTAAAGGAAAACCGATGCGTTGAGCTTCTGTGATGAGGGTAGCATCTTCCTGGTTTTCGCCATTATAACCCGGAATAGTCGGTGCTCCAACCGAAAGAGCCAATTGCTTGGCCGCGATCTTTGATCCCATAAGTTGCATCGCTGATGCAGGAGGGCCAATGAAAACAATTCCAGCTTTTTTACACTCCTCAACAAAATGCACATTTTCTGAGAGAAAACCATACCCAGGGTGAATAGCCTCCGCTCCGCTCTGCTTTGCTACATCAAGGATAGTATCTATATGCAAATAGCTTTGTGTAGCAGGTGCAGGGCCGATGAAATATGCTTCGTCAGCTTCTCGTACATGGCGCGCATTGTAATCTGCGGCTGAGTATATTGCCACGGTTCTTATGCCCATCTCACGGCAGGTTGCCATAATGCGGATGGCTATTTCTCCCCGATTGGCTATTAAGACTTTTTTGAACATTTTCGAAATCCGGTGCGGAAGCAGTTGATGCTTTTTTAACTTTTAAAACTGGATATCGGAATATCCATGCTGGGCCGATAAATCGACTAGAAGTGCGATGAATCGGCCCCTACAGATAATTGAATTAATTTGTTGGTCTGCATTATCTTCTTTCCAAGAAAGCACGCAATCTCTCTTGTGCCTCCGCGCTCACGCGCAGCTCAGCAATAGTTTCGGCGGTATAGGTGCGTGCCGAATCGCGATCCATTTGACCTACATTCAATGCAAGGGCCTTGCAGGCACGAATGGCTTGTGGGCCGCCACTTAGTAACTCACTCACAGTTTTACTGACAGCCGCATCGAGGTCTTCGGGTTTCGTGACAATATGTACCAGGCCAATCTGATGAGCGTACATTGAAGTGAATCGTTCCCCTGTCACAAACAATACACGAGCATGTGTCTCACCGATTTTGCGTACCACGTACGGTGAGATGACCGCTGGAGCAATGCCTAATTTCACCTCACTAAAAGCCAGCCGTGCACTTTCGACTGCAATCACGATATCACATACAGCGATCAATCCCAGTCCTCCTCCCATAGCAGTGCCATTTACACGTGCGACTACTGGACAAGGAAAGTTGTTGATGGTATCAAAGAGATCAGCAAGACGCAACGCGTCGTCCATATTTTGTTCATGTGTAAATACTGCCGATTCCCGCATCATATTCAAATCGGCTCCAGCACTAAATGAAGAACCCTCGCCTGTTAATACCACGGCGTGAAGTTGTGTATCGGTGACCAGGTCGGTAAATGCTGTCATTAAGTCCAGGATTAACTGTTTGTTAAATGCATTGTGTACTTCGGGCCTGCGCATAGTAATTGTGACAATCTTATCCTGGTGACTTCTTTCGACAGCGATGTGAGTGTATGTGGGCATGTTGTCACTCCTTTACATTCGGAATACCCCAAATGGTGTGTCAGGCATTGGAGCATTTAAGGAAGCTGCAATACCCAGAGCGAGTACATTGCGTGTATCTCGAGGGTCAATAATCCCATCGTCCCAAAGACGTGCTGTACTGTAATATGGATTGCCCTCTTCTTCATACTTATCCAGAATGGGCTGTTTGAATGCGATCTCTTCCTCTTCACTCATGGTTTTACCATGTGCGGCCTGTCCCTCCTTGCGAACTGTCACAAGAACACTGGCTGCCTGTTCGCCACCCATTACCGAAATGCGTGCGTTTGGCCACATCCATAACTGTCTTGGAGAATATGCTCGCCCACACATTCCATAATTGCCCGCGCCAAATGACCCACCAATGATAACAGTGAAGCGAGGAACAGGAGCATTGGCGACGGCCATTACCATCTTTGCTCCATCTTTAGCGATGCCACCGTTTTCATACTGCCGTCCTACCATGAAACCGGTTATATTTTGTAAGAAGATGAGAGGAGTATGACGTTGAGCGCAAAGTTCAATGAAGTGGGTGGCTTTAAGTGCACTTTCTGAGAAAAGAATGCCGTTATTAGCGATGATTCCAACCGGATAGCCCATCAATCGCGCAAAGCCACATACCAGCGTTGTACCGTAAAGCTCTTTAAATTCATGAAAACGACTTCCGTCGACAAGACGCGCAATGATTTCACGTACGTCATAGCTTTTGCGGTTATCTTTTGGGATTATTCCAAGGAGTTCATTGGGATCGTAGCGTGGAGGTTCGGGTTCAGTGATCTCCCAAGGGATATATTTCCGCCGGTTGAGATTGGAGACAATGCTGCGGCAGATTGCAAGAGCATGTTCATCGTTCATTGCATAGTGATCAGTGACTCCTGAAATGCGGCAATGAACATCAGCGCCACCCAGATCTTCTGCACTTACCTCTTCACCGGTTGCAGCTTTCACCAAAGGAGGACCTCCAAGGAAAATGGTGCCATTTCCTTGCACAATCACCGTTTCGTCGCTCATGGCAGGAACATAGGCTCCTCCCGCTGTACATGAGCCCATCACTGCTGCAATCTGAGGGATATATTGGCTAGACATGCGTGCCTGGTTATAGAAGATGCGACCAAAGTGGTCGCGATCTGGGAAGACATCAGCCTGTAAAGGCAGAAAAGCACCTCCTGAATCGACAAGATAAATGCATGGCAAATGGTTTTGTTCTGCGATTTCTTGCGCACGCAGGTGTTTCTTGACCGTCATTGGATAATAGGTGCCACCCTTTACAGTAGCATCGTTTGCAACTATCATGCATTCCTGCCCCTCAACAAGACCGATGCCTGTCACGATTCCTGCTGAAGGAGCTTCATTGTGATACATGTTCCATGCTGCTAGCGTACTAAATTCAAGGAATGGTGTATCGGGGTCGCACAATAATTGAACACGTTCACGTGCCAGTAATTTATTGCGTTTGCGATGTCTTGCGATTACGTGTTCTCCACCGCCCTGCTGAACCAGTTGTACCCGTTCAGAAAGCTGATTTAAGAGTTGTTGAAGATAATGCGTGTTTTCTTGAAATTCGAGGCTGTTGCGCTCTATACGAGTTTCGATGATACCCATACTGTTTGCCTGTTCCTCTCGGCAACCCTGACATAGACGCGATAGATGGCGACTCATTTTGCTGTTTGCAGGATAGCACCGTATGGTGAGAGCGTCAAGGATTTGTAGTGTAACCCTAAAACCTACTAGTAACGTTGAAATAAACATGATAGAATAGCCTCACTTACTATATGACTATCTGCTTGAATAGAGTGAACTATCTATGCGTTACGCCATTTTTTCTGATATACATGCAAATCTGGAAGCACTGGAAGCAGTACTTGCGAAGATCGACGAACTTGCGCAAGAGAAACCAATTGAGCAAATCTGGTTTCTTGGAGACCTGGTCGGCTATGGGCCGGACCCGAATGAGTGCATACTGAAACTGCGTGAGCGTACGGATGTTATCATAGCCGGCAATCACGATTGGGCAGCTGTAGGCAAAATTGACCTTGAAGACTTTAGCGCTGCCGCACGTATATCGGCTGAATGGACAGCTGAGCAATTGACCGAAGAGCATTGTACTTTTCTAACGAACTTACCCGAGCGAGTCGAAATTGGCGAATGCACACTTGTGCATGGTAGTCCGTATGGTCCTTTATGGGAGTATTTGACCTCTGAAGCGCTGGCAGAACGAAGCTTTCAATACTTTAACAGCCGTTATTGCCTGGTTGGGCATACGCATGTACCTGTGATTTTTCAACAGCCAGATACATTTTCCAATGCCCCAACCCTTCCCCTTCACAGTGATGAACCAACTATGGCTTTTCAAAGTTCAAATGGAATTGAGCATCATAAAGATGAAGATGATGACGAAACCGAGGAAATGGTAACTGTACAAACTCCGATGCAACAATCTACACTCCCTGCCACAGTGAATGGAACTGCTGATAGCGCATTCAAGGAGCCTGGGAGAGCCAACCAGATTGAAGTTGAAGAATATGCTGCTTTACCAGCAGACAGTGCTACGGAGGCACAGAAAACAGATCTCGTTACTTTTGAAGGTAACGACGCAGACCATGATAATACGGGTGTTCCAGTACAGGTTGAGGAAGGCTCTATTCCTGAATCTGAGGAAGCTCTTGTTGATGAAGTAAATGACGGTGAGTCGATAAAAACGCAGCAAGACGAAAATACTCAGGATGAAGATGCAAATGGGCAGATAGTAACTGCCAGGAGTGAAGACATCGACCAGGATGTGGATGTTCCAAATGCTCTTGAAGAGACAGGCAGTCAGAACTCGATTGAAAGTGAAAATGAAGAGCGGGCTACTCTTGAGATTTCTCTTGAATCTGTTGCTATTGATTCTGACGATCAACTAAGTGGTGAAATTGAGGAATTACTCACGCTTTTAGGACTGAGCCAGAGTATGATCCAGGTTACGAATGAAATGATCACTCCACTCGAGGGTCTATGGAAAGCTGATGAGGGATATCGAGCTATTATCAATCCAGGTGGAGTTGGACAACCGCGAGATGGAGATCCACGAGCTGCTTTTATGATTTACGATACCGAACATGGCTTTGAGTTTTACCGTGTCCCTTATGCATTTGAGAAGACACAGGAAAAGATCATTAAGGCAGGACTGCCACAATACCTTGCAGTACGCCTGGAATATGGTCGGTAGTCAACTATGAAACTGGTTGTAGGTTTAGGCAATCCTGGATCGGAATATGAACACACACGGCACAATGTAGGTTTTCGTGTAGTTGATAAGCTTGCCTCGAAATTTGACTGGAAATGGTCTGAACGACGTAATCGGGCAGTATTAGCAAGCGGCTCTATTGGTCTTGAGAAAGTAGTTTTGGCTAAACCGATTACCTTTATGAATCTAAGTGGCCAGGCAGTCGGTGAACTTGTTCGTTGGTATAAAATTCAGCCGGAAGATGTGCTAGTTGTCTACGATGAGTTAGACTTACCTGTTGGCAAAATTCGCCTGAAAGCAAGAGGCAGTGCTGCTGGACACAATGGATTGATAGATATAATTCATCATCTTCACACTACTAATTTCCCACGCATACGCATTGGCATTGGTCGTTCTGCTAATAGCCATATCAAAGGTAAGGACCATGTGCTGGGTGTACCAACACGTGATGAACGCATACTCCTTGAGATAGGCGAAGATAGGGCAGTTGAGGCCATTGAATTGGTGATCAGGCAAGGCCTCAGTTCAACTATGAATCTTGTGAATACCGATCCTGAAGAAGCAGCTCGCAAAGAGGCCGAGAGATTACGGCGCCAGAAAGAGCGTCAAGAAAAAGCTCGCCGTAAGCGAGAAGCTGCACAGATGGAGCAGGAAACGTCCCTGGCACAAAGTGAACGGAACGCAGTCCAACCCGATGGTGCTCGCGAAAGCTCTACATAGACGTCAAGCTGAGAAACTTTAAAAATATCTTCATGGGCGCAATAAGTTCTCAGTACAATGCACAACTATGGATGGCCAGGATAATTGTAGCCATTCAGGACAATAATGGGTGCATGCCATAATCCCCAATTGAATGAAATCTCTTATTATGGCACAAAAAAGTGGTTGACTGAAGTGAAATTTCAAAGAAAAGGCAAAATGACATGAACGATTACCTGCAGGACGTGCGCTTTGGTGCGAACGTCGATCCAACCGCGAATGATCCAAGTTGGCCACTGCGCCTGACTCTTGCAATTGAGCGGGCAGGTTTGGAATATATTGGTATTCAGGATCATCCCTACAACTCCAGATTTCTGGAGACCTGGACGCTGATTGCTACGCTTCTCCAGGCTACGGAGCGCGTGCATGTTTTCCCAAATGTCGCGAATCTACCCCTGCGTCCGCCTGTTATGCTGGCTAAAGCTGCTGCGACTCTAGATGTGCTTAGTGACGGCAGGTTCGAGCTAGGACTGGGTGCGGGCGCTTTTCGAGAAGGCATCGAGGCAATGGGTGGCCCTGGGCGCAGCAAGGGCGAGTCGATCAAAGCCCTGGAAGAGGCAGTACAGATCATCCATGCATACTGGAGCGACACCCATGCTCTGCACTTCGAGGGCAAGCACTACACCGTCAAAGGTGCGCACCCAGGACCACGCCCGGCCCATTCAATCGGCATCTGGTTAGGTTCCTATGGTCCACGGTCGCTGGGGGTGTTGGGACGCCTGGCCGATGGTTGGCTCCCAAGCAGCTCTTATGCGCCACCTGAACGCCTTCCCGAGATGCAGCAGCGTATCGACGAGTCTGCTCTGGTGGCTGGTCGTCAACCACAGGAGATTCGTCGCATTTACAACATCATGGGAATGATTACGGATAGTCCTGTGCAAGGTTTGCTTATGGGCCCTGTGGAATACTGGGTTGATGAGCTCACGCATCTTGTAATCGAGGTTGGCATGGACACCTTCATCTACTGGCCCGCGGATGATCGCATGCGCCAGATCGAGCTTTTCGCCGGTGAAGTGGCGCCAGCAGTGAAGGATCAGGTTGCAAAGGTAAGAGGCATTACCTGATTTACCTGGTCCTTGTACAAAGTGAGCAATGCTCAACTGGTCGCGTAACGTGAGCTACCAATTTTGATCTTGAATGATCGTTGAGTTGATCTCTCACCATCCTTTTGAAGGAGAATAAAGCATGCCAATCGATCCTCGTCTCCAGACATTCCTGGAACAAACTGGTCTCCTGAAGAAACCTGGAAGTGCCCCAAGAAGGCCTGAAGTACTCCTTGCTGAGGAACGCAAGAGTGCAAATCAGGTAATTGTAGCTCAAAGCGATATGCTAGAACCGGTTGCTCACATTGAAAATTTTGTGATTCCTGGCCCTGCGGGAGATCTCTCAGTCCGACTTTATACACCGGAAGGAACAGGCCCTTTCCCTGTACTCATGTTCTTTCAAAAAAGCTGGTTAGCGGGTAATCTGGATACCCACGAGATGATGTGCAGGAGCCTATGTCGTGGTGCCGGTTGCCTGGTGATGACCGTCGATTACCGTTTAGCACCTGAATATCCATTTCCCGCTGCACTTGAAGATTGTTATGCTGCTACCTCCTGGATGTCCGTGCATGCAACGGAGTTCCAGGGTGATCCGGCACGGATCGCGGTTGGTGGAGAGAGTGGAGGCGCCAATTATGCCGCTGCAATTGCACTCATGAGCCGTGATAGAGGAAGTCCTACTCTGAAGTTCCAGTTATTGATTTGTCCAGCAGCAGATTTCCGCGTTAGCACAGATTCGTGGAAGGATTATGATGGATACATGATACCCAAAGAAGAGTTTTTCATTGCAAGAGATTTCTATGTACCTAAAGAAGAAGATCGATTACATCCCTACGCTGCTCCGTCACTAGCTCCTGACCTGTATGAATTACCACCCGCGTTAATCGTCACTGCCGAATGTGATCCAATGCGGGATGGTGGGGAACTGTATGGACAACGACTCTTAGAGGCAGGTGTTCCTACCACAGTTTCTCGTTATGATGGCATGATTCACAGTTTCATGCATTTTGGCAGGTTAGTGCCGCA
>WNFW01001614.1_pt1 | contig 15186 bp, 15 predicted proteins | sample 5400131 | NCBI WGS metagenome assembly WNFW01 (sample SAMN13153362, study PRJNA577476) | soil metagenome | isolation source: 20 cm soil or saprolite under grassland replicate 1 | place: USA:California | collected 2016-06-15 | reverse complement strand
CGCGGAACATCCTCACGAGGGCCGGCCCGCCTGTTCCGCGTTCCGCGTTCCGAGTTCCGCGTTTAGTTGCCTCTGAGCCTCTCCGCCTCCGCGACTCTCTGGAGCGCGATCGCATACGCCGCCGTCCGGAACGTCACGCCCTTCTGCTTCGCCAGGTCGCGCACGCCGACGTAGGCTTTGGTGATCGTCGCCTGGAGCTCGTCGTTCACCTGCTGGTGGGTCCAGCGGTACTGCTGCAGGTTCTGCGCCCACTCGTAGTAGCTGACGGTGACGCCGCCCGCGTTGGCGAGGAAGTCGGGGATCACGGCGATGCCGCGCTCTTCGAGGATCCGGTCGGCGGTAGGCGTCGTGGGCTCGTTCGCGCCCTCCACGACCACCTTGCAGTCGATCGTGTGCGCGTTCGTCTCCTTGGTGATGACGCCGCCCAGGGCGGCGGGGACGAGCCAGTCGCACGGCACCGTCCAGAGCTCCTGGTTCGTGATCGCGCGGCCGTGCGGCCACTCGGACACGCGCTTGCCCGCGGCGGTGTGCGCGAGCAGGGCCGGGACGTCGAGGCCCTGCTCGTTCGCGACCCCGCCGGAGACATCCGAGACCGCGACCACCTTCGCGCCGGCCTCCTCGTGCAGCAGCCGCGCGAGGTTGCCGCCGACGTTGCCGAATCCCTGGATCGCCACGCGGCCCCCGCGGAGCGGAATGCCGAAGTCCCGCCCGTATTCCGTCATCACGTACATCACGCCCCGACCGGTCGCCTCCTCGCGCCCGAGGGAGCCGCCCAGCGAGATGGGCTTTCCGGTCACCGCCGCCGGTGTGTACCCGTGGCGGCTCGAGTACTCGTCCAGGATCCAGGCCATCACCTGCGCGTTGGTGTTGACGTCGGGGGCCGGGATGTCGCGGTAGGGGCCGAGCACGATCGAGATCCGCTGGGTGAAGCGGCGCGTGAGGCGCTCCAGCTCGAGCCGCGACAGCTTTTTCGGGTCCACCGTCACGCCGCCCTTGGCGCCCCCGAACGGGATGTCCATGAGCGCGGTCTTCCACGTCATGATGGCCGCGAGGCCCAGCACCTCGTCGTGGTCCGCGTCCGGGTGATAGCGGATGCCGCCCTTGCAGGGTCCGCGCGCGCCGTTGTGCTGGATGCGGTAGCCGGTGAACACCTCGATGCGGCCGTCGTCCATCCGCACCGGCACCTCCACCTGGACCTCGCGGAACGGATGCATCAGGACGTGCCGCATGTACTGCTCGAGGTTGATCAGATTGGCGGCACGCTCGAATTGACTCGCGACGATGGACTTCCCCGACATCGGGCGCGACGCTTGGCCGGTGGGGGGGGCGGTCACCGCACCTCCGTTGGAGTCAGGCGATCTTGAGGCGGCGGCCGGCCAGGCGACCCGCCGGGTGGAGGGCCTCGGACAGGGCGTGTCCCGCGTTGACCTGGCGGGTGCGACGCCCGCCGGCGTCGGCGAGCACGCCGATCACGTCGGCGCCCCCCCCCGCGCTGGCCGGCTCGCTCGTCTGCTCCAGGACGAACACGAGGCCGGTGGCATGCTCCGCCACGGCGCCGGTGACGGTACTCCACCCGGCGTCCGCGGGTTGCGGGCGCTGGGCCACGACGAGCGGACAGGTGCCGGGATCGAAGCCGGTGCGGGTGACGAGCGGGGCGCGGAGCGCGTCCGCCAGGGTGCGCCAGACGGGGAGGGCCGGCCCCAACGCGACGATCTGGCCGAAGCGCCACCCCGAATCGCGCGCCAGGTCGAGAAATGCGGCCGCGAGCGTCGCGTCATCCGGAGCGTCGCTGGCGGCGTCGGACGCGAGCACGACGGTGCCGGTTTCGGCGAACCAGCGCTCCGCCGGCGTCAGCTCGTCAGGGCGGCGCGGCGCGTAAAACGCGTAGCGGCGCGTGGCGGCGATCTCCCGCTCGGTCGAGGCGCGCTGCTCCGGATCCTCAGCCGCCTGTGCCGCGCCCTCGTAGGCGACCTCGGCGGCCTGATAGCGGCCGGCGTCGCGCAGGATGCGGCCACGCAGTCGCAGCGTCTCCGTATGGGGTTCGAGGCCGAAGGCGCGATCCAGCGCCAGCAGCGCCCGGTTCCCGTCGCCCAGCCGAAACGCAGCGTACCCCAGCTCGTGCCAGACCAGCGCGAGGTCGGGGTCCGCCTCCACCGCCTGCTCGAGCGTGCCCAGCGCCTCGCGATAGCGCTCCAGCTCGATCAGCGCGGCCCCCTTGAGCGCCAAGGCGAACGCCGAATCCCCGAACTGAGCGCGCGCGCCCTCGGCGAGCCGGAGCGCATCGTCGCGCCGCCCCTGACTGCGCAGCAGCTCGAAGCACTCCGCCCAGCCCCCCTTCAAGTCGGGATGCTGGGCGAGCACGTCGCGGTACGCCCGCTCGGCGTCGACCAGCCGTCCCTCGCGCGCGAGGTAGCGGGCCCGCGCCATGACACGCTCGCTCGGTGCGTCCGGGAACAGCTCGAATGACGCGGTCGTCCGCATGGCGCGAATATACCCCTAGACCGCTCGCCGTCTACCCGGGTTCGCGTCTAGATTATTCGCCTCATGGATACCGACCGTCTGCTCCGCGAGCTCAACGACTTCCTGCGCATCCCGTCGATCTCCACCAGCCCGTCGCACGACGCCGATTGCCGCGCGGCGGCGGAGTGGGTCGCCGCGGAATTGCGCCGGCTCGGGTGCGACGACGTGCAGTTCCTGGCGAGCGAAACGCATCCGGTCGTGTGGGGCGTCGGGCCCGACGTACCCGGAGCGCCCACCCTCCTCGTGTACGGTCACTACGACGTGCAGCCACCCGACCCGCTCAACGAATGGACCACGCCTCCGTTCGAGCCGGCGGTGCGGGACGGCCAGCTGTTCGCACGCGGCGCCGCGGACGACAAGGGCCAGGTATTCTGCCTGCTCAAGGCGATCGCGGCGAACGGCACCCACAGCCGGCCGCCCCTCAATTTCCGCTTCCTCATCGAAGGGGAAGAGGAGTTCGGGAGCCGCGTGCTGTTCGACCTGCTGCGACGCGAGCCCGAGCGCACGCGGGCGGACGCGGTGCTCATCGCCGACATGGCCTATGTCGCGCCACGCTGGCCCGCCGTGTACACGACGCTGCGCGGGCTGTGCTATGCGGAGCTCACCGTCCGCACGGCCAAATCGGATCTTCACTCGGGGGAGTTCGGCGGCGCCGCACCCAATGCCCACGAGGAGCTGGCCCGCCTGCTCGGCCGGCTCAAGACGCCCGACGGCAAGATCCACGTGCCCGGCTTCTACGCGGCGGTGCGGCGCCCATCCAAGCGGGAGCTCGCCACGTGGAAGCGCTTGCCGTTCAAGGAAGGTGAGTTTCTCAAGCACCGGGTCCAGGCGAAGGCGCTGACGGGGCTCAAGTCGTATTCCGTGCTGGAGCGGCTGTGGGCCCTGCCCACGTTCGAGATCCACGGCATTACCGGCGGGTTCACCGGCGCGGGCGCCAAGACGGTCATTCCCGCCGAAGCGACCGCCAAGGTGAGCCTGCGGCTCGTGCCGGACCAGAAGCTCAAGGTGGTGGAGCGTCAACTGGCGGCGGCAGTGAAGCGCCTCGCGCCGAAGCATGTGCAGACGAGCGTCCGCTTCCTGCACGGCGCGGATCCCGCGACCGTCGCCGTGACGCACCCCGCGTTCCAGCTGCTCGACCGGGCGTTCAAGGAGGTCGTGGGGCGGGGGACCGTCCCGGCGCGCGCCGGCGGCTCGATTCCCGTGGTGCCGGCGCTCGGGAAGGGCGGCGCGCCCGTGATTCTGACGGGCATCGGCCTGCCCGACGACCGGTTGCATGCGCCGAACGAAAAACTCGACCTCAAACAGCTGTGGGATGGGATCCGCGTCTTTCGACGATTCTACGAACTGTTGGGAGCGAAAGGCGTCTAGCAGAGGCGTATCACGAAGACGTATCACACCGGCGTCGCGCGACACCGTCTTTGTGAAACGTCTCTGCGCGACGCCGGTGTGCTACGTCTTTTGTTAGACGTCTTTCTTGCTTAAGTTGCGCAGCCGATTGATCTCGTGTTGCGTGATCGCCCGCCCGCCATAGCGTTCTTCTTTCCACGGGTCCCCGCGCATGTGATAGCCGTTCTGCTCCCAGAAGCCCGGCACGTCCGCGTCGAGCAGCGTGAATCCGCGCACCCATTTCGCGCTCTTCCAGAGGTAGAGGTGCGGCACCAGCAGCCGCGCCGGCCAGCCGTGCTCGGGCGCGAGCGGTTCGCCCTTCCATTTGAGCGCGATCAGGTTGTCGGGGCGATCGAGATCGGCGAGCGGCAAGTTGGTCGTGAACCCCTGGTCCGCGGCAACGAGGCAGTATTGCGCCTCGGACTTGACGCCGGCGCGCTCCAATAGCAGCTGCACCGGCACTCCCTCGAAGGCGTTGTCGAGTCGGCTCCACCGGGTGACGCAGTGCATGTCGCACATGACCGTCTTCCGGGGCAGCGCGAGCAGCTCCTCGTAGGTGAGCGAGAACGACCGCTGCACGAGCCCGGTCACGTCGAACGTCCACGTGCGGGTGTCGACCTTGGGCACGTTGCCGTAGTGCAGCACCGGCCACTTCGTCGTCCGCACCTGGCCTGGCGGAAGTCGATCATCAGGCACGGGCGAGCGTCGCCGCAAGGCGTCCAGGAACTTCGTCACACGCCTTTGCCTCGACGTCGAAGGCGATTTCGAATCCCCGCACGACGGCGGCGAGGGCTTCGTTCCACAGCTCCGTTTCCCCTTTCCCGTCTCCCGTTTCCCGTCGCACCGACGTCATCTGGACTCCCTGGATCCCGCACGGGATGATCCGGTCGAACTGGGAGAGATCGGTCGTGATGTTCAGGGCGAACCCGTGCCACGTGACCCATTGCTTCACGTGAACGCCGATGCTCGCGATCTTGCGTCTCCCTCCCCCCGTCCACACGCCGGTGTAGCCCGCACGCCGCTCGGCGGGGATGCCGAGCTCTGCGAGTGCGGCGATGAGCCCGCCCTCGAGGGTACGGAGATACCAGTGGAGGTCCTGGCGGTAGGGGGGGCCGCGCAGGTCGAAGATCGGATAGCCCACCAGCTGGCCGGGCCCGTGGAACGTCACGTCGCCGCCGCGCTCCACCTCGACCACGTCGACGCCCTCCGGGCGGAGCACGTGCGACCCCTGGGCGGTGCGGCCCAGGGTGACCACGGGAGGGTGCTCGAGCAGCAGCAGTAGGTCCTCCTCGAGGCGACCGTCGATGCGCGCCTGGGCAAGCCCGCGCTGCCAGTCGAGCGCCTGCTGGTAGGGGATGCGACCGGCCTCGATCACCCGGACACGGCGCCGGCTCACTCGGGATCCCTCACCGCGTCGCCCCGGCTTCCCCGGAAGGACCAGGCGCTGCCCGCGCCCCCCAACACGAAGCTCGCGGCGCCCCACGCGGCGAGACCGGGGATGCCGAGCAGATGATCGATCGGCCAGGCGAGGAACGCGACCAACAGCGCTCCCACGGCCGAGAGGACGCCGATGACGCCGCGCTGCCACAGGTTGTCCAGCGAGCGGCTGCGATGCCAGCCGAACGCGGCGCCGACGGCGAGCCCGGCGAGGGTGCCCGCCAGGACCGGATCGGCGGCACTCTCTTGAGCGCCGGGGCCGCTCACGTGATGCTCCAGTGTGCGCACGATGACGAGCGCAGCCACGATGGTCCCTCCCCCGAACCCGGTGCCGCACGCCAGGCCGCCGAGACCGATCGCGAGGGGGTCTTTCACATGTCCACCACTCGGCCCAGCGAGTCGAGCGCCGCCTGGGCCACCGCCTCGGACATGGTGGGATGGGCGTGGATCGCCAGCTCGACCTCTTCCACCGTGTATTCGTTCTCGCGCGCCACCGCCAGCTCGTGGATGATCTCGGAGGCGTGCCCGCCCACGATGTGGGCGCCGAGGATCTCGCCGTACTTCTTGTCGCGCAGGATCTTCACGAATCCCTCGGTCTCGCCCGTACCGCGCGCCCGGCCGTTCGCGGAGAACGGGAACCGGCCCGCGACGTAGTCGAGCTTGCGCTCCTTGCACTGGTCTTCGGTGAGGCCGATGCTGGCCACTTCGGGGTGGCAGTACGTCACGCTGGGCACGTTGTCGTAGCGGATGGCGTGGGGCTTCTGGCCCGCGATGAGCTCGGTGACGGTGACGCCTTCCCGCATGCCCTTGTGGGCGAGCATGGGCGGCCCGGCCACGTCGCCGATGGCGTAGTAGCCGGGCGCGGTGGTCTGCAGGCCGGCATCGACCTTGATGAAGCCCCGCTCGGTCACCTGGATGCCGCACTCCGCCAGGCCGATGTTCTCGGTGTTGACCGCGCGGCCCGCCGCCATGAGCACGGCGGCGACCTCGAGCTTGCGCGTCGCGCCGTTGGCCTCGACCTCGACCGTCACCTTGTCCTTGGCGGGCGTTCCCTTCTTCACCTTGGCGCCGGCGATCACCTCGATGCCGCGCTTCTTGTAGCTCTTCGCCAGCGTGTCCGATGCTTCGGCGTCCTCGAGCGGCAGGATCCGCGGTAGCGCTTCGATCAGCGTGACGCTGGTACCGAACGCGCTGAAAATGTCGGCGAACTCCATGCCCACGGCGCCCGCGCCGATGATCGCCAGCGACGCCGGCGCTTTGTCGAGGAACAACGCCTCGTCCGAGGAGATGACGGTCGTCTTGTTGATCTCCAGCCCGATCTGCGGCAGGCCCTTTACGCGCGAACCCGTCGCGACGATCACGGCCTTCTTCGCTTCGTACGTATCGCCCGCGACCTTCACCTTGCGTCCCGGCAGCAGTACGCCGCTGCCCTTGACCACCGTGACCTTGTTCTTCTTCATCAGGAACTCGACGCCCTTCGAGTTCTGGTCGCTCACTTTGCGGGAGCGCTGCATCGCGACGCCGTAGTCGGTCTTGACGGTGCCGGCGTCAATGCCGAACTCCTTGGCGTCACGCAAGAGCTTCGCGATGTAGGCGGAGTGGAGCAGGGCCTTGGTGGGGATGCACCCGATGTTGACGCACACGCCGCCGAGCTTCTCCTTCTCGATCACGGCGGTGCTCATACCGAGCTGGGCCGAGCGGATGGCGGCGACGTAGCCGGCCGGCCCCCCGCCCAGGATGATCACGTCAAATTGATTCGCCAAAAGCCCCCCCTCCCTTAACGCGGAACGTGGAACTCGGAACGCGGAACAGCCGCACGAGCGTCGGCCCGCCTGTTCCGCGTTCCGCGTTCCGACTTCCGCGTTTCCGAGGTTCCGCGTTCACAACAGCATCGCCAGGGGGTTCTCGAGCATCTGCTTCAGGGTGCGCAGAAACGCGGCCCCCGTGGCTCCGTCGATCACGCGGTGGTCGCAGCTCATCGTGAGGCGCATGCGGCGCCGCGCCGTCACCTGACCATCCAACACCACCGCCTTCTGAACGATCGAGCCCACGGCGATGATCCCCGCCTCGGGCGGATTGATGACCGCGGTGAACTGATCGATGTCGAACATCCCCAGATTCGAAACAGAAAACGTCGATCCCGTGTACTCGCTGGGCTGGAGCCGCCGGCTGCGGGCCTTGTCGGCGAGCGCCTTGGCTTCCCGGCCGATTTCGGCGAGCGACTTGACGTCCGCGTTCCGGATCACCGGCGTGATGAGTCCGTCCTCCACCGCCACCGCCATGCCGATGTGCACCTCGTTCCAGTAGCGGATGTGATCCTCCTGGAACCAGGCGTTACAGGCTCGATGCTTGGCGAGCGCCAGCCCGGTGGCCTTGATGACGATGTCGTTGAACGAGACCTTGCCCCCGCCCCCGCCCCCCGCCTGGTCGCCGAGCTGCTGGTTGAGCGCCTCGCGCGCTTCGGCCGCCCGCTCCATGTCCACTTCGCTCGTGAGAAAGAAGTGGGGAATGGGGCCGAGCGACGTGGCCAGGCGCTTCGCGATCGTCTTGCGGATTTGGGTCAGGGGAACGTCGGTATAGGGGGTGCCGGCGCTCGCGGGGACGGGGGACGCGGGACGGGGGACGGGTGTTGGCGTCGCTGCCGTCGCCTGCAAGTCGCGAATCACGACACGCCCACCGGGGCCGGACCCCGTCACCGCCTGCAGGTCCACACCCCGTTCCTTTGCGATGCGCTTCGCCAGAGGGGAAGCCTTCACGCGAGTCGCATCAGCGACCACCGCGGACGAGGGACGGGGGACAGAGGACGGGGCAGACGCTGATACGGCCTTCGGTGACTCCACCCGTCCCTCTTCCCCCTTCCCCCGTCCCCCGCCCGCGGCCATGGTCTCTCCCGGCGCGGCAATGACCGCCACCACGCTCCCCACCGGGACCGTCTGCCCCTCGGCCACCGCTACCTGCCGCAGCACGCCGTCCGCCCGTGCGACCAGGTCCATCACCGCCTTGTCGGTCTCGACCTCGGCCAGCGTGTCTCCCGCCTTCACCGCGTCGCCCTCGCGCTTGTGCCACTTGGCCACGCGCCCTTCCTCCATGGTGGGCGACAGCGCTTCCATATAGACGTTGGTGGCCACGGGGAGGGGGCGTCAGTCCAAGTAGAGGACGCGGCGCGCGGCGGCGACCACGCGCTCGGGAGAGGGCTTCGCGAGGCGCTCGAGCTGCTTGTTGTAGGGCATGGGAACGTCGGCCTGGGTGACGCGCAGCACCGGGGCGTCGAGCTGGTCGAAGGCGTCGCGCTGGATCACGTCGACCACCTGAGCGCCGATGCCGCAGTGCGGCCACCCCTCTTCGACCACGACGGCGCGGTTGGTGCGCGCCACCGAGTCGAGGATGGCCGCCTCGTCCAGGGGACGCAGCGACCGCAGGTCGAGCACCTCGGCGGACGCGCCCTGCCCGGCCAGCTGCTCGGCGGCCTTGAGCGCGACCGTGACGGTCTTCGAGTGACAGATGAGCGTGACATCGCTCCCCGGCCGCTTCACCTCGGCCCGTCCGATCGGCACGATGTGCTCCCCCTCCGGTACCTCGCCCTTGATGTTGTACAACATCTCGCCTTCGAGCACGATCACGGGATTGTTGTCGCGGATCGCCGACTTGAGCAGCCCTTTGGCGTCGGCCGGCGTCGCGGGTGCGACGACCTTGAGGCCGGGGATGTGCGACAGCCACGACTCCCATGCCTGGGAGTGCTGGGCCGCGAGCTGCAGCGCGGCGCCGTTCGGGCCGCGGAACACGATCGGGATGGGCACCTGGCCGCCGGACTCGTACAGGATCTTGGCGGCGGAGTTGACGATCTGGTCGAGGGCGAGGACGGCGAAGTTCCACGTCATGAACTCGATCACCGGGCGCAGGCCCGCCATAGCCGCGCCCACGCCGATCCCCGCGAAGCCGAGCTCGGCGATCGGCGTGTCCACGATGCGTTGGGGCCCGAATTCCTCCAGCAGGCCGCGGCTCACTTTGTAGGCGCCCTGATAGACGCCGACCTCTTCCCCCATCAGGAAGACGTTCGGGTCGCGCTGCATCTCCTCGCGCAACGCCTGGTTCAGCGCGTCGCGGTAGGTGAGCGTGGCCATCAGTCGGTGAGCACGTGGGTGGTCAGCTCGGCGGGATCGGGGTCCGGGCTCTGCTCGGCGAAGCGCGTCGCTTCGTCGGTCTCGGCCCGCACCTCGGCATCGAGCGCCTCGAGCGCCGCGTCGTCGAGCGCCCCCTCTTGCTTCAGCTTCAGCGCCAGCTGCGAGATCGGGTCGCGCTTGCGCTGCTCCTCGACTTCTTCCTTGGTGCGGTACACGCCGTGCAACGGGTCGGACATGGAATGCCCCATGTAGCGGTAGGTGCGCACCTCGAGCAGGGTGGGGTGGCCGCCGTTGCGGGCACGGTCCGCGGCGCGCTCGGTGGCCGCGTACACGGCGAGCGCGTCCATCCCGTCCACGACCTCCGCCGCCATGTCGTAGCTGCAGGCGTGTTCCACCACGTCCGTCACGGCCGCCACGCGCTCGAACGCGGTGCCCATGCCGTAGCGGTTGTTCTCGCAGCAGAAGATGACGGGGAGCTTGTAGACGGAGGCCATGTTGAGAGCTTCGTGGAAGGCGCCGATATTGACGGCCGCTTCGCCGAAGTAGCAGATGCAGACCTGGTCGCCCTTCTTGTAGCGGATCGCGAACCCGATCCCCGCGGCGAGCGGGATGTGCCCCCCCACGATCCCGTGACCGCCGAGGAACCGCCGCCCGGCATCGAACAGGTGCATCGAGCCGCCCTTCCCGCTCGAGCAGCCCGTCGCCTTGCCGTACAGCTCGGCCATCACGGCGTTCGCGGGGACGCCGCGCGCCAGGGCCTGTCCATGCTCGCGGTACGAGGAGATCACGTAGTCGTCGGCTCGCAACGCGGCGAGCGAGCCGACTCCCACGGCTTCCTGCCCGATGTAGAGATGGCAGAACCCGCCGATTTTGCCGAGGGCGTACGCCTCTGCGGCTTTTTCTTCGAACCGGCGGATCAGGAGCATCTGACGCAGCATGCGCCGCTCCAGCTCCGTCTGGGGGGGGGCGCTCGGCTTCGCGGTCCGGGTGGCGGTGGTGGCCATTACGCGGTCGCCTGCTCCACCTGCTCCCACGCGTGGTAGCTCGAGCGCACCAGCGGACCCGCCTCCACGTGGCGGTACCCCATTTCGCGGCCGAGCCGGCGCAGCTCGGCGAACTCGTCGGGGGTGTAGTAGCGGGCGATCGGCAGGTGATCGCGCGAGGGCCGCAGGTACTGCCCCAGCGTCAGGATGTCCACGCCCTGCGCGCGCACGTCGCGCATCGCCACGAGCAGCTCGTCCCATTCCTCGCCCAGGCCGCACATGATCCCGGATTTCGTCAGCATGCCCGGATCGAGCTGTTTGACGCGAGCGAGCAGCTCGAGCGCCCGGGAGTAGCGGCCGCCGGGCCGCGCCAGGCGGTACAGCCGGTCGATCGTTTCGAGATTGTGATTGAGAATGTCGGGCTGGGCCTCGACCACGATGCGCAGCGCCTGCTCGCTGCCCTTGAAATCGGGGATCAGCACCTCGACCGAGGTATCCGGCGCGCGCCGCCGGATCTCGGCGATCGCGGCCGCGAAGATTTCGGCGCCGCCGTTCGGTAGATCGTCGCGATCGACCGAGGTGATCACCACGTGCGCGAGCTCCATGCGCTCGACCGCGGCGGCGAGCCGCAGCGGCTCGGCTTCGTCGAGGGCGGTGGGCGTGCCGTGCGCGACGGCGCAATACGCGCAGTTGCGCGTGCACACGTCGCCCAGGATCATGAACGTGGCGGCGCGGTGCTCCCAGCACTCGCCGATGTTGGGACAGTGGGCCTCCTCGCACACGGTATGGAGCCCATGGTCCCGCATGAGCTGTTTCAAGGCGAGGTAATTGGGCCCGCCCGGCGCCGGAACCTTGAGCCACGGTGGCTTGCGATCTGGCACCTGAGGGGGATGAGCGGGACGCTGGCGCTGCAGTTGGACGAGGGGAGGGCTGGCCATAACTAGCCACAAAATAGCGAGTTCGCGGGGGGTCTGGTAGCCGCGCCGGCAAAATTTCAACCGTGTGGTTGAATCAACTGACTTGAGGCCCTACGGACTCCCCGCCGGCGCCTCACGGTTCCTTCTTTTTGTCGACCCGCTCTCTCAGCCGCCGCAGCTCCTCGTCGATCCCCGGGTCCGCGCTCAGCATGCCGTCGGCGATCTCGGCGAGCTCCTCGGCCTCCTTCCACTGACGTTCCAACTCCTCGACCTCGGCACGCTCGTCCACCGCCATCTCCAGGGCGAGGCGCCGGTCGGGGGCGAGGCTCCGCAAGGTGAGGTCGCGCCGGGCCACGTCGTGGATCAACCGGTGCGGCCCACCCGCGGCTTCCACCAGTCGGGCCGCGTCCTCGGCGCGCTGCCGGCCCCCGCGGGCCAGATTGAGATAGGTCAGGCCGCGTCGCAGCGCGAGCTGCGCGTCGGCGCCGGTGAGCATCGTCCCCTCCGCTCTGCAGCTCGGACACGTGAGGAGCAGCGCGAGCCCCTCGCGCGCCGTCGTGGTGACGCGCGCGCGCTCGAGGTGCCGTGCGCGCAACAGCATCACGCTGCCGCAGCGCTCGCAGATCGGCGGGTCCACGAGGGCGACCTTCCGGTGCCCGACCATCCCGATGTAGATCCGCTTGACGAGCCGCGGTGTGTTCCACACAAACACGCCCACCGAGCCGCCCGCCGCCACGTTCACCGCCACGGCGAGCCCCACCGCCGCGACGGTCATGGGCACGACGAACTTGAGCTGCTCCTGGCGCCGCGCCCGCAGCCGTTCGCCGTAGCGCCACGTGGCCAACTCGAGGCGTCGGGGCTTGCCGACGCGTACCAGGTCGTAGCCGCGCCAGCGGATCAGCGCGACCTGGTCGGTCGCGGCCGCGACGCGGCCGTCGCCCGCGGCGCGCGCCAGGACCTCGATTCGCTCCAGGCGGTCGTCGAGCGGCGCCAGGTTCCAGCGGGAGCACCTGGGACAGATCACCCACAGCCGCCCCTTCCACTCGTCGAACGCGAGCCGGCGTCCCACCCCGAGGTCCGTGGGGCCGCCGTCACCGTCGAGCTTGCCGTTGCAGAAGGCGCAAGTCCGGAACATGAGCGTCAGTCGTAAGCCGTAAGCCGCAAGGTGTAAGTTAAGCGCGCGGTCTTACGGCTTACGGCTTGCGTCTTGCGGCTGCGAAAAGCGGTCGACACCGAGCGGCGCGATCTCCACGTCGGTCGCACCCTTGGTGACGAGGTCCGCGATGATCTCTCCCGTGAGCGCCGCGAGCAGGATGCCGTTCCGGCCATGGCCGGTGGCGTACCACAGCCGCTCGACGTCGGGGTCGCGCCCCAGGATCGGCCGGCCGTCGGGCGTGGCGGGCCGGAGGCCGGCCCAGACGCGCTGCACTGCTTGGGTGAGCAAGGCGGGGAGCAGGCGCACGGCGCCGCGGAACACCTGGGCGAGGCCCTCGTTCGTGACGTGCGCGTCGTAGCCGGCGCGCTCCATCGTGCTGCCCAAGAGCGCCGCGCCGGCGCGTGCGAGCACGTAGCCCTGGTCGTGATAGAGAATGGAAGGCGGGCAGCCGTCGGGCCAGGCGGTGGCCGCCATTTGACCCCGCAACGGCTCGATGGGGAGCGCGCGGGGCAGCCCGCGGATGCGTGGGGACCAGACACCCGCCGCGAGCACCGCGTGCTCTACGCTGGTAGTGCCTGCGGCGGTGACTACTCCGGTGACCCGGCCCTGCGCTACCTGGATCGACTCCACCGGCTCGGGGCGCAGCGCGGCGCCGAGGCGGCGGGCGTCCGCCAGGCAGGCGCGGGTGAGCGCCTGGGGGTCGAGGGCGCCGTCCTCGGGTGCGAACAGGGCCCCGTGGCACTCGGGGGCGGCGCCGGGCCAGCGCTCGCGCACTTCGTCCGGCTCCAGCCAGTCGCACCGCAGCCCCGCCTGGCGCTGCCGGGCCACCTCTTCTTTGAGGCGGATGGCGTCAGGCTCGTCGAATGCGACGGCGGCGATCCCGGACCTCCAGAAGCCGATGTCGATGCCGGTCGTTTCCCGCAGCGCCGGGGCGAGGGGCTCGTACAGATCGCGCCCCCGTACCGATAGGGCCACCAGCGCGTCGTCGGCGGGCTCGATTTGGGGAGCGAGCATGCCCGCCGAGGCGGGGGACGCCGCCGCCGGGTCGGGGCCGGGCTCGAAAATGGCGACCGCCAGGCCCCGCAGGGCCGCCGCCCGGGCGCAGGCGACACCGATGGCCCCGCCGCCGATGATCGCCACATCCGCGGTGCTCACGTGCTGGCGCCTGGGTGAAACCGGCTGCTAGATTGCGTCGTACGGCCCTCGCGTCGGGGCTCCACGGAGGTTGACCCCATGTTCCGCAGCATCTTCGGCTTCGCCATCTTTGCCGCGCTCGCGTTCGTGGCCCTCAACATCTTTTTCGGGCTGCTCGCGGGCGTCGTCGGGATCGCCTTCTGGGTCCTGAAGCTCGCCGCCATCGGCTTCATTCTCTACTTCGCGCTCCGGCTCGTCAGCCCCACCACCGCGGACAAGATCCGCGAGATGATCAAGGGCCGTCCGGCCGACGCGTAGCTAGCGGGCGTCCAGCTCGCGCAACACCGCCCACGCGAGCAGCGGGATCAGGATTTCGTGGTGGCCGGTGAGTTGGATCCCCCGGCCACCGGCGAGCGTCGGACGTTCGACCACGTTCATCCGCGGGCGGTAGTGGCGCTGCATGTCGCAGTCGCACGCCGTGAACCCCGTCGGCTTTCCCCCGCTCAGATTCCGCGCCACCGTGAGCGCCTTGAGAAAAACCTCGGGCATCACCACGGCGCTGCCGAGATTCAGCACGACGCCGCCGTCGTCGAGCGCCGGCAACGACGCCGCGAGCCGCTTGAAGTCGCGGTGGCTGGTGGCGCCGAGAGCGGCCCCGTCGGCCGTGGGGTGCTGGTGGATGATGTCGGCGCCGACGGCCGCGTGCACGGTCACCGGGACGCCCCGCTCTCGGGCGGCGAGCAGGAGCGACGCCTCCGGTGCGACGAGCCCGGAGCGGTGCCGCAGCGCCTCCACCAGCGCCTCGCCCATGCCCCGGCCCGCGCGGGCGCCCTCGGCGATGGCGGCGTTCATGTCGCGGCCCGTTTCCTCCACCATCCCGAACGTGCCGTCGGCCAATCCGGCCGCCACGTCCTCGCTCGTCCCGCCATAGGCGGCGAGCTCGAAGTCGTGGATGGCGGCGCTACCGTTCAGGGCGAGGTGGGTGATCACGCCGCGCCGCACGAGCGAGCCGAGCAGCGGCCCGAGCCCGACCTTGATCACGTGGCCGCCCAGCATCACGACCACGCCGCGCCGGCCGGTGGCGCGCGCCACCGCGCGCGCCACCTCCCGCGCGTCCTTGGCGCCGAGCACGTCCGGCAGCGAGTCCCAAAAAGTCGCGAAACTCCGGTCCGTGCCGGGCGGTTGGGCGAGCAGGGTCGGATCGACTTTGTTCGGGCGTTGCGCGATGGGAACGGTCTTCAGTCGCGAAAAGTCCGCCTCGCCGTAGTCGGTCATGGATGCTCGGCAGGGGGGGCGTTGTACTCCTTGAGCTTCAGCGTCACCTGGCCGAAGGAGAAGTTCGACTGCAGCGCGAGCATGATGCGCGGCTGCTCGTCGGAGAGCCACATCCGGGCGTCGGCCTTCTCGGCGAAGATACCGCCGCCGTTCGGGATGCGCGGACGGATCACGATCGCGTCCCACTTCCGGCCCGCGACGCTCACGCGGTCGCGCTTCAATACCTCGACGATGACCGGATTGCGCTCGGGCCGGAA
>WNFW01005552.1_pt1 | contig 15188 bp, 16 predicted proteins | sample 5400131 | NCBI WGS metagenome assembly WNFW01 (sample SAMN13153362, study PRJNA577476) | soil metagenome | isolation source: 20 cm soil or saprolite under grassland replicate 1 | place: USA:California | collected 2016-06-15 | reverse complement strand
TGAAAGGACGGGCCGAAGAATGAGACGTTCGAAGATTCGCGCGATGCAGGTCGTCGTGGCGCTGTGGCTGTTGAACGGCGTCGCCGCGGCGCTCGCTCCCGTCACGCCCGCGCAGTCGGTGAGCGGCAAAGCGTACGGCGCGCTGGTACAGGGCCCAAGCGGCACGCAGCAGTCGGCGCTGGCGGTGCTCCCCGCCGTAGCCCCGACGGACGCTGCCATGGCGGACGGCGAGGCCGACGCGCTGAGCGTGCCGGGTACGATCACGACGGAAGCCCTCACGGGCAACACGTCGGGGTCGATCGGAGACGCTGCCGCCGCCCAGAGCGTGGCGACGGTGTTCAACGTGAACCTGTTGAACGGGCTGATCACCGCGAGTAGCCTCACCGCCACGGTGAGCAGCACGAGCAACGGCGCCCGGGCGACGAGCAACGCGCTGGGGTCGACGTTTGGAGACCTGGTGGTGAACGGCGTCCCAATGACGTCGGGCGACGGCGTCATCGCGCCGAACACCCGGGTGAACCTGCCCGGCGTCGGCTACGTCGTGCTCAACGAGCAGCGGCCCACAGGAGACGGCGTCCGCGCGAGCGGTCTCACCGTGAACCTGATACACGTCGTCTTGCAGAGCCTGACCGGCGGCGGCTGTACGTTGCTCGGCTGTCTCCCCGGCGTGCTGACGACGACGGGCGAAATCATCGTGGGCTCCGCCAGCAGCACCGCCGCAATGTGATGGGGATTCGCAGAGACGTAGGCCCGGTCCGGTTGGGATCGGGCCCTTCTCTGCGCACTCTTTTTGTGCTAACCGGCAACGGCTGACGCATCAAACCGTTGCATTCGCGCCATAGGGGGGTATCGTTACGATTGTCAACCTGCTGTGACATTGGCAGTTAGGATGCGCCAACCGGCGCGCTAGCTTGGCACTAGCCTTGCTGTTGCGCCGCAGCAACATTCCACCAGGCGAGGACCGCCGCCATGGCCACCAAAGGCAAAGACGCGCTGCCGCCGCCGTCCGACCCACAGGCACAAACCGAGTCCACCGCGGCGCTGTTGCGCGAGCTGGTGGCGCACCTGCGACAGAACCGCACGCAGTTGCGCGAGGAATGGGCCCGGCGCATTACGCGCGCCCAGCTCCTGACGGCGATGACGGAGGAAGAGATCTTCGCCGAAGCGACGTCGGTGTACGACAACTACGTCGAGGCGCTGGAGACGGGAACGTTCGAGGCCCTGCAGGCGTACGCACGCAACCTGTCGGAGCGCATCATCCCGCGCGGCGTCGAGACGCACGAAGTCGTCGGCATCGTGCTGTTGCTGCGTGACGTCCTGGCCCGCTCGCTGTTCGGCAAGTACCACGAAGACTTCGACAAACTCAACCGCATCCTCGACGCCTACGAGCCCGCGGCGAACCGGATCGCGAACACCGTGGCCGTTGGCTTTGTGCAGGAGCGCGAGCGCATCATCCGGCAGCAGCAGGAGGCGATCCGGGAGTTGTCCACGCCGGTGCTGCAGGTGCGCGAGCGCCTGCTGATTCTCCCGATCATCGGCGTCATCGACCCGCAGCGCGCGCGGCAGCTCACGGAGCAGCTGCTGCGCGCGATCCGCACCAATCGCGCGAAGGTGGTCGTCATCGACATCACCGGCGTGGCGGCGATGGACTCGAACGTGGCGAACCACCTCGTGCAGACGGTCGAGGCCTCGCGCCTGCTGGGGGCGACGGTCATCGTGACGGGCCTCTCGCCCGAGATCGCGCAGACGCTGGTGACGATCGGCGTGGACCTGAGCGAGATGGCCACGGTGGGCGATCTCCAGGGTGGCATCGAGGAGGCGGAACGGCTGCTCGGCTACAAGGTCGTCCCGCAGGAAGAGCTGGCTCCGAGGGCGTGAGACGACCTCCCACTCCGTCGACGGAGGGCGTGTGGAAGTCCCGATCCTGAAGCAGGGCCACTACCTGATCGCGTCCATCCAGTCCGCGCTCACGGACGCCGACCTTTCGCAGCTGCGCGAGGCGCTGATCGAGCGCGTCGGACGCTTCCGGGCCCGGGGCGTGATCGTCGACGTCACGGCGCTCGACGTGATGGATTCGTTCGCGGTCCGGACCCTGCGCGACATCGCCCACATGGCGCGGCTGCGCGGGTCGGAAACCGTGATCGTCGGCATTCAGCCCGAGGTCGCGTTCGCGATGGTGCAGCTCGGCCTGACGCTCAAGGGCGTCTCGACCGCGCTCGATCTCGAGGAGGGTCTGGCGTTCCTCGACCGGCAGATGCAGCTCCGCATCGAGCGGGGCTCGGGACGGATCGAGCGTGGCTGACGACCTGCTGATCCCGATTGCCGCCGACGTCGACGTCGTGACCGCGCGGCAGCGGGGACGGGATCTGGCGGCGGAGGCGGGGTTCTCGAGCGGGGACCAGACGGTGATCGCTGCGGCGATATCCGAGATCGCGCGCAACATCCTCATGTATGCCAAGCGCGGTGAAGTCGCGCTCAGCGTCGTGACGAACGGCGACCGCCAGGGCGTGGTGATCGTTGCCCGGGATCAAGGCCCGGGAATCCGGGACGTGTCGCGGGCCCTCGAGGACGGCTACTCGACGTCCGGCGGCCTGGGACTGGGGCTCCCTGGGGCGCGGCGCTTGATGGACGACTTCGACGTGAGCTCGAGCGTCGGCAAGGGCACCACCGTGACGATGAAAAAATGGCGCCACATGCATGCGTGAGGCGTCCGTGACCGCGCCGCGGCTGATCGAGTGGGGCGTGGCCACCCAGGCCCTCCCCGGGGAGGCGCAGTCCGGCGACCTGCATCTCGTCAAGCCGGTCGGGAGCACCGTGCTCGTGGCGGTCGTGGATGGACTGGGCCACGGTGCGGAGGCGGAGACCGCGGCGCGGGCCGCGGTCGCCGCGCTCGAGCGGCACGCGACCGAATCGCCGGTACCGCTCATCCAGCGCTGCCATCGCGCCCTCCAGGGGACGCGCGGGGCGGTGATGAGCGTGGCGGTGTTCGCCCGCCCCGAGCGCTCGATGACGTGGCTCGGCGTCGGCAACGTCGAAGGCCTGCTGCTGTACGGCGACGGCGCGCCGCGGTCGGGGTCCACACGGGCGAGTCTGGTGACGCGCGGCGGCATCGTGGGGTCGGAGCTGCCGCGGCTGCACCCGGTCGTCCTTCCCATCGCTCCCGGCGATACGCTCATCTTCGCCACCGACGGTATCCGAGAGGGCTTCGCTGAGGGCTTGTCGCCCGAGGCGGGGCCGCAACAACTCGCCGATCAAATCCTCGCTCGCCACGGCAAGGGCACGGATGATGCGCTCGTGCTCGTCGCTCGGTATCTGGGCGGCGCCGGGACGAGGGGATGATTCCACCGACTCACATGGAGCCCTCGGTCCCGTCCGCAGTGCCGGGTAAGGGGGCGTTGGCGCTCTTGCGGATTCTCGTGGTCGCCGGCGAGGGCGGAAGCGCCGGCAGTCTGCTGCAAAACCTGCGACAGTGGGCCGACGACGGTCGGCTCGAGATCGACACCGCGCCGGATCTGCCGCGCGCGGTGCGGCAGCTCGCCGGCCAGCGTTGGGACTTGGTGCTGGCCGTGCTGGGCGAGCACCCGGACGATGATCTGTCCTGGTGGGTCGACACGCTGCGGGGTGCGACGGGAAGCCCGCGACTCATCGCCGTCGCCCAGGCTCCGTCGATGGGCCTCGTGCTGCGCGCGGAGAAGTCAGGTGTGCTCGACCTCCTCTCCCTGCCGCTGCGCCGCGACGAGCTCGTGCGCGCGCTCGAGCGGCTCCGCTCCGTAGCCAGCGAAACCGCGGTCCCGCTTCCCTTCGTCGAGCCGCACGCGGTCGGACCGTACGCGTTGGTCGGCCAGAGTCCCGCCATGCTCGACGTGTACAAGCTGCTGGCCCGGGTCGCGGGGAGCGCCGCCACCGTGCTCGTCCAGGGGGAGTCGGGAACGGGCAAGGAGGTCGTGGCCCGCGCCATCCACATGAACGGCCCGCACACGGCGGGCGCGTTCGTCGCGGTCAATTGCGCCGCCATCCCGGAGAACCTGCTCGAGAGCGAGCTGTTCGGTCACGAAAAGGGCGCGTTCACGGGCGCCGTCACGCGAAAGATCGGTCGCTTCGAGCAGGCGGGGGGCGGCACCCTGTTTCTCGACGAGATCGCGGACATGAGCCTCGCGCTGCAGGCGAAGATCCTGCGCGCGGTGCAGGAGCGCGAGATCGAGCGCGTGGGGGGCGGCGAGACGATCCCCATCGATGTGCGCCTCATCGCGGCCACCAACCGCGACCTCAAGGAGGCCATCAAGCAGGGACGCTTCCGCGAAGATCTCTACTATCGCCTCGCGGTCGTCACGATCCGGCTCCCCACGCTGGTGGAGCGGGGCGACGATCTCGTCTTGCTCACGGCCTACTTCGTCCGCCAGTTCGCCGAACGCTACGGCAAGAAGACTCGCGCGATTTCGGACCGGGCGCTCGAGCTGCTGCGCGCCCATGCCTGGGTGGGGAACGTGCGCGAGCTCCGGAATGTGATCGAGCGGGCCGTCATCGTGGCGACCGACGAGACGTTGCGGGCCGAGCACCTGCCGGACGAGCTGCGGGGCGAAGAGACCACCCACGCCGACCGGCCCCAGGGCGGACTCCTGACCCTGGCGGAGGCGGAGGCGCGGCACATCGCCCGCGTGCTGGCGCATACCAACGGCCAGATCGGCGCGGCCGCGGAGATCTTGAGGATCCATCGGAACACGCTGACGCGAAAAATGAAGGAGTACGGCCTGTGACCGGGCCCCCGCCCGTTCGGGTCGAGAAAGCGCTCGCGCTCATGCCCGAGCTCGAGGCGCTCGCACCCCTGCGCGCGCTCTTGGTCTCCATCGCGCGACCGGATGAAGCAACGATGTGGGCAAGCTCGGGCCCCTATCTCACTCTCGGGAAACGGGGCGTTCACCCGGACGAGCTGCGACGCCGGATGCCGCAGGCATTTCACCGCATCACGGAGCACCTGCAGGCGTTGTTCAAAGCGTACGTGGAGGCGCTGGATTGTCAGCAACGCGCCGACGCGCCGGGCGTGGTGGCGGCGCTGCTGCGCGCCGGGCGGCTCGAGGAAGAGGTGGGCCGCCACCCCCAGGCCCGGAGCTGGTACGAGGTGGCGCTCCACGTCGCCGAGGCCCTCCAGGACCGCCGCCCGGAGGTGGAGGCGCTACGCGCGCTGGGCTACATCGGTCTCGCGTTGGGCGAGTACGCGGCAGGCGCGCGGCATTTCCAGCGCTCGCTCGCTCTCGCCGAAGCGGAGTTCGACCAAGCGGGGGCGACTGCGGCATCCGAGGGTCTGGGAGACGTGGCGCTCGCGCAGGGACAATGGGGCGGCGCCCAGGCGTGGTACAGCCGCGGCCTCCGCCTCGCCGAGGCGGCGGGCGATGCGCCGCGCGCCGGCCGGTTGGAGCGGCAGCTGGGCGTGCTGGCGCGAAAGCAAAGCGACCTTGCCGCGGCGGGCGACTACCTGCGGCGGGCACGAGAGCGCTTCGAGGCGGCCGGCCTCGCGGACGAGATGGCCAGCGTGCTGAACGAGCAGGGACTGCTGGACGCCCAGCTGGGGCGCCACACCGCCGCGTCCGCGGCGTACCGAGAGGCGCTCGCTTGGGCGCAACGGGCGCCGCGGGACGCGCGTCTCGAGCTGTCGATCCGCTTGAACCTGGCGGAGCTGGACCTCGAGGCGGGCCGGCTGCTCGAAGCCGAGGCCGAGTTGCGTCGCGCCGAACAGGTGGCTATCGGCGGCCATGTGATCCGCCGGCTGGCGCAGATCTACACCCTGATGGGCCGGCTGCGCGGTGCCCAGGGGGACGAGACGGGGTTCGTCTTCTTCGAGCAGGCGATCGAGCTCGCCAAGGCCGTGGAGCACTCGGTGGCCACCGAGGCGCAGGTGTATCACGCGTACGGCGGGTTCCGCAGTCGGCTCGGGCAGCAGGACGAAGCCCGCGCCTACCTCGAGCGCGCCCGGGAGCTCTTCGACTCACTGGGGGAAGCCGTCGAGCGCGATCGCGTCGAGGCCGAGCTGCGCGCGCTGTCGGCCTGACCGCCGCCTAGTTGTTGGTCAGCGGGTTCTTCTGCCGGGTGGTGTCGGCCTTGGCCGTCGTCTTCTTTTTCTGCGTGGATGTGCCGGGCTTCGCGGCGGCTTTGGATTGGGTCGCCGCCGGCCGGGTCGACCGCTCTTTTCCGCCACCACAGGCTCCGAGACCGATCAACACCGCGGCCGCGGCTGCTAGGACGGTTCTCGACATGCCACCCTCCGAGAGACGGGGTTCGGCTCCAATATAAGACCGCGGCGCGTGCCGGGGGGCTCCATCGGGGACTGTCTGCAGCATCGCTGGCCGTCACGTCGCGGTGGCAGCAAGTTAAGCCCCGTTCCCGCCGCCCGTCATCCCGCGAGGAGACCGCCATGAGCGATTGGACGATGGACCGTCGCGCGTTTCTCGAGCATGCCACCGTGAGCGGGTCCGTCGCGGCCGTCGGCGCCGTGCTCCCCGGGCTCGCGCGCGGCGTCAGTCGACCCACTGCGCCGGTCGCCGCGCCGTTCGAGCTCGAGGAGGCCACCATCGCCGGGCTGCAGGCGGGCCTCGAGTCGGGGAAGTACACCGCTCGCTCGCTCGTGGCGGCCTATCTCCAGCGGATCGAGGAGCTGGATCGGAAAGGACCGGCGCTGCGCGCGCTGCTCGAAGCCAACCCCGACGCGCTCGCGCAGGCCGGTGCACTCGACGCCGAGCGCAAGGCTAAGGGGCCGCGCGGGCCGCTGCACGGCATCCCGGTGCTCGTAAAGGACAACATCGCGACGCGAGATCGGATGCAGAGCACCGCCGGCTCACTGGCGCTCGCGGGGGTGGTGCCCCCGCGCGACGCCTTCCTGGTGGAGCGGCTGCGGGCCGCGGGCGCCGTGCTGCTGGGCAAAGCGAACCTCTCGGAGTGGGCCAACTTCCGCTCGAGCCATTCGTCGAGCGGGTGGAGCGGGCGGGGCGGTCAGTGTCGCAACCCGTATGCGCTCGATCGCACGCCGTCGGGGTCGAGCTCCGGCTCGGGCGTCGCCGTCGCCGCCAATCTCTGCGCGGTGGCGATCGGAACCGAGACCGACGGCTCGATCGTCTCGCCGTCCACGTGCTGCGGGATCGTAGGCATCAAGCCGACGCTCGGTCTCGTAAGCCGGACCGGGGTCATCCCGATAGCGCACAGTCAGGACACTCCCGGCCCGATGGCGCGCACCGTAGCGGACGCGGCCATCGTGTTGGGTGCGCTCGCCGGGGTCGATACGCGCGACGAGGCGACCGCCGCGAGCGCCGGGCGGTCACGGACCGACTACGCGAAGGTCCTCGATCCCGCGGGCCTGCAGGGAGCGCGGCTCGGCGTCTGTCGCTCCCGGTTCATGGGCTATAGCGCGGCCACCGACGCCCTCATGGAGGACGCGATCGACGCGCTCAAGCGCCTCGGCGCGGTGATCGTCGATCCCGCGGATATCGCCACCGCCGGCCAGTTCGATGAATCCGAGTTCGCGGTGCTCCTGTACGAGTTCAAAGCGGACCTGAACAAGTACCTCGGTGAGTGGGCTCCTGCCGCGGGCGCGAAGACGCTCGAAGAGCTGATCGCGTTCAACGAGCGCACGAAGGAGAAGGAAATGCCCTACTTCGGGCAGGAGATCTTCATTCAGGCGCAGGCCAAGGGGCCGCTCACCGACCAGGACTACCTGCGCGCGCTCGACAAGAATCATCTGCTCGCGCGCACCCAGGGGATCGACACCGTGATGGCGGAGCACCAGCTGGACGCGCTGATCGCGCCCACGGGCGGACCGGCCGCGCTGATCGACCTGGTGAACGGCGATCCCGGAGGGGGTGGGAGCTTCTCGAGCCCCGCCGCGGTCGCGGGCTACCCCCACGTGACCGTGCCGATGGGACACGTGCGGGGGCTGCCGGTGGGACTCTCGTTCGTGGGGCGGCCGTGGACCGAGGCGGTGCTGATCAAGCTCGCGTTCGCGTACGAGCAGGCGACCAAGGCTCGGCGGCCACCTCGATTCCTGGCCACCGCCGTCCTCAACCCCTGACCCCTCTCCCTTCGGGAGAGGGGGAACGGTGCTAGGCTCGGCCGCCGAGCTCGGCGTGCCGGAAGCACGTCACGAGGTGATCGTTCACCATCCCGACCGCCTGCATGAAGGCGTAACAGATGGTCGGTCCGACGAAGCGGAAGCCCCGCTGTACGAGCGCCGCGCTCATCGCGTCCGACTCGCGGGAGCGGGCGGGAAGATCGCGCAGCGTGCGGCGCCGGTATTGCTTCGGCGCTCCGCCCACGAAGTCCCAGAGCAGGCCGCCAAACGAGGCGCCGCTCTCCTGGAACTCGAGGAACGCGCGGGCGTTGCCGATCGCGGCATTCACCTTCTGGCGATTGCGGACGATCCCCGGGTCCTTCAGAAGCTGGGCGATCTTCTTGCGATCGTAGCGGGCCATCCGCTCCGGGTCGAATCCATCGAACGCTTCGAGGAAGCGCGCGCGCTTGTGCAGGATGACGCGCCAGGAGAGGCCGGCCTGGAAGCCGTCGAGCACGAGCTTCGCGAACAGATCGCGATCGCCGTGCAGCGGGACGCCCCAGACGAATTGTGCATCGTGCGCCGCGGCGCGGCCAGCCCGGTAATAAATTGCAGCGATGCGCTACCTGCGGGTCGTCGAGGACCAGGGCCGCTACGTCGCGTCGCTTCCCGAGACGCTTCCGCCGACTCCCACGCGGAGGGAGGTCCTCATCCGGGTCACGGCGTCCGGCGTGAACCGCGCCGACTTGAGCCAGATCGCCGGGCGCTACCCGCCACCGGCTGGCGAGTCCGAGATTCTGGGGCTCGAGGTCTCGGGCACGCTCGATGAAACGGGAGAGCCGGTCTGCGCGCTACTCGCGGGGGGCGGGCACGCCGAGTGCGTCGCGGCGCCCGTAGGCCAGGTGTTTCCGGCGCCCGCGGGGCTCGACCTCGTCGCGGCAGCAGGCATCCCGGAGACGTTTCTCACGGCATTCGTAAACCTGATCGTCGAAGGGGGCCTCGAGCGAGAGGCGGCGGTCCTGGTGCACGCGGGCGCATCCGGCGTAGGGCTCGCGGCCATCCAGATGGCGAAACTCTCCGGCGCGCGAGTCGCCGCCACGACGCGCACCGCCGACAAGCTCAAGGCCATCGAGGCAATCGGGGCGGATCTCGCCATCGACAGCGCCCGGCAGGATTTCGCCGGGGAGATCGAGAGACGGTGGGGTCGCGACGCGGTGGACGTGGTGCTCGACCCGGTGGGGGCGTCGAGCCTCGCCGGCGACCTGCGCGTGCTCAAGACCGGCGGACGGATCGTGATCCTCTCCACGATGTCGGGCTCCGAGGCGGGCCTCGACCTCGCGTTGTTGATGCGGAAGCGCGCGCGGATCGTGGGCTCGACGCTCCGGGCTCGGAGCCGCCTCGAGAAGGCGGCGATCGTGGCCCGGTTCAAGGAGGAGCTCCTCCCGCGCTTCACGGGCGGAGCCCTGCGCGTCGTCGTGGATGCGGTGTTTCCGGTGGGCCGGGCGGCGGAAGCTTTTCAGCGCATGCGCGAGAACCGCAACGTGGGCAAGATCCTGATCGCCTGGCGACGCGACTGATGTATCTTTCGCCGCCGTGAACCCACTCCGAGCACGAAGCGTCGCTTACGCCGTGGTGGTCGCGGCAGCGTGCCGAGGGGGGGCGCGTAAGCAGGCCGCCGCGCGGGTGGCGGCGCCGGATACGGTGTCGCCGCCGGACACGGTCAATCTCTACGGCGCGACCGGGGCGAATGCACTCTCAAGCGTGGCGGCGAGGGCCCGGCCGCTCGTGTACGTCCCCAATTCCCACGACGGCACGGTCACCGTCATCGACCCCCGGAGCTATCGCGTCATCCGCACCTTTGCCACCGGCACCCTGCCGCAGCATGTCGTCCCCTCGTATGACCTGACGACCCTGTGGGTCGCGAACAACCGCGGGAACACGCTCACCCCCATCGATCCGGCGACTGGTCGCGAGGGAGCGAGCGTACCGGTCGCCGACCCCTACAACCTGTATTTCACGCCGGACGGCCGGTTCGCCATCGTGGTGGCCGAGCGACGCCGGCGGCTCGACTTCCGGGATGCGAAGACGATGGCGCTGGTGCAATCGCTGGCGCTCGGGTGCAAGGGTGTGGATCATATGGAATTCACGGCGGACGGGCGGTTCGCGGTCGCGACCTGCGAGTTTTCGGGGCAGCTGGTGAAGGTCGATCTCGAGACCCGCTCCGTGGTCGGCTACCTGACCCTCGACCCCGGGGGACTGGACAGTGCGGGCATGCCGCAGGACATCCGCTCGTCTCCGGACGGCCGGGTGTTCTACGTCGCCGACATGAAGGCGAACGGGGTGTTCCTGGTGGACCCCGAGGGATTCCGGCGCCTCGGATTCATCGCCACCGGGAAGGGAACACATGGGATCTACCCGAGCCGCGACGGGCGTCTTATGTACGTCACGAACCGCGGCTGGAACACGACCGCCGGCGGACGCCACGGGCCCGGGTCCATCAGCGTGCTCGACCCGCGAACGCGGCGTGTCGTGGCGACCTGGCCGGTTCCGGGCGGCGGGAGTCCCGACATGGGGAACGTGAGCGTCGACGGGAAGGAGCTTTGGGTGGCCGCAACCGGGACGGTACTCGCTGGGGCACACGGGAAACATGAGATAGGCAAACGGCGTCGAGCAGAGGCGTCACGCAAAGACGTCACGCAAAGACGTCACGCAAGGACGTGGGGGTGGGATGACTCGGATCAAAGGGAAGCTGATTCTCGTCACCGGGGCGAGCTCGGGGATCGGGGAGGCGTGCGCCCGGCGGTTCGCCGCTGAAGGGGCCGACCTGATCCTCTGGGCCCGGCGGGCCGACCGCCTGGAGCGCGTGGCGGCCGAGCTCGGCACCGCGCACCGTGTGTCCGTTTCGCTCGCGGTGGTCGATGTGCGGGACCGGGCGGCGGTGAACCGAGCCGCAGAGGCGCTGGTGCGAGCCGGTCGCGTGCCGGATGTGCTCATCAACAACGCCGGACTCGCGAGCGGGCTGGCGAAGATTCACGAAGGCGATCCCGAGGACTGGGATCGCATGATCGACACGAACCTGAAGGGGCTGCTCAACGTGAGCCGGGCGATCATGCCGCACATGGTCGCCCGGCGCCGCGGGCACGTCGTGAACATCGGCTCGATCGCCGGATACCAGACGTACCCGATGGGGAACGTGTACAACGCGACCAAGTTCGGCGTGCGGGCGCTGACCGAGGGGATGAACCTCGACGTTGCCGGCACGCCGCTCCGCGTGTCGGCGGTGGACCCGGGGATGGTCGAGACGGAGTTCTCGGAAGTCCGCTTCCACGGCGACAAGGAGCGCGCCGCGACGGTGTACCAGGGGGTCACGCCGCTCAGCGCGGACGACGTCGCGGACGCGATCGCCTACGTGGTCAACCTGCCCGACCACGTCAACATTCTCGACCTCATCATCATGCCGACGGCGCAGCGCAACGTCTACGTCGTGGACCGAGAGCCGCGCTAGCGCAGGACCGGCGACGCGGCGCCCAGCGCCGCGGCGAACTGCCGTACGATCTCCCCGGCGGGCTCGATGCTGGTAATCCCGCTCACGCTCTTCCCTGCCTGCCAGTAGTCGCGCGACGACGGGCCGGCGAAGTGGCCGCGCTTCAGTCGCCACGCCGAATTGAGCGCGTACAGCGTGCGCATGAAGTGCTTGGTGCGGCGATGCCGCAGCAGCCAGCGCGCGATCGGGCCGGCCTTGGTGCCGACGCGCTCCACGTAGGGCGTGCGGATCACGGCGAGCGGCACGCCGGTGACGCGCTCGGTCAGGACGATGTCGTCCTCGCCCGCCTCGACGATCGCGCGCTTGTAGTCGGCGTGGGCCGTGCATTCGGTGGTGGCGATGAACCGCGTGCCGAGCTGCGCGCCCGCGTAGCCCATGCGGAGCGCGGCGACGAAGCCCGCGGCGTCGCCGATCCCGCCCGCGCACACGAGGGGCACGCCCAGGTCGCCGAGCTCATCCACCAGCTGCTCGGCACTCTTCGGTCCAGCATGCCCGCCGGCGCGCCGGTTCACAGCGATCAGCCCGCGCACCCCCGAGTCGAGCCCCTTCAGCGCCCATTTCCGCTCGGTCACGTCGTGGTACACCAGGCCGCCGACCTGGGCGACGCGATCCACGACCCACCGCGGCTTGCCGAGCGACGTGATGAAGAACCGGACCCCCTCTTCAATCGCGACGTCCACCCAGCGCTTCATGCGATCGAGGTACAGCCGGGAGGACTGCTCGATGAGGACGTTCATGCCGATCGGCTTCGTGGTGAGCCGGCGGATGAGCCGGAATCCCTCCCGCAGCTCATGCCCGTGCACGTACACCATGGACAGGGGTTGGGCGATCCCGATGCCGCCGGCATCGGACACGGCGGCGACGAGCTCCGGGTTCGAGCAGGGGAACATGGCGCCGCCGATGAGCGGCACCGCGATCCCGGCATCCCGGGTGAGGGCGGTCTCGAGACTCGTCACTATGCGGGCGCCGGACCAATGCGCCAGCGGACCGTCGCTCGTGCGACTACCTGGCCGGCGGCATCCGCGATCACCGACTCGAAGTCGTGCTCGGCCTCGCGGCTCGAATCGGGGATCTCGCAGCGCGCTTCCGCCGTCAGCGTGCCACGGGCCTTTTTCAGATAGGCGATAGAGAGGGTGGTGGGGATGCCGCGCGCACTCCCCGGCAGGCCGGTCGTCACGGCGAGGCCGCTCGTCACCTCGGCGAGATTGGCGAGCGCTACGGCATGGATGGAGTTGAGGTGGTTCCGCACCGCACGGCGATCGGTCATGCGGACCTTGGCATAGCCCGGGCGGAGCTCCAGCACCAGGGGCCGCACCGAGCCGGTGTACGGGACGAGCCACCACAAGAGCCAGCTGAACAGGCGCTTGCCGCCGGGGAGCGGGGCCAGCCGCTCCCACCAGGCGCCCACCGTCACGGGGTGGCTGATCCGGCGGCTCCGAGCAGGTAGCGCTCGGTGAAGAGAATGGTCGCGTAGAACTGGAAGTCCTGGTTCCCCTTTTTGCGGAAGCCGTGGCCCTCGTCCTTGGCCATCAGATACCACACGGGCACGCCGCGGCGCTTCAAGGCCGCGACCATCTGCTCGGCCTCGCTGCGCGGCACCCGAGGATCGTTCATGCCTTGAACAATGAAGAGCGGCTTCGTGACCTTGTCGACGTTGTTGAGCGGGGCGGTCCGCTCCATCCAGGCCCGCAGCGTCGAGTCCCGCTCGTCGCCATACTCCACCCGGCGCAGGTCCTGGCGGTAGCCGGACGTATGCTCGAGGAAGGTCGCGAGGTTCGAGATGCCGACGACGTCCACCGAGCAGCAGATCGGGCCATTGTACTGGGTGGCGGTCACGAGCGTCATGTGCCCCCCGTAGCTGCCTCCCGTGACCAGCACGCGATCGGCGTCGAGATCGGGCCGAGTGCGGATCCACTGAAGCAGGGCGCCGATGTCTTTGTAGGCGCCGTCCCGCAGCACACCATTGTCGAGCTTTGTGAATGTCTTGCCGTAGCCGGTCGAGCCGCGAATGTTGGGGAAGATGAGCGCGACCCCGAGCTCGTTGACATAAAAGTTGTTGCGACCGAGGAAGCCCGGCCGGGACTGACCTTCCGGTCCCCCATGGATGTTGATGATCACGGGGCGGCGTCCGGCGAAGCGGGCGGGGGGCTTATAAAGGAAGCCCGAGATCGCCCGCCCGTCGAAGCTCGGCCAGTGCACCAGCTCGGCCTCGGTGAAGTCCCTGGTGTTGAGCCCCGCCGTCTCGCTCTCGGTCCAACGCGTGACCGTGCCGCCCGCGAGGTCCAACGAGTACGCGTCGGCGGGCGCGCGCGCCGAGGTCAACGTAAAGCCCAGCTCGGCACCGCTCCGGCGCCAGCGGACGTCGGAAATCAGGCCGGTCGGCAGCTTGGGAAGACGGCGCTCGGCACCCGTCGCGGCGTCGATCACGTGCAACACGCCGACCCCATCTTCGTTGGTGACGCAAGCGATCCACCGGCCGTCCGGCGACAGATCGAACTCGTCGACGTCCCAGGGGATCGCGGTGGTGAGGAACCGGTAGCCCCTGGTCGCGAGATCGAGATACGCGAGGCGCTGGAACTCGGCGCCCTGGTCGGTCGACAGATAGATGCCCTTACCGTCGCGACTGAACTTCGCATCTCCGTAGGCCACCGGCTCGCTCCCCGGCTGCGGTGCGAGCAGGGTCTTCCGGCCGCTCGCGGCGTCCACGAGCCACAGATAGCTCTCGTTGACGGACACCGCTTGAGAGAGGAGAATCGTCCGGTCGTCGGGCGACCAATCGAGGGGCCCGTACCCCCCGCCCTGGAGCTCGAGCACCATGTGATCGGTGGCGGGGTTGCTCGGGTCGATCACCCGCAGGTCCAGGTCCCGCCCCGTGCGGCGCGTGGACATGTAGGCATAGCGGTCGCCCTTGTGCGACCACGCGCCCCCCACATTGCGCGACTTGCCGTCGGTGAGCAGCGTGATTTCCCCGGTCGCCACGTCGTAGCGATACTTCTGGAAGAATTCGGCGCCTCCCACGTCCTTGGTGAACACGATGTAGCGGCCGTCGGTGGGTTGATACGACGCCCCGGACACGGGATCGGGGAAGAAGGTGAGTTGACTGCGGTCGCCGCCGGGTGACCGCACGCGGTGCAATTGCGGCGCGTCGCCGAACCGCGTCCCGATGATCATCTCGCGCCGCGTCGGATGCCAGTCCCAGAACCCGGCTGCGCGGAACTCGCTGTAGGGGCGCGCCGCCGCGGCGATGGCCGCCGGCACCGGCGGGAGCCCGTCGGTCACGAGGTTGTCGGTCGGTGCCACGACGCCGGACTGGGCGAGCGCCGGGCGAGGGACGAGGACGGCAATGGTAAGGAGCAGACACGACAGCCTTGGCATACGGCGCCCCATTCGCGATGTGGGTCGAGAAAGCTACGGCGGTATCGGCACGGTTGCGAGATGTAGGGGCGCAGCATGCCGCACCCCTACCGATTGCAACGGCGCGCGCTCGCCGACTCGCACCCAGCGCCGTAGCTTTCGGCGGATTCACGAGCATTGGGGGAGAGGTGACGGCATACAAGTATCCCGAAAGCCACGTCTTCTACCGCAAGCTCGGTCGCCGCTACCCGCGCATCG
>WNFW01005156.1_pt1 | contig 15188 bp, 17 predicted proteins | sample 5400131 | NCBI WGS metagenome assembly WNFW01 (sample SAMN13153362, study PRJNA577476) | soil metagenome | isolation source: 20 cm soil or saprolite under grassland replicate 1 | place: USA:California | collected 2016-06-15 | reverse complement strand
CACGAGCTCGTGAGGCGCCGGACCTCGCTCGTTTGCGACGGGCGCTCGGCGTATCGACTTGCTGCTTCGCCCTGTTGCACTCACTCGCGCCGTCCGAACGAGAATGTCATCCGAGGCGACTTCGGGCGGACCGCCCGTCGGTCCCGATGGCCGTGGCTACGGAGCTCGAGGAGCCCGACGAGATCGCGCGAGGGAAGGACTTCGTTCAGCTCAAGAACGGACCCTTCGACCTCGACCTGGTCTTTGCGCCTGACGGTATCGAAACCTTTGCGGACGCCTGGCGCCGTCGCGTGGAGGTGGAGGGTCTTCCCGACATCGAACTCGTCCGCGCCGATCAGATCAACCAGGCCTACGAACGCGTCGTGAAGAAGGACGTGCGATACCGTTTCGTCATCGACATGGCTTCGCTCGAGGCGTGACGGATGGAACAACTGAAAGAGGGACGGACATCATGACCAATCCGTTGGACTTCAGCGGCAAAGTGGCGCTCGTCACCGGGGCCGCATCAGGTATGGGACTCGCGACGGCGCAGGCGTTCGCGGAGGCGGGCGCGGCCGTCGTCCTGGCGGACTTCAAGGAAGACGCGGTGAAGGCGGCGGCGCAGAAGTTGGTCGCCGCCGGTCACAAGGCATTCGCCGTCCGTTGCGATGTGAGCGATGACGCCCAGGTGGCCGCGATCGTGGACCGCACCGTCGCCGAGTTCGGGCGACTCGACGCTGCGTTCAACAACGCCGGGGTCATGGCCCGGATCGCCCCGACCGCCGACAGCACCCGCGAGGACTGGGACCGCGTGATCGGGGTCAACTTGCGGGGCGTGTGGAGTTGCATGAAGCACGAACTGCGGCAGATGGAACGCCAAGGCAGCGGCACGATCGTCAACAACGCGTCGGTCGGCGCGTTGACCGGCAACCCGGGCATCGCTTCCTACATCGCCTCCAAGCACGGGGTGGTCGGCCTGACGCGGACGGCCGCGCTCGAATACGTCAAGCGCGGAATCCGCGTCAACGCCGTGAATCCCGGCCTGATCGACACGCAGATCGCCCGCGACGTCGTCAACGGGGACGAGCACGCGTACGCCGAGCTAGCGAAGCACGTTCCCATCGGCCGCGCGGGCAGGCCCGAGGAGATCGCGTCGGTCGTGCTGTGGCTTTGCAGTCCGGGGGCGAGCTACGTGGTCGGCCATGCCCTGACCGTGGACGGTGGGATGACGGTGGTGTGATTCGCGGCTTCTTCGGGGATCAAGGATGTGAATGAGGAGACAGACCATGCGAGGAGCAGTGCTCTACGGCCCGCGCGACGTGAGGTTCGAGGAGCGAGAATCCCCGAGGATCGTCGAGCCGACCGATGCCATCATCCGAATCTCGCTCACGTGCGTGTGCGGGTCGGACCTGTGGCCGTATCGCGGGCTCGAGGCGATCAACGGACCCACGCCGATGGGACATGAATACTGCGGCATCGTCGAGGAGGTGGGCGGCGCGGTGCGGTCGGTCAGACCGGGGCAGTTCGTCATCGGCTCGTTCGCCACCTCCGACAATACGTGTCCCAACTGCCGGTACGGCTACCAGTCGTCGTGCATGCACCGCGAGTTCATCGCCCGGGCGCAAGCGCCAGTGCTGCGCGTGCCGCTCGCGGACGGGACGCTGGTGCCGACGCCGGGCGTTCCGTCGGACGACCTGATCCCGAGCCTACTGACCACATCGGATGTCCTGGGCACCGGTTGGTTCGCCGCCGATGCGGCGAACGTGAAGCCGGGATCAACCGTCGTGGTCGTCGGCGACGGCGCGGTCGGCCTGCTCGGCGTTCTCTCGGCCAAGCAGATGGGGGCCGAGCGGATCATTGCGATGAGCCGGCACGAGAAGCGGCAGAAGCTCGCTCGCGAGTTTGGCGCGACCGACATCGTTCCCGAGCGCAGCGACGAGGGCGTGAAGCGCATCAAGGACCTGACCAAGGGCGTCGGCGCGGATTCGGTGCTGGAGTGCGTTGGGACGCAGCAGTCGATGATGCAGGCGATCCACTGCACGCGCAGGGGCGGGTACGTCTCCTATGTCGGCGTCCCGCACGGAGTCGAGTTGAACGGCGAGGAACTGTTCTTCGCCCATGTCCACCTGCACGGCGGGCCCGCGCCGGTACGGCGCTACCTGCCCAAGCTGATCGATCAGGTGTGGAACGGGAAAATCAACCCCGGCAAGGTGTTCGACCTGACCCTGCCCCTGGACCAAGTGGGAGAAGGCTACCGTGCGATGGACGAGCGCCGCGCGATCAAGACGCTGCTGCGCCCATGAACCGCTTGCGACCGTGAAACTCATGCGCCGCGAAGTCGGATCGCTCCATGAAAGGAGACAACGACATGGACACGAATAAACCACCCAGCGCCGCACAGAAGGCCATCGGCGACATCGCGCCAAAGCTCGCCGAGCTCACCGACCGCGTGCTGTTCGGGGACGTCTGGGAGCGGCCGCAGCTCTCGAAGCGCGATCGTAGTCTCATCACGTGCGCCGCCCTCGTTGCAAGCGGTAAGACGGAGCAGATGAATTTCCATTTCCCCACCGCGATCAAGAACGGCGTCACCCAAGAGGAGCTCGTCGAGACGATCACGCACCTCGCGTTCTACGTTGGTTGGCCGAGTGCGATGTCGGCCGTGAACCGCCTGAAGGCGCTCTTTGCGCCGAAGGACGCCTGATGATCCCCAGGCGCAGGCTCGGACACCAAGGCCTCGAGGTCCGCGATCGGCCTCGGCTCCATGGGGATGAGCCGGAGATGAGTACGTGGACGACCGACGAACTCAAGAAGATCGGGGCAGCTGAAGAGCTGGAAGTCTCGTCCGCAATCCAACTGCGCAGAGAGTCCGGTTCATGCGTGATGCCTCCTGTTGTGGCCGGATGGTCGTCTCGCCGGTTGCCGAGGATGGTAGTCTCGCTGAGCCTGCGGCGCGTCGAGTGAAATCGTGAGGGCGCCCTCCCGACGACACAGCCGTGAATCCCAGTATTATTAGGTGAGCGTCACGTCTTCAGGGACGCCTTCTTCCTGTGTTGTCTCGTTGACGCCACCTTCCGGCCGGGAGGAGACTCAGGCGGCCCTCTAGTTGGCTTCCCACGGAGGCGACCATTGCATGCCGCTCAAAATGAAGGTCCGAAACGTCCTGGGGGCCGCGATGATATGCGCGCAGGTCGTCGGGGCCACGGGCCAGGCTCAGGCGGCCGACCGCTTCGTGTCCACCGCGGGGAGTGATACGGCGAACGACTGCCTCACCGGTGCGATCCCCTGCCGCACGGTCGCGCATGGCCTCGCGCGCGGCGAGTGGGGACACACTGAAGGTGCGGGCGGCCGTTTCCGTGAGAACCCGACCGTGAGCAACCCCACCACGCTGACCCTTTCCGGTGGCTGGGCCGAGGGCTTCAGCGTTCGGGATCCCGACTTGATGAGGACGGCGCTGTGGGCCGCCGATCGCACCCTCCCCGTCATGTCGGTCGTGGCTGCCGGCGGCTACCGCGTGGCCGTAGTTACGGGCACGCTCTCGCGACGCCTCGCGCGCCCACACCAGCACGGGCGTTCCGAACGCCCTGCCGTAGCCGTCGTTACGGAAGGTCGGCGGGATGGGTAGGAGCAGATCGGAGCGGATACCCCCTTTGTGGGGCTTATTTTCCCGAAGTTTGTGCCGGATGCCGACTTCAAGCTGCCGGCTCGCCATTTCCGGTCCTCAGCGGCGACCCAAATTGTCATGACAGCCCCCTTGACTGCCCCTCTGTCCGCGTCGGTACGTGGCTCCGGAGCGCCGGAGGGGGTGCGGGGCGTAAGAGGCGATTCTGTCAACTTCCGCCCTTTGTGGGGCGATGCCCGCTCGGTCTCACCGATGCCCTGGGGGGCGTTGCCGGAGGAGAGAACCATGCAAGCAGCCGTTGGCGCGCGGTCCGCGCGGATCGTGGGTGTCGTCCTCGTCTTTCTTGCGACGGGCCTCGCGTCCTTCTCCGAAGCGAAGCTGCCGGCGAGGACCGGCCCGACGATCAAGGTGCTCTCCAACCAGCCCGACCTGATCAGCGGCGGCGACGCGCTGGTAGAAATCCTCAACGCCGGGACGGGCAGCCTCAGGGCCACGCTGAACGGCACCGACATCAGCAGCGCTTTCGCGCTGCGCCCGAATGGCCGCGTCATGGGCCTCGTGACCGGCCTGATCGACGGCGGCAACACGCTGACCGTCAAGAGCAAGACCGGCAGCGCGACGATCACGATCACCAACTACCCGAACGGCGGGCCGATCTTCTCCGGCCCGCAGATCCAGCCTTGGCCGTGCCTGGCCGGCGCGACCGACGCGCAGTGCAATCGGCCCGTGGTCTACGACTACCAGTACATGCCGAGCGGCGGCGGCGGCTTCCAGCCGTACGACCCGAACAACCCGCCGAGCAACGTCGGCACGACGACGACCGACCAGGGCAAGACCGTTCCGTACATCGTGCGACGCGAAACCGGCTCGCAGGATCGCGGCCAGTATCAGATCGCGGTGCTGTTCGACCCGACGAAGTCGTGGGCGCCGTGGGCGCCGCAGGCCGGCTGGAACGGCAAGACCTACGTCACCGGCGGCTCGGGCTGCGGCACGCATCACGGCGAGACCATCGCGCCCGACGTGATGGTCGACGAGGCGCTGAAGCGCGGGTTCATGGTGTGGTCCACCGCGCTCGACCACAACACGCAGAACTGCAATCTCGTCGTGCAGGCCGAGTCGATGATGATGGCGAAGGAGCGCATCGTCGAGCAGTACGGCCCGATCCGCTACACGATCGGCAGCGGCTGCTCGGGCGGCTCGATCTACCAGCAGCAGGCCGCGAACGACTATCCCGGCATCTTCGACGGCATCCTGCCGGCGTGCTCGTTCCCGGATTCGTGGTCGACCGCGATCGAGGTCGTCGACTGCCGGCTGCTCGTAGACTATTTCGACGATCCGTCCAAGTGGGCGCCCGGGGTCGCGTGGCCCCCGAACCAGCAGGCCGCGGTGGAAGGCCATCCCGGCCCGAACATTTGCCAGTCGTGGATCAACGTCTACGGCTTCGACGAAGGCGGCAATCCGCGCCAGACCAATGGCCCGACCGGCCTGAATCTGCAGAGCTGCAACGTGGAACGGGGTGTCGGGCCCGACAAGGCCTACGACCCGCAGACCAATCCGGGCGGCGTGCGCTGCGATCTCGGCTCGTACTTTGTCAACGAGCTCGGCGAGCGCGCGCCGCAATTCTGGGGGCCCATCGAGCAGGCGCTCGGCCACGGGTTCGTCGCGCCGCCGTTCGACAACGTCGGCGTGCAGTATGGTCTCGGCGCGCTGCAGGCCGGCACGATCACGCCGGCGCAATTCATCGACCTGAACCAGAAAGTCGGTGGGCGCACGATCGACTACGACCCGTCGCCCGACCGCGTCGACACGCCCGAGAGCAACTGGGCCGTCACGTACCAGGGCGGGCTGTACAACGAAGGCAACAACATGTACCTGCCGATCATCGACCTGCGCGGCCACGACGTGGAGGAAATCCACCACGACTACCGCTCGTACGTGATGCGCGCGCGGCTCGAACGCAGCAACGGCCATCACGACAACCAGGTGATCTGGACCGGCGCGGCGCCGCTGGTGGGCGACGCGACATTCACGGCGAGCGCGCTGACCGTGATGAACAAGTGGCTCGCGGCGATCGAAGCGGACACGAGCCCGCTGCCGCTCGCGACGAAAGTGGTGAAGGACAAGCCCGCCGAAGCGCACGACCTCTGCACCGACGGCGACGGCCACGAGCTGCCGAGTGCGAGCTGCCCGATCCTGTTTCCCTACTACGCCGAGCCGCGCATGGTGGCCGGCGAGCCGTTCACGGGCGACGTGCTGAAGTGCCAGCTGAAGCCCATCGACCGCAACGACTACGCCACCGCGCTGCCGCCGATGACGAACGATCAATTCGCGCAGCTCGCGGCGATCTTCCCATCCGGCGTGTGCGACTACAGCAAGCCGGGTTACGGCCAGCAGCCGACGATTCCGTGGATGGGCTACCGATTCCGTGGATGGGCTACGCCGCCGGCCCCGGCGGCAAGCCGCTCTGATCACTCTCTGACCAGTCGGGTCGGAGTCGATTGGCCGTGGCACGCTCCTCGAGCCGCTTGCGGTTTTTCTCGTGCGCGGTGCGTGCGATGAGGCCGGTCGAGGCCGTCCTCTGCAGCGTCGATCCGCCGTCTTCCTACCAATAAGGTCAGAGCGAGCAGCAGAGAAACCTTGCAGGGAATCGGTGCGCCGATACTAGACCCTCCCGCAACCTGTAGCCTATCCGGGCTCCGTGCTCTCCCGCTTCCTAGTAATGAGTCCCGTATGTCGATCAGCTAGCTGGCAACTCAGCGCGCATGACCTCTCGCTCGCTTTTCCGTGTGCGTGCAAAGGGCGCCTTCGAACGGGGCAACTGACTCCGATGTGGTCGCTGAGTCGATCCTGCCCCTTCCCGCCGGCGGGGAGCCGACCCTCGGTTCCCCGCCGGCGCCTTCCCCTTCGCACTCCACCACTCAGTACACCAATCCAGCACCGGCGACCGCCCGGAGGGTTGCCGCTTGCGCACGTGGCGAGGCGCGGCTCACGGCGACCGGCGTACGCACCTCGCGCCGCCCTCCGCGTCCCCGGTCGCTCCGCTGGGCGCGAGTTCGGTCTAGAACTTCACCAGCGCATCGAGCTGGGCGCGCGTGAGCGTCGGGTTGCTCGTTCCCGACGGCCGATTGATGAAGTTCGTGAAGTAGCCGTGCGCGCTGACGGTGAGCGGGTTCAGGAGCTGGTAGTCGATCCCGACCGCGGGCCCCTCCAGGTTCGTTCCCTGCGTGCCGAACTCGCTGGAGGTGAAGGCCGAGATGGTGGCCTCCTGCCCGAGGTGCTCGTAGAAGCCGTAGAGGGACCAGTCGCCCTTGACCTTGGTCTGGCCGAGCCGGAGGCCGCTCTGCCAGCCGTGCGCGTCGTCCGTCGCGGCCTCCCAGTTGTAGATATAGTCGGCCCACAGGCGGAGCGGCTGCGTGAGCACGACGTTCGGAATGGTCGTGGCGAGCGTGAAGTTCGACTGGTTGAAGCCGCTCCTGTAGCCCGTGATGGCCTCGAAGGACGCCGGCTTCTTGCCGCCAGTCGGCGTCGGCGGCTGGATCGTCTTCGTGACGAGCAGGTTCGTGTTCACGAGCGAGCTGTTGAAGCCCGAGTTGGCGATCGGCTTCCCGCTCGAGTCGAAGGCGGTCGAGTTCTTGCTGAGGGCCTGCGCGATCAGATCGGAGTTGAGCCACCAGTATTGGGCGAGACCCGCCTCGATCTGGACCCCGCCGAAGTGCAGGGACGGGTTCACCTGCCCGCCGAACATCCACCCGTCCTCCTTGTTGGCGATCTCCGCGAACGTCCACTGGAGGCCGTGCAGCTTGACCTGGTCGAGGGCTCCGAGCGGCCGGCCGAGGAGTTGGAACGTCTCGCTGAAACCCTCGGGCGACACGTCCTCGTCGAAGAGCAGCTCGCCGGTGCGGAACATGGGGAGCGGAAATTTGCCCGCGGAGAAGGCGGCGGCCCCCGGACGGATGCCGAAGCTCTGCCCGGGCGCGAAGGTGAGGTAGGCCCAGTCGAGGTTGAAGTTCTTGCGGGTGAAGTTGTTGGTGAGCGTCTCGTTCGTGGAGATCACGTCGTTCGGGTTGCCCGAGGCGCCCCGGATGGTCGCCGAGACCTCGTCGCTGAACGCCACCCGCACGCCGAGCCGGGCACGGATGCGCTCGCGGTTCCGGGCCGTGACCACGGTCTTCTTCGCGTGCGGCTGGTGGTAGAACCCTTCGTGCCGGCCGCGCACGTCGCCGAACAGGGTGGTGCGGCTGAGCCAGTCGGGTAGCGAGGGCGCCTTCTTGGCCTCCGCAGTCACCGCCTTGGCGCTCTCGGCCGCCTGCTCGACCTGCTTCTGGGTCGCCTGCCCCTGCGCCTTCTGCTCCTCCAGCTGGCGGCGTAGCTCTTTCACTTCATCCTGGGTCTTCTTGAGTGTCTCCTCCAGGACCCGGAGCCGTCGCTCCGCGGCGCTCTCCGCGAACGCCTGCTGCGCCGGACCGAAGAGCAGGATCAGCGTCAAGCCTCCTGCGACGAGCCGCCCTCTTTTCCGGCGCGATCCGTTGGACATGCCTGCGCCTCCACTTCGAGCGGCGTGCCTCCGGGCTCTCCGGTTGGCAGCTTGCTTGTATGTCTGGTCGTGGCCTCCCGTCAACGGGTCGGCCTGCGGCGTTGGCCTGCGGGGGCGGCCCGCGCCGCTACGCGGCGCTCCGGCGCCGTATATGGCTCCGGAGAGGAACGTCGGGATCGGGAAGAGCGGAAGAGTGCGGCGCGGGGTGGTGTCAACACAGAGTAGAAGCCGGCCACCGCCGGCGAGGCCGCGGTCCCGCCCGCGAGCCAGCGCTGGAAGTCCGCCGGCTCCATGGCAACCACCAGCCCGATCATGCCCAAGTGGAGCGTGCCGCAGTACTCGGCGCAGAAGAGGTGGTAGGTCCCGGGCCTGGTCGCCTGGAACCAGAGCTGCGTGTAGCGGCCCGGGAGCACGTCCTGCTTCACGCGGAGATCGCATCGGGGTAACGGCTCAAGAACCAGAGCACCGCGCTGCCGGCCACGTACGTCTTACCCGGGGCGTGGCACGCCTTCACAGCCACGCGCTCGCTCCGTGGAGATGGTCCGGAGGATCGCCTCCTAGACGCCAGCGAGGGGTTTCACGGCCCCCCTCACCGTTGCGTCACGACGGCGGCGCCGACATCGGGCTTGCGCGCGACGCGAGTGCCCTCCGGTGGTTGGCGGCCGACGCTGTGAACGGCGGGACCTGCCCCCCCTTCCTACTCTGAACGAGCGTTCATGTGAGACAGGCGAGACAGGCGGGGACCGTTCCCGCGCCTATTGCCGTCAGGCTCTCATCGAGCTCGGCACGCCGCTCGCAAGTGCGCGGATGCCCAGGACGCGTCTCCGCATCTCCTGCGTCCACTGCGGCCGGCCCGTCGCGCTGGTCGGCGACATCAGCTTGAGTGTACTCACCCTGCTCGCGACCCACCTCCAACGGCGGCATCCCGGCGAGCAGCTCGGAGCGCATCCGGGTGAAGACGCGATCCTGTCCCACTTCGCAATCACGCCCGTAAACCCGGGCTCCGAGCCGCCGGATGCGGCCTGATGGTGCGGGCGCGCGGCCGCCTGCGCAGCGATCGTCCGCCTCCGACGTCGCTGGCGCTCGCGTTGATCGACGAGTACGTGAAGTTTCCGCCGCGCTGGCGGCCTGAGGGGACCCGCCCCCGCGCGCTCGTTCACGGGCTCACGCTGGCCGCCCGCAACGTCCGTGATGTTTCGCCAAGGGTACGATGTGGCGCCGAGACGCCGGCTTGACCGGCGGCATCAGGTATCTTACCTGGCGGTAAGATGAAGTGTGCCACGCGACTCACGAGCAAGGGGCAGGTAGTGATCCCGAAGCCCGTGCGACAGCGACTGCGCTGGCGCAGCGGCCTGCGGCTCGAGGTGGAGGCGCTGCCAGACGGCGGGGTCCGTCTCGCCCCGCTCTCCGACGACGCCATCGACGCCTTCATCGGATCGCTGCGCCATGGTGATCCCATCGCGGCGCTGGAAGCAGAGCACCGTGCGGAGACCAAGGCCGATGAGCGCGCACGCCGCCGTTGCTGATTCCTGGGTGGTCCTCGGTGCGACCCGAGGAGAGGGCGAAGCGGCGGGAACGATGCGGCGGCTCCTCCAGCGCGCTCGCGCCGGCAACCTCCGGCTCCTGCTCAATCTGGTGAACCTGGGCGAGATCTATTACCGCCTCATCCAGATCACGGGCCAGTCCGCAGCCGACGAGCACCTCGCGCGCCTCCGCGCCGCCCCCTTCGAGATGGTCCCCGTGCGGGAACCCCTGGTGCTCGAGGCCGGGCGCGTGAAGGCCGCGCATCCGGTCTCCTACGCTGACGCCTTCGCCGTGGCGACGGCGCGCCTCGAGCACGCTCCCGTTGTGACCGGCGATCCCGAGATCATCGCGCTTCCGCGCAGCTTCGTCAGGGTTCGTCGTCTGATGCGGTGAGGGCGAGAAGTTCTCGAAGACCATCACGCGCATTGAGCGTCGCATGAGCTACCAGCCGATCGAGAACCACGGGATCATCGGCGATCTGCACACGGTCGCCCTGGTCGGCATGGACGGAGCGATCGACTTCATGTGCCTGCCGGAGTTCGACTCGCCCTCGGTCTTCGCCGCCCTGCTCGATCACCGCCGCGGCGGCCGCTTTCAGCTCGCACCCCTGCTCGACGGGGCGCGGCAGAAGCAGCTCTATCTGCCGGGCACCTGCGTGCTGCTGACGCGCTTTCTCGCGACCACCGGCATCGCCGAGGTGTCGGACTTCATGCCGGTCGAGGACGCGGAAGGCGAGCACAACGTGGTCCGGCGCGCCAAGACCGTGCGGGGCGAGGTGCGCTTTCGCATGCTCTGCCAGCCTCGCGTCGACTACGCACGCGAGAGCCCCACGGCCGAGCGCACGCCCGACGGCGTGCGCTTCCTCTCGTCGGGCAACCATCCGATCGCGCTCCACCTCCGCGCGTCGGTGCCGCTGCGCATCGAGGCCGGCGCCGCGGTCGCCGAGTTCACCCTGCGCGCGGACGAGTCGGCCTGGTTCGTGCTCGAGCAGGTGCGGCCCGGAGAGGACGCTCCCAGCGCCGCGCCCGACTACGTCGCGGACGCCTTCAAGCGCACCGTCAACTTCTGGCGCCGGTGGCTCGGTCGCTCCTCCTACCAGGGCCGTTGGCGTGAGATGGTCAACCGCTCCGCGCTGACCCTCAAGCTCCTCACCTCGCGGCCGCACGGCTCCCTCGTCGCGTCCCCCACCTTCGGGCTTCCCGAGGAGCTCGGCGGCCAGCGGAACTGGGACTATCGCTACACCTGGATCCGCGACGCCTCCTTCACGCTCTACGGCCTCATGCGCCTCGGCTTCACCGAGGAGGCGGCCGCCTTCATGCGCTGGGTGGAGGCGCGCTGCGAGGAGCTCGAGCCCGACGGCTCCCTCCAGATCATGTACGGGATCGACGGTCGCCACCGGCTCCCCGAGGAGACCCTGCCGCACCTCGAGGGCTACCTGCGCTCGGCGCCCGTGCGCATCGGCAACGCCGCCGCCGCCAACCTCCAGCTCGACATCTACGGCGAGCTGATGGACGCGATCTACCTCTACGACAAGTACGGTGCCCCGATCTCCTACGACCTGTGGGCCAACGTGTGCCGCTTCATCGACTGGGTCTGCACCCACTGGCGCGACAAGGACGAGAGCATCTGGGAGGTGCGCGGCGGGCGCCAGGAGTTCCTCTACTCGCGCGTGCTCTGCTGGGCGGCGCTCGACCGCGCCGTGCGCCTGGCGCAGAAGCGCTCGTTCCCGGCTCCACTGGTTCGCTGGCACGACGTGCGCGACGAGATCTACCGCGACATCTTCACCCACTTCTGGGACCCCAAACGCAAGGCGTTCGTGCAGGCCAAGGGCTCGACCGCGCTCGACGCCGCCACGCTCCTCATGCCGCTGATCCGGTTCATCTCGCCGACGGACCCCCGCTGGGTCTCCACCTTTCATGCCATCGAGCAGGACCTGGTCTGCGACTCCCTGGTCTACCGCTATCGGCTCGGCGACGGGTTCTCCGACGGCGTCTCCGGCAGGGAGGGGACCTTCAGCATGTGCTCCTTCTGGTACGTCGAGTGTCTCTCCCGCATGGGCGATCTCGAGCAGGCGCGGTTCTACTTCGAGAAGATCCTCGGCTACGCGAACCACCTCGGGCTGTACGGCGAGCAGCTCGGCCAGCGCGGCGAGCACCTCGGGAACTTCCCGCAGGCGTTCACGCACCTCGCGCTCATCAGCGCCGCCTACGATCTCGACCGGCGGCTCTCGGCGGCGGGCCGGACGGCGTGAGGCCGCGGCCTCCGCGATCGACGACCCACCGCCGCGCCGGCCGACCATGAGCGGTCTCCGGATCATCGGCGGGACGTTCAAGGGCCGCCGGCTGCTCGCCCCACGAGGTCTCGAGACCCGGCCGCTGCCCGATCGCGTCAAGCAGGCGCTGTTCGACTGGCTCGGGCAGCGCCTGGACGGGCTCCTGGTCGTCGACTGCTGCGCCGGCTCGGGGGCGTTCACCTTCGAGGCCCTCAGCCGGGGCGCCCGACGGGTGGAGGCGATCGAGCCCGGCCCGCAGGCGGTGCCCGTGCTGCGGGCCAACGCGGCAAAGCTCGGCAACCCGCCGAACGTCGTCCTGCACGCACGGCCGTTCCGGGCGGTGCTGCCCCGGCTCCACGACGTCGACCTCCTCTTCGCCGACCCTCCCTTCGCCTGGTACGCGGACGACCCCGCGCTCGTCGCCGAGCTGCTGCGCCTCGGCGCGCGCTGCCTCGCGCCCGCCGGCCGCCTCGTGATCCGCGGCGAGCGCGGCGTCGACCTGCCCGAGATGCCGGCGGGCCTGGTCGAGCGCGAACGGCGCGCGTACGGGCGGAGCTGGCTCGCGCTGCTCGAGCGGGACGCCGCGGACCGCGGACCGTTACGATGACGTCCTTCCGGCCGCTATACTGGCGCCCGATGCCCACCCTCCCCCGCTTCGCCAGCGCGCTCAATCAGAGCGTGCCCGCCGCTCGTCCGGGTGAGTTCCGTCCGCTCGTCCTCGGCCCCCTCTCCGTCTGGCCGCCCGTCGTCCTGGCCCCCATGGCGGGCGTGACCAACTACCCCTTCCGCAGCCTCTGCCGGGCGTTCGGCGCCGGCCTCTACGTCTCGGAGATGATCACCGCACGCGGCTTCCTGGAAGGCAACGCGAGAACGCAGCTCCTCGCCAGCAGCCGCCCCGACGAGCGCCCGCGCTCGGTGCAGATCTACGGCAGCGACCCGGAGGTGGTCCGCGAGATGGCGCACCGGCTGGCCGGCGAGGGTGTGCACCACGTCGACATCAACTTCGGCTGCCCGGCGCCGAAGATCACGCGCCACGGCGGCGGCAGCGCGATCCCGCTGAAGCCGCGGCTGATGGCTCGCCTCGTCGGCGCCGCCGTGCGCGGTGCGGGCGGGGTGCCGGTCACCGTGAAGGTCCGCAAGGGCATCCACGACGGCCTCCTCACCTACCTCGATGCGGGACGTGTCGCCGAGGCGGAGGGCGCCGCGGCGATCGGGCTCCACGCCCGCACCGCGGCCCAGCTCTACGCCGGCGACGCCGATTGGTCGGCGATCGCGGCGCTGAAGGCGGCCGTCCGCATCCCCGTCCTCGGCAATGGGGACGTGTGGGAATGCTGGGACGCGCTCCGCATGCTGCGCGCGACGGGGTGCGACGGCGTGATCGTCGGCCGCGGCTGCCTCCGCCGGCCGTGGCTCTTCGCCGAGCTGGCCGCCGTGTTCGGCGGCCGCGAGCCCGCGCCCGAGCCGCGGCTCGGCGCGATCGCCGCCATCATGCGCGACCACGCCGAGCGCCTGATGGCCTTCTTCGGCGCCGCGCGTGGCATCCGGCAGATGCGGAAGTGGTGCCTCTGGTACACGAGCGGCTTCCGCGGCGCGGCTCAGCTGCGCGCGGACCTGATCCGCATCGAGAGCATCGACGAGATGCTCCGCCTCCTCGCCCGGCTCGATCCCGACGAGCCGTTCCCGCCGGGTGGCCTCCGCCGGAGCCGCAGCAAGGGCGGACACACGCAGGAGGTCCGGCTGCCGCACGGCTACCTCGCCGCGCGCGACGACGACTCCCCGCCGCCGCCGGTCGAGGACGTCGCCGGCTGGGACGCCGCGCTCGCGGGCGGCTGAGCGGCGGTGCGCCACGCGGTAGCGGCGCCCGTCTCGCTCGGCGACTGTCTCGCCCGCCTGCTCGCCGACGCATCGGGCCGGACGCGGAAGCAGATGCTCGCCGGGGGCCGCGTCCGCGTGAACGGGACGATCACGCGACGCGCGGACGTCGCGCTCGCCGCCGGCGACGTCGTGGAGGTCGCCCCCCGAGGGTCGCGCGCGGCGCTGCCGCCCGGCCTCGCGCTCGTGTACGAGGACGACGACGTGATCGTCGTCGAGAAGCCGGCCGGGCTCCTCACCATCGCGACCGAGCGCGAGCGAGAGCGGACCGTGTACGCACATCTGATGGCTCGCGCGCGGGCTCGGAAGCCCCCCGCCCGCGTCTTCGTGGTGCACCGCCTCGACCGCCTCGCCTCCGGGCTCCTCGTCTTCGCCATGTCGCCCGGTGTGAAGCGCGCGCTGCAGTCGCAGTTCGCGGCGCACGGTGTCGAGCGGACGTACCTGGCGGTGGTCGAGGGCCGGCTGGCGCGCCCCGAGGGCACGATCGCGAGCCGGCTCCTCGACGACGCGCCCGGCCGCGTGCGCGAGACAGCCCGCCCCGGGCGGGGGCGCGCCGCCGTCACGCGCTGGCGCGTGCTGCGCACGGGCGCGTGTCACACCCTGCTCGAGGTGGGGCTCGAGACCGGACGGCGGAACCAGATCCGCGTGCACCTGGCCGGCCTCGGGCATCCGATCGCCGGCGACGCCGCATATGGCAGCCGGACGGACCCCTTCGGCCGGCTCGCGCTCCACGCCCGCGTGCTGGGCTTCGACCATCCCCGGACCGCCGCCCGCCTGCGCTTCGTCTCCCCGGCGCCGCCTGCGTTCGCGAGGCTGCCCGGATGAGCGGCCCCGGCCGAATACCAGGAGACCGGCTGGTTCCTCAGCGTTCGGGCTCGAGCACGACGACCTCCCCGCCGCGCCGGACGTAGACCGCGTCGCGGAGGATCAGCTGCACCTCGACGCCGTGCATGGACTGCCCCTCGCGCAGCGTCGCGAGGGTTCCGCCCACGCGCATGGTCACGCTGCGGCGCCAGGAATCCGGCGAGTAGCTGATGGAGCTCACGGCGACGATCGAATCGTCCTGTGCCGGCGACGCGGCGCCCGGCGACGGCGCCGGCTCCTGTGCCGCCCGCGACATGGAGGGCATCCGCTCCGACGGGGACGCGCCGGGCGCGACGCGGGCTCGCGGAGGCTCGGCGTGGCCCAGCCAGGCTGGAGGAGCCCCGGGCTCGGCCGCGGGCTCCGCGGCCTGTGGGGATGGCGCTGCCGGGGAGGCGCTGATCCCCGGCGGCGCGCTGCTCGGCGGCTCGGCCGGATCCCGGAACGCCGATCCGGCAAACCAGATGACGAGCGCGAAGGCCGCGGCGCCGACGGCCAGGCCGCCGGCGACGATGCCGAGCGTTTCG